>Ga0315298_1003652_pt1 | contig 24119 bp, 24 predicted proteins | sample WHS_1_MG_FD_203077 | JGI IMG/M metagenome (GOLD analysis project Ga0315298, IMG submission 203077) | Extremophilic microbial mat communities from Washburn Hot Springs, YNP, Wyoming, USA - WHS_1_MG | ecosystem: Environmental > Aquatic > Thermal springs > Hot (42-90C) | place: USA: Wyoming...
TCTACAAAATAGAATTGAAAGGTCTACGAGTCCAAGGACTACCAGATATTCGTTGATAAGGACACGAATCTACAAAATAGAATTGAAAGGGGCGTCAGGAAGAGGCTGGTCATCAAGGACCCGGTAATCGAATCTACAAAATAGAATTGAAAGTAGCGTAGCAGAAAGTAGGCTTGTCAATAATTACTTTGAGGGCGTCCGAGAATCTACAAAATAGAATTGAAAGCACGAGCCTGACCAAGACCCCACGCGCGACAACACCTAGCTTACGCGGAATCTACAAAATAGAATTGAAAGACAGGAAGGCGCAGTTCTCCTTGCCAATCAACCTCATGCCTGAATCTACAAAATAGAATTGAAAGAGGAATTTCCCATGCACTCGGCATCTTCAAGCGAGTGTTTTGTAAAGAACTATGATAGAATTGATTGCAGATAGTGTTGTTCCGGAACTCCATAGGTAAATATTCGTAAGATGGAACTAGTGAATACTTCTTTAATTCTTTTAGCCAGTATATGGTGTTGTGCTTGGTAAGTTGCAATGTGCCGTTGATGTATGCTTTTGAGTTCTTTTGAGGTTTCTGAAGTTTAGGATTGTTCTGAAATGTTTTACGTATGAGACTGTGTTAAGTGGACTTTATGATATTCTGAGACGGGTAGACTAAAATCCCCTTAATGATATACTTCAAAGATTAGTAGAATATGAAAATTCTAGTATCAATAATTGATACTATTTATTTACACCAGTGAGATAAATATTTATTAACTCTGAAAGTATGCAGATATCGGTAGACATAATGCAACCCGTCCACTACTCTAACTTAAGCAGTAAAGATGAGTCGGCGATTAAGAACATAGCTCGCGGATTGAGTTACTTCGCGCGGGAGAAGGCTTACGGCTATATAGACCGTGTGGCAAACGCGTTTTCCATCACTACTCTTAGGCATGTCCTCTCAGAATTCTTAAGAGACCTTAAAAGCGAGTATGATCGTGGTGCTAATGTCTTTATGCCCTCAGCCGAGGATGTTGAGGCATTTTTAAGACTGGCTGAGAAGGACCTCAGTATAGCTAAAGTTGCAGCATCCCTAGCTCTCGCGTATTCTTGGATCTCGCGAAAGGAGCAAAAGGAGGATGAAGACAAAGAAGAGCAAGCAGAGGGTGGTAAATGATGGTGTTCCTTTCACTAGCTTCTAGAATTGAAGCTAACGTAGAGGCATTTAATGCTGTCGAAACAGTCGGTAACTTAACTAAGCATAGAAGAGCTCCGATGATAGTACCTTTCGAGGGAGGCTATCGCCTCGTCTACGTTCCAGCGGTTAGCGGGGAATCCCTAGCCAACGCATACCAACGAGCTCTAGTTGACGTAGCCAAAGTCGTTTATCGAGACCTCGAACCACCATTAACCGAGTGGGATAAAAGATACGAGTTCTCTAAATTCATGGACGATATACACCTCACGCAATCACTCAAGGAACTTCTAGGAATCAGCGACGAAGAGAGCTCTACCACCAAAAGAGGTAAATCCAAATCCTCCGAGCAGAAAGCTTTACCTCAAATACAAAAGCTAAAGCACGAATTCGAGAAGAAAGCCATAACCGAGAGCATAGTGGCTGACATTGGGGGCTTCCTCTACGCTGAGGAGAAGCCAGTTAAGAGAACATCTAGATTCTACGTGGGGTACATGCTTCCGGTCTACGATGCCATAGACGTACTAGCTATAGAGGCGCAACTCCATGCAAGACATATGCCGACCGAGACCATGAAAGAGCTTAGAGAAAGCGAGGAAGGTGAGGAAAGAACTAGACGTGCCCAGATGATATACTATGTAGAGGTAGCCTCAGCTGTGTACGGCTTCTCTTTCGCATTAGACGTGAGCGGCATAGGCGTAACCTCTCTCGTGAAGCTTGAGGAAGCTGTAGATAAAGCTGAGAGGACCAGAAGAGTTAAGGTAGCTTTAGGAGCTCTCCAGCAATTATTCACTGGAATAGGCTTTGGAGCAAAGCTGAGCAGGTTCACTCCGATAAAGAGAGTGATCTCAGCCGTTGCTACAGTAACCCACCCACATCCATTCATAGCATCGCCCCCACAACTCAGTAATTATACGCGTGAAACTATTGAGAGGCTTCTTAAGTATCAAGAACTCGTTGGCAAATTAGGAGTAACTCCAGATGCTAAAGCAATAGTTTACGGAGACACTGTTAAGCAAGCCGCAGGGATTCATATTTGCGGAAGCATAGAGGAGTTCTTCGAAAAACTTATAGTTGAGACCTTAACTCTCTTTGAGAAGTTTGGCTAAGGTCTAGGCGGTAGCCCATGGGCTTTTTCTACGTCAAAGCCTCACTCGCTTTTCACTGGGGACATAGTAGCAGGAAATATATATCTAGCAAGACCAGAGAGTCCTATATAATACCTCCTCCGACAACGTTAATAGGAGCCCTTTCTTACGGGTATGCCAAGATTAAGGGCTTATCTGAGGAAAGCGAAGGCGTGAGTACTGCGGAACTCTTCAGAGAGAATATCCTCTCAGTAAACGTTAGGGTTCTCTCACCTCTCACACACTACGCAGACCTAACGAGGATATGGTGGTTTAAGGAAAGAGAAAAAATAGCTAAGACAGACGCTGTAGCCATAGGTAAAACATACATGGGAGTCAAGCTTGAAGGAGGCGTAGACCTTGAGGTGGTTTACGTCTTCAACAGAAACTTAAAGCTAGAAAAACAGCACATAGTGGAGGCAGCTTACTCGATTATTAGAGTAGGTGGATCAAGAGGGTTGGTTTCAGTAAACGAGGTGAATTATGGGGAAGCATCCGAGACTAGTGCTAGGGTTATTCGAACTAAGTTCTCTATGTGGTCCGACCTCGCGGATCTAGAGACCGTAAAACAACCCTTACTGAAGGAGCTAGTAATAGATTATAGGCGAGCAAAGATCGGTGACTATTCAAATGCACCATTCAGAGAACATGTCTATATGTATAGAACAGATATTCTCAAACCTATAGAGGTGGAGGTGTCGTTAAGGCCTGGTGCCTTACCTCTAGTGGTAGGGGATGAGGTGATAGTTGTTGAGCCATAGTCAAAGACTTCTTATAGAACTCCCCCCGGAAGGTTTACTTCTGAAGGAGATAGCCGTCACAGCAATAAATGCGTTAAGTTACTTCGGGGAAATGAACGTAGAAGTACATGGAAACTCCATAGAGCTCCGTGCTAAAGATCTCACCTATTCTCTCTCAAGGGCTAAAGAAGGGTTGATAGGGCTTCTGAGGCTAAAGAATTCGGAGCTAAAAGTTTCAGGAGGGGTACGCTGGCCACTCCTCCTCCGTAACGACAAAGAAACCCTCGAAAAGAGTAGGGTTGTGGCCAGCAGGATCAAAGACCTACAAAGCTATGCTGATTTAACTAGAGAATTCGTCAATCACCTGCCGGAGCTCTTAGCCAGTGACCTGAAGGTAAACTATAAGCAGAATCAGCTATTATTAGGTAATGGTGACATGGCCCTACCGCAACTTTTCAAGATAGAGTTTTATGAGGGATCACTCACATATAACAAACCCTATGTAAGCGAGATTGAGATTCGTCTAGATGACCACTGGCTCACCCTATTTGCTGCGGGTCTTGCTGTGGCTTACGTAGGTTACATAGAGTTAATGACTATACCAATGATCTTAGAGAATAGGAGAGCCTTCGCTTCCGTAGTTTCAATAAAGCTAGCTGAGCTTCTTGAAGGAGTTAGGATAAGAGTAACAATACCGTACCTTCTATATGTCCATACATTAGCGAGAATTCTTACTGAAAAAAGCTTTAGAACCTCACACACCATAGGTCTCACAGATAGCCTTGCAAGGTTATTTGAGGATTATGAGTTGCCGGGAGAATCCATACACTTCAGAATTCACACATTAGAATTTGACGGAAGAACCTACAGGGAACTATCACGTGAGGATATAGTGTTCAGTACCTTCATCTTTGAGTTTCTAGATAGAGTCGGAGATAGGAAATGCTTAGATCAGCTGAGAAGCCTTATTCGCATGACGTCACGTGCCGGAATTGACGCCGCGGCATCGAAAACACTAAACGCTGTTACATATCTTTATGAAGCCATTCATGGAGCTAAGGAGGCGGCGTTCACGGCATATTACTTAACCAGGGTAGTAACAGAAGTATCGGAAGGAGGTAGGGCACTATTTACACGTACTTGTGCCGAGAAGATCGTGAAGGCTTTGGTGGCGTCTATTGCCAAGTCTCAGAGACTTATACGCTGAGCTAGTTGATAAAGGTTTTTTCGACTCTAAGGAGAGGAGAGAGTTTCTTGAGACGGTAGCTTTAGAAGCCGTTGAGGAGGGTATTAAAGAAAGAAAATTAGTTATAGTGAGGGCTCCCCCAGGGATAGGCAAAACGGCAATATCTACAACACTCGCGGCATCAACGCTTACTGGACTCATAGAGGAGTATCTACAGTTGATTCACGTCGTGCCGACGAGAGCTCTGATTGAGGACCTAAGGAGTAGAGTTCTAGACGGATTCTCTAGAGTACTAGGTGATGAGGAACTAGCTAGGAAGATTGTCGTGCGACAATATGGGCTAGCTCATGAAGCGCCTTATCTCTCTGGATTCTTTATTGCAACAACATATGACACCTACTTCTATAATATCATTAAAATACCACCAGACGAGCTTAGAAAGATAGCTGGTGACGACTCCTTGGGACATTATGAGATTCCTCGCGCAACCATACTTTCATCAATTAATGCTTTCGACGAGGTCCATTTAATTCTTGAAGAGGGTAAGGAGGCTGCCAAGTCCTATTTAGCTATAATAAGGTTTCTCTGTGAAACAGAGACTCCCCCAATCTTACTAACCGCGACCCTGCCCTCCAAGGTTCTTGAAAGAGTTAAAGCATTATCTAACCGTGGAGTAGTTCCAGTCGACTATGACATCAAATCCTATCCTGCCATAACTAGAGACAGCTTTTACATTAGGGAATTAGGGAAAGTATTAGAGCCGGTGGATGAAGGCCTCATAAGTTTATCAAACGAGGATAAAAACGAATCTCTTATAGGTAAAATCTATGAGTTCGTTGAAAAAACTATTGGAAGGACTGCCATAGTTGTTAATACTATTGAGGAAGCCAAGAAGTATTATCGCGAACTCCGTAAACTCGATTATAGACCTATCCTACTTACATCCCGCCTGACTCCCGAAGATAAAGAGAAGAAAGTAAAGTATGTTAAGGAAAACTACTCCCGTGTTATCTTAATATCTACTCAGGTAATAGAAGTAGGTGTTGACTTAAGTTTTGATGTCATGATATCAGAGTTAGCTCCGCCAAGTAGCCTAGTTCAGAGATTTGGTAGACTGGCTAGACATCGGAAAGATGAGTACGGGCTTTGGCTAGTTTACTACAGTAGGGAAACTCTGGAACATGGTTCACACGTATATGATCCATCATTAGTGAGTTGTTGCGGGAGATATCTAAAAGAGATACTCAATAACGGCCCAAAAATTCACTGGCACTTACCAGAGGTCTACGACCTAGACTCTAGGTTAGTAGGTTATATGAGGTTAATAGATGGATGTTGGCCAGAGTATGGGTGTGTGGATTCTCCACATATATTCGAGGCTTTAGCCGATCCGACAGTAAACTCCAGGCAGGTCCTTAACTATATTAAGGGCAGCCTCAGAGAAGAAAGTCTTTGCACTCTCTACCTACTCCAACCTAGTGAAGAGTGTCCTGAAAACCTTAAGGAGTTCCTTACATCTTTGAACTCAAGAGGCATCTCCATGCCATGTGAAAAAGCCCTAATGTACGTGAAAAAAGTGCTCAGAGCTTACGGGGAAGGAAGTGTTAAAGAGATTAAGTATGATCGCTCAGGGCATTATTGGAGCTCTAAACTTAAGTGTGAGAAACTAGATCAAGGTAAAGTTAATAGGTTACGTGAATACCTTAATAGGCATCTTTACTTGCCTGAAACACTAGCTATAGGCATTCCAGTAGAGCTCTACGAACAAGGTGTCTTCGGTGAAGGCCTCAGAGACTTATAGGACAGAATTTTGCACGGAACCTATTGCTGGTTGTGATAGAGAGAGTGATTGCCTAGAATCCTTAACCAATCACGTAGAATCTATGATAAGGGTGCTACGGGGATCTTTACAGACTCTAACAGCCTACGCAGAAAGAGATTACTTATCTCTGCTCAAATTCCTAGCGTCGAGAAAATATGACCCAAGTATTACCGATTTCATAAAAAAGCTCCAGAGCTCCAGCATTTCAGAGATTTTAGTGGTTTTTCATGATCTTGGTAAATGCACTTTACCCTCCCAAGAAAGTCTCAGAAAAAATTGCACTGCGCCTTATCATGAAATTCTTTCAGCCACCCTGTTATTAGCGTATTTAACATTTTTAGGGTCCTGCTGTCCAGCAGTCGCAGGACCTCCAGTATTAGCTGTGTTGCTTCATCATCACGCTATGCGTGGCTTGGATGATGTGCGACACCAAATTCAGAACACCCAAATTAATACAAGGTCTGAAGATTTAAAGTGTGTTTTGAAGTGCTTGAATAGCCTTCTCAAGGTTGCGGATTTGCCGCAAATCAACGAATTTAGCTCGTGGATTAGTTCTCAGGACTTAGGGAAATATATTAGGGGTCTTGCTATGCTTATAGATGGTCTTAAGGTAGGTGGTAAAGAAGAGCATCTACTAACTAGAATTTACAAAAGCTCTATTCTACTAACTGCTGTTTTAAGTATAGCAGATAATGTTGCTGCTTCTGAAAATAGGAAATACTGCGGGAAGGTTCAGGTGATGGAAGTACAACAGATAGAGATTCTTCACGGGTTCATACGCTACCTCCTAGACAGGGAATTAAATAGAGAGAAGATAACTAAGACTTTTAGAAAAGCTTTAGGAATTAATTGGGTGAGCAGTAAGACATGATAATACTAGTAGCTACCGTAGGATTTGATGAGAAATTTGTGATAAGAGCTGTAATGAGGCATGTTGACTCTCTTAAGAAGGTATATCTCATAACGGCTGCACCGGTAGAGGAAAGGGTTAAGAAAGCTGTAAGACTAATTGAGGAGTTCATTAGTAAGATCTTGAAGGAGCCAGGTAAGGAAGTCGGGCTGGAAGTAATTGAAGCCGACTTAAGAGATTTCTTTGGTGTAGTAGCAGAGCTTAGAAAGAAATGTTTTGAAGAGGATGAGGTAACTAACACATATATCATAAATCTAAGTGGTGGTATGAGGGCCCTCGTACTAGCAGTGCTGACAGCTTTCGTAATCTCTGGTAAGACAGGCGAAATCGAAGTAGAACTTGAGAACTTTAGAGGAGTAATTCGTTTTAGCCCAGAGCTTCTAAGAGGAGTGGGTCTAGGAGACTACGATAGAAAGGTACTTAGAAGCTTAGCCCAGCGTGGTAAAGCCACCTATAGGGAACTTCTCGCGGATACAAACTTACCAAGAGCAACCCTCTTTAGGATACTGAAAAACCTTAAACTAAGAGGATTCATAAAAGCAGAGATAACCGGAAGGACTTCCTACTACAGCCTGACAGACGTAGGCAGGGCTTACGCGTGAAACCCTCCCTCATGCAGTAACCTTATCATATCAACGAAGAATGAATTGAAGGTTGAGTTATGTGGGGTGTTGGCGTGGGGGGTTCTTGTTTTTGTTATGTTGGGGTTTGTTTTGGAGGGCTTACGTGGTTTTCTTGGTGTGTTTTTGTAGGTGTGTGGGTAGTTTTTCTAGGGCGATGCATTTAATGTCGCTGCAGTGGTCGGTCTTCTCTAGTTCTTCGAGGTTTTCTTTCGTAGTGATTAGCAGTATTTCGTCAGCGTTAAGCGCTGTCCTGATTTGCTGTAGCTTGACTAGCTTGTCTTCCAAGCCTTTCTCACTCTTTCTGGTCGTGACTTCGATGACGTGCAGGCCGTCCCCCAAAGTAGCTAGGACATCCACCTCCCCATAGTCGAGGCCTGTGGTAGGGAGCCGAAGTCTCGGGAAGGCTGGGACCCCGCTGTTGACTAAGTAAGAGTAAACCTCGTATTCTAGGAAAGATCTCTCACAGAAAACTATTTTGAGGTAGTTTCTTAAGTCCTTGGCTGATATCTCTGGCAGAGTTCCGAGAGCCCTTAAATGATCTAGGTAGTAATCAATCACTTGCTTGTAAAGCTCCTGAGATTCGGTTACGGGCTTAACATATTTAGCAAGTATTTCTGAAACCTTGCTCTCATAATCCCTACCTCCCCTCCTTAACTCGTGCTCCAGATCCTCAATAACCCCCTTAGAATTTTCCCTCAATAATTCCTTACAAGACTTCTCAAGAACTCCTACAATCCCGTCAATCCCACCACACATAACATCCCGCTCGCGCAATAACCCAACACTATCCTCAGCTAAAGAACTCCAAACCCTATGAATAAGGGGCTTCCCCACAAAAATCTCCACCCCTCATTCACAACCCTCTTATCGAGTAATATCGCAAGATACATAGCGTACGCGAAAGACCTCCTAGCCAACACACTGAACACTTTCAAACGAAAGTCCCTCAAATAACTTATCGTTCGAATATATAGGGAAGACCCCCACCTACCCACGTCTTTCTTTACGGGGGCATGCTCTCCATAATCTAGCCTACCTAAGATAGTCGTGACCCACTTAACATCATACATAACCCTTTGTTGATAATCCCGGGTAACCCACACCAAACTATTTAAAACCTCGCTTACAGCACTCTTAACACGCTTTAATTCCTTACTATAAACTTTTCCAACAATCTTTCCAAGAAACCTTGAACTAAGTAACTCTTCTTCAAGGCTCTCTCCCTCAAAGCGCTTATCATATTCTTTGATTATCTTTTCAATCAAAAAATCCAGAATCGCCCCATAGACACTGAAGTCAGCAACTAATAACCCTTCATTCATAGACTCTCCAATACCTATTTAGAACAAAAATATATATCTCACTTAAGCTATAAAATATATTCGGAGATTATTATGGATCCCACACAAAATGAGGAGTTGCTCCTTAATTGGGGAGCTAGAATCGGCGCAGCAGCATATTCAGATGGTGTTAAAGCGTCACAACTAGAGAACATCCTAGCTATCTTAGACGTTATAGAGGTTAGGGAGGCACTACTACTCACAGCGTTATTCGCGTACAGGCAAGCACGAAGACTCGGAACCGGCACTACTATGGCTAGGATGATTCAACAAGCCATGCTCGACCTATATGAGAAAAACCTAGCCAAAAAAGAAGCTAGAGAGGTATTAGGAATCGCTAAATGGGTCTACGAAGCCCTACAAGGAAGCGGCGTCAGAATCCCGAGAGACCAGCTAGACAAGCTAACATTCCACGAACTACTGAAGAAATTCACGCGATAACGGGTGAGTTAAGACTTGAAAGAAAACTACGACGACCTAAATAAGCTCAAGGTATTCACGATAATTAAGGGCACCCTCATAAATGAGTCCCCTCTACGCGTAGGGGTGGGAAGGGAACCATCTCTCGGCTCAGCCGTTGATACGGCAATACTTAGGGTGAAATTCGCTGACGGCAATCACAAACCAATCATACCGGGAAGTAGCTTGAAAGGCACCCTACGAAGCCTAGCCGAGGCTATAGCCAAGGCTCAAGAGGAACCAATACATAACCCTTGGGACACCTCTAAGGCAGAGGAAGAAGCTGAAACCGGCAACTTCTGCGTAATATGTGGCTTGTTCGGTAGCACGAAGCTAGCCAGCCACGTACGTGTTTACGACGCCTACCCTCTTGAAGAAGCACCAACGTTCATCAAGACTGGTGTAGGACTAAACAGAGATTTCCGGGGAGTACAACCCGGCATACTTTACACAGAAGAGTTCGTGGCTCCAGGAGTGCGTTGGAGGTTTAGAATGAACGTAATCAACGTGTACGTGTTTCCGGAACCGCGAGACAAACGCGGAAAACTACTACGTCAGGTGATAGACCTCCTATCAAAAGGGTTAGTACAAGTAGGGGCGAGGAAAACAGTAGGGTATGGTCTAGTAAGGCTTGAGAAAGCTAAGTACGAGGTTTACGAGGTCAAGGAAGGATTACTCACGAAAACTATCGAGGGTGAGATCTAGATGGTGCACCAGTGGGTCACGCACTCCATACTACTGAGGGAATGCCTACTAACCGGGTACATAGTTATTGAAAGCCCTACACGTGTTGGTGCAGGGAGGGAAGCCCCGCTCGGATCACCCGTAGACTTAGCCGTAGTAAGGATAAAGCTAAATAGCAAGCTAGTCCCGTATATCCCGGGAAGTAGCATTAAGGGGGTCTTCAGAAACGTCGCGGTACAACTAGCGAGAGCAAAGGGATTGAACGTGTGTAGCGGGCTGAGTAAGGAAACCTGCATGGACAAAGAATATGCGGCCGGCGAAACCCTCTTAGATCACATACAGTCCCTACTAAGAGAAGGTTCAAATTTCAAAGCCTTAGACATCTTCAGCAAGAAAGCATGCCTACTCTGCAAAATCTTCGGAGCACCATCCTTCTCTGGACATGTGAGCTTTAGCGACGCTTACCCAGTCGATGAACGCGGTAACGTCCTCGACGTCTTAACAGGTGTTAGAGCAGGAATAGCAATCGATAGAAGGACAGGTGCCGCATATCCTGGAGCATTATATCACGTCGAGTATGTCGAGCCCGGCTCTAAATTCAAGTTCATGATACATACAACAAATCTGCCTAACTACGCTATCGGCCTCCTAGCGAAGATCTTGAGGATGATTCACCAAGGCTGGGTCAGGATAGGGGGCTTCAAGACCAGAGGGTTTGGAGAGGTAAGCATAGAGAGCTTAAGATTCATCGTTAAAGGAGCAAAAATAGAGGGCTCGAAACTGCTAGCTCTAGACGAACGCGACGAGGCCGTTGACTTAGGAGAATTACCTGAGAAATCAGGTGACGGACTGAGGTGCAGCGATAGCAGGGCATGGGAATGCTTAGCTAAGTTCGAGGAGGTATGGGAGCGTGCAAAGCTTACTTAAGGTCGTGCGGGGTACTCCAAGACCTCGCGACAAGATCGAACATCTTTCAGGACGCTTAAGCGTCAAGATCAGGGCATGCTCAAGAAGTTATGGGGACCCACTAGATAGTTACGTCTACATAGGTTCCGGCCTGCCATCTGTGACTAAAGACCTCGACGAGTTTGTATCCTATGTAAGGAAGACTAGGTCTAGAGAGGACCTCCAGAGAGCGTTAATGGAGTCAGGACAGAAGATAGTCATGGACTACGAAGCGTTTTCTGTAGTAGGTCGTAAACCAGTCATTCCCGGAAGTAGCGTGAAAGGAAACGTGAGAAGCAGGCTAGAACTTAGCTTCTTACCTAAGAATGGCTATATAAGGTCTTGCATGGTGAGAGCCTCCAAGCAACCTACGAGACAGCCGTCTCCCGGTATGCAGGGATGGAGGCACTTCAGAATCTGGTCAAAAACGCTGAGCTTTGCAAGGGAGGAGGCCTGCGACTACAGTAAGGGAGTGGGTAGCGTTTGTCTTATCTGCGATCTCTTCGGCACGACAGGACTTCAAGCACTTATCAGCTTCAGCGACTTCATAGGTGATAATATAGACTGCGAATCTCTCAGTCTTCTGGAGTTACCGGACGAGGAAAAGCTGAAGGCAGCTCCTCCAGGCAGTACATTCTCCGGACACATAGAGTTCAGGAACATAAAGCCGGCAGAGTTAGGTCTGCTAATATATGGGATGGGATTAAGGGACTCACGAGAAGGTAGACCGGTACTCCTGGGTAAACATAAGTACAGGAGGCTCGGGATCGTATTAGGAGTAGTAAAGTACGTCATCGACTCACTAAGGCTAGCAGAATTCTCGAAACCGCTTGAAGTCCGTGACGTGAAGATCGCACCAGGAAGTGAAGTGAGTGATGCGGTCCTCGATAAACTCGTTAAGTCCCTTATCGAGATTGCTCAAGAGGAGTTTAAGGGGGAGCTAGCCGACATCGACGAGGTGGAGGAGCTTGAGCGAGTTGAGACTAGAGCTTAGAGAACCCTACCCTATGTATAGAAGTTTGAGAGTCCCGTTATGGGAGGACGAGGAAGTAATCAATGTGAGGAGGGTGAGGAAAGCAGATGTAGAGAATCTCAAGAAAGGACTCACGGAACTGAAGGGAATCCTAGCTAGCGTCAACGAGTTAGCTAACAGCTGTACAGAATGCGAAAAGTTACAGCGGCTAGCGGACACTATCGCCTTATTCTACAAGGCCCCACTAATTCAGGAAGTATCGCCTGTAGCACCCACCCCACTAAAAGCTAACGTTATGATGCTTCTCCTCGGAGACAGAGCCGTATTAAGCGAGGACGAGTTAAGCAAAGCGATCAAAGACCCGTTTGAGTTCTCTAAAGTCATTACGGGAAAGGACTTCAAGGAACTCTTGAAGGGACTTCAAGTAGCTAGACTACTTGATAGGGAGGTTGGAGAGCTGGTTTATAGCTTGTGGATTGCTTTCCCAGCCGACACAAGACCCGGCTACAACACATCGAGCTTGATAGCTCATCTACTTTTAACATCAGCCATAACCTGGGCCCTCAATTATGAAACCGATATCTGTAAAGAAAGCATCACGCGTCTAGCAGCACTCCTCCACGACATAGGCAAAGCAGTCAACCCGGAAAACCACGTCATAGAGTCTCTAAAGATTGCTGAATACCTACTAGGCAACATACTTAGTCCTGAGAGGTTAAATGAAGTAAAGAACCTAATAGAAGAGCATCATAGACGAGGTAGTACGCTGAAAAAAGCTGATGAAACAGCTTCTGAGGCCGACAGGCTGGACAGCCTAATTAAGGATGTTCTCGGCCCCCAAATAGATAGCCTTGAGAAGCTTCTAAGTAAGAGAAAGGATGAATGGGAATTCTGGAAAGCTCTTTACGATAACGTTGAGGAACTAAAGAAGAAAGGCTTAATATTGACTGAGGACCCAGTCAAGGAATTAAGCGAACTTTTCTTAAGAGAGGTTGATAAACGAGGCATAAGAACCACTACAACTCCTAAAGAAGTGCCGGAGCTGAAAGTATTGCTCATTGACATAGCGTCTATTCAGGAGTTCGTGTATAGAGCTCAGGAATTAAAGGCCATCGCCGCAGCTAGCAGCATCGTCGACCTCATAACTCAAGCCCACCTACCTACTTACCTCAGGATTAAGGGGGTTAGAATACCGCCTGAAGCTATCGTATACTCAGGCGGGGGCAACATATTAATGTTGGTGCCAGCCATTATGGCACATAAAATCGAGCAACTCATCGAGGAGTATAAAGCAGAGATGACCAAGCACGGTATCCCTCTAGGTATAAAGCACTCCGTAGCAAACTTCTCTAGTAGCTACGCACACCTGAATAAGACACTCGGAGAGGGAATGGCTTTAGAAAAGATGACTGTGAAACTCTATGATGACGTTAAGCAGGTCACGAACTATAATGAACGTATGGAGCTCTGCAGACTATGCTATAATGACGTAGCAGTAGAGCATGTTAAAACCCCTGAGGGCATGGTTCCTGCTTGCAAGATATGCAAGAAGCTATATGAGCTCGGGGTTGAGGAGCACTTCAACTCTAAATGGGTTGCTGAGATAAACCTAGCGGGGAACACTTTCTCTGCCAGGGATGCCTTCAAGCGTGACTGGGGAGAAGTCTCTAAGTGGATTATGGAAATAATATCTGGGCATGACCCGGAGGAACTACGCACTGCTGTTAGAGGCGTTAGCGGTGGTAGATCATCCCAACGTGTCTCAGAGAAGCCGCTGAAGCTCAGAGACTACTCAGTAATAAAGTTTGACGGGAACTCTATAGGTTCATTTATGCTTGAAGCAATATCCTTTACCGACGCTATAGAGAGAAGTTTCAGGATTGACGTAGCGATCAAGAAGGCTTACTTTAGAGCCTTGGAAACACTTTACGTCAGTGTAAGGAATAAGGTAGGCGAGGAGAGAGCTAAAAGAGAAGCAATCAGGGTCTTCCTAGGTACGATTTATATAGGAGGAGATGACGGACTCCTCGTAGTGCCTGCGTGGGTTTCCATACCACTCGCGCAGTTTATAGCCGAGGAATTCGCTAGAGAACTCGGATTGTCTAGGGGGCTTACTGTGGCTGTAACCGGGGGTCATGCCAGAATGAATATATGGTCCTTAATAGACAGCTCCTCAGAATTAGTAGGGGAAGCTAAGAAAATTGCAAGGATTAGCAGTAGCGCATTAATTTTCGATCTTTATGAAGGTACCGCACCGTCTGGAAAGGAGGGCGTGGAACGCGTTACTAGACTCTCAACCAAACTTAAAAGAAATGATGAACTAGACGTAACTCGTGATGCGAGCGGGGTAGTGGAGAGCGCGCAACCTTATCTAACCAAGCTTGAAGATCTAGCTAAGAAGGCGGTTCCGGAGATATGGTCCCTACTCTCGATAATACTAAACGAGAATTTAGGAAATCCTCCATGGACTCGGAAAACTCTAATCGACTCCTACGCTAAAGCAGTAATTAATGCCTTCTTTGCTTCTAGGATATTAAGTGAGGAAGACTTAACGCATGCGAACCAAGTAAAGAAGATGCATGAACACTTAAGGTCTCTTAGAAGGGTAATACTTAGCTCGGTGAGGGAGGTGTCAAGATATAAGCATTCTAAAGAACTCCTCTACCTGTACGTTAACAAGCAAGCTAAGTCTTCTTCAGATAAGATGCAGGAATATTACGGGAGGCTTCTTAGACTATTAAACAAGAACTTGTTTGACCAGGCTGGAAACTTTAGTGTAGAGGGATGTACGGGTTTAGCCGATCTCATAGTCTTGATAAAGTTTGTCAGAGGTGGTGCGTGGTGATAAGCTTCGGCTTAGAGCTAAGAGCCGTCACCTTGCTCACGGTTGGCGGGGGGATCCCTGAACTACTCGGAGCAGACGTGGTCTTCGCTAGAATGCCGGAAGCTTCAGGCAGGTACAAACTATACATACCGGGCAGTAGCGTGAAAGGAGCTCTTCGCTCAGCAGCTAGCAGAATCGCTAAACAATATGGGTTTGAGTCATGCGGTGAGGTAGAGCCAGGACGCATAACGCGTGCACACAGCAGAAGAATCTGTGATGTCTGCACCCTCTTTGGATACCCTAACAGACCAGGCGGTGAAAGGTCGCCGCTCGTTGTTAGCAACTTCGAACCTGTAGAGAACCTAGATGATAAACTAGTCACTATAACTCACATCTCTATAGACGAAAAAAGAGCTACCGCTAGGGAGTGGGCCCTCTACGTTGTAGAGTATGTGATTCCCGGAGTGAGTTTCCGTGGGCATATCCTCGTCGACGCTTCTGTGAAGAACCTCCTACCGTTACTACTTCTGGCTATTGCAGAGCTTAGAACCGGTAGGTTTGGGAGAAGGTCTGTGGTTGACGCAAGGATTGTGAACGATGTGGAACTAGAAAAGTATTTGAGTCATGAATGGGATGGCCTTCTTAAATCTTTGAGGGAGTGGCTATGGGTGAGACTCGCATGAAATTCCTGAAGTTCTTCGAGGCCGAGATTGAGTTATTAAGTCCTGCGATAGTAGCCTCAAAGATGACGAAGAACGGATACGCCAGACCGCTAGATTACATACCTGGATCGACGCTGAGAGGTGCTCTACTCGCAACACTCTATAGATCGGGTTTCATAAATGAGGATATAGTAAGGCAGGAAGCTAGTGAACCAAGCGTTCTCTCATCACCAGCATACCCGGTTATAGCCTTAAGAGATGCTACGGCTGATAAGGTCTCCCTACGTCGTACACTACCAGCGACTCCCGTAATTTTTAGGTGCAAGATCTGTGGTAAGACCATGTCTAACTTAAGAAGACTCAACGCACAAACCTTAAGCTCTGAAGAACTTCGTCGCTATTTGGTAGCGGAATGCCCTGAGCACGGTCCGGCAGAGACTCTCTACTCTCACCCAGTCTATGAGCACGGTAATGTCTTAAGAGAGTTCAGGCTCAGAGTTGCTTACGCTACGTCTGTCAGCATACACAAAGAACTCGGCATAGCCATGAGGGGGATGCTATTCAGTTACGAGGCTATCGCTGAGGGTACAAGATTCTGGGCCCGATTAGTTGCGCCAGATTACATCGCTGAGAAAATCCCGAAACAACTTAAGGTGACTATAGGTAGGGGGGCTTCAAGAGGCTTCGGACTTGCCTCAATCAAGATCAGGCATGAGGAAAATCCAGCAAAAGTTGAAGCGACATCGGGGATTTTCATTTCACTCTCCCCGTTAACCCCGCTAAGCAAGCTCTCATATGAGGGATGCGAGGTCAGGGTGGGTAGGGTGCTTGGTAAATTAACGAGAATGCTTAGTGGGTGGGACATGGTATTAGGGATGCATAAGCCTTTCGTTGAATTAGTGAAGCCGGGAGCTATAGTTAAAGCCGAGATAATTTGCAGAGACCTTAATAGCGTGAAATCCTTTACGGCACTCCTCTCATACGGGGGCATCCCTATCCGAGTAAACGATACGTGGTTAACCGGGTTTAACGTACTTATCCCGGTAGACGAATATGAGAGACTCCTTGGTGAGAAACTTGAGTAGCACTATTGAATTTACAGGGTTTGAAGCGAAATTCGTAGGGATACTTGAGTTTGAGAGTGAAGGACCTATACATGTTGGGGGTAGCAGATGGAGTAATATACTATACTTGCTGAGGTTACCGGATGGCCGTTTGTTAATCCCGGCCACGACATGGAAAGGAGCTTTCAGGGATCTTGCGAAGAAGCTAGCGCCCTCGCTACCATTAAGCGATGTCGAGAAGCTAGCTATAGAAAGAGTATCGCTAACAGACAACCTAACCATCAAGCAAGAAAGAGTTAAAGACTTACTTAACGTGTTTGAGGAAGCTCTCAGGGGTCAGTCAAATCCCTTACTAGACCCCGGTGACGTGAGGAGAGTCCTCATGAGAATAGGTTATGACGAGGGAGAACTTGAGGAACCTGAAGACTTAGTAGGTATGCTGATACGTTACCTAGAGTATTACTGCCCTGTAGGGAGGCTCTTCGGTAATAGCGTGCACGCTGCTAGTGTAAGGTTCTTCGACACATTAATCAGCACATCTACCATGCGTAGACCTAGTGTGGGGATCGATAGAGGAACCGGTACTGCTAAAAAAGATGTCCTATACTTTGTTGAGTCCACACCACCAAACGTGAGAGCTAGGTTAGTGATAATTGGGGAGATACAGAAGAGAGGCGATAGTGCGGCAAGACTCCTTGCGTCCTTGCTTGAGACAGTTAAGGCTTTAGGAGTTAGCGTTGGAGGGCGCAAGAGTGCCGGATATGGGTTATTCCTCTTGAAGAATAGCTACTTCCACGTAATTGAGCTTTCTAAGGATCGAGACAGATTCGGCGAACTACTTGCTAATCCCTTCAAGACAGACGCCTTAAGTTCAGAGGCTTTTATATCATGGTTAAGGGGTCAGTCATAAATGTCCGGGAAAACCCTTTTGCTAACGTCTTGGGGACAACCAGCTCTATGGCGTGACGTAGTATACGTGACAGATACTGGAGTCGAAGGCTTCAAGTGTTGTACTAGCTTATTACCATTGCTTAAATCTCTCAACGAGAGAATTGACGTGGTTATAGTAATCCTAGATAGTCTCATGGATAAGCTAGAAAAACGCTTGGAAAGCCCCTGTTACAGATGTTATGAGAATGCCTTAAAAGGTATTGATGTATCCTCCGCTAAGAGCTACGAGGAACTCAAGAATTCCTTGAGTAACTCCACGAAAGAATTTATTGAATGCCTCGTCAAAGAATACAGTTTCAACAAGGAGATTGCCTTGAGAAAAGTAGTGGTCGGACCGGCCGTAGGCTCTCCCGGAGGCAATTGGATGTTTGAAGGGAATGCAATGGATTATGAAGCGATTGTTTTGGAGGAAGTGAGTGAGCTATGCTTCGAGGAACCATACCAGAGGCTTGTTCTAGACCTTACACACGGAATAAACTTTATGCCCTCAATATTGATGCGTCTAGCACACAGACTAGCAAGTATATTGCTCGTAGCTCATGAGGAGCTGAAAGAGGTAAGGCTTACGGTTTATAACAGCGATCCAGTCTCATCTGTAGCAGGCGAGCAGAAGATAAACTTGAATGTGATAGTAGACGAAATTGTAAAGAATATTCAGTTGATTCATAGGATGCCTCCACCTATCGAAAAGCGTGGAAATATAAGAAGACCGCTGCAGGGTATTCCAGAGCATCTGAAGAGCATGTACTACGGGGTCGTGAAACATATATTATCTTCCCTCTACTATCCATCTCCGTTAGCACTCTACGAGTTCACAGTTGAGGAGAGATGCGAGGAAGTCAATAAACTTGCTGAGGAGGTCTTGAAGTTATGGCTAGAACACGTTGAAGTAGATCACCAAAACCTAAGGGTTAAGAGATGGTTGAGCATGTGTCCTGATTCTGTTTACGCTATATTGCTTTCGAAAGCGGTATGCAAGAGATTGGGTCGGCATGACGGGCTTCTAGATCTAGCAAGTGCTGAAAAATTAGCGGAAGTATATGGGAGAGTGCACGAGGCTCTATACGAGCTCGTCAACCATGAGCTGAGTAAGATTAAGTGTAGGATTGTCAAGCGCGAGATTGAGAAGAAGCCTGAGAGATCGGGAGAGTGTGTACAGCAAGAGGATAGAGTAAGTAGCGGTAGGAAAGCTGATAAGAGGATAATGATAGCCCATGCTGGTTTCCAGGAATGTCTCGTAGAAATAAACCCACATGGTAAGATGAAGTACATTAAGAATGCTGAAACCATCTTGAGGGAGGCCGGTCTCCTCATAGGTACCTCCAAAGGATGTAAAGAGTAGTGTAGGTTATGAGCTCCAGTCCTGCGTGTCCTCTCTACGTGGCTCTTAAACTGTTTATTGAACCTGTTGAATGTAAGCGTATACATGAGCCTATTGAAGGATGGAGCTGGGTATGCTGTGAGAGTGTGGAAGCTCTACTAAGAGATTTAATACGCGCAGTTAAGTGCGGGTTCGATCCTATTATAGCGTCGGTTCAAGGACCTATAGACATATTAAGAGTTGAAGAGCTTGAAAACCAAACAATAAGGGGTTGTTTCAAGATTCACGCGATGCCCGATAAATACCCTGAACTACTTAAGCTAACATCCTCGATTAAAGTAAAGGTACGTCCTACTATTATCGTAGCATGTTTTGAGAATACTAGCATTAACGAGTTAATCCAGCATGAAATCATTCCGTTAGTGTGGGACCAGCAAAGTAATACATAACTTACTAAATACCATGACTTCTCAAAACTCATTGAGTATAGAGTTTCGTGAACCTGAGGCCTACTCTCAGGGTCTTCTAGGGCAGTGATTCTAGCCAACCTAGACATTAAGGAGCGGGGCTTCGTGACGTGACTACCCGCCCACGACTTCCTCAATCTGACGGCCACGGACGGTATGGCTGGTTGTAGTTTCTTTTTGTTGCTGGTATCTAAGGAATATTGTGTTTAAGATGTATTTAAGTTTGTGTTATTTCTTGTCGTGGGAGGAGGGGGCTTGGCTTGCGGAGGATATAAATAATGGTTAGGGCTGTTTCGATTTTCATAATTGTTTGTAATGTTCATATTCATTATTGTTTAAGGTTTCTTAATGTTGTGGGGTGTGTTAATGTAACATGTCTGTCTAGCCCGTATTTCTTCATAGTTTTATTAGAGTCCTCAGTAAGGTTTATATGCTCAGAAGCTTATGAATTAATTGGTGACTCCGGGTTTCCGAGATCCGTAGAGGCTGTGAACCCTAGGCGACTAGCGGTGAGTCACTGCGGTGAGGGGGCTCGGAGAGACCGTTGAGAAGCAGATGGTGGGGAACAAACAAACCACTATCTGCTGAGAAACGGTAGGGATCCTCGGGTCTTGTTAACGGCTGGAAACCATTAAGAACGCGTCTCTAGGTCATGACTTGTTCCCATAAACTTCTGATGAGGAGGGTTAGGTACCCTATTCCAGGCACTTTAATGACTGAGCTCCCTATACTTAACACCTTCCCTGTTATCAGTTCTTTAGGTATGCATCCATCTGGTAGAGCGTTGTTATCTCCCTTGATGACGTAGCAGTTATCGCGGATTTCAATTATTCTATGTATTACGTAGTTTCCCTTACCCTCATATATCACTACATCACCTACCCTCATCTCACTAGTTTTATATACTATCACCACGTCCCCGGTCCAGAGCAAGGGCTCCATAGACTTGCCTTCCACGACCGCTAGCGTGAGTGCGCCGGTCAGGGCGAGTGTTAAGATAGCTATCAGCAGTATCACTAGGGCTAGGTCGATGAATTGACTAAATCTCATTACTCTTCCTCCAGTATGCCGGAGATATCTACCTCTATTACTTTGCCCTCCCTCCTCTCACCGGAGGCTTCGCCCTTCTTTTTAGGTTTTCTCCCCTCACCGAAAGAAACCTCGCCTTCAGGGCCTACCTTAACTGTTGATACCTTGCCTTTCCAGCTATAACCGCAGGACGAGCACTTGAAGCTTCCGAGGACCGTTATGGTTATCCTCCCGTAAGCGTCTGGTAGAGGACTTATGACTTGCCACGTCCTCTCAGGACTTACTTCAGCACCGCATCTAGGGCACTTAACCATTTTAAACACCTAAAACATGAATTTACGGGTGTTTATATATTGCGAGCAGTGTTTTTACGACTTCCTCATCACGTCTCCGCTTACTTCTTCTCACTGCACGCGCTGTAAATGAACTCGTCGAGGCATCTACTCAAGAGTTGAAAATCTATTATCTTAGGAGTTCTCCTCTCCGACCATAAGTAAATCTTCAGGTTTGGTTCTTTGATACTCTTAAACAAGCGTACAACGGTCTCGGATATGGACGCGCTCTGTAGGTATGACTCCCTATTAACGTAGGTGCTGACCCTCACTACAGTTACCCCACGCTTCTTAAACCAGAGTAGCTCGTTCCATAAGTACGTGAAGTATTTCTCGGGTTCCCTCATCCCGTGAATACGGGAAGGTATGTCGACCCTGTTGAGAATGAGGAGTTTTGGTTGATGCTGCCTCACCAACTCTATCTCGTGCGTGTATAGCTCTTCTAGACTCATCGTGGCCGGATTAACGTACTCAACACTAACTAACTCGTTGATTAATTTCTTGATTGCGTCACAGCTTCTCGGCGATTTCCTGGCGGCATACTCCATTAGAGAGTCTATGAGGGTGTGCGGTAATCTAACGTAATCTATTATTAAAGTCTTAAGCTTATGTTTCAGCGCTAGCGATAAAGACACTAATCCTGGCACGTAATTCTCCGTTGACCGCGCGTCAGCAGGCATCACAACAAACATCGATGATCCGGCACTAACAGGTCCTAGCAATTCGTTAAGTTCCTTGCACGGGTACTCATAGCTTACTCCACGTATTATCGGCGGGAGTTCCTCGAGTTGTGGCGGTAGGAACGAGCGTATGCCTACCTTATCAATTATCTTGAACGGCACCTCACCAATACTTATCGGCGCTTCCCTAGCTTTCCTAATCTCTATGAATCTAGTCACCAAACCTCTCTCCACGTACTGCCTCAGAATCAGCACCACGTCTGACACGAATTCCACGTCCCCCAAGTCTAGCGTCCCCCTCCCTATAGGGATCTCAGCTACTAACACTACTAAAGACTTCTCGATCTTCGCGAGATTATAGAAGAAGTTTTGAAGTATTGCCCTGGTCTCAGAACTCTTCCCCATCAACGTGCTTAAGGGCGTGAAGCTATCCACCACCAACACCTTATACTTGCTTGAGTAAGTGCTTAACTCGTTGATTAACGTGTTGACTAGTTCAGGATCTATTATTATGGGTAACCCGTAAAACTTAAATAAGTCTCTAGACTCTAACTCGCTGAAGTCCATGCTGAACTCTCTCATGCGCCTGAAGAAAACCTCCTTAGTTTCCTGTAGTGAGACGTAAAGACATGGGATGCCTCTACTCGCGTTAGCGTAGCAAATAGTTGAGGCGAGCAACGTCTTACCAGCGCCGGGATTTCCGGCGATCAAGATGAGAGCGCCGGGCTCTAAGACCCTACCTAAAATAATGTCTAGACTCTCAACACCAAGCGCAAACTTAGGACTTTCTGAAATAACTCTTCACCACTCCATACCTTGTTCGACTTACCAAGAACTTATATTGCTTAAGGTAAATAAATATTAACTAGTAAATGAGTGTGAGAAGACTTTTTCCATTTGTTTCTAAATATTTTATTGTATCTAGAGGCTTTCTCCTCGCTCGCCATCTATCGGCGACACAGCCTTCTCCAGGACGGGTTCATAAGGCATCGAGGTGAACGCACGTCCCTCTGGGATCGCCTCACCTAGTCAGGACATTACATCCATAACTCCGAGTCCCGAGAGGGGTAGGGGTAATGGGCTGGAGACCAAGCCCCGGGGCTAAACCCTCAGAAAGAGGGGATATAGCCTCCGAACCCCCTGCTCTGAAGGGCGAGAGTTCCCTCTAGTGCGGGGAGGAGGTCAGGAGAATGAGTCTTGGTTTTAGCGCTTTAAATTAAACTTTAGCTGAGTTTAGATTGGGTGGTGTGGGTTAGTAATTAAGGTATTCAGGGAGTTAGGGTATCTAGTAGTTGAGGGGGCTCTTGCAGAGGTTTACGCTTTCTTAGAGAGGGTGGTTAAGGAGTTAGGCTTGACTGAGGACGTGGAGGACGCTTTAAGGATTTTAAACAATTTTGATGCTTACTACGATACGTTGAGAAAAAAGTTTAAGGAATATATAACACCACGTAAAAGCGAGAGGGACCTCCTCTTAGGGAGAGTGATAATAGATAAGATCAAGTTAAGAGTAGAGAAGAACCAGAAAATAGTATCGATAGTGTTTGATAAGAGAGTGAACGAGGAATCCATACTAAGGTTGGTGAGTTAGTGAATACCCGCGATCATCAACTAGAAGACTCAGCTAATGCAGGAGTTATTCAACCTTTTTACTCTTGCCCTTAGTCGTTTTCTTTTTCTTAGGTTTCTTAACTGTTTTTGCTTTCTGAACTGTTTTCTTCTGCCTTAACGAGAAAGACTCTCTCAACTTCCTTATATTCTCTACTACCTGACTCACAGTATCCGGGTTCTTAAGCGCTTCAAGAAGTAATTCCTCGATGCTCAGCATAGTCTCTAGAGAGCTTATGCTGAACGAGACTTTAGGCACCTCTACTTCCTCACTGCTTAAACTAACTTCTTCCTCAGCAGCAGTCTCTAAGCTCAGTATTTTCTCGAAACTCTCTTCCTCCGTCTCCTCTACCTCCTCCCTCTCCTTTCCCTCTTCTGACATTCTAACACCTTAGAAGAGTTACTTGTGAATATTTATAAAGATTGATACGCGGTTTCTATTGCTTATCTATGGAGTAGTCCTTATGTATACTAGGACTAGTGAGCTAGGATGTCCGAAAGCGCGATGAAGTCGCTGAGTGCTGAGGTCGCTGACGTAGCTAGGAGAGTAGGTATAGTGAGGCTAACCCCTATTCAAGAAAAAGCTATTCCAGCAGTTTTGTGGGGTCAGCACGTACTGATAGTGGCGCCGACAGGTAGCGGTAAGACTGAGGCCGCGATGTTGCCGATACTCAGCATGATGTGTGAGAGAAGGAGTGAGGTCTTGCCTATAGCGGTCATTTACGTGACCCCTCTAAGGGCTCTTAACAGAGATATGCTGCGTAGGTTGAGTGATTTGAGCGGGATGCTAGGGTTTAAAGTAGCTGTCAGACACGGTGACACGCCGAGTACCGCTAGGAAGTTAATGAGTGTCTCACCCCCTCACATCCTGATAACAACTCCAGAGACTCTGGCCTATGTTTTAGTTAACGAGGATTTGAGGAAGTATTTAAGGAACGTTAGGTGGGTGGTGATAGACGAGTTTCACGAGTTGATTAGTAGTAAGAGAGGGGTTCACCTACTTGTTGATTTAGAGAGGCTTGAGAGGATTGCAGGGAGGTATCAACGCGTAGCTCTCTCAGCTAGTGTGGGCGATTTAAATAAGGTTAAGAACATCTTAGCTCCGGGCAGGCTAGTAGTAGATGTTTCGGTACCTATGTCTAGGGAATCAGAGATTAAGGTGGTTATAGCTCAGCAAGATCTTCCCAGTGG
>Ga0315298_1003653_pt1 | contig 24119 bp, 25 predicted proteins | sample WHS_1_MG_FD_203077 | JGI IMG/M metagenome (GOLD analysis project Ga0315298, IMG submission 203077) | Extremophilic microbial mat communities from Washburn Hot Springs, YNP, Wyoming, USA - WHS_1_MG | ecosystem: Environmental > Aquatic > Thermal springs > Hot (42-90C) | place: USA: Wyoming...
GGGTTGCCGGACAGTAGGGCACCGAGCCGTACTCGGCGCCGCCCTTGTAGTGGTCGACGAGGCCCGCGGTCAGACTATCCCAATCGATCAGCTCGGCCAGCCGCCGCAGGAAATGGTTCTTGGGTACCACCTGCTCATAGACGTAGTCACCCCAGAAAGAACCCTTGCCGGTCTCCCGAAAACGCGCCGTCATCTCTGCCTCCCACGTCTTTATCCGCTCGCACCGTCCAAGCGTAAGTATGATAGCGTGCCTCCTACCTCTTGTTCAACACTCTCCCCGAGCCGCAGTTGACGATTGTTTGGTCGTGTGGTATGCTATAGAAGCAGTAGGGAGAAGGACGTTTGCGACCCCTTTCCACGAAGTGGTGGAGCCTGCTTTCGCTCGGGATTGACCCCTATTCTTCAGCCGCCGGATGCTCTCTTCCCTCTACTGGACTCGGGTATATTGCCTCAGCTGCTGAGGGTAGCGATCAAGAGGAGCAACGTTGCGTTCGACAAGGGGCCCAGATGGGGCCCGGTGGCCTCGGTGTGGAAACGCTGTAGTGGCTGGTTAGGTGGCGGTGTACCAGCGCCGAGGTCTGAATCTAGGGTGTTATTCACTAGTTTGGCGAGAGATCGAGGACGATCCTCAGAATGTGATGCGAAAGACGGAGGAATTGCTTGAGCAGGAATCAAGAGGCTTTACATCGTCTCGCTTTGAGGCTGACACCTCCCGGCGGCCTTTGGGCCGTCAAGGAGGCTCTTCGCCAGTTGGTGGATAATCCGGAGCTTCTCGACGAACTGCAGCGTCTCGCCGACAGTTACGAGGCAACATCGGAACAGAAGGGGATTACTTCCCTACGCGGTTAGGCTGACCAATTCGGTGGCGTTGGTTCGTGCTACGCAAGTGCCTCACTTAGAAGGAAGTGAGGCATTTGCATGGTCCGAAACCATTGTACGGTGGTCAGGGCGGCGATCTATAGTCTGGAACCTAGCAACGAGAAAAGGCGCAGCGGCTATGATTGCATCAAGTAACCCGCGCCACGTTATCGGATAGGCGGCTAGTAGAGTCCTTAACGGCTACCATGTGCTGGCTCGTAACCGACAGCACTATTCGGTTCTAGAACAGCGGAGGCGTAGGCTAGAACCCATTCGCGTTGTTGAAGATCGCCGGCCTCGGGAAGTGGATATGGGGCAATCAATATCCACTTGTCCTGTGCCTCCTCCACTAGTCCCCAGGCTCGGGCTAGCGTGAGTCTTTGGCTACCGTAGCGGTCCATCAGCGTCTGAACCAGTTGATACTCCTTCATCCCCAAAGCCGCCCCCGATTTGTTAGTGCGTCGAGCGCCCCTTACCGCAGCATTATACAGGCCGGACCATCGGTTCTGCAACAACGGCTGCTTGTCTAGGTGTAAATCTCAATAATATCCTTGTCCTCCGGCGTATAGTGGCGGCTAACCCGCTGGCCGCTGAACTTGCCAGAGCCCCAGACCTGCGCGTAACGGAGCTTCTGCTGCAGCTCCCGATGCAGATTCGTGGCTACATCTTCGACCGTGCTGCCCTTCTTGAGGATAATCGGATGTGTAAGGTCTGCCTTCTGCCTCGGAGCCCTAGTATAGACACGAATGATCTCAAGGGCTTCGAAGATCTGCTTACCTAGTTCAGTCAAGCCATGCTTGGTCTCGGCCGAAACGGCGACGATCGGAAGACGTTCGCCATATTCGATCATTAGAAACTCAAGACCATCCCTGGCATTTGGAAGGTCGTACTTGTTACCCACTACCAACGCCTTCTTCTGGACCACTAGCTCTTCAGAGATGCTTTCCTCACCATGTCCAACCGGCTCCATACGCATCGCCAGCAGTCCGGCGAAGATAGCCTCCATCTCGGCAAGAGGGTCAACGCTCAAGTCCACTACCAGCAGCAAGAGATCAGCCGCTCGCAGGATGGGGCGTAGCCACGAGTAGGTGCTCTCCTCGGTAATTGAAGGGAGGTCCACTAGCTGAATGGGCACATCTTCGAATTGCATGATCGCCGGTAGCGGATACTGGGTCGTGAACGGATAACTAGCTACCTTTGGCTTGGCTTCGGTGAGACCCGCCAGCAGCTGCGATTTGCCGGCATTTGCCACACCAACCAGGACCACCTGTCTAGCGCCTTCTTTCCGTACCCGGTAGAGCTGCGCTCGCGCGCCACCTCGCTTCTTTTCTGCTTCTTCCGAAAGCTTGGCGATCTTGGCCCGTAGTTCCCCGCGCAAGTGGTCAGTGCCCTTGTGCTTAGGCATGATCGCTAGCATGTTCTCGAGGGCTTCGATCTTCTCGGCTAGCGTTTTCGCCTTACGAAATTCGTTCTCTGCCGCATAATACTGCGGCGGCAGATTAGCAGGCATCGTCGCACCTCAGGACCACGAACTGCAGCCAAAGATGCCCCGCACCGAGGCGAAAAGACTACGGAGACTCCTGCGCTACTTACTAATCCACGCGTAGAAAGCTAGCTAGCTGCTGTCCCGTCGTGGGGTTGTTTTCATAGGAGGACCAGCCGATTCTTGCTGCCTCAGCTACTTATGCTAGAATCAGTGGGTCCTTGAAGGCACTGGTTACTACCCCCTGGGGCCGTGAGCAGTCCCGTGCCTTTACAACTATTCTACCCGGCATCGTGAACGGTGACAAGAGGACCAGAATGGCTGGACTCTCTTTACTCAGGACGAAAGATCTTTGCCGCCAATCAATGGGTTGCTATCCCTAAACAGAGATCTCGCAACTGCCTGCCACGCACAGTTCTCCCTACTGTGGTAAAATGAAGCAAACTCGATCAGTGGCGGAATACCTGGAGAGAACAGCCCAAGACCGCCGTAAGGAGGTTGATCGGACCCGTGCCCAGACCAAACAAGATCATCGAGCTGAACGAAGCGAGGCAGCGCTACCTGCACCAGGAGCGGTCTGACTTGGCCAGAGTAGGCGAGCGGGCAATGCCTCGCCTGTACACGCTACGAGTCTCTCTCATCGGCGGCCCCTTGCCTGAAGAATTCACCGGAATGGAAGTCTCACGCACCATTCAGATCAGGGGCGATCAGACTCTCGAAGACCTGCACGAGGCGATCTTCGATGCGTTTGAACGTGAAGAAGAGCACCTTTACGAGTTCAACTTCGGCACTGGTCCGTACGACCCTGAAGGCCCGCTCTATGGCGTGCCCGACGAAGAAGGGGGATTCGTTGACGAGTACCCTGTCGAAGATGCGACCAAGACGACCGTCGAATCTCTCCAGCTTGCCGTAGGACGAACCTTCGGCTACGAATTCGACTTTGGCGACGAGTGGATGCACCAAATCGAAGTGATGGCCGTCGAGCCCGCTCCGGCCGTGGGAGAGTTCCCAAGGCTGGTCGAGAGGGTCGGCGAGTCACCACCACAGTACAGCAGCCTAGAAGAAGACAAACCGACCAATGAGCTGTTTCCGGCGATGCTCGATCTTGGCTTCATCGACGGAGCCATCGACGCGTTCATGGATCATGTGCAGGCACGTTGGCGGGAAGAGCAGGAGAGCAAGCCACTTCAACCCCAGACAAAGCTGCAGGCAGCCCTGAACAAATTGCCTGCCCATTGGGTCGAAGCGATCTGCCGACAGGTTGGGCTGCCGGCATTTCGCCTCGGTAAGGAGCGGGTGAAAGCCCTCGTCGCGTACCTTCCTAAGGACGAATCCCTCGCCGCCGTGTGGCAAAGCTTGCCCGACGCGTCCAGGGATCTGCTGCGCTGGATCCTTGGCCAGGGCGGCTTTGTCACCATTCAGAAGCTCTCCGCCAAATTCGGCAAGGACGAAGACAGGACCTGGTGGTGGAATGACGGAGAGACGCCTACGACGCCCTTGGGCCTTCTGCGCGTGCGCGGGTTAGTCTTCGTGGGCAGAGCCGGCATCGGAGGACGGAACATGAGGATCGCTGCGGTGCCAGTGGAACTGCGCGAGGGACTGCGCCGGTTAGCAGAAAACGTGTAGTCTTCGGAGAGGTATCTCTATACTATGATCACCATAGACATCAACCCCGTGTTGGCACAGATCGGACCCTTCGCCATCCGTTGGTACGGCCTGATGTATGTGGTCGGGATCATCGTGGGTCTGTTCGTCGCCCTTCCCTACGCGAAGGAGAAAGGGCTGAAAGAAGACGACCTGTGGGGTCTGTTCTACCCCGCGGCCATCGCCGGGTTCATCGGCGCGCGCCTTTACTTCGTGGTCCAACAACCCCTAGAGCCTTACATCGAGCAGCCGTGGCGCATCCTTGCCACTTGGGAAGGAGGCATGGCCTTTTTCGGCGCCATCTTCGCCGTCGTGGCCACGTTGGCGATCCTCTGCCGCCGCCGGGGCATCCCGTTCTGGGTCGTTGCCGACGCCGGTGCCATGTTCGCGGTGGTGGGCCAGGCCTTCGGACGGATCGGCAATATTATCAACGGTGATATCGTCGGCTATCCGACTACCCTCCCTTGGGGGGTCGTCTACGCCAATCCCGCGTCTTTCGTCGCTGACCATACTATCGCCTACCAGCCAGCGGCGGCCTACGAGCTGCTGTTCAATATTGCCCTCTTCGCCGCGATGTGGTTCCTGCGGCGCCGCTTGACGCGACCCGGCAGCCTTTTCGCCTTCTACCTCGCTAGCTACTCGGTGGGACAGTTCGTGCTCTTCTTCTGGCGGGCCAACGACATCGTCGCCTTCGGTCTGAAGCAAGCCCAGTGCACAGCTCTAGTCACCCTCGTCCTCGCCGCGCTCATCGCCTGGTGGGTGACTCGGCGAGAATACCGCGTCAGCACCTGAGTCTCGGCAGGCACTTCGGTATGATTCTTGCAGCGCATTGCACCCAGTGATTCGATGAGGACCGCCGGGAAGACGACGGCCGAGGCTGCCCCATTCCGGCGGGGGTACTTCCGTCATTCCGGCGAAGGCCGGAATCCGGGCCCTCGCCCTCGTCATGACGAACATCTTTCCCGTCATTCCGGCGAAGGCCGGAATCTGGGTCTTCACGGAGACCTCGTCGACATGGTAGAATGGCGCACGGCCGGTTCCTACAATCGCCGGGTCCTTGTCCTGAATCGTCCTGAATCGCATGCCCAGGGCGGAGACAACATGGAGGCCCAAACCGATGACGCAAGACGAAATCAAGCTCGCCCCCTATGAAGCAAGACTGACGGAGCTCTGGGAGAGGATGGTCAAGACCATTGGCATCTATACGGTGAATGTGCTGATGGAGCGAGCCATTTGGGAAGCCTCCCAGAAACATCCCGAAATGGCGCTGATCAAGCACAACGACGAGGGCCTCACCTTCGATGCCGTAGATCATGCCTACGCTGGCAGGCCCGAAGGAGAGGTCGCTGAGGCATTCAACGACCTCACTTCCGAACTACTACTCATTATGGCCCGCCTCCTCGGACGGGAGATGGCCCAGCGCCTGGCCGAGGAGCTGCAGGCTAGGATAAGTGACGAGAAGAAGCCCGGCGGAGAAGGGAAGGTCGGATCGTGATAGAAGAACCACAGAAGAGGCGTGACCTTGAGAGGCTGACTACCGGCATCGAAAAACTCGACCAGATCCTCGACGGCGGCATCCCCCAGTACTCGGTGGTCTTCGTCGCCGGTTTGCCGGGGACGGGCAAGACCATCCTCGCTCAGCAGACCCTCTTCGCCAACGCCCAGGAAGGGAGGTCCTCCCTCTATCTCAGCACCATCTCCGAACCCCCGATCAAGGTGCTCCGTTTCCTGCAAACCTTCACCTTCTTCGACCCGAAGCTTTTCGGCACCAAGGTGATCTATAGCGATCTGGGAGGCCGCTTGCGCACGGACGGACCGGCCGGCATCTTGAGGGAGCTGGACCGGTTGGTGCGGGATCACCGGCCGGCGGTAGTAGTTATCGATGGCTTCAAGGCTCTGCGCGACACGATCCCGGATCTTCTGGTCTTCCGGGGGTTCACCTCGGACATTGCCGTACATCTCTCCGCTTGGGAGGTGACCTCCTTGCTGGTGGGAGAGTATGGTGGCGAAGACATTCGGAAGGACCCTGAGTTTGCCATCGCCGATGGGATCATCTACCTCTACGGGACCGAAGAGGCGGAGAAACAGCAGCGATACCTGCGCGTGATGAAGATGCGCGGCACCTCCTACTACGCTGGGGAGCATTTCTTCGACATCAGCCACGATGGCATCACCGTCTACCCTCGGATGATCGCCCAGGTGACTGGGGAGTACGCGATTCCGGGCGCAAGGATCGGCTCGGCGATCGAAGGGATGAGTGACATGCTGGGTGGAGGCGTGTACGGATCTACCACCACCCTGATCAGTGGGGCCACCGGCTCGGGTAAGACCCTGCTTGCGCTCAGCTTCCTCCTGGATGTGGCGCGAAAGGGAGAGCCCGCGCTGCTGGTCACATTCGAAGAGGGGGCGGAACAGCTCATCCGCAACGCCGAGGCCTTCGACTGGCAGCTCGCCGATCTGGTAGCGCAGGGGCTTATCGACATCATGCACGTCTCCCCGGCAGAGCTGAACGTGGACCGGCATGCCTTTGTGGTCAGAGAGCGGGCCGACAGGCTGGGGGCAAAGATCGTGGCTATCGACAGCATCAGCGCCTTCGAGGCGGTGGTGCCTGACCAAGCCAAGTATCAGAGCTACCTGTGGGCGATCAACGACTACTTCAAGCGCAACGGCGTGACGGTGATCATGACCGCGGAGTCACGAAGCCCCTTCGAGGCAATGGAGATTAGCTCGCGGGCGGTGTCGTTCGTCGCCGACAACATCATCTTTGTGCGCTACGTGGAGATAGCCGGGGAGATCAAGCGGGTGGTGGGCGTGTTGAAGATGCGGGGCAGTCGCCACGACCGCTATCTGCGAGAACTGATCGTCGACCCGCCGCGGCTGGCGATAGGGATGGTCCTCGAGCAGGTGGGCATGCTGGGCACCACGGTAGGGGACCGGCGGTCAAGGGGGACCAAGTGACTCAGGAACGACTGCCAAGGCGTCCCCGCGAAGAGTTGCAACTGCTGGCGATCCGGGAAGTGCTGCGCGCCACCGCCACCGCTTTGCCCTTGGATGAGATCCTCTCGGTGATCGCCAACATGTCGATCATCGTGTTCGACGCTACGACCGTCTGGTTCATGCTGGCGGAGGATGCGCACCTGCGCACCGTCGTGTCGCGCGGCGAATTCGCCGAGGCGCTGGCCGGTAAGGAGTGCGAGGCCGAGGGTGCCGGCAGCCGTGTCACGGCGACGTTGGACAAGGCAGTGATCCTGCAGTCTCAAGACATCGACCCCGCCGACCCGGTCATCGGTGTTTTTGCCAGCGAGGAGGAACCGGTGGTCTTGCTCCCGCTGAAGGGCGCCGACCGGATGCTTGGCCTGCTCGGCGCGGCCGTGACTCCCGAAGCCTCACTGGATATTTCTTTCCTGTTGACGACGGCCGAGCAAGCCGTCACGGCGATCGAGACCGCCCGGCTGCGGGAAGAGACCCGCACCTGGCGGGAGAGGCTCGACGCCGTTTTCGAGCGGATGGTCGAGCCGGTGCTGATCGTCGATCGTGAGGGCAAGCTGGCGCTGATGAACGCTTCGGCCATCGCCGTGCTTGGGCCAAAGGGCGTGGCGCTTGGGGATTCCGCCGCCGATCTGGTGAAGAAGGCGGGACTGCGCGACGCCGAAGGTCGGCCCTTGTCCGTCGAGGAGATGGCCGCCGCTAAGGCGCTGCGTGGAGAACGGGTGGAAAACGTGGAAGAGCAGCTCGTGCTACCCGGTGGTGCGGCGAATTACTACCTTGCCAGCGGGGTGGCGCTAGCCACGGACTATCGGCCGCAAGGCGCTGTGGTGGTCTGGCGGGACATAACCGAACGGAAGGTGGCCGAAGAGGAACGCCGGCGAATCGAACAGTTCCGCGACGAATATATCTCGCTCTTCATCCATGACCTGCGCAATCCCCTCACTAATGTCACCGGCATGGCTCAGTGGCTGGCACGGGGCCTGGCGAAAAAGGGCTTGGCAGCGGAGACCCAAAGCGCGGATTCGATAGTGGCTGGGGCGCGGCGGATGAACAACATGATTCAGGATCTGGTGGATTCGGTCCATCTCGAAGCCGGCCGCCTCGAGATGCACCCGGAGCCGACTGATCTCTGGCAGTTGGTCTCAGAGACTGTACAGCACGCCGTCGCCCCAACAGACCGGGCGCGCATCGAGATTGAAGCGCCCGAATGGGTGCCTCCGGTACTCGTCGACCGCGACCGTATCGAAAGGGCGATCACCAACCTGCTGACCAACGCCCTGAAATACTCGCCCGCCGGCACGCCGGTGATCGTCCGGCTCGTGCGGCAAGGCAGCGAGGCCGTGGTCTCCGTAGCCGACGAAGGCGTCGGCATTGCGTCGGAGGATATTCCCCATATCTTCCAGCGTTTCTTCCGGGCCAAGACGGCCGGCAAGCGGGAAGGCCTGGGCTTGGGGCTCTACATCACCCGCCTGATCGTCGAAGCCCACGGGGGACGCGTCTGGGTCGAGAGCGAGGTGAGTAGGGGCGCGACCTTCTCCTTCACCCTACCCCTGGCCTGACGGATAACCCCCGTCATCCAGGCCCCGTCATTCCGGCGCAGGCCGGAATCCAGGCCCTCGCGAAAGCCCCGTCACCTCAGTCCAACCCGAATCCACTCATGCGATCATCTCCATGAACCCCTCGAGCCGTGTCCGAACCGGTCCCCACTGAAAGTTGCGGGCGTCGATGCAGTCGCCGTCTAGCTGTAGGAAAGGGATGCCTTCGGCGCGCAGCCGGTCGCCGATGACCCTCAGCGCACCGGTCGACTGACGGCAGCCCCAGTGGTTCCAATGGATGACACCGTCGATGGCGTACTTGTCTACATCGTGGAGGATCTGCTGGATCCGGTTCTCTACAGGTCCATTGCCGAAGTGACTGAGTGCCTTCTCGGCCAGGGAGTAGAGGGGCCTCTGCTCATCCAGGCGGGGCCACCAGATGTTGCTCTCCTCTTCGAAGGCTATCACTGCCCCTAAGTCGTCTTCTAGGTGTGGCAGAAGCTCCGTGGGGCAGAAGGGCCCGAGATGCATCCAATAGATCCGGCAGCGCTGGATCGGCTGCTCGCTGGTCTTCTTGGCCACCAAGTCGGCGAGATAATCGCGAAGCGCCCGGTAGTAGATAGCACCGTGGGGGCTGCCAAAGGCCGCGGCGAGTAGAGCCAACTGACTCAGCATGCTCGACCCTTTGAGTGGCGCCGGATGCGCCGTGCGCAGATCCCATGCTGCCTTGCCATGATCCCATGCAGTATTGGAAAGGCGGACTGCCTCTTTGAGGCGATCCTCATCGTATGCCACCCCAGTCGTCGCGCAAAGGTCGTCAATCAATTGCCGCAACTGGCGCTCCACGTAAAGAATGCTTTCCCTGTTGTAGGTGGACGGCACATCCAAGACCAAGAGTGGCCGTTGCTCGACATAGGCGAGATTAGCCATGACCCGGCCGGCGGTATCGCAAAGGCTCGTCGAGGGGACGCAGACGTCCACCTTCGGCAACATGCCGAGGTGGTGTAGGCCGACAATATTGCGATGGAAGGTGCAGAGGTCGCGCGGGTATCCCTCGGTATCTGCTGCGGTCAAGCTCTGCTCGCTGAGACCAATGGCGGCGCCTACCGCCGAGGCGATCTCGGGATGAAAAGGCACCAAGCCTAGCCCCCACACAATCTCCGCTGGGAAATAGGCGGTCAGCCAGATGACATGACTTTTCTTGTTCACGTAGGCCTTCTCGGCCAGATCCAAGGCAAACTGCGCCGCCGCCTGCTCATGCGCTTTGGCGGAAGAGAACTGTCCGGCGAAGGTGCGTTTGACCAGCCCGATTGCCAACCCTGACCGGAGCAATCGCTTGCCAATCCCAAGCTTCAGATTCTCTAGGTGCCGTCTGGGTTTTCTCTCTTTCTCTTCCTTTGGCAACGGTGAAAAGCCCTCCTGTGTTCCGCCTACAACGGAGACCCCGTCTATGACCCCGCAATCCCCGCACTCGCCCCGTCATTCCGGCGAAGGCCGAGATCTGGGTCCTTCGTCCTCGCCTTAGCGGGCGTCGCCAAGTACCTCGAGGAAGGCCTCCAGACGGGTGCGCACCTGGCCACTGAGCGCGCTTTCCCCCTCATCCTCAACCAGCAGCACGGGCAAACCCTGCCGGTCCATCTGGGCCTTGAGGAGTGGATACTCGCCCAGAAACATGTCGCAGAACTTGTAATATGAACAGACCAAGCCGTTCGCGTGGTTCTCTCTGGCCAGCCCAATGAGGTACGAGAGGCGCGTGTGGAGGTCTCGCATGCGCGGACAGGGCGGCTTGTTCAGATAGGCGGCGGCCAGATCGCGGATCATCTCTTCGAGTGACCCGGTGGACTGTACCTCGCGCACCTGCGCGCGCTGATCGACGCAACTATCTTCCACTACCACCTCGGCGCCGGCTTCCTTGATAGTGTCTATTAGCCCTGTCTTGATTACCACGCTTCCCACGACCATGACGCGAGTCCGACCATTACTCTGTACACTCTGTCTGGGAGTAGTCAGTAGACGCGCTAGTTCCTCGTTTACCAGCAGTGGGTCGTCCTGGAGAAGTCGTGTGCGTAGCGCATAGTAGTCATAGTCCGGTACCAGGCCAGCTGCACGGAGCTGAGATAGCTTTGCCCAGTGGCGGCGCTGCTCGTTGTAGAGGATGATCGCGTCACTGAGTGTCTCAGGTCGCAAGGTAGTCTGGAGGCGTTCTTCCAGACGGCGGACCATATTCCACAGCGCCCGAGCGAAGTACTCTTCTCCCTGAACGTCGGTGCGTCGTGGCACGTCCAAGAATGCTAGCACCGGTGTGGTCAAATGCTGCTGCCAAACATCATGAAGCCGACGATAGCCATCGCAAGCATCGAGAAAGACCACGCCATCCAAAGGCGGCCCCTCAGCCTGAAGGAAAGGCACGAGCGTGCTTTTTAGCAAGGAACAGAAGTTCTGTGGCAGGAACGATTCGGCAGCAGCGCTGCCACCCTCTCCGGGTAGTACCCGGTATGGTATGCTCCCAAAGGCGTAGAGCAGTTCCCTCGGCAAGTATGAGCAGAAATACCCTATCCGGCCATTTACGGATGACGAATCGACCATGTTACCTCCTGCGCTCGCCTGCTAATAGCTTATCACTATGTATGGTGGTGATGCAAGCGGTGCGAGTGAGGTTGTGTTATAATCAACGCTGGGGGTGATTCCATGCCATTCAATGCGGAGCAACAACGAATTATCGACGCTTACCTAAGCGCAGGGGACGTGGGCGAGTCTGACGAACCGAGTATCACACTTGTGGTGACGAAACGGCAGTTACGCCTTATGCTTGAGGCGATCGACCACTATCGGGCCACGAAATGCCCCTTGGAGGAAAAAGGGGAGGAGTGTGCGCTCGTCTCCTGGATGGAGAGTGCACCAACGGGAGCGATCCAACGGGTCTGTACCGCTGACTGTGAGAACTGGCTAGCTTCCTTGATCGAGGACAAGATCCCAGCGAGCCTTCCTCCTAGCACTACCTAGAGCGTTTTGCATCAATGTCCATCTGCCATGGCCATAGGGCGCTTATGAGCAGTCTCCACGGCAATGGCGGCCTGTTTGGTATGTTTCTTGCATCCCTTCGATTGTGCGCCACCTTCTGATGCAGGGTGAAGAGGAAGGAGACGGGGATGAAGAAACTCCTCTATGTGATCATCGACGGTATGGGTGATCGGCCAGATCCCGGGTTGGGAAACCACACCCCCTTGGGCGTGGCATTTACTCCGAATATGGACCGTCTGGCGCAAGAGGGTCAGACAGGCTTGATGTATCCTGTGGGCAAGGATATCGCACCTGAATCCGACGTCGCCGTGCTCAGCATCCTTGGCTACGACGTGGACCGGTACTACACTGGCCGGGGGCCTCTGGAAGCCTTTGGCGCGGGGGTGCCGGTCAAGACTGGTGACCTGGCGTGGCGGGGAAACTTCGCCACTGTGGCGGGGGATCGGATCATCGACCGAAGGGTAGGCCGCTCGCTTACCGATGCTGAATCTGCAGCCCTTGGAGATGAGATTCGCCTAGAGGTGGACCTGCCAGGCGCCACGTACGACTTCAGGCCGACCGTGGGCCATCGCGCCGTGCTGGTCATTCACCCTTTACATGGCGAGCTTTCGGCCCAGGTAGACAACACAGATCCGGGCTATGTCCGCCACGGCCCATACAGCGTCGCTGTCCCCAATCCTTCTGATATTGTACAGCCCTGTCGCCCTCTTTCTGACACGCCAGAAGCAATCGCCGCGGCGGCACTCACCAACGGCTTCGTCGACGCCTCCCGTGTGGTGCTAGAGAACAGCCCTGTCAACAAAAGGCGAAAGCAGCAGGGTCTGCTACCGGCCAACATAGTCCTCTTGCGAGACGCCGGTGACCGTCTGCCGGACCTGCCCAGCCTTCAATTGAAGTTCGGAATGAAGTTTGCTTCGGTTGTAGAGATGCCAGTGGAGCGGGGTATCGCCATCCTCACCGGAATGCGGGAGATCGTTGTGCCCGACTTGGAAGGAAGACCCGAACGGGATTATCCCAAGCAGGCGCGCGCGGCTCTGGCCACTCTCCCAGACTGCGATGCCGAATACATACATCTCAAAGGTCCCGATGTCTTCGGCCATGACGGTGACGCCCGTGGCAAGGCTACGTCCATTGAGAAGATCGACCACTACTTTTTCGGAGAGTTGCTGATGGCTATCGATCTCGACCGATTGGTGATCGCCGTTACCGCCGATCACTCGACACCCGCGACGCTAAAGGCCCATTCGGCAGATCCAGTGCCGGTACTCGTTCGCGCCCCGGGATTACCCAGCGATGGGAGTCAGCGCTTCGACGAAGAGGTCTGCACTCACGGTCGTCTGGGCACCATTATGGGCCAAGAGCTGCTGCCGAAGCTTGTGGGGCTGACTCGCCAATGAGATAACCACAAACAACCCTAGGGATGCAAAGACAAGTTGGAAATTGAGAAGCGCTGGGAATTCGCCACTCGGGCCACCGGTGCTGGCCAACCCCCTGATCCCGCTAAGAGTTCGGTGGTGGTGCCGATCTATCAAACCTCTATATTCAAGAAGGTAAAAGGCAGATTTACCATGGCGCGCAAGGTCCTAAGCGAGCCAAGCTCTTTGGTGTTGGCGTCAGCCTCGGGGGGCGTGGAATCCGTGATCTCGCATCCCGGCACGATGACGCATGCTTCCATTCCTCCTAAACAGCGTCAGCAGATCGGGATTACCGAAGGGCTCCTCCATATCTCGGTGGGGTTGGGGGATGCCGCCGACCTGCTACAGGACCTAGATGACGCATTGGGAATAGGGTAAGAACGCTCAAGCGGGTTGGATGCCAACCGATTCTCGGGCAAAATGCCTGCAAGTGGCGGCCTGCTGGTCTATTGGGCCCAACGTCGGCACGATAATTGCTATGCGGCTGGCTAGGTTTGGAGAGTTTGGCGATAGGAGGGACAAAATGACCACGGTAGGCAAGTCCGAGATCATTCAGAAGGTAGCTGAGAAAAGCGGCATTAGTAATGCTAAGGCTTCGCAGGCCGTCAATGCCACTCTGGACAGTATCGCCGATGCGCTGAAAAAAGGCGAGGAGGTGCGCATCACGGGGTTCGGCAGTTTCCGAGTCACCCATACCAAGGAGAAGATGGGACGCCATCCACGAACCGGCGAGCCCATCCAGATTCCGGCCGGGAAACGTCCAAGCTTTAGCCCTGGTTCCAAATTGGTGGAAGCTGCCCGTTCCAGCGCCAGCTAAGCCACCCAGCACCAACGAGTTCATAGGGACCTGCCGCAGAGGCTGGGCTGTGGCCTCGCCACCGTGATGCGAGGCTTGTCTCCACAGAAACGGAAAGTGGAAAGGCCCCGCACTACTACCTGCGAGCCGGTTCAAACGCCGAAACGGGCCGAGGCGGCGAACTTGCCGATGTGCCCGGATGGTAAGTCTTCTTCGGCCAGCATCGGTCGGCTAGCGCGAAACTGTTACAATTGGCGTACACTCGGTGTTTCCCAAGAGGTCAGATGTGGCAGGACCTAACACTGGTGAATTCCCAGCTTGATCCAGATGGTTCACCTACAGTAGTGCCTTGGCCGCCCGCCCGAGCCCGAAAGCGAAAAGTGGAAGACTTGGGCGGCGGGCCAGCGCCAGGTTGTCGAACGGGCGCTTAATCTGGCAGGGTAATGCGCCGGAACGCTTCGGCGTATCTAAGGTTGTGGCCTCGAGCCGCTTCTTCCGCCCAGGTGCAGACCAGCCGTTCTGCGCCTGATGCATCGCCGATTTGACTGCGATGCTCTAGCAGCGCGGCGATCTTAACTTTTAGCGTGTCTGCTATGTCTATCCAGATGTTGGGCGAGAGGGTGCCGGCAAGATAGGTTTCCTTCACCTTATGTGGTTCTAGCCCTTCTGCCAGCAACTCCGGGAAGTATAGGCGGTCGCGTGCGGCAGGAAAGATGGCATCGCAAGCGGCATCACCGGCGGCCCGATGGTCGGGGTGGTTCATATAGTCGTCGCCGAAGAAGCGCACCGTAGGATCCATAGTGATCACTGTATACGGTCTGTACCGGCGGATGACTCTGGTGATACTGCGGCGAAGATCTGGCGTGGGCTGCAGTTCCCCGTCGTTATATCCCAAGAAGACCACACGCCTCACCCCAAGAACCGCAGCAGCTGCGTTTTGCTCGCTTTCTCGCATAGCCGCCAACTGCTCAGGAGTGATGGTCGGGTCGTCTGTGCCTTTGTTCCCATTGGTGCACACCGTGTAGGTGATTTCGCGCCCCTCCCTGGCCCAGCGAGCGACAGTACCTGCCGCGATGAACTCCGCGTCATCTGGATGTGCCACGATGACCATAACCCTCTCTGCGCTGTCTGACGACATCGGTGAAAGCCTCCCTGCACGGGGTGAACAACGCGGCACAAGGGGCCGGTCTCAGTACAGAAGTTCCCTGTCTTACCGACCGAGCCACTGGCGCTCGCCTGTTGGCAGCTTTGCCTCACGTGCTATCCTGGTCACATGAGCAGACCCGGCGGTGTCAGTATAAGAGTTGACGAGCATCACGTCAACTCTTATACTGAGTTCGATGGGCTAACGAAAGGGAAGATGTGGCTTCGGTCGGTCATCGGCGTCGCCACCCGGCTGCAGATACGCACCCGACGAGTCTTCGCAGGCAAGGGCGAAAGGGCCGGCCTTCTCAAGCCAGCCCGCACCGATGATGACTTCAGACTATGCTCCAATGCCGACGTTCAGTGCCTTAGGCTCTAGTAACGCGGTGGAGATGATCTGCACGTCGAGTTGCGCCAATGACATTGAATACGGTTGACCCTGGTGGCAGGTGACGATCCGTTTGCCAGATGCACCCTGACGCCTGAGCCTTCGCCCGAAACAGCGGATGATTCGTCGGCGCGCGCCCCGGGATAAGGGATGCCTGGTCCGGTTGTTCTGAGAAGCGTGGTGATCCGCACGTGACCAGGCATGTGCAAATTCCCAAGCATCTCTCGCCCGAATGGGAAGAACTCATACGACGCCTCGCTGAGTCGGAGAGTGAGGTGGGGTACCAGCCAAGTGAGTGGGCACTACCTGACCTATCCGGGGATCGTGCGGCTGAAATACGCACTTGCAGTAAGGCCGCATTCTGAGCTATGATCAGGTAGCCAGGCGCCGCGGATTGTGCGTACCAATTGTTCGGGGTTCTTTTATCTCGCGCTGCCCGGGACACCCAGCCATGCTCACGGACACGCCCTGTCCTTGAACCAATGAGACTCGGACTCGCGCCGGCCTAACCCAACCTTTGCTTTCCTGTGGAAAAACGTTCAGAGGGTACCGAGTCTATTGAGGGCAATGGCCGCTGAATTACTGCTGCGTTCTCGCCTGACTGCAGGTTCTTGTTGCACAGGAAATGGGGAACATTGAGAAGATGTCGAAGATGATGGCAGACGAGGCGCCTTATCGCATTCGCTGGGCAACGCCCGAAGACGATGAGCAGCTCAGGCGGGCCATGCGCGTCTCCCTTGCTCGACCGGAAGGGAAGCGCCCGCGCACAAGCTATAGCGATGCCATTGCTCGAGGCGAGATACTGGTACTGGAGCGTTCTGATCGGCGGGCCAAGCAATGGGCCATTGAAGGGTTCATTGAGTGGCACATGCGCACAGACGATATTGCGACTATTCGTGACTTGGGGTCGGCCGGCGAGGAGCCTCATCTAGGGGTCTGCAAAGCGTTGGTCAGGGAAATGATTCGTCTGCTATCGCCCCTCTCAGTCCAGGTGAAGGTGCGCGCCGACCAGCCGATCTGGAACAGCATTTTTGAGGAGCTTCCCGGTTTCCGGCAAGAAGGTCGCGAGTTCAGCCGGCCCTACTGGAGAAACATCTGGGTGTGGCAACGACGGCGGTAATCGACTGCCCTTCATTCGAGCGAAAGCCAGAATCCAACCTAGACCACTGCCGTTTCCCGCACGAGGGAAGGGGGGCTCGTCGTCCCGGCGCACCACCCACCCCTTCCGCAGAAGGATCGGGTGGAACCCAGCCTGATACCCTTAGGGTTGCTTAATGCCGCTGTGGAGTGCCACCGTCCCCAAGCCCAGCCGCCTATATGTAACATGGGCAAATCCTGCTTGGGCAATCGTAACGGCAAGACGGTCGGCGTCGGGAAAATGAGTCAGCGAATGGGGCAGATAATAGTAGGCATCGGGATTACTAGAGATCAGCCACCCCAGGAGTGGGACTAGCCGGTAAAAATAGAGACCGAAGAAAGCGGCAAACCAGCGCTTCTTAGGGTGGGTGATCTCGAGACAGACGAGGCGCCCGCCTGGCCTGAGGACGCGAGCCATTTCCCTAAGGGTCGCCGCCAGATCGGCCACATTGCGCAGTAGGAAACCATTGACGAGGCAATCAAAGCTCCCGTCGGCGAAAGGTAGACGCATAGCATCACCGGCCACCAGCCGGATCGTTTCCCCTGGCACTTCTCTTCTCGTTTTCTTGTCTGCAGCAGCGACCATTGCCCAGCAGAAGTCTACCCCGACCACGCGCTTCGCCCCTTGGCGCGTTAGCTCGATTGCCAGATCGCCCGTGCCCGTCGCCACATCTAGAGCCAGGGCACCGGAAGGCACGGCGAGGGACACGGCCCGGCGGCGCCAGGCACGGTCTCTACCCATGGTCATTAGGAGGTTCATCAGGTCGTAGCGTTGCACGATGTGCCCGAACATCTGCTGTACGTGCGTCGCTCTCTCGGCGCCAACCAACTCGGCGCCTGCTGTCTTGCTCATGCCTCCCGCCTTTTTCGAACTGGATATCAGCTGGGATGTGTCTTGCGTGCAATAGTACCATCATTGGCGGCGCAGCGCAAAGGCCACTCCTGAGGGCAAATGTCAGGCCGCCGAGGTATGGGCAGAGCGTCGAGGAGTGCAAGCTTCAGCTCGCCTGTGTTCACGTAGGAATACCAGGCTGACTTCCTAGCTACCATTGCCAACCATAATGACTGGACGACGACCAGATCCATCTTGCAAAGCGTGTGGTCTTTCGGCTATGATTAAGCATATGAATATGCTCGGCTCGAGGGGAACCGATCGTCGATGCAGTAGAGGGGAGAGGCAACGAAGTATGCACATCTTCCTGCCGAGGTCAGGCATGCCCGGGCTTCGTTAGCTATTACCAGGAGGGGAAAAGGTAATGAAGCATGCTTCACTTGCGGCCGCGATCCTGCTTATTACCTTGACCATCGCCTGCGGTCGGTCGACATCCCTAACGCCGACGGGGAACACTGAGAGCGACACCGCCGTTCAGTCTTCGCCGACCAAGGTAACCCAGGCCACGGCAACGCGTGCCCCGACTAGTCCCCAGGCAACAGCGACAACTTCCTCGAACGCATCCGACTGCGGCACGAATGCGGACTGCTTGATCGAGGCATCGAAAACTTGCGAGCCTGTGAGGGCAACTTACGCGACCACCGTGGACCTGATGGGCGTCCTGACGTATGCCACTAACACGTTAGAAATCAAGGGCGCGGATTCTACCACAAACAAGTGCATCTTCTTCATGAAGGTGGAGAAGGCTGAGGTGAAGTTCAGCGAGGACGCGGTCAAGAAGCTGAAAGACCAGGGCCTCACCGACGGTCAGATTAGGGCGCAAGAAGCGCAAATGAACAAGCAGGCGCAGTCCACCGTGGGCACCCAGCGAGACTGCAAATTCAAGACCGATGACTTGACGGCCATGCTCACTAGGTGGAAGCAAGGCACATACTCGACTAGGGACTGGGACTCGGCGGACTGCACAGGCTGATGAGACACCAGTGAACGGGAGCCAAGAGGTGCTTGGAGGGGCGACGGAAGTATCCAGAGGCCAGAACCTAACCGCAGCGGAGATCTACACTCGGGAACTGCGGATCGTCTGCCGAATGGACAAGGGACGATTGCGGGTCTCCGATTTGTTCAACCAAGCCGACCGGTCCCACGTCGAGGCTCACGACGCCATAATCACTTCGCTCCAGGACGGGAAGGAACTCGCCAGGGTGGATGTCTGCCAAGTTGCCGTCCACACTGTTGTGGTAGTCATCCCCCGTGAGGCAGCAGGCACAGCGCGGTCGACGACGCAGGCAGAAAGGCAACTCGTCCTCGTGACCAAGTACCGTCACGCCGTGACCATGCACGTGCCACCGTTTGTTGTCGCGGGCCACATCCATCTGCCTTCGGAAAGGAGGGCAGAGGATTCGCTACTGGCCATTGGAGCGCAGTTCATCCCTCTAACCGAAGTCACCCTGACCCACTACAAGTCTCCTAACCACAGGCTCATTACCGCAGAAGCAGCGCTGGTCAACAGGTCCTGTGTCGATGTCCAATACTTCAGCCCGAGTCCGACGGTGTCAAAAGCAGAGTCCAGGTTGCTGATCAGAAGGTTCGAATAGCTAGGAACAGTCTGGTGTCGTGGTTTGGGATCACTCCATGATTCTGGACAGAATTTTCGCATGACTCTTATCCTGCCAACCTGTTCCCGTTGTCAAGACCGATCGCCGCTGCAGACTCGTCGCATCAGCCACGAATTGTGTTTCCTGTTCTTCGAAGACCATTCCCTCGCTCGGACTAGACTTCGAACAGCATTCTATTTGCACGGAAGTTGCGTTGAGAGTTGTGGGACGAACTGCGCGCTGTCTGGTGTAAAGATCCGCTTGTCGAAGCGGGTCAGGATGGCCGGCTACGGCGAAATCGCCCCATTTCCCCTCAGTGCCAGGCAGATACTGGGCAGCCGGTTGACAGGGCCCTTTCCTTTTCTGTAAGGTAGGCCTCGCTGTAGCGTTAAACCGCCGAGTGGTAGGAAGGATATGGGCAAGAAGCTTCTCTCTCTCGACGCATTGCTGCTCTTTCTTTTGGTCTTGGTGCGGGTGCGCATCGACACGCTCGCCATTGCGGTGATTCCCCGGCCAACGGAGCTCGTAGCGCAGGTGCCGATCCTCGGCGGTCTCCTCTCGTCCCAAGCCCAGCAGCTCCTCACTGATTGGATGGCCGACCCAATTTCGTCGCTGCTCATCGCAGCGACCTTCGGCCTCACGATCATCTATCTAATGCTCGACATTTGGGAGAATTGGCCCCGTGGCGGAACGATGAAGGATAGAAGCGGAATGCAGAATGCAGGGGATTCGGCATTCGATCGTCAAACGGCGTCGAACGTTGAACGTTCGAAGAGCATTCCTCATTCGTCGTTCATCATCCATATTTCCACGCGGAGGTTCTACTGGGCCAAGCTGATTACCCTCTATCTGATCATCTTCCTGATCACCGGCGTCAGTACACTATTGGTGGTCGGTCTTCGTCATGTGACGGAACCGGCACGTTACGCCCATGACGGGGGCGTGCTGATGACCGAGAGCGCGATGGACTTCATTCTCGCCGGCAAGAATCCCTACGTTGAGACCTATCGGGGGACTCCGATGGAGCAGGCCTTCCCGAATGGGCCGGGGCTCAGTCACTATCCGTATCTGCCGTGGACCTTCCTCTCGAGCATACCGTTCTATCTCGCCGGCAAGAATACCCTCGGCTGGTACGACCAACGGTTTGTCTACCTTCTCGTCTTCGCTCTCACGTTGGCGCTGGTACCAAAGCTGGCGAAGACGCCGCGCCACAAGCTGGCCTTAGTCATGCTCATCGGACTGAACCCGATTATGGGCAACGACATAGTATATGGGATGAACGACGTGTTCGTGGCCTTCTGGCTGATCCTCGCTGCCTATCTGCTTCAGATCGACCAGCCGGTGCTCGCCACGGCTTCTCTTGGCTTGGCGGTGGCCACGAAGGGTACAGTCTGGCCGATCCTGCCATTTTACCTAATGTACGTCTATCGCGACGAACTGGTCGGGTTCCGCGCGGTTCGTCTATCCATGCTTTGCCGGTTATTGCCTCTTATCATTGTCCCCTTGGTGATCGTCCTGCCGTTTGCCGTTTGGAATTTCGGCGCCATGGTGGATGATACCTGGCGCTACAACATGGGCAGCGCTGTAATCGACCCTCTGCCAATCAAGGGCTGGGGGCTGGCCAACGTGATATTGGCCCTCGGTTTAGTGCAGGATACCATGGCCCCGTTTCCCTTCTGGATCTTCGAAGCATTGGTGGCGTTGCCGGTGCTGGTCGTCCTGTTGCTCCGCCAGTGCCGCTGCAACACGCTCGACAACCTGCTCCTGAGCTACGGCGTCTTCCTGCTCGTCTTTGTCTTCGTGTCCCGCACGATGAACGCCAATTATCTCGGCTTTGCCCTGACTTTCGTGGCAGCCGGTTTCTTCGCCGAGTCGGCTCCACGTCAATAACAGGGCCCGCAGCTTCTCCTTGAGCCAGTAGTGTTCCGAGCGGCGAGATGTCTCACCTTCCACCAGGATCGGACGGGGATGACGAAGGGCAATACGGGACGGGCGATGGCGAGCCTCGACAACCTGGCCATTAGTCTGCTTTGCTACGGTGGTGGGACCAATGTCGCCGCCGCTAGACGATGGTGCGCAGCCAGTTTCACCATCAGCCGATCATCCGGTAGCCTGGTAACATGAGAAAGCCCTGCCCAGCTCCTCAGCCTGATTTACCCTCGGTCTGCCCTGTGGTATACTACGACGAGTTGTGGCATCTTACCACGCTCTGTCTAGCAAGGTAGTATTCGAGCCGATACCCAATAGTTGCCAGCTCTCAGCCACCAGCTATGACTGGGTAGCTGAAAGCTGATAGCCGAAAACACATGGTTGCTAGCTCTGAGGAATTCATAGTTGCACAGGATGTGGAATGCCCGGTCGCGCGCACGGCGCGTCTTATCAGCGGGAAGTGGACGCTGTTGATTGTCCGTGATCTGGCAAGCGGTGCCAAACGGTTCAACGAACTCGAACGTTCACTCCCCGGCATCAGCCCCAAGACTCTGTCAGAACGGCTGCGTTTCCTGGAGCAGGAAGGCCTGATCATTCGCCGGCCTTTCCCCGAGGTTCCCCCGCGCGTGGAGTACTCGTTGACGGGCAAAGGATCTGCCTTGTTGCCGATCATCCAGACCATGCGCCAGTTTGGAAGTAGCTGGCTTTAGGGAGCTGTCAGCCTTCTGCCGCTAGTTTCGAGCCTTTGCGTGCGACGCAATACGAAATACGTGCTACGTATTTGCATGACGCCGATAGCTAAAGGCTGATGTTCACCCGATCTTCAACGGCACCCCTGTCTTCTCGCTGACCGTCTTCAGGGAGGCGATCACCAGTGGATGCAAGGGAATACCCTTCTCCTTGCGCTCCTTTTCATATTCCCACTCGATCTCGCCCGCGACATAGATCCGGTCATGGCCCTCAGCCTTGCCCGAGGCCCGCAGGTCGCGGATCATCGCGTCCATCATCGTCTTGAAATCGTCGACATCTCGGAAGGCATCCACGCGCATGGCGGCAAAGAAGTGTGCCGTCTTGGAAGGCTGGATCGCTGGGCCGTAACCGTTGCCGGAAAGCACACCACACAAGATGTCCACCATCACTGCCAAACCGTAGCCCTTGTGGCTACCGTGCTCGCGTGTGCCGCCCAAGGGCATCAATGCCCGTCCAATCAGCCCGGCCCTAGGATCGGTCGTCGGATGGCCGTCCTTGTCTTGCGCCCATCCCAAGGGGATCGGCACGCCTTGGCGAAGGGCGATTTCCAGCTTCCCCACGGCAACGCCGCTCGTAGCCATGTCCAAGACAAAGGGTAGCTCCTCCTTCGTCGGGGCCGCGAAGGCGATCGGGTTGGTGCCGAACATGGACTCCTTGCCAAAGGTCGGTACGACAAATCGGCTAGCATTGGTCAAAGAGATACCGATCATGTCGTGAGGCAGCGCCATCATGGCGTAATAGCCGGCGATGCCGTAGTGGTTGCTGTTTGCCACCGTCACCATTGCTAGACCGCTCTCGCGCGCCTTGTCAATACAGCGCTGCATGGCATGATACCCAACGACCATGCCAAGGCCGTTGCGGGCATCCAGCAGGAGCGAGGTCGGGGTCTCTCGCTCGACCCTGAGCTCGACGCAGGGTTCGGTGGTCCCGGCCATTAGTCTGGTCACGTAGTAGGAATCTAAACGGGCTACCCCGTGCGAATCGATCCCTCGCAGATCCGATCTCACCAGAATGTCGGCGGCCGCTGCGGCATCCTCGGGGGGGACCTTCAACCGGGTGAACACCTCGGTGACGAACTGGCGCAAGGCCACATGATCGACCAGCGTGTACTCCTCCTGCGGGGTTCCGAGCATAACGATCCTACCTCCTCGAAAAAGCAAGGTACTCCGAGAGAGCCTGAGAACGAGGCGATCATGTCATAACCGCTGGTGAAAGTCAACTTTCTTCTCCCGAAGGCCAGATCTGTAGCCACGTTAGTGACTCTTGTCACCGAACGCTAACAAAGCGGCATAGTAAGTCGATAATCAGTATGAGAAGGCCCGGTTTCTCATTTGGGTCGAACCTTCCTTTCTTTTGTTTTTCTATGTCTGGGTACCAAGTTTGGACATCGATTCGTGGAGCCTCCAGGGGGTGGATGATGATCAAACAGCTTCTCTTCCTCGCTACGATCATGATGCTGACCGTGGGTTGTGGGGCTGTCCGTCCTGGGGCCGCGCCGACAGCAACGATGACACCCCTCGCCACGGCCACGGCCACACCAGAACCAACGTGGACTCCCAGCCCAACCTCCACGCGGCTGCCTACCAGTACGCCGACGGCTACCTACACTCCTACGCCGACGGATACGCCCGAGCCAACTGAGACGCCGATTCCCACTCCTCTACCGACGGAAAGGCCCAGGCCCGTGCAGCCCCCAGTGGCTCCTCCGGTGGTCAAGCCAACCGACACGCCTGTGCCGACTGAGACACCCGTTCCTACGGTCACAAGCACGCCGACGCCAGCGAATCCATACAGCGTATCTAGTGTAAGGACAGAGCCGAACTGCTCGTTCACCGAGGCACGCGGGCGGGTCTTGAGCAAGAACGGACAGCCTCTCGCGGGAGTGAGAGTGAAGATCGTGGTGCCGGGCTACGAGTGGACGGCCGTGAGTAACCCGACCGACGCGGCAGGAGAGTTCAACCTGTTCATCTCTAATAGCCCAAGACCTGGGCACTGGGAGTTCTTCATCGTCGAGGGCGACCGGCGGGTTTCCGAGATCGTGGCCTTTGACAGCTCGGACAACTGCCAGACCGGCAAGCAGTTTGTGTACATCGAGTTCGTCAAGAACTATTAATCGGCCAACAACCGTCGCCCATCAACTATCACGATCAAATATCAGTAGATCCAAGACCGCCGGCTAGCGGCCGATAGCCGATGGTGTGATAGCTGGCAGCTGGCGCCCGTGTCAAATCAGTAGTCATTGTTGCTGAAGGTGGCTTCGTTGAATCGTGAATGCGGTTACCGCCGTGCGGAAAGGCAGCCTCTTCCTCACCGTACAGCGTATTCCCCCTACCCTCCTGGCCTTTGCCCCCACACACCGCCACGCCTTCCATCCAGCCCGTGTGTATATCAGTCGCGTGCAGCGTGCACTGGTAGAACCCTTCCGCACTCTCGGTGCAAGGGGAGACAAGGTCCACCTCTAACAAACCGGCCTGCTCTTGGTCCCCATCGGCGAAGGTCCAGACTGGGATCAGTTCCTTGAGCAAGGTGCCGGGTTTGGTGCTGC
>Ga0315298_1003654_pt1 | contig 24113 bp, 21 predicted proteins | sample WHS_1_MG_FD_203077 | JGI IMG/M metagenome (GOLD analysis project Ga0315298, IMG submission 203077) | Extremophilic microbial mat communities from Washburn Hot Springs, YNP, Wyoming, USA - WHS_1_MG | ecosystem: Environmental > Aquatic > Thermal springs > Hot (42-90C) | place: USA: Wyoming...
AAAGAGTTTCTTTAACCTCTCCCTTCCCCCGAAGAGTTAGCAAAGGATTAGCCAAGGCATAGGAGCCAAAAAGGCTAAACTCGCTATCTTCAACCTTAACCAAGCTTTCATCTAAATAAAGAAGCCCATTTTTAAAGGAAATAAAAAGCTCGGGTGAAGAAAGGCTAATCGTTTGATTGATGAGGTCAAACCTAAGACTTAACCCCTTTATCCTACCGGAAAAAGAAAGGCTTTGCGAGAGAAGGGGCAAAGCTTGCTCCTTATCTAAGCTCCCAAGGGATAAGGAGCTAAGAGCAACATCCTTTAAGAAGACCTCGTCCAAATCTATGGCATAGGGCTCAAGCTTTTGTTTTATCCCCTCATCTAAAGATAGAAGCGTAAAGAAAGTTTCCTTTGGTAGGCTTACCTGAGAAATAGATAGAGAAAGAAGCTTATTTTTTATCTCAAAAAGCCCCTTTAAATCAAGAGCCTCCCCATCCTCAAAAAAGAGGTTTATCCCAGAAAAGCTAAGCCTTTCGTTCTTGTAGTCTATACTTCCTGAGGAAACTCTTACAGGTTTTTTAAGAGGGGCAATAGAAACGGCAACATCCTTTGGAAAAAGGCTAAGCGCTACATCTAAAGATGCGGGATAACCTGAGAGGACAATGCTTCCCTCAACCCTTCCGCTCACTTGGTATTTTTCAAGAGAGGAAGCATCTTTACTTAACCTAAGGGCTAAATCCTTGAGATTTTCTGCAAGCCCTGAAAATTGAGATTTAACCTCAAGCCGGGGCTCTTTAGACCCTAAATCCACAAGGACCTCAGAGCCTTTCAATTGAATGTTCTCGTTGACAATCCCGCTTCCTTCAAACCTAAGCTTTGCCTTATCAAGGCTAACCTTACCCTCTACCCCGGCAAAAGAAAGGGGAAGCCCTGGGATTTCAACCTTTCCATCCTTTACCTCCCCGCTTAACTCTATAGAATTTAGGCTAAATGCTTCATCCCAGTCCTTTCCCCGGGCTTGAAAGGTAAGTTCTGTAAAGAGACCACCCTTTAAGTAGTCTGAAATAGCCTTAAAAACATCCCTTGGAAGAAGCTTGGCTAAGACTGGGCTTATGCTTTCGAAATCTAAGGAATCTGCCTTAGCGCTAACATCTATTCCCTTCTCAGTGGCTAAAACCTTAAGCTCTCCTTTAAGCCTTGGATAATGGAAATCAAGGAGTGGAAATTCAACCTCCCATCCATCCTTCCCTAAGATTGCTACACCCTCAAAGTAGCCACAGACAACCCTTTGTCCATCATCAAGCCGGATGAGGCACGGTGCATCTCCTGAAAACCCAGCGTAAACTCTATCTTTTTCTACAGAGATTTGAGCTTGAAGGTTTAGCTTATTTTCCCCGGGGTCAAAGTCTACAAGCTTCAAAGCAGGCTTTAAGTTAAGCTCTTTAACTTCAACTGAACCCTCACCAAAAAAGCTTACATAGTTGAGATACCCTTTAAGGCTTAGCTGAGAAAAGAAGTTTGCTCTTGCCTTAAGGTCAAAAAGAAGTTGGTCCTTCCTATCAACAAGGTTAAGATTTAGCCCCTTTAGCTCAAAGTTTTTCCCTTTGTATTCTGCGGAAAAATTTCCATCCCGCACCACAAAACGAATAGGAGCTAATTTTTGAAGAAGAGCTTTATAATCAAACTTTATCTCTTCTTCCTCAGGTGTTTCCGGAATCGATAATTTAATCGTGGGTGAGCTCAAATGAACCTCTTCCGGAAAATAAGAACCTCGCACGAGCTTTGACCAATCAAAATCTACCTTTGCTTTTGGCAAGGCTAAAAAAAGCCTTGGATGCTCAAGCTTAAAATCCTGAAACTTAAAATGAAGTTTTACCAAATCAACGGAGACATGATGATATTCTACCTTTATCTGATGATTTCTCTCGAGGTAGTTTTTCAGCTTTTCTTTAAAAAAAGGATGATTGAGGAAAAAAGTAAGGTTTAGGGTGCAAAAGCCAAGTAAAAAAAGGAAAAATAGGAAAAGAAGACCAAAATAGAGAAGAAACCGTTTCATGCTTTAAATTTAGCACTAATCTAAAAGTTTTAAAGAAAGTTTGAGGGCAGATATTAGGCTGTCTGGGCTTGCAAGGCCAAGGGGTGCTATGTCGTAGGCAGTGCCATGGCAAGGAGAGGTTCGAACAATGGGTAATCCAAGGGTGACGTTTACTCCATCCCTAAAATGAATGAGTTTGAAAGGAGCTAAGCCTTGGTCATGGTAGACGGCAATCACAAGGTCGTGTTTACCCTGGAGAGCATGATAAAAAAGGCTATCTGCCGGATAGGGTCCGCTCAAAGGGATGCCTAAGGCTTTAGCTTTCTCAACCGCAGGGATAAGAATCTTTATCTCTTCGTCACCAAGAAGACCTGCCTCCCCAGCATGGGGGTTTAACCCGCAAAGCGCCATGTTTAAGCTTTTCTTTTTAGGTTTAATCTTCCGCAAAAAATCGTAAGATAGCTTCGCTACGGTGAGCACCTTCTCTTCTGAAAGCGCACCTGGAACATCCTTAAGGGGCAGGTGGGTGGTTAAAAGGGAAACAATAAGCCTTTTCCCATAAAAACACATCACATAGTCCTTAACTCCAAAGGCATCGGCTAAAAGCTCGGTATGTCCTCGGTATTTGGAGCCGACCTTAGCTAAACCTTCTTTAGTTATAGGCAGGGTAACGATGGCTTTGACTTGTCCATCCTTAGCAAGGGAAATAGCTTTCTCAAGATAAGAAAGCATTGCTTGGTAGCCTTCAAGGGTTGGCTGAGAAGGCTCTATGTCAAGCTCAGAGAGAGAAAGGATCTCTACTTCCTGAGGAAGCTTAAGGGAAAAGAGCTTAGCGCGGGATTCTAAGACCTTTCTATCACCGATTATGAGAAAATTTTTTAAGTGCCTTTTAAAATGAGGAAGGGCTTTGAGTAAAACCTCGGGGCCGACCCCAGCGGGGTCCCCAAGGGTTATGGCTATCATCCTACTTCATCTCTTCAAAATCAGCGTCGATTACATCATCCTTACCTTTCTGAGACTGGGATGCAGTTCCTGCTTCTGATGCACCTGCCTTTGTCCGGTAGAGCATTTCAGCCAACCTGTAAGAAGCTTGAGTTAGTTCATCGCTTGCCCTTCTTATAGCCTCGATATCGTCGCCTTCCATCTTCTCCCTGAGTTTGGCGATCTTTTCTTCAACCTCTTTCCTTAGGTCGGCTGATGCCTTATCGCCAAGCTCTCTCAAGGTCTTCTCTACAGAGTAGATAAGGCTATCAGCCTGGTTCCTTGCTTCAGCAAGCTCTCTCTTTCTCCTATCCTCTTCAGCATGTTTTTCTGCTTCTTCAATGATCCTCTTAATCTCATCTTCAGAGAGGCCAGAGGTTGGTCTAACAACTATTGATTGCTCCTTCCCGGTGCCAAGGTCTTTGGCTGTAACATGAAGGATTCCGTCAGCATCGATGTCAAAGGTAACCTCAATCTGAGGCACTCCTCTCGGTGCGGGAGGAATTCCCACTAAATCAAAGCGGGCAATGCTTTTGTTGTCCTTGGCCAAGGGTCTTTCACCCTGAAGAACATGAATAGTAACTGCCGTTTGGTTGTCGGCGGCAGTGGTAAAGACCTGGCTCCTTCTTGTGGGGATGGTTGTTCCCCTAGGAATGATGACCGTAAACACACCACCCAGGGTCTCAATACCCAAGGAAAGAGGAACAACATCCAAGAGAAGGACATCTTTTACCTCACCCTTTAAGACTGCAGCTTGAATGGCTGCCCCCATAGCAACCACTTCATCGGGGTTTACGCCCTTTACCGGCTCCTTACCAAAAATCTCCTTCACCTTCTGCTGGACCCTTGGCATGCGAGTCATACCACCAACAAGGATGACCTCATCGATGTCCTTTGGGGTTATTCCGGCATCCTTCATAGCAATTCGACAGGGCTCCTCAAGCCTATCAATTAGGTCCTCAACCAGGCTTTCAAGCTTTGCCCTTGTTAGCCTCATCACCAAGTGCTTCGGTCCGGTAGCATCAGCGGTGATAAAGGGTAGGTTTATCTCCGTCTCAAGGGTTGAAGAAAGCTCAATCTTAGCCTTCTCCGCAGCCTCCTTAAGTCTTTGCAAAGCCATCTTATCCTGTCTTAAATCGATACCGTGCTCCTTCTTAAATTCCTCAGCGATGTAGTCAACGACCTTCATGTCAAAGTCTTCGCCGCCAAGGAAGGTATCACCGGAAGTTGCCTTTACCTCAAAAACGCCGTCCCCAATCTCAAGAATGGAGATGTCAAAGGTTCCGCCACCGAGGTCAAAAACGGCGATTATTCCCTCTTTCTTCTTCTCAAGACCATAGGCCAAACAGGCAGCTGTAGGCTCGTTAATGATCCTTATGACATTTAAGCCAGCGATCCTTCCTGCATCCTTGGTTGCCTGCCTTTGAGTATCATCAAAGTAAGCGGGAACGGTAATGACTACATCTTTAACCTCAGTCCCAAGATACTCCTCAAGGTCTTGTTTTATCTTCCTTAAGATCATTGCTGAAATTTCTGGCGGGCTCATCCTTTTTCCGCGGACCTCTACATGGGCATCACCGTTTGGCGCCTCAACAATTTTGTAAGGCACCCTCTTTCTCCATCCCTGGACCACTGGGTCGTTAAACTTCCTACCCATCAAACGTTTGATACCAAAAATGGTGTTCTCAGCGTTAATGATGGCTTGCCTTTTTGCCGGCAAACCAACAAGAATTTCTCCAGTTTCCTGAAAGGCAACAATGGATGGGGTCGTTCTTGTTCCTTCCCTATTAGGTATGACCTTAGGTTCGCCACCCTCAAATATGGCTACGCAAGAGTTAGTAGTTCCAAGGTCGATTCCAACGATAGGTGTTGCCTTAGCCATCTTTTCCACCTCCTAAGTTTATCTGATTATTCAGTTCCGTTGTCTTCCTCAACCGTTGTTTTTTCTTGGGCTTCTTCTTGCTGTCTTCCCATGCAAACGCAAACCAAAGCAGGTCTTATCACCCGGTTATGGAGCATGTAACCCTTTTGGAAAACTCGGGTAATCTTCCCGTTTTCAATCTCGGGATGAGGCTCAGTTTGTAAAGCCTCATGGAAATAAGGTTCAAAAGCCTCACCTATAGCTGGCTCAAACTGCTTTAACCCAAACTTCTCAAGCACCTGAATAAGAACTTTTAAACTAAGGGCAACGCCTTCCTTTAGAGCAGAAATGTTCTGGGTGGTTTCAAAGGATTTTAGCGCAAGCTCAAGGTTATCTATTGAAGGAAGAAGCTCCCTAAAGACATTCTCTAAAGCAAACTTATAGTATTCTTCCTTTTCTCTTTGAAAGGCTTTTTTCAAGTTTTCAACCTCAGCAGCATACCGAAGTGCTCTTTCCTTCCAAAGCTTTAATTCCTCTTCTAAGTTTTTAGTTTCTTCCCCTTCCTTTGTTTGAGCCTCTTCCTTTTCTAATACTTCTTCTTTTACTGCTTCCATGTTCCTACTCCCCGTTTAATTTTTAGGAAAAAAGGCTATGATAAAATTAAGTATCTCTTTTAAATTTTCCAGAGGGGAAGACAAAAATTGAATAAATGGCAAATAAGCGAGGTTGTCCAAAAAGCCCTCTCTGAAGACCTCCCCTTTGAAGACCTTACCTCTGAACTTCTTATAGAGGATAACCTTTACGGAGAAGCCTATTTTCTTGCTAAGGAAGACTTGGTGGTCTGCGGTATCCCTGTTGTAGAAGAAGTCTTTCAAGAGGTTGATGAGACCGTTGAGCTCTCCTTTAAAGTTAAGGAAGGGGAGGAAGTTTCTAAAGGAACAAAATTTGGGGTTGTAAGGGGCAAAGTAAAAAGCCTACTCAAAGGCGAAAGGGTTGCCGTAAACTTTCTTCAGCATCTCTCAGGGATTGCCACCGTCGTTAGAAGAATGCAAAAAAAGCTTTCTCCCTACGGGATTACCCTTCTTGATACAAGAAAGACTCTGCCCGGATTAAAGGTCTTACAAAAGTATGCAGTGCGGGTTGGAGGGGGGCAAAACCACAGGTTTTCCCTCTCCGATGGCCTTTTGATCAAAGATAACCACATAAAAGCCTGCGGAGGACTCGAAAAAGTCTTAGAAAAACTTAACCGAACCCCTCACTACGCAGCCGTGGAAATAGAGGTCAAAAGCTTAACCGAGCTATCTTTAATCCTTGAATGCGAAGCCAACATATCAGCAGTTCTGCTTGACAATTTCAGCCAAAAAGACTTAGAAAAAGCCTTAGATATGATTAAAAGAAGCGGGAAAAAGCTCTTGGTTGAGGTTTCAGGCGGAGTGAAAGAAGAAAATTTAGATAGATTTTTAATCCAAGGAATTGATTATCTTTCATCAGGGGCAATAACTCACAGCGTCAAAGCCGTTGATATAAGTTTTAAAGTCGATAAGGTTTGGAAGGTTTAAAAAGCTTAAGAGGAATGGGGCAGGGTTTTGCCCCACCCCTTTTAATATTATTAACCAGCAAAAGCCTTCTCTAACGGAGGAATAACCTGCTTCTTTCTGCTCATGACCCCATCAAGCCACATTGATTTTCCTTCAAGCTTTTTACCGAAGGCTTTCTCGATGATGGCAGGCTCATCGGTCACGACAAGAAGCTCAGTTCCTTCCTTCATGATGTCGGTTAGCATGAAGACGATGCTATGATACCCTCCCTCCTGTTTCATCTTAACGAGCTCTTGATATATTTCCTCCTTCCTTGGCTCAATGAGCGAGAGGTCAATAACTTCGATCTGACCAGCGCCAACCTTCTTTCCGCTCATGTTGTAATCCTTATAGTCTCTCATGATGATATCTCTCACAGACATTCCGCTAACATCGGAGAGCTTAGACTTAACTTCAATGCCAAACTTGGTAATGTCTTCAACGCCTGCGACCTTGGCTAAGGCTTCACCAGCCTCTTTGTCCATCGGGGTTGTGGTTGCGGATTTAAAGATTACAGTGTCGCTAAGTATGGCAGAAAGCATAAGTCCAGCGATCTCTTTGGGAATGGCAACACCCGTTGTGTCGTAAAGATACTTGAGCACCGTTGCGCTGCAACCAACTGGAAAGTTGACAAAGCAGATGGGGTTAGGAGTGGTTACATCTCCGATCTTGTGATGGTCAACAACGGCGACAATTTCTGCTTGAGAATAATTATCAACCGTCTGAGTTATGTCTGAATGGTCAACTAAAGCAACCTTTTTGCCGGCACCATCCGTCATCTTTTCAGGCACGGAAAAACCAAACTTCTCAAGGACAAATTTAGTCTCAGCGTTTGGCTCACCCTGAACAACAGGCTTTGCCTCAAGGTCAGGCATCTTCATCTTTGCAAGGACCCCAGATTTCCTCCATTCATTCCAAAGGTAAGCAAAGGCTATAGCAGAACAGACAGAGTCCGTATCAGGATTTTTGTGACCTACTACATAAAGAACTTCTGCCATAATGCACCTCCTTTTTTTAGATTTTTAAGGATTATATTGCTAAAATCTGCCTTGTCAAGAGAAAGGTTTATCCTTAAAATGACTGAAGAAACGGGAAATTTTTCCGATAAATTAACCGATGGAAAAGGATATGGAAAGGGAAGCGGCAAGGATAGAGGTTGTTGTGCCGGTCTCGGTAAGGAAAATTTCTCAGGAAGAGCTTGAAAATTCTATTGCCCGGGTTGTAGGAGAAGTCCCTTATCTTTCCTACATACAGCTTCAAGACACCATGGACGAAGCCTTGAACAACTGGCTAAAGCTTATCAACGCAAAGCTTGATTATTTAATCGGTCTACTAACCAGGGAAAAAGAGGGCTTTGGAGACCTGCCTTTACAAAAAGTCAACCTAAGCGAAAAGGGTATAAGTCTGAAATGTCATGAAAAATTAAACTCCGGGGACTTTGTAGAAATCAAGATAGTTTTAGACCTTTTCGGACCTCTTGGTTTTTATCTTTACGGAAGAGTAGTTTGGGCAAAAGATGCACCCGAGGGGACCTTGATAGGAGTTGAGTTTGTTAAACTGCCGATAGATATCAAAGAAAAGCTTGGGTTATACATCCTAAACAAGGAAAGAGAGCTTATCCGAGAAAAGAGGTTGGGATAAATGCCGTCGATCGTTGGCATGCTCGTTGTTATTATATGCGTATTCGTCGGCTATGCTTTAGAGCACGGAAACTTTTCCGTTATCATCCAGCCTGTTGAATGGCTCATCATCTTTGGTGCTGCGGGCGGATCCTTGCTTACCGCCAATCCTATGTCTGTCGTTAAAGGTATAGTTCAAGGGGTTATAAAATGTCTAACCAAACCAGGTGTCTACACGAAGGATGATTTTGTCGACCTCCTCTTACTTCTTAACGACATCTTTAAAAAAATCAAAAAAGAGGGTCTAATCTCCATCGAGCAAGACATAGAAAACCCAGAAGCAAGTAAAATTTTCTCTTCCTTCCCTAAGATTCTTACCAATCATGTTGCCCTTGATTTTATCAGAGACACCTTTCGTTCCATCCTTACCACCAATCTTAGTCATTTTGAATTAGAAGCCCTGCTTGAAAATGAAATAGAGATCATTCATCATGAACTGGCTGAGCCTGCCCATCGTCTATCAAGCCTTGCGGACTCTATGCCGGGTCTTGGTTTGGTTGCTGCGGTTCTTGGCATCATCCTTACCATGGGAAAGATCGACGAACCCCCAGCAGTCCTTGCTCATCATCTTTCCATTGCCCTTGCAGGCACCTTTATCGGAATTCTTACCTGTTATGGGTTTATGGCTCCCCTTTCTGCTCGGATGGAGAGGATGGCAAACGAGGAGAAGGAATACCTTATGGTTATAAAACAGGCTATAGTGTCTTTCATAGCTGGTGGCGCCCCTGCGATGGCGGTCGAGTTTGCAAGAAGGACTATTCCCCCCCACATGAGACCAAGTTTTAGCGAGCTTGAAGCCAAGCTTAAAGAGAGGAAATAATGTCAACTCCACCCATCATTGTAAAAAGGGTTAAGAAAGTTGTAGGCGGGCATCATGGAGGTTCCTGGAAGATCGCTTATGCCGACTTTCTTGCTGGAATGATGACCTTTTTCCTGCTTTTGTGGCTTGTGACCCTCATGGAACCAAAAACCAAAGCTCAGGTTGCCGCCTACTTCAAAAAATTCAACATCTTCTCTAAAGCCGGAGTTAGCATGCTCATGGAGTTTTACCGGACAGGCAAAATGGAAGCCCCAAAGGTTCAAACTTTATCTCAAGAACTTCCCGAGGTAAAGGGGGTTGGTGACCGCTTTAGGAGAATAGTTGAAACCAGACTCAAAAGCCTACGGGAGCATGTTCTAATTGAAGTAACCGAGACCCCTACCAAGGAAAGGGTGGTCAAGATCGAGATAGTTGACCTTGCGGAAAAGCCTCTTTTCAAACCAGGTAGTGCGGAGCTTGAGCCAGAGGCCAAAGAGATCTTAAAAGTTATTGCCGAAGAACTTCGAGGAGAAAATGTGTTAGTCTCCATAGAGGGGCACACAGACGCTGTGCCCTCTCGTAGAGGAAAGGCAGGCAACTGGGAATTATCCACCGCAAGAGCCATCTCAGCCATGCTTGAGCTTGAGAAAAACGGCTTTCCAGCAGAAAACATAAGTGAGGTCGTAGGCTATGCCGACACAAAGCCCCTATTCCCAGACAACCCCTACGACCCAAGAAACAGAAGGATCACCCTCACGGTTCGCTACCCTCAGCCTAAGCCTACCCAAGCACTTGAGGGTAAACCAAACCTTAGCTCCTCTCCCGAAAGATAAGCTTTATAGGAACCCTTTTAAAACCCAGGACTTCCCTAAACCTTCTTTCAAAGAACTTCTGAACATGCCTTGGAATGGTCTCCGGGTTAACGTTTACAAAGACAACAAAGGTTGGAGGAGCAACCTCAACCTGAGTGGCATAGTAGACCTTTAGCCTCTTTCCAGCGATGGTAAAGGAATATTGAGCCTTAATCTCTTCAAGGAGGGCGTTTAGCTTTGAAGTAGCTATTCTTCGGCTAAACTCCTCGTAGAGCTCTTCAACGAGCGGAAGTATCTCCCCTACCCTTCTTCCCGTCTTAGCGGAAATCGTTAGAACCGGGACATAATCCATAAACTTCAACTCATGTTTGAGAAGCTCAAGAAAAACATTTCCTGCCTCTCTCCTTCCATCAAAGAGGTCCCATTTGTTGACAAGAAGTAGACAGGGGCGATAATTCTTAGCAATCTGACGTAAAAGGGTTTTATCCTGATGGGTTAAACCTTCCTCAGCGGTGATCATAAACAAGACGACATCAACCTTTTTTAGGATATCCAAAGCCTTATCGACGCTAAACTTTTCTACTCGTTCGTCAATCCTTGCTCGCCTTCTTATTCCAGGTGTATCGATTAAAAGAAAATTCTTACCCTCTGGGGTAGTTATAAGAATGTCTACGCAGTCCCTCGTAGTGCCAGGAATTTCCGAGACTATCATCCTTTCAAAACCAACAAGCCTATTAACCAAGGTGCTTTTCCCTACATTTGGTCTTCCAAAGACAGCAATCTTGATGAAGGATTTTTCTGGGATCTTCTCAAGCCTGTCTTTGGCTAGCTCTAATAGTTTTTCCTTCAAAAGTCCGATGTTTTTGAGAGACTTAGCCGAAATAAAGACCACATCCTCAAACCCAAGCTGAAAAAACTCTAAAGCCTTTGCTTCCTCCTCTTTTCCATCAACCTTATTCACAACTAATAGAACCTTTTTGCCCTTTTTCCGCAGATAATCCGCGACGACTTCATCACCTGAAGTTAAACCCTCCTTAGCAGAAACTACGAAAAGGACAAGGTCAGCATCCTCAACAAGCTTATCTACAATTTCAAATATCTTCTGAGAAAAAAAATCCTCGCTTCCCCATTCGATACCGCCTGTGTCGATGAGCCTTATTCCGTATCCGTCCTCAAGTTCTGCATACTCAAACAAAAAATCCCTCGTAACCCCAGGAGTTCGCTCAACGATTGCCTTTCTCTCACCAATGAGCGTGTTGAACAGAGTGGATTTCCCCACATTAGGACGACCAACGATCACCGCTTGATACATAATCTCAACTCCCATGAATTAAGGATTTGACCCTCGGAAAAAGCTCTAAATTAACATGAGGGATAAACAAAGCACCGGTTAAGAGTTCCATAAACCTCGGCTCGGTGTTTAGTTCAATATAAGTAATGCTGTCAACTATCTTTTTTATTTCTTCAAAATCAGCATGTCTTAAAAATTTTAAGGCTCCAAGCCCGGCAGAGTTTCCAACTGCTACTGCTTTATCCAGGGCTGAATCTGGAAGCATCCCAAGCATAACCGCAGAAGAAACATTGATGTTTACCCCAAAGCTTCCGGCAAAGTAAAACTTTTGGACATCCTCAAAGCTAAGCCCTGACTTTTCACAAAGGAGGCTAAGAATGCAAAACATTGCACCCTTTGACCTAATAAAAGCCTTAATTTCAGGCTCCTTAATCAGGATCTGCCTTTGCCCATCCTCATAGACTAAAAAAGCCCTCCCCTCATCTGTGTCGATGACCCTCTCCCTCCAACTTTCTTTTATCAGCCTTCCTTCCGGGGAGAGAACTCCCTCTTTAAATAACTGAGCCATAAGGTCGATGATGGCTGAACCGCACATGCATTTTGGCGGATGTCCTCCTATCGTTTCAAGGTAGACTTGATTACTTGCTCGGTTGAGGGAGACCTTGTAGATAGCTCCCGGCTCAGCCCTACATCCTGCGGAGAAGATGCCACCTTCAAGAGCAGGACCTGCAGCCCCCGCACAGGCAAGCAAAAAATCCCTATTACCAAGCACTACCTCAGCGTTTGTCCCAACATCGATAAAAAAGCAAGGTGCATCCTTCTTGTATAGCTCCACAAAAAAAAGTCCAGCTATCAAGTCTCCTCCAAAGTAAGCACCAGCTGAAGGAAAGATAAAAACCCGCCCCTCAGGATGGACCTTGAACTCAACCTCAACGCTTTTAAAAACGCCATACCATTTTGCCACCGGAGGATAGGGCTCAAGGATTAAATAGTTGACAGGCAAACCAAGCAAGAGATGGGTCATCGCCGTGTTCCCGCAGAGAGAAACATAATAGATTCCGTCACCGTTAAGCCTTTCTATCTCCTGGTTTATAGCCTCTAAGGTTTCAAGCCTAATTTCCTCAAGCTTTTCTCTCTTCCTTGCTAAATGAAGCCTCGTCAAGATGTCCTCTCCGTGCTTTGTTTGAGGGTTTAAGATAGAATATTCTTCAAGGACGGCATCCCTTTCAAAGTCAGACAGATAGAAGGCAATCGTTGTGCTCCCAAGGTCAATAGCTAACCCATAAACAGGGCTTTCCTCCTCAAGAAGGTCAGCAAGAACAAGACCTTTTTCTTCTTTCACAAAAACTCCTTTAAAAGGTCTTCCCTGCCTTAGAAAATGGGAAAGCTTCCTTAAAGAGGTTAAACTAAAGCTAAATTCTCCTAAATCTAATCTATTTTGCAAAAAGCTTCTAAAAGATTCAGCATCAAACCGCTCAACAAGCTTAATCTCCCCCGGATTAACCTTTATTACCTTGCAGGAAGGCTCTACACATCCACCACGCATTGCGCTACCCACCCTTTGTCTATCTTTTCTACCTTTGCTTGGGTAAAGGTTGCTCCCTTTACCTCAACCCCGTAACCAAACCTTTCCACATCAAAGGGAATAACCAAAAACTTCCCAGTAAGATAGTATCCGTATTCCCTTTCCTCAATCCTCCCTTGAAAACCAATTACTAAAACATCCTCAAGAGAAACAAGGCTTATAGCCTTATTCACAAAGAAGACAAGGAGCTCATCCAGGGTATCGGCAGACACCTCAACTTCTCTTTCGCTTGCGGGAAAAACCTCATTAAAATCCATGCTTTCAACATAAAGAGTTGTAAGGGCTTTCAAGACCTCAGAGAAGGCTTCCTCTAAAGTCTCGCCATAGCCTCTTATACCAACATCTGCTCCGTGCTCAAAGGTCTCGTATCCCTTCATAGAGAACACCTCAAGGTAGTCTCTCGTGATGATAGCTTACTATCTTGCCTATGTTATCTTCAAAATAATAAGGCACAAAGGGGAAAAGAAAATAGGCTAAGAAAGAGTCCCGCCTTTCTTTTTCCGAAAAGAGAAGGGCATACTTTTCCTTAGGAATGAGAATAAGCGCAGATTGCCTCTCGCCTTCTAAGATGCTTTCAGCGGGCAAATCCTTCTTATCTTTTAGCTTGTGTGAAAAGATTGAAACTTCAGCGGGTAGGGGTAAACTCGGTTTGCGATGAAAAACTAAAGCAAGGGTTAAGCCCTTAAACTCTAAGAAATAAGCTCCTTCTTTTAGTTCTATCAACTCAAACATTCTTGGGTCGCAAACTTCAATGTCCAAATATTTTTTCTCTTCAAGGGTAGAGACATTCCTTACCTCAAAATCCTTGCTAAAAACTCGATAGGGATTAAAGCGTGAAAAATTGACTACGCATTCAAAGCTTGATACACCAAATTTGTAATATATTGGAAAATATTTAGCTTTATATGGTTGAATATCTTCTGATTTTAAGTTAAGCAATAGAGCAAATTTGTCCTGATTTTTAAGCAAAATGTGAGGAAAATTTTTATCTTTGAAAACTATAATGAAATCAGTCTTTTGGTAAAATTTTTCATAAAAGTAATAGGTTAAAATGAAGGATAAAAAGGCAAGAAAAAGGGACAAATATTTAACATAAAAAGAAAAATGAAAATTCAATTTTTGTATTATCTTTTGGTTTGTAAAATAGACTAAAGGGCAAATTAGAAAGATAATTAGAAGAAGATTGACAGAAAAGGGGGAAATATAAAGCCAATCAAAAAAAGGAATTTTCATATACCATTTAAAGATGATGGATACAAATTCCATTAAATACTTAGCTAAGGTTTCATCGAGAAAATAAACTAGAGCTGAAAGCAGAGAAAAAGGAATATAGATAAAGCTCCAAAAAACTGATGCTAATAAATTGTTAATCGGTGTAGCTATAGCATAATAGCCAATTCGGTATAAAAGAATAGGCAGAAGCAAAAGAGAAATAAAGCTTGAAACGAAAAGACCTTGAAGGCTTATGAATAAAGTCTTTTGCCTGAGGTTCTTAGGTTTTAGATTAAGCCTTTGCCAAAGCTGATTGGCAAGGAGCAATCCTAAGGTGGCTAAAAAGGAAAATTGAAAAGAAAGATTTCCGATAAGGGAAGGCTCAAAAAGGCAAAGGATAAAGGCAGTCAAAAGAAGAATAAGAAGGCTTGGTGTGCTTCTAAAAAACACCTTGGCTAAAACTAATACAAAGAGAAAGAAAAAGGCTCTCACTGCCGAGCCAGCAAAGCCTGAAAGAAAAAGAACTACCAAAGCTCCAGGTAAAGAAAATATCATGGCGTAAATTTGAAGAGGATACCGTCTAAATACTAAAGGAAATCTTCTAAGCCAAAAAAGCGTAAATTTGTATAGGATCCCGTATAATATCCCGAGGTTAAAGCCAGATATGGCAAGCTGATGGTATAATCCCTGTTTCTTTAAAACCTCTAAATATTCTTGAGGAAGTTGAGTTTCAACACCAAGGACAAGGGCTTGGAAAAGCCCCTTTGCTAAACCCGAAAGCTCCTCTGAAAATCTAAATAGCTCATACCGTATGCTTTCTATGTTAAAGCCATCGGTCTTACATATAGCCTGATCTTGGTGCCTAAACTCATAAAGCTCCTCAACCCCTTGAGCCCTTGCTAACTCCTTTGTTGTAGGACGAAAGGGATTTAACCCCTCCTTCATCTCCTTCGAGGTTAAGCTTAATAAACACTTCATCCCTGGACTAAAATCACTTTTATAGGCGGTAAAAAGGATCTCTTCCCCTGATGTCAATCTAAGTAAAACTCTCTTTCCTTCGAAATAGGGCTCAACCTTTAAAACTTCACCGAAAAACTGAGCCTTGGTAGGAAGCTTGCTTTTTTCTTCTTTAAAGTAAAAAGAACCAAACATAAAACTTAAGACAAGAGTTAACACAGCTAAAGCTTTTAGCTTATTTTGTGGAAAAAACAAAAGCTGTAGAAGCAAAACATAAAAAAGAAAAACAAGATGCGCTGAATAAAAGCTTAGATAAAGACCGATTAAAAAAGAAGTTGCTACGACAAAAAAATAAGCCTTTATCACATCCTTGGACCAAAAAGGAGCGTCCCTATTCTTATGATGGTTGCACCCTCTTCTATCGCTATCTCAAAATCAGAGCTTGTTCCCATGGAAAGTTGAGTGAAACCTTCTCCAACTAAAGGCTTAATCCTCTCAAACAGATTCCTCATCTTTTGAAAATAAATCCTTGTCTTCCTTTCATCCTCTGTCAAAGGAGGAAGACACATAAGACCAATCAGGTTAAGATTAGGGAACCCCTTTAGCTCCTTTACAAATTCTTCTAAATTTTCCTCAAAAACACCGGCTTTGGTTGCTTCATGTCCAATGTTTACCTCGATTAGAACATTTATTCTTTTATTCAAAGACCTTGCCCTATTTTCAAGCTCTTGTGCCAAAGACAGTCTATCTAAGGAATGAATGGTGCTAAAAAGGGTCACTGCTTTTTTTGCTTTGTTTGTCTGAAGCCTGCCTATGAAATGCCAGTCAATGTCAAGGTCTGCTAAATTCTTTATCTTCCTCTCAGCTTCCTGAACATAGTTTTCACCAAAAAGCTTTAAACCTAAGGAATATAGAACCCTTATCTTTTCTTCGCTCTGCCCTTTGCTTGCCCCAAGGATTTTTACTTCTTCAAGGCTTCGCCCTGCCCTCAAACAAGCCTTCTCCACTCTTTCTAAAAGGTTTTCATAGTTCTTTCTTAAAACATCTACTAAGATTTTTGACATCGGAAGATCCCGGATTCTGTTATGATTAAATCAACAGGAACATCGTGAGGCTCAACCGGCAAGCTTTCCACTAGTTGAAAGGAATAACAAACACCAACTTTTAAAGCGCTCGTTTCCCTTAATACCCTATCATAAAAGCCACCGCCATACCCAAGCCTATAACCCTTTACATCAAAGCCTAAACCAGGGATAAATATAACTTCTAAAGAGCCTAAATCTGCCTCCTCATTCTTCGGGTTTGGTTCAAGAAGACCAAATGGACCTGGCACAAGGTCAGAAAAACTGTAGACCCTATGAAATGTTAACCTCCGCTCTTTAAGCCATGTTTTAGGTAAGTATACCTTTTTCCCCTCTACGAAAAATTTACCGATAGCCTTAGAAAGAGATACTTCCTTTCCCTTTGCCATGTAAAAGGCAAGTTTTGTAAATCTTTGGAGTAAAAGGAACTTAAATATTTTCTGAGAAATTTTACAAGACAGATCTTTGACTAAAGCTTCGTTTAAAGCTTCCCTTTTTGCTAAAAAAAGGGAGCGTAGCTTAGTTTTCTCCTCTTGATGGGCACTCAATTATCTTTGGTCATTCAATTATCTTGGGACCCCAGACCTCCCTCGTTCCGCAACTAAAAGGCGAGTGAGAGCTCGCTGAAGGGCCGCGCGAGCCCTCGCATAATCGATCTTTTCTGCTCCCGCTAAGTATTCTTGTATCCTCTTTTCTGCCCTTTCTTTTGCTCTCAAAGCCCTTTCTACATCTATTTCATAAGCTCTTTCTGCCGCTTCCACAAAAAAGGTTATCTTATTTTCCGAGACTTCGCAAAAACCTCCGCTTACCGCTAACCACTCTTCTTTATCTCCCACTTTGTATCTAAGCGGACCGATCTTTATTGCAGCGACCATTGGGCAATGGTTCGCTAACACTCCGAACTCACCCGCCACACCGGGGGCGGTAACAATGTCTACCTCTTCGCTTACCACCACCCGGTCTGGTGTTATAACTTCTAATAGGATCCTTGCCATATCTCCTCCCCTTATCCTTCAAGGAGCTTCTTAGCCTTCTCCACAGCCTCCTCGATCGTGCCAACCATGTAAAATGCCTGCTCAGGAAGCTCGTCATGCTTACCCTCAAGGATCTCCTTGAAGCCTCTGATAGTATCCTCAAGCTTTACATATCTACCCTGAAGACCAGTAAATTGTTCAGCCACATGGAAGGGTTGGGACAGGAACCTTTGGATTTTTCTTGCCCTGGCTACGATGATCTTATCCTCTTCAGAGAGCTCTTCAACTCCAAGAATGGCGATAATGTCCTGAAGGTCCTTATATCTCTGGAGGACCTGCTGAACCTGCCTGGCAACGTTATAATGCTCCCAGCCTACGACATTCGGGTCAAGAATTCTTGATTGGGAATCGAGAGGGTCAACCGCTGGATAAATACCAAGCTCAGCGATCTGCCTTGAAAGAACGACCGTTCCGTCAAGATGGGCAAAGGTTGTGGCTGGTGCTGGGTCAGTCAAGTCGTCAGCAGGCACATAGACGCACTGAACAGAGGTAATAGAACCCTTGGTTGTAGAACAAATTCTTTCCTGAAGGGCTCCGATGTCTGTTGCCAAGGTTGGCTGATATCCAACAGCGGATGGCATCCTACCCAAGAGAGCTGAAACCTCTTGGTTAGCCTGAGTAAATCTGTAGATGTTGTCGATAAAGAGAAGAACGTCCTGTCCCTCTTCATCTCTAAAGTATTCAGCTAAGGCAACGGCAGTATGAGCAACCCTTGCCCTGTGTCCTGGCGTCTCATTCATCTGCCCATAAACAAGAGCTGCCTTATCGATAACTCCTGATTTTTTCATCTCAAGGTAGAGCTCGTTTCCCTCACGGGTCCTCTCACCAGCACCGCAGAAAACGGAAATTCCACCGTGCTGCATAGCGATGTTGTGGATCATCTCCATCATAACAACCGTTTTACCAACGCCAGCTCCACCAAAGGTTCCCATCTTACCACCACGGGGGAAGGGAATAAGAAGGTCAAAGACCTTGATTCCCGTCTCTAAAACCCTAATGTTTACGTCTAACTCTGTTAAAGGTGGTGCTGGTCTAAAGATAGGATAGTATTTATCCGTCTGAATAGGTCCAGCCTCATCCACTGGGTCGCCAACGGCGTTAATGATCCTACCTAGAGTTCCTTTCCCAACAGGAACCATTAAAGGTCCACCCGTTGCCAAAACTTCCTGACCACGCCTTAACCCGTCAGTGTAGTCCATGGCTACGCAACGAACTATATTATCGCCAAGCTGCTGCGCTACCTCAAGAACAAGGTTCCACTCTCTGTTATCTATCATAGGGTTGGTTACTCTCAAAGCATCAAGAACCTTAGGAACCTTCCCCGGTGGAAATTCCACATCTACAACCGTTCCCATTATCTGAACTATACGACCAATAACCTTCTCCTCGGCCATCTCTTATACCCCCTTTAGAAGTTTCTTTTATCCTTTAATGGCTTCTGCTCCACCTACTATATCCATCAGTTCTTTGGTGATGCTTGCCTGACGAACCTTATTGTAATACAACGTCAACTGCTTGACCATATCAGTGCAAGCCCTGTTAGCGTTGTCCATAGCGGTCATCCTTGCCGCCTGCTCGCTTACCGCCGTCTCAAGCATAGCGGCAAAAACTAAAGTGTTAAGATATTGAGGCAAAATGACTGGTAACAATTCCTCCTCATCTGGTTCATAAAGATAAGCTGTTATCTTAGACGCCTCCTTCTCTTCTTCTGCCTTAGAAAACCTTAAGGGTAAAAAGGGTTCAACAACTGGAACCTGTTTCACAATGTTAATGAATTTCCCATAAATTAGATATACTTCATCCCATTCACCGTTTAAAAAGGCTTGGGTTGCTGACCGAGCTATCCTTCTTGCATCCTGAACTAAAACCCGAGCCATTACCTCAGGATAGGCCTCCCGGATAGGAACCTTTCTGTTAAAGTAGGTATAACCTTTTCTTCCAACGGTTATCAACTCAACTTCCTTGCCTTCTCTTCTGAAACGTTTTATCAGGTTTTCCGCTTCTCTAATGAGGTTGCTGTTAAAGGCCCCGCATAAGCCCCTGTCAGCGGTTATCAACACTATTCCTACCCTTTTAACTTCCCGTTCTTGAAGAAGAGCTATGCGAGATTTGTTTAAACCAGGGCTTGCTAATATTCTTCCAAGAACTGTCTCAAACTGCGCCCTGTATGGACGAAAACCCTCTAAGCGCCCCTGAAGACCTCTTAACTTTGCAGAGGCAACCATATTCATTGCTTTGGTAATCTGACCTATCTTCTTTACCGCATCTATCTTCTTTCTTAGATCCCGAAGACCAGGCATGCTTTTTTCCTCCTAAGCTATCTCACCCCAAGCCATCCTTTCCTATACTAGGGCACTGGAACTGGTTCTACATTATGAGCCCTCTTAAACTCTTCGTTAAACTCAGACAAAGCCTTTTTCATCTTCTCTTCAAGCTCGGGGCTTATCTCTTTCTTTTCCTTAATCTCTTGATAGATTTCTGGATACCTACTTCCAATAAACTCGTATAGCTCCTTCTCATACTGGGCAAGAACTTCAAGGGGCATTTCATCAAGGAAGCCCCTCGTTCCAGCAAAAAGGATGCAGACCTGTTTTTCTACAGGTAAGGGCTGATACTGAGGTTGCTTCAATATCTCAACAAGCCTTGCTCCTCTATGAAGAACCCTTTGAGTGGCCTTATCAAGCTCAGAACCAAACTGGGCAAAGGCTGCAAGCTCTCTGTACTGCGCTAACTCAAGCCTAAGCCTACCAGCTACCTGACGCATAGCCTTAATTTGCGCTGCGCCTCCAACCCTGGACACTGACAACCCTACGTTAATAGCCGGCCTAATACCTGCAAAGAATAAACCAGGCTCAAGGTAAATCTGCCCATCCGTAATAGAGATAACATTCGTTGGAATATAGGCTGACACGTCTCCCTGCAAGGTTTCAACGATGGGTAATGCGGTTAAGGAACCACCACCGTATTTATCATCAAGCTTTGCTGCCCTCTCAAGAAGTCTTGAGTGGTTGTAGAAGATGTCACCAGGGAAAGCCTCACGCCCCGGAGGTCTTCTTAAAAGTAGGGAAATCTCACGATACTCTGCTGCCTGCTTAGATAGGTCATCATAGATAACAAGGGCATGTCTTCCTGTATCCCTAAAGTACTCACCAATAGCGCAGGCTGAATAAGGTGCGATCCACTGAAGGGCTGCTGAGTCTGAAGCACATGCTGCAACTACTGTAGTATACTCCATGGCTCCGTATCTTCTTAAAATTTCTACTATTTGTGCAACCGTTGACCTTTTTTGTCCTATAGCGCAATAAATGCAGTAAACATCTGTATCCTTCTGAGCCAAAATTGCGTCAATGGCTATGGCCGTCTTACCAGTCTGCCTGTCACCAAGGATAAGTTCTCTCTGCCCTCTTCCGATCGGGGTCATAGCATCAATGGCCTTTATACCTGTATACATAGGCTCATGAACAGGCTTCCTCATGATGATACCAGGAGCCTTGATCTCAATACGCCTAAACTCTTTAGCTTCAATTGGTCCTTTTCCGTCAAGAGGTCTTCCGACGGGGTCGATAACTCTCCCTAAAACCGATTCCCCTACCGGAATGGATGCCACCTTTCCTGTCCTTTTCGCAATATCACCCTCTTTAATCTTGGTATAGTCTCCCATAACAGGAATTCCAACATTATCAAATTCAAGGTTAAGAGCAATTCCTACCTCACCGCTATCAGGAAACTCTATAAGCTCCATGTATTCACAGTTGCGTAGACCAAAAACTCTCGCCACACCGTCTGCAACGGAAATAACAACTCCCATCTCCTCAAGGTTCACCTTCTTCTCAAATTCCTCAATACGCTTCCTAATAAGGTCGCTTAATTCCTGAGCTTTTATTGCTTCCATTTATAGCACCCCCTTCTCAATAATTTCTTGCATAACTCTCAACTGTCTTTTAAAGGTGGCATCCCACACAAAATCTCCTATCCTTATCATTAAACCGCCTATTATGCTCGGGTCAACCCTTAATTCTAAATGAACCTCCTTACCAAACTTTTCACGCAATACCTGCTTGACCTCTTCAACATCCTCAGGAGAAAGCTCAATCGGCGCTATCACTTCACCCCTTAAAATGCCAAGTTCCTCGTCAAGAAGAGCACGATACATTTCTACTATCTCATTGAATAAATGCATCCTTCTTCTCTCAACTAATAGACGTAAAAATTTTTCAATCTCCGGGTCTAATTTAACTTGTTTGAAAATTTCATCAAGAATTTCTTGCTTTAGGTCTGGCGGATAGATAGGGCTTTGAAGGACATTTATGGCCTCAGGAACCTCTTTTATAAAATTTCTAAAATCCGCAAGCTCATCCCAAAATTCCTTAATCTTACCCTTTTCTTTAGCAACCTCAAACAATCCCTTAGCATACTTTAAAGCGGTGGTTATCGCTCTCAAGGCGCTCCTCCTATCCTCTTATCCTAATGCTTAACTATGCTTAAACTTTTTAAACTTTCCACAACATCCTGGAATATCCTCTTATGATCCTCTATGGTTAACCCTTTAAGCAACCTCTCTTCCGTAAGCTTGATGACTTCTTGAGCCAACTCCTTCCGGAGTTCCTCTTTTGCCTTTTCTAATTCGTGTTTGATGTAAAGGTCAGCCTGTTCCATGATCCTTTTTGCCTGCTCTTCAGCCTCTTTAATAATCCTTTCCTTCTCCTTCTGCCCCTGCTCTATGTAGTTCTGTAAAATCTGTTTAGCCTCATCTTCCATGTTTTTTAATTTTGCTTGCAACTCTAAATATTGGGCTTCAGCTTCTCTTTTTTTCCGAAGGAGCTCTTCATACTCCCTCTGAATAGTCTCTTTTCTATTCTGAAGAAAGTTGACTAAAGGTTTACGCAAGAGCTTAAAAAGAATGATAAGAAGAGCTATAAAATTTACCGTCCACCAGATAAGATTTTGAATTTGGGTGGGGGTAATACCATGATGCCCCTCTTCTGCACCATAAACAACCTGGACTAAAAAAGAAAGGATTAAAAATAAGGAGGCTAAAACTTTCATACTCTCCTCCCAACTAGCTTCTCGATGATCAAGTTTGCCAGTGTTTCCTTTTGACCCAAAATCTGTTGACGAATGCCCTCAAACTCCTTCTTAAATGCCTCTTCCCACTCCCTTTTCTTGGCTTCAACCTCCTTCATCACAGCCTGAAGCCTTTCCCTCTCAATCCTTCTTGCCTCTTCTTTTAAAAGCTCCTGTTTCTTTAACCCTTCGCTACGAGCTTCATGAAGAGTTTGCTGATACTTCTCAAGCAGCTCTTTTGCTCTTAGGCTATAATCATCAATCTCCCTTTCCAACCCTTGGAAACGCATTCTTCTTTCTTCAAAATTTTTCATGATGGGTTTAATCAAAAGGGCGTTTAAAATAATGGCTAAGACTATCGTTTCGATTATCTGAACGATCAAGCTGATATCGAATGAAAGCATAGCTATGCTCCTTTGCTTAAAATCTAAGCCATACTTTAATCTTACAACTTTTAACTACTTCAAACGGGATGTCAAGCCCTATTTCATTATAAAAATTCAAGCTATTTAAAGAGACTTTTTCTTTTTGCGAAATTAAATAGGAAAGAAAGCATGAGATAGGTCGTAATCGTAATAGAACCGCCATAGCTTAAAAAGGGTTGAGGGATGCTGGTCATGGGGAGTAAGCCCATCGCTCCTCCGAAGTTGAAAAAAAGTTGCCACAATAGGATTAAAACTACCCCTACGATTAAGTATTTACCAAAGAGGTCCTTTACCTGTTGAGATAATGCGAGACCCCAGTAGAGAAGGTAGCCATAGAGGCTTAAAAAAAACAAAACACCTAAAAAACCAAAGGCTTCAGCCCATACGGCAAAGGCTAAATCAGTATGCTTTGCTGGAAGGTAGTTTAATCTTGTTGACCATCCCTGCCTAAAACCCTGTCCAGTCAATCCACCCGAACCTATGGCAATCAAAGATTGACAAAGCTGATAGCCCCAGGTTTTATAATACTTCTCTGGGTCTAAGTAGCCATAAATTCTACCCTTTTGATGAGGTTTAAGCTTTTGCCAGGCAATAGGAGCTAATAGAGCACTGAAGATTAATACTCCTACAGTCATCCCTACCACAAACCTCTTTGGCAGGCCTAAAACCATAAAAAAGACGAAAAACATCCCGCCGATGATAAAGGCATAGTCAAGGTCAACGACCACGAGAAATAGAAGTGGGATAATTAGAATGATAAAAAACATCAACCAATCCTTAGGGCTTAAAGGTAGACCTCTCCGTTTGCTTACCATATAGCTAAAAAGAAGGACAAGCACAATTTTTAAAAATTCTGAGGGTTGAAGACTAATGGGACCGATAACAAGCCATCGTTTCTTGAAGATGGCAAGGATAAACATCAAAAGCGTCAAAAAGAGGTAGGAGAAAAGGTAAATTTGAGGAGAAACCTTATTGAAATCAACCTTAAAAACACAAATCAAAAAAATTAAAAACCCAATAAAATGCCAAGCAATATTTTTAAGAATATGGGTTGTGTTTTCGCCCATATTAAATTGATTAAGAATGCCAAAAAAAATTAATCCGAGAAGAGCTACCCAAGCAAACAGGTTATCTTTAATGAAATGGACGATAGTATTTAACCCCTCTTTCTGTTCTCTCATTGAGCACCCCTTTCCTCTAAAGGTGGTAAATTGGGTAAAGGCTCTAAGGGTGCTTCCTCAGGCGCTTCTTCCTCCGCACCCACCTTTTCTTTAGGTTTTCGTTGCGAGGGCAATCCATAGTAGGCCCGATAAAGCTCTCCAGCAAGGGGTGCGGCAGCTTGCCCTCCATGACCACCATGCTCTACAAGGACTGAGGTAACAATGTCTATACTACCATTTCCCGCAAAGCTAACAAACCAGGCATGATGTTCGAGGTTTGCCCTTTTTCTCTCAAGGGCTACAACCTGAGCGGTCCCGGTTTTTCCATAAATCTGAATACCGGGCACACGAGCTGCCTTTCCCGTCCCTATCTCTACGACCTGTTTTAGCCCCTCATGAAGCCAAGAGAGATGCTGAGGGGCAATTGAGACCCGTTCTTCTAAGATCGGCTCAAACCTTTTTAAAACCGTTCCGTTTTTATCCCTCACCTCCCGAGCAACGCTGACCTTGTATTTATACCCTCCATTAGCAAGCACTAAATATGCTTTAGCCATCTGAATGGGAGTAGTAGTTACAT
>Ga0315298_1003656_pt1 | contig 24110 bp, 18 predicted proteins | sample WHS_1_MG_FD_203077 | JGI IMG/M metagenome (GOLD analysis project Ga0315298, IMG submission 203077) | Extremophilic microbial mat communities from Washburn Hot Springs, YNP, Wyoming, USA - WHS_1_MG | ecosystem: Environmental > Aquatic > Thermal springs > Hot (42-90C) | place: USA: Wyoming...
GCACCACCGACACCAGGATCACCGAGGCCCCCGGGTGAACCCGGTCCCCCATCTTCGCCCCCGTTCGTCCGAAGCCCAGGACCTCGGGAATCACCGTGTAGCCGCTCACCCCTCTCTCCTTCAGGGTGTTCATGCAGTGCGGCTCGTACTCGCTATCCGTCACCAGAAAAAGCATCTTCATGGGATCGCTCCTGTTCAGTCCAACAGGGAGATCAAGAGATCAAGAGACTTCAGAACATTGAGCCCCATAAGGCCTGCCTCACCGAAGGGTCTCCTTAGGGTCTCCTTGAACTCTTGACCTCCCTGTGAAATCTACTCCTCTTCCTCGAAGGCCTCGTCGCGGACGGGGGCCTTGTCGCCGTAGAAGAGCACGTACAGCACGGGCACCGCGCCCCACGAGAGGAGTGTGGAGGCAACCTCGCCGGCCATGAGGGCGATGGCCATGCCCTGGAATATCGGGTCGGTGAGCATCACCGACGAGCCGACGACGACGGCGAGCGCGGTGAGAAGCATGGGACGGAAACGCACCGCGCCGCCCTCCACCACCGCGTCTTTTACGGGCATGCCCTGCTGCATCTTCATCTCGGCGAAGTCGATGACGAGGATGGAGTTGCGAACCACGATGCCGGCCAGGGCGATGAAACCGATCATGGAGGTGGCCGTGAAGAAGGCTCCGAGCAGGCCGTGCGCCGGGATGATCCCCACCAGCGAGAGAGGGATGGGCGCCATGATGGCCAGCGGCGTAAGGTAGCTCTTGAACCATCCCACCACGAGGATGTACATGAGCACCAGCACGAGGGCGAAGGCGATGCCCAGATCCCTGAAGACCTCGTAGGTGATCTGCCACTCGCCGTCCCACTTCATGGCGTAGTGGTCCGTCGTGAAAGGGGCCTCGGTGTAGAGGCGGGGAAGGCCCACCCGGCCGTCGGGCAGCTTGAGCTTGGCGAGCTTGTCGTTTAGCTTCAACATGGCGTAGACGGGGCTTTCCAGTTTCCCCGCCACATCGCCCACTACATAGACCACCCGCTTGAGGTTCTTGTGGTAGATCTCCTGGGGCACCGTGGTCTTCTCCACGTCCACGAGCTGGGAAAGGGGGACCAGCGTCCCCTGGCGGTTCTGGAGCTGGAGCGAGCCGAGGGCCGAGAGGTCGTAGCGCGCCGCCCGGGGCATGCGGATGACGATGGGAACGGCGTCCCGTTCGCGGGGCAGGTGGGCGTCCGTCACCGGCGCCCCGTGGACCGCCATGGAGACGGCCTGCGTCACTTCCATGACGGAGAAGCCCGCGGAGGCCACCTTCTTGGGGTCCACCTTGAGGTCGATCTGCTCCTGCGGCGCCAGGGCGAAGATGTCACTGTCCACCACGCCGGGCGTGGTCTTGAAGAGGTGGAGCACCTGCTGCGCCACCTGCTCTTGCCCCTCGTAGTGCGGACCGTAGATTTCGGCCACCAGCGTAGAGAGGACGGGCGGCCCCGGCGGGATCTCCACCACCTTGAGGGCCACGCCGAGCTGCCGAGCCAGGGGCTCCAAGAGCCTACGGGCCTTTTTCGCCAGGTCGTGGCTCTGGAGGCTCCGGTCGCCCTTGGGCACCAGGTTGACCTGAATGTCGGCGTCGTACGGCAGCCGGCGCATGTAGTAATGGCGCACGAGCCCGTTGAAGGTGATGGGGGCGGAGGTGCCGGCGTAGATCTGGTAATCGGTCACCTCCTTCATCTCGGTCAGCTTGTGGGCGAGCGCCTGCGCCGCGCTCAGGCTCTTCTCGAGGGGCGTCCCCGCGGGCATATCCACCATCACCTGGAACTCGCTCTTGTTGTCGAAGGGCAACATCTTCACCTTGACGACCTTGAAGAGGACCAGGGAGACGGCCGCCGCCAGGAGCAGCACGGTCACCCCCAGGAACATCAGCCCGTACTTCCGGTTGTGCGTCAGCGGGGTCATGACCTTCCGATAGAGCGCCAGGAGACGGCCCATCATCTTGCCTTCGCTCTCCTCGGGACGGACCTTGTTCTTGAGGAGCCGGTAGGCAGCCCAGGGCGAGACCATGAAGGCCACGAGGAGCGAGACGAGCATGGCCGCCGTGGCTCCCACGGGGATGGGCCGCATGTAGGGCCCCATCATACCGCGCACGAAGGCCATGGGAAGGATGGCGGCGATGACCGTAAAGGTGGCCAGAATCGTGGGGTTGCCCACCTCGTCCACGGCCTCGATGGCCTTGCGCATGAGGCTTCGGCCGTCCTTCATGGTGAAGTGGCGGTAGATGTTCTCCACCACGACGATGGCGTCGTCCACGAGGATGCCGATGGAGAAGATGAGGGCGAAGAGGGTGACGCGGTTCAGCGTGTATCCGGCCAGATAGTAGATGAGCAGCGTGAAAGCCAGCGTCACGGGGACCGCGATGCCCACCACGAGCGATTCGCGCCATCCCAGCATGAGGGCGATGAGGAGCACCACCGAGAGGGTGGCCAGCAGAAGGTGCTGGATCAGCTCGTTGGACTTTTCGTCGGCCGTTCGGCCGTAATCCCGCGTGATGGTGACGTTCAGGTTGCGCGGGAGCAGTGTCCCCTTAAGATCATCCACCTTCCTCAGGAGCTGCTCATTCAGGAGGGTGGCGTTCACGCCGGGGCGCTTGGCCACCGTTAGCGTCACCGCCGGGTAGTCGCCCTGGGCGTCCTTGGGCATGCCGGCCACCTCACCCGCCGCGGGACCGACGCCGAAGAGGACGTACTGATTGGGCAGCGGCGGGCCATCCTCAATGGTCGCCACGTCGCCCAGGTAGACGGGCTTGCCCATGAAGAAGCCTACGAGCACCGAGGCCACGTCCTCTTTGTCCTTGAGCCAGGAGCCCACCTCCAGGCGGATATCCCGGTTGTTGTTGACGAGGTCTCCTGCGGGCAGCCGCGAGTTGAAAGCCTGGAGGCTCTGGGCGATGGCCAAGGGGTTCACGTGGTGGGCCGCCATGCGGACGGGATCCAGAACCACCCTCACTTCGCGGCGCTGGGCGCCGAGGAGTTCCACGGAGGCGGTGTCGGGCACATCCCGCAGCTTCAGCTCCAGCTCCTGGGCGATGCGCGTCAGCGTGTAGGCATCGTAGCCCTTCCCCCACAGGGTCAGCGCAAGGACCGGGACGTCGTTGATGGAGTGCATCTTGATCAGCGGCATCATGGCGCCCTTGGGCATCTCGTTCATATGCCCGGCCACCTTGTCGTAGATCTTGAGCAGGGCCGTGTCCTCGCTGGAGTTCACCTTGAAACGGACGATGACCAGCCCCATGTCGGCGCTCGACGTGGAGTAGACGTACTCCACGTTCGGGATCTCCCACATGAGCTTTTCCATGGGGGTGACGACGCGCTGCTCCACCTCCTGAGGCGAAGCTCCCGGCATGGGCAGGATGATGTCCACCATGGGCACGCGGATCTGGGGGTCCTCCTCGCGCGGAGTCATGATCACCGCGAAGACGCCCAGGATCAGGGAGGTGATGATGAAGAGGAGGGTGAGCTTGTTGTTGATGAAATAGTGGGCCACCCGCCCCGAAGGCCCGACCTTGATCATGGCTGCACCTCAATGGGCGTCCCGTCGGCGAACCCTTCCGGCACCGGCGAGATAACGCGCTCGCCCGCCTGAAGCCCCGACAGGACCTGAACCAGTCCGTCGGTCCGCTGACCCGTCTGGATCCACCGGAGGCGGGCCACGCTGTTTTCCGCCACGAAGACCCCCTCCATCTGCCCCTCGCTGATCAGGGCGTCGGCCGGAACGACCAACCCCTTCACCGACAGAGCGTCGAAGCGGACGTGGAGGAACTGGCCGGGCCTGAGGCCGCGGTCGTTGGGCAGGGAGAGCTTCACCGTGGAGGTTCGGCTCATGGGATCGGCCGCCTCCACCACCGCGCTCACCGTGACCTCGATGGGCTGGCCCCCCTCCAGCCGCACCTGGGCCTTCTGGCCGGCGGCAAGCAGGCGGGCCTTGCCCTCGGGTACGGCCACGGAGACCTCCAGCTCCTTGGGATTTTCGAGGGTCAGGATGGGGGCGCCGGGGTAGGCCAGGTTGCCTGCATCCATCCACTTCTTGGTGATGATGCCGTCGTCGGGAGCCAGGATCCTGCCGTAGGTGAGCAGCGTACCGGACATTTTGAGGCTGGCCTCGGCCTGCGCCTTCTGTGCCTTGGCCGCGGCGAGCCCCATCTCCACCTGCTCGAGCTGGTGCTTGGTGACGGCTTTCTGGGCGTAGAGAGCCTTGAACCGCGCCTCGTCCCGCTCGGCGTTGCGAAGGGCCACGTCGGCGGCGTCAAGACCGGCCTTGGACTGGGCGTAGGCGTTCTGGGCCTCGGAGGCGTCCACGTCCACGAGAGGCTGGCCCTTTTTGACCGCCTCTCCCTCTTCCACGTCGATTTTGAGGATCCGCCCCATCATCTTGGTAGAGATCATGACCGACTGGCGGCTCTGCACGTTGCCGACAAAATCCTCCGGGGAGGGCAGGGAGCGCTCCTCCACCTGTACCGTCTTCACCGGCGTTGCGGTTTGCGGACCGCGCCGTTCCACAGGGTGAGAGCACGCGGCCAGGAGAGCCAGGGCCAGAGCCCCCAACCCCAACATCGTCTTATTCACCATGGTTCTCTCCATCTCGTCAGCACTCCGGCTTCTCCGCACCATCATTCCCCCATGGCCCACGCGAGGTGGGCTCGCTCCACCAGTTCGTCATGCACGGCCTTGGCCCGGGTGAGGGCCGCGGCCGTAACCGTGGTGTCGGCATCCAGAAGATCGGTGATGGTGGCCAGCCCCTCCTTGTAGCGAAGGGCCACGATGCGCTGGTTTTCCCGGGCCTGGGCTTCGGACTCGGTGGTCACGGCCACCCTCTGGGCCGCCGCCCGGGCCCGCAGCCAGGCGCTCTTCACCTCCAGTTGAACCTTCTCCTGCTGGTCCAGCAGAGCTTTCTGGGCCTGTATTTCCTGCGACTTCGCGGAGAGCAGCCGGCCGGCTCGGGCGCCGCCGTCGAAGAGGGGGATACGGAGCTGGACCCCGAGCATCCAGTTATCGCCCCACGCCGCCTTGGTCCAGCGCTCCGTGTCTTGCTCGTAGGAGGCCATGAGTCCCACCTGCGGCAGGTAGTCGGCCCGCGCCATCTTGACCCCCTCGCCCGCCTGCCTAGCTTGAATCTCCGACGCCAGGAGGTCGCCCCGTTTGGCCAGGGCCTTCTGGATGGCAGATTCCAGGCTGGGAAGGGGGCTCTCGGGCGGCACCATGTCTCCCTTCGGGCGCACGTCGCGCGTGGTCCCCATGGCGTAGCCGAGGTAGGAGCGGGCCACCTCTTCATCCGCCACCCGCTCCGCCTCCTGCTGCTTCATGTCGGAGACGAACACGCGCATCCTGAGCAGGTCCGAATCGAGCACCAGCCCTTGTTTGTACAAGGCATCCACCTGCTGGAGGTGGGATTCCGCGGTCTTCACGGTCTCCTCCATGACGCGAACCGCCTGGCCGGCCAGGAGGCTGCCGTAGAAGGCCTCGGTGACCCCCTTGACCACGCTGCCCTCGGCGAAGGCGCTGCGGTCCCGGGCCGCCTCCACCCCCATCTTGGTGGCCCGGTAGGCCGCCGAGAGCTTGCCACCCGTGAAGAGGGGCATGGTCAGCTCGACCTTGGACTGGAAGTTGGTCAGGGGTTCCGGGTCGTTGAGCCGGGGAATGGATAAATCCGCCATCCCGAAGTGGGCCTGGTCGAGCTTGTCCATGAAGACGTAGACCGGATTGTTGGTGCGGCTGTAGTTCTCCGTGAAGGCGATGTCGGGGATGAAGTAGGAGCGGGCCTCCTTGAACTGGCCCTGCTTGACCTGCACGTCGGCCCTGGCGGCCTGGAGAAGGGCGTTGTTTTTCTTGGCCGCGGCTACTGCCTCCTGGAGGGTGACGGCCTCGGCCGTTGGGCCGGCCTCCGCTGCCCCGGCCATGGGCCCCGCCGCCAGGAGAAGGAAGGCCAGAAGCGGAAGTGCGATTGTGGCGTTTATCCGTCCTCTCATGGTTCCCCCTTAGAGAACAGCTTGGGTTTGCTTGGCCCTATCAGTATACCTCAGAGCGAACAGCGGTCCCAGCGCGGACCACTCACCAAGATGCAGGGAAGCGGGGAGGGTAACACGCTTCCCGGGGACCGGCGCGAAGGGCCGTGGCTCCCGCCGCGAAGAAGACCGGACCGCACGTTGACGCGGCCGGGGGCCGCCCTTAGAATGGCTTGGCGGAGGCAGCCGTGAACCAGGGACGCGAAGGGAAGGCAGGCGACGAGGGCCTCAACATCCGCGCCGAGGATCTCGCCTCCATCGCCGACAAGTTCGCCGAACAGGGGCACTTCGAGGAGGCGGTGGAGCTCTACGAGCGGGGCATCAAGCTCTTCCCCCAGAGCCTCGCCATGAAGATCAACCTGGGCAAGATGCGCAACCTGCTCAAGGAGAAGGACGAGCGGGAGAGAGAGCGCATGATGGGCAAGTTCCACGAGGAGCGCGCGGGGCGGGACCGGCTCTCCTACCAGTTCAGCGCCGTGGGGGAGCTCTACGAGAGGAAGGGCCAGGACGAACGGGCCCTTCAGTGCTACCACCTGGCGCTGGCGCAAAACCCCAGCAACGAGCGCGCCCACCTCAACCTCGCCCGCTTCTTCTATAAGAATAACGACTTCGCCTCTTCCATCCGGGAGATCCGCTCCCTGCTCGCCATCAACCCTTTCATTCCGGAGGCCCACGCCCTGCTGGGCCGCGCGCTCTTTTACCTGAAGAACCACCGCGCCGCTCTGGCGAGCATCGTGGATGCCATGATTCTGGACAACGCCGCCGGCCGCGCGCCCGCCCCCGAACTGCATGAGAAATTCAAGTACCTCCTGGAAAGATTGGGCGTCTCGAGCAAGGCCGCGCGAAGCGAGTTGGTGAAGTCCCGGCTGGCCCTCTTCAACCGCTGCATGACCCAGCTGGATCTTCAGAAGAGCTCGATCCTCGGCAGGGGAGCGGTCCAGGGGCTGCACGAGATCTCCAAGGGACCGTCGGGCGACGAAACCAGGCAGGACCTCCTGAAGCTGGCCCTCAGGCTTCGCGCCTTTGACCTGTTGAAGGAACTCTCCGACGAGAGCCTCTTCACCGTCGCCAAGGCGGCCCGCCGGATCCAAGTGCCCGCAGAAGGCCTCGTCTTCGACGAGAACGACGAGGGCGACGAACTCTACCTCGTGGAGCGAGGAGAAGTGCGGATCGCCAAGAAGACCCCCTTCGGCGAACAGCGCCTTGCCCTCGCCGGCCGGGGCGAGTTCTTTGGAGAGATGAACTTCATCGACCCCAGCCACCGCAGCGCCGACGCCATCGCCAACCAGGACACGGAGCTCTTCTGTCTTAGGCGCTCCGATCTCGAAGGGCTCTTCGAGACCCGGAAGGACGTGGCCGTTCAGTTCTACTGGCACTTCTGGAAGTCGCTATCCCAAAGGACCCGCGAGGCCAACAACCTGCTTAAAAGTTTCTTCGACGAAGCCGAAGCGCCCCCCAAGACCTCGCTCGCGCCCGACGAGGCCGATCGGTCCAAGGCCATCTCCATCGACCTGGACAAGAAGATCAAGCTGTTGCAGGAACGTGGTCTCTCCTCGAAGGAGCTTCGCCTGCTGGCCGCCTTCTCGGGCGAGGAGCTGTACAACCAGAACCAGGTCATCTTCAGAGAGGGGAGCCAGGGCGACAAGCTCTACATCATCCTGGAGGGCAAGGTCCGGATCACCAAGATGATTCCAGGAGTGGGAGAGGAGGCCCTGGCCATTCTGGAAAAGGGCGACTTCTTCGGCGAGATGGCGCTGGTGGACCAGGAGCCCCGCTCCGCCGACGCCAAGGCCCACGTGAACGGAACCACCCTCCTCACGATCTCGCGTTCGGTGCTCAACGAGATCCTTTCAGTGGACGTGGAGTCGGCCTGCCAGTTCCTCTCCATCCTCTGCCGGATCCTCACCCAGCGCCTGCGGGAGATCAATCTCAAGATCATCCAGTGGCGCCTGATGGCGGGCGGTTTCTGAGGGGACGGAGATGGGAAACCGGAGAACCGGAGCCTTCCCCTCTTCGCCGGCGGCGCGGCCATGAGACGGGGCTGAGCGTGGAGGTGCCATGAAGCTTTACTGGGCCAAGGACGTCAGGGAAGCCGATCGGATCGCCATCCAGGAGATGGGAATCCCCTCGCTCACCCTCATGGAAAATGCCGCCCGTTCGATTACCAAGGCCCTTCTGGAGGAGGTCCCGGAGAGGTTGCGCGGCCGGGTGCTGGTTCTGTGCGGCAAGGGGAACAACGGAGGGGACGGCATGGCCGTGGCCAGGATGCTCAAGGAGCGCGGCCACTCGCCGGAGGTGGTTTTGCTGGCGGACCCTGCGCGGCTCTCCGGCGATGCCTCCGTCCAGTACGAGCGCCTCGGGCCTGCGGGAGTTCCCTGGGAGACCCTGGATGGCGCCCAGGCGGTTCCGGCCCTTTCGCAACGACTACGCTCCGCCGACCTCGTCCTGGACGCCCTTCTGGGGACGGGCCTGGGCGGGCCGGCCGCCGGGCTGAGCGCGGAGGTCATTCGGGCCGTGAACGAGTCGGGGGCCTTCGTGGCCTCCGTGGACATCCCGTCGGGCCTCTCCGGCGACGCGTGCGCTCCGCCCGGCGAAGCAATCCGGGCTCAGCTCACGCTGACGCTGGCCCTCGCCAAGCCCCCCCTTTTCGCCCCCGAGTCGGCCCCGCTCTGCGGAAAGGTCCGGCTGCTGGACATCGGCATCCCGCCCCAAGCCATCTCGCGCCTGCGGCCCGCGGGCGAGGCCCTTGACACGGCGTGGGCCCGCAACTTTTTCCAGCCGCGCCGGCCCCAGACCCACAAGGGCGATGCGGGCAGGCTCCTCCTCGTGGCGGGCAGCCTCGGCAAGAGCGGCGCGGCGGTGCTCGGCGCGCGGGGGGCGTTGCGAAGCGGGGCGGGCCTGGTCACCGTGGCCTCACCCGCCTCCGCCCAGCCGCTCGTGGCGGCGGGCCTGCCGGAGGCCATGACCCTGCCTCTCCCGGAAACGAAGGCGGGGACCCTCAGCATGGATGCCCTCACCCCCATCCTCGCCTTCTGCGACCGGGTGGACGCCGTGGGCATGGGGCCCGGCCTGGGGGACCTCCCGGAGACCCAGGCCCTGGCCAGGGAGCTCTACGAACGAATCCCCTTGCCTTGCGCCGTGGACGCCGACGGCCTCAACGCCTTCCAGGGCGAACCGGAGCGGCTCGCCCACCACGCCGGGGCCCGGGTGCTCACCCCCCACCCCGGAGAGATGGGGCGTCTGGTGGGCCATGCCGCCGATCAGGTCATCGCTCAGCGTTACGGCCTGGCCCCGGCCCGGGCCGAGGCCTGGCAGGTGGCGCTCCTGCTGAAGGGCTACCGCACGCTCGTGGCCGCCCCAGGAGAGCCCTGGCGCCTGAACCTCTCGGGCGGGCCCCACATGGCCGCGCCCGGCTTCGGAGACGTTCTGACGGGCATCGTCACTGCCCTGCTCGCCAGGGGGCTCTCCCCCCTCGACGCCGCTTCGCTCGGGGCGTGGTGGCACGGCGCGGCGGCGGACCTCGCCTCGGAGAGACTGGGCGGCTACGGGCTTCTGGCCTCCGAATGCGCCGACGCTCTCCCCGCGGTGGAAGGCTCCCTGCGAACCCCATGAGCGGAGGCCTCCTCCTGCGCGACCGCAGGGCTACGCGTGCCCTGGCGCTCCAACTCGCCCATCGGCTGACGGGGGCCGAGCTGTTGCTGCTGACGGGCGAGCTGGGCTCCGGCAAGACGACCTTCGTGCGCTACCTGGCCCAGGCGCTGGGCTTAGATCCCGCGTGGGTATCCAGTCCCTCCTTCACCCTGCTCCAGCGGTATCCCCCCGGTTCACGGGGGTTTGGCATCACTCACGTGGACCTCTACCGTCTGGCACCGGGGGACGAGCTGGAACCCCTCGGACTGGAAGAGGCCCTCGCCGGCCCCGATCTCGTGGTGGTGGAGTGGCCGGCGGCGGGCGCAGCCCTGTGGGCCGCGACCGAGCGCCCCACCTGGACCATCCGGTTCGCCGTCGACGAGTCGGCCCAAAGACTGGCGTGGGTCCAGCAGCCGAAGGGGGAGCGGCCCTTGGAATAGGCGATGATGGATGATCGATGATAGATGAAGGATGAGGGAGATTCGGGGGAGCGGAAGCGAGGAGGGCCCTCCGAGGGTTCCCCGCGCGCCGCGGCGGGGTGAAGCTAGCCGAGCGTCACGCCGAGCAGCCGGCCCAGGCCGTTGGTCACCGCGGCTACGGCCCCGCCGATCAGCAACATGCGAAAACCGCTGGCCAACAGTCCCTTCCCCGTGAAAAAGGATAGGGCCGCGCCGACTCCGAAGAGGGCCAGGCCCGCCAGCACCGCGCTGGTCATCACGCCCGAGCCTCCCTTCAGAAAGAAGAAGGGCAGGAGGGGGATGACGGCGCCGCTGAGGAAAGCCAAGAAAGAGCTCACGGCCACACCCCACGGAGAACCGAGATCGCCGGGATCGAGTCCCAGCTCCTCGCGGGCCAGCGTGTCCAGGGCCGAGGCGCGGTTGCCGAGCATGGAGGACGCCAGCTCAATGGCCGCCTCCTTCGGGATGCCCTTGGCCCGGTAGATGAGCTCGAGCTCCTTGCGCTCCTCCTCGGGAGCCGACTCGAGCTCCTCCTCCTCCTTCTGGATCTCGTGCTCGAAGAGTTCGCGCTGGGAGCGGACCGAAACGTACTCGCCGGCGCCCATGGAGAAGGCCCCCGCCAACATACCCGCCACGCCCGCGATCAGGATGCTCTTCACGTCATGGCTGGCGCCCGCCACGCCCATGATGAGCGAGAAGTTGGACACCAGGCCGTCGTTCACCCCAAAAACCGCCGCCCGGAGCGAGCCCCCCGCGTCCCGGCGGTGCCAAGATTCCACCCCCAGGATTCCCCCCGGGCGATCGGCCTTCAGGGCTGCAAAGACCTTCGCGTGGGTCTTCTCCACCCTGGCCAGGCGCAGGGCGTCGGCGTCGCTCTGGCCGGCGTAGCTCCGGTTGGCTCCGCGCTCGATGGCCTGCACGATGGGAAACACGCTGCCCGTACCCAGCCGTCTCGCCAGGGCGGTCAGGAGCCGGGTCTTGAGGCTCATGGAGGCCGGCGGGAACGCCTCCCCGGCGGCCTTCAGCTTGGCCGCCCAGACCTCCGCGTGGGCCCGCTCCACCGCCGCGAGCTCGCTGAAGATGGAGGCCCGCTCCTCGTCGCGCTCCGCCTCCGCCATGGCCTCATAAAGGGCCGCACCGTTCAGCTCGTCGTCAAGATTGTCGCGCCATTTCCGGAGCTCCTCTTTCGAGGGCGGCTCCCGGGACCCGCCCGCCTCATCCGTCATGGGACGACCCTCCTCGCCTTGCCGCTCATCACCGCGGGCTGGACGCTCGCCGCTTCCGCGGGGGCGCTTGGCGTCGCCGCGGCCTCCCTACCTACCGCGGCCCGCGCGGTCCAGTCTCAGAGTGGTGCCGGAGGCCGGGCTCGAACCGGCACGGCCTTGCGGCCAGCGGATTTTAAGTCCGCAGCGTCTACCCATTCCGCCACTCCGGCCACGGCCAGTATAGCCGTACCCGGCCTCGCACGCTAAGGCCAGCCACCTGCCAGACCGAAATTCCGCGATGGAAGCGGGGTACCTTCGGCGACGGTCGTGCCACGCCCAAAGAAAAGAAGTTATGGATGAAGAGGGAGGGCCATTCCCTCCCCCTCCGCTGGCAAAGCCAGAGGGAGGGACCCCCACCCTTGGACGCCTTTTTCGCCTTCGGCTCAAAGGCCCCCAATCCCTTATCAGGTGAAAGAGCATTGGAGCTAAACCACGTGTTCATCAACATTTGTTGGGGGTTCCGTTACAGTTCCATCGCGGGATTGGGGCCAGATGGGAATCCTCATCCGGACGCTAGCGCCCAGTGTTTCATCGTTCCGCTGGTTTTTTTCCTCTGGGTCATGATGTTAAAGGGCGACTCGGCATCTTCGCGGTGGATCCATCGGCCGCCCGCGCTGCCGACAAAAGCTGGAGGCGCCGACCGGAATCGAACCGGTGATGAGGGCTTTGCAGGCCCCTGCCTTACCGCTTGGCTACGGCGCCGAGCCTTTATTATGGCTGGCCTTCAGGACACCTGTCAACGGCGTCGGCGCGGGCCACGACCCTTCGGCGGGATGCCCCTGGCCCGAAACGAACGGGCAGGCCAAGCGCTGCAGCCCGCCGGGGCCTCCGCCGAGAGAGGGGCCGCCCTCCCTCCCGTGGAGTGAAACTTCCCGCAGCCCGCTCGGCCAGCGGTGGCACGAGCCCTGATTCCGTGGTGGAATTTGGCCTACCGTGCGGCGGCTGCCCCGCTCACCCGTTGTATTCAAAAGGAGATGGGCTATATTTAATGTTAGCCCCTTCGAGGGACGGCCTAGCCGCGGAGGGGGAAAGGACCGGGGCTGTCATCGCCCCGGTTCGGCCGGTCCGAGGGAACTGGTCTCGGACGGAGCCGGGGGCTTAGGCAGGGGCGAATCTCGTCCGGGGGGGCGAAGCGATGCCGGTCATTCTGATTTCCAGGGGAACCATGTCCGGGGCCACGCTGCTCGTGGATTGCCTCCGGGAGCGGACGGGCTATCGGTGCATCACGAGGGAGGACCTCGTGGGCCTCGTGAACCAGCACGGCGAGATCGCCAACCGCACGGTGGAGACCATCGGGCGGGCCGCTCGGGCCTATGAGCAGTTCAGCCAGCTCAGGCGTCCCTACGTGATCCTCATGCGGCTCGCCCTGCTCGAGTTCGCCCTGCACGACAACTTGGTCTACAGCGGGTACTCGGGGCACCTGCTGGTTCCCTACGTCCGGCACTTCATCCGCGTGCGGATCAGCGCACCCCTTCCTCTGCGGGTGCGGATGACCATGGACCGGCTGAAGTGCGGTGAGGAGGAGGCCAAGGAGTACATCCTGCAGGAGGACCAGCGGAGGGGACAGTGGGCCCGGTTCATGTACGGAAAGGAGATCCGCGACCCTCACCTGTACGACCTTTGGGTCAACCTGGAACGCATGAGTCTCCAGGCCGTATGCTCACTGATCCAGGAAATGGCCAGAGAATCGGAGTTCCAGGCCACGCCGGAATCGCAGGCCGAGGTGGAGAAGCTTCACCTGGAGACCCTCGTGGAGGCAGCTCTGGCCATGGATCCGAGGACTCAGGCGCTGGAGGTGGGCGCCCAGGCGGAGGGTGGGCGCATCGAGCTCCTTGGGCCCTATCTGGAGGATGACCAGCTCAAGGTGGTGGAGTCGATCGTCCTGGGGGTGGATGGGGTGCAAGGCATGATCTACACGCCGGGATACGCGCCCACCCTCAGCATGACCCCTTAAGGGAAGGGCGTTCGGCGGTTTCGGGAGCAGAAGGGAGGTGGGGGATATGGCTTGGCAATCGATCACCGGAGGAGCCCGCGGGACGCTGCGCTCCGTGAAGTCCCTCCTCAAGCGCTCGGTGGATCTCCAGGAAACCGGGACGGAGCTGGAGCGGAGCATCAACGACCTGGAGCGCCAGCGCACGGAGACCACCAGCAACCTCCTGCACTTCGCCTCCACCACCAACGAATATACCGAACGCCAGACGGAGATGGCCCAGGAGAGAACGGCCCTCACCCGTGAGCAGACGCGGCTCTCCACTCGGAGCACGGAGCTGGCCAACATCCGAACCGAGTTGGGCAGAGAACGGACCAGCATGGCTGGACAGAGGACCGACCTGGCCGTGCTCAGGACCGACATGGCCCGCGCCCGCACCAACCTGGCCGAGCAGCGGACCACCCTCGCGCGGACCCGCTCGCGCCTGGCCGAGGAGCGCACGGATCTGGCCCGCCAGCGCACCGATCAGGCCCTGCGGCGGACCCAGATGGCCGAGACCCGGACTCAACTGTCCACTCAGCGAACCACCCTGGCCGAGCAGCGCAACACCCTGGCCGAGGGGCGGAACCTGATGGCCCAGACGCGGACACGGCTCTCCCTGATGCGGACCGAGCTGGCTCGAGGCAGGACCTACCTGGCCTTCATCCGCACGGGGCTGGCCTTCCTGACCCTCTCCGTCGCCTTCTTCCGGTACTTCGGCCTCTCCTGGTGGAGCCTTTTCGACGTATTCCTCGGTCTGCTGAGCCTCGTCATGATCACCTTCGGGGGACGCGGCTACTTCCGCAGCATGCGGGCCACGGGCAAGGCTGAAAAGGACCTGCCGCCCAACGTGGGGCTGCCCACGCCTTGACGCCGCTTGACAGGAGGGGCTCCGCCGGATAAAATTCTTTGTCCACTGGGGAGTAGTTCAACTGGTGGAACGCCTGGCTCTGGACCAGGATGTTGGGGGTTCGAGTCCTCCCTCCCCAGCCACTGTGGCCCGTTCGTTCAGCGGTTAGGACACCGGCCTCTCACGTCGGTAACAGGGGTTCGATTCCCCTACGGGCTACCATTCTGGACTTCCCCGAGGAGGGTGTCAGCCCTCCTTTCGTTTTGCCGGGGATGGCGGGCCCGGAGGGGCGACCCGAGGGATTCCGAAGCCCCATGCACCAGGAAGGGAGGAGCCGGGCAGGGAGGGGTGGCAGCCGAGACCGCTCCAGCGCTTTTTTCTCTCCCCTTCCGCTCCCGGACGCAGCCATGACGAACACGACCTTGGAGGCCCTGAATCCGGACCAGAAGCGAGCCGTCACCTCCCTGGGCGGGGCCGCCCTCGTACTGGCCGGGGCAGGCTCGGGAAAGACGCGGGTGATCGCCCACCGCATCGCCCACCTCATCACCGACCGCCACGTCTCTCCCCACAACATCCTCGCGGTCACCTTCACCAACAAGGCCGCCGGCGAGATGCGGCAGCGGGTGGCGATCCTCCTGAACAAGCCGGCCCTGCCCTTCCTCTGGATCGGAACCTTCCACGCGGTCTGCGCCCGCATTCTGAGGGCCGACGTCCAGGCCCTCGGCTCCCGCTACACGAAGGATTTCACGATCCTGGACGCGGGCGACTCCGCCGGCCTGGTCCGGCACCTCCTGCGGGACCGGGGGATTTCGGACCGGAACATCCAGCCCCGGGCCGTCCTGTCGGCCATCAGCAGGGCCAAGGTCGGCGGGATGGACGCCGAAACCTTCGCGGAGAAGGCCTACGGCCACTTCGCCCGGACCGTGGCACCGGTGTACCGGGATTACGAGCGGCGGCTGTTGGACTCCAACTCCCTGGATTTCGACGACCTGCTGGTGCTGGCCCTCCGCCTGATGGAAGAGCGGGAGGAGATACGGCGGCGCTACGCCGAGCAGTTCCAGCACATCCTCGTGGACGAGTACCAGGACACGAGCCGCATCCAATACAACCTCCTCAGGCACCTCGCCAGCCGGTGGGGCAACCTCTTCGCCGTGGGGGACGAGGACCAGTCCATCTACCACTGGCGGGGGGCTGACCTGCAAAACATCCTGGATTTCCAGCGGGACTTCCCCCAGGCGGAGATCATCAAGCTGGAGCGCAACTACCGCTCGGCGCGGCCCATCCTGGAGGCCGCCAACCACCTGGTGAGCCACAACACGCGGCGGCTCGGGAAGAGCCTCTGGACGGAGCGCGAGGGTGGACCTCCCGTCAAACTCTTCGCGGCCCCCACGGACCGCGAGGAGGCCGCCTTCGCCGCCGATACCCTCAAGGCCATGCACGCCCGTTACTCTTGGCGTCAGATGGCAGTGCTCTACCGGACCAACGCCCAGTCCCGCTCCTTCGAGGAGGCCTGCCTCAACCGCAACATCCCCTATCAGGTCGTCGGAGGCCTAAAGTTTTACGAACGCAAGGAGGTCAAGGACCTCCTCGCCTACCTGCGGTTGGGTCTCAATCCATTGGATCGTATGGCGCTGCTGCGGATCCTGAACGTACCCTCCCGGGGCATCGGCAAAGGGACGGTGGACCAGATGGAGAGACTGGCCGCCGAGCGGGGCACCTCCCTGCTGGAAGCGGTCCGGCTCGCCGTGGCCGAGGAGCTGCTCCCGGCCAGGAGCCGGCTGGCCCTCCAGGGCTTCCTGGAGATTCTCGACGGCATTCGGGCCAGGATCACCACCACCCAGCCCGCCGCCTTAACCGAATGGCTCCTCTCGGCCACGGGATACGTGGAGTACCTCACGGGCCTCTCCGAGGCCGGACCGGATCCCGAGTCCCGGATCGAGAATATCCGCGAGCTGATTTCCGCCATGCGGGAATTCGAGAACCAGGAGCAGGGTGATCTCCGGCTCTTCCTGGAGCGACAGGCCCTCACCAGCGACCAGGATCAGATCAAGGACGGATCACTGGACGCCGTGAAACTCATGACCCTGCACGCGGCCAAGGGGCTGGAATTCCCGGTGGTGCTCCTGTGCGGCCTGGAGCAGGACCTCATGCCTCACGCCCTCTCCGCGAATTCCGAGGAGGGCCTGGAGGAGGAACGGCGGCTCTGTTACGTGGGCATGACCCGCGCCATGGACGCTCTCTTTCTCTGCTGGGCTCGCCAGCGGTACGTCTTTGGAGTCCCCCAGGGGCGCCTGCCCTCGCCCTTCCTCAGGGAGATACCCTCCGCGCTGTTGGAGGAGGTGGGAGGCGTAGCCTACGAGGAGCGCTCCCCCAGCCTTCACGAGGCGGCCCTTCTCTTGGAGCGGACCCAGCAGGCGCGGGCGAAAGAACCGGCCTTCCGGCCGGGCGGCCGGGTCCACCATCCGAAGTACGGCTTCGGCATCGTGCTATCCACCGAGGGACAAGGCGATGGATTAAAGGTAACCGTTTCTTTCAACCGCTTCGGCCGGAAGAAGCTCCTCGCCAACCTCGCCAAGCTGGAGGCGGTCTAGCGGCCGACCTCAGGGGCATTTCCCCCAAGCCCAACCCCGCTGGCCTCTCCCCCTCCCGCGGGCGAGCGATCGCCGAGAAATCCTCGCCACTTCTACCCGGGCGGTCCCTCGGCGCGCGAGGGGCCCGCCGGCGCCCAAGGAGTTTCACCCACCGAAGCGCGCATTTCCCCCACGGTCTGGCGTGGGAGTAACCTCATTAGACTCTTCCGCCTTGACAGACCGGGGGGGTACCTCGTATATTGCCCCCCTCATGGGCGAACGCTGCCCGCCCACCAACACGGAGGTCTTGCGATGCTCTCGTCCTACCTGCCCATAGGGATTTTTCTGGGCATTGCCGTGCTCATCGTCCCGCTTACCATGGCCCTGGGGTGGCTGTTCCGGCCCAAGCGGTACGACGCCGTGAAGCTCCAGCCATACGAGTGCGGCGTCGAGATGCATGAGGCGCCGGCGGGCAAGATTTCGGTCCATTTCTATCTGGTGGCGGTGGTGTTCCTCGTCTTCGACGTGGAAACGATCTTCCTGTTGCCCTGGGCCGTTGCCTTCGACAGGCTGGGGCTCTTCGGTTTCGTGGAGGTGCTCGTCTTTCTGGCGCTCCTTCTCGCGGCCTACGGCTACGCGTGGTTTAAGGGTGCCCTGAGGTGGGAAGAATGACCGACAGCTATCCCTCCTGGGTCGGATTCACCAAGCTCGACTGGGCCCTCGATTACTGTCGCCGGAACTCCCTCTGGCCCATGACCTTCGGCCTTGCCTGCTGCGCCATCGAGATGATCGCCACCTCGGCTTCCCGCTACGACATCAGCCGCTTCGGGTCGGAGGTGTTCCGCCCCTCGCCCCGCCAGAGCGACGTCATGATCATCGCCGGCACCGTGACCGAAAAGATGGCGCCTTTAGTCCGCCGCCTCTACGACCAGATGCCCGACCCCAAATGGGTCATCGGCATGGGCGTCTGCACGGTGGCCGGAGGGCCCTTCGACACCTACGCGGTCCTCCAGGGGGTGACGGGGCTTCTTCCCGTGGACGTATTCGTCCCCGGCTGCCCGCCGCGCCCGGAGGCCCTCCTCTACGCCCTCCTCAAGCTCCAGGACAAGATCCACAGGCCGGAGGTGGCCCGCCAGCGGAACTTCCTTGGGCCCCTCAAGGACCGGCCCACCAAGGGCTGGATGAGGAAGGGGGAGGAGATTCCGGAGGTGGTGGCTGAGTACGAGGCCAAAGGCCACACGGTCCAGAGCGGCCAGCTCGTGAAGGGGTAACCATGACGGACGAGACCAAACCCGGCCAGCCGGAGACTCCGGCCTCGCAACAGCCCCCCAAGACGGAGGCGAAGGCGCCCCCCTCCCCGCTGGAGAGCGGGCCCTCGGCGCCGAAGGCCGAGGACAAGGCCCCCGCCGCCGAGCAGTCCGCGCCTCCCAAGCCGGCCGCGGCCAAGCCCTCGGCCCCCAAGCCGCCCGCCCCCTCGCCGGCCCAGCTCGCCCTGAAAGAGATCCAGGCGCGGATGCAGGCCCTCCTGGACGAAGCCGCCACGACCGACGAGGAGTTCAACCGGGTGCTCGCCGAATTTGAACCCCTCCAGCGCCAAATCGAGCAGAAACCCGGAGACACGGAACGGCGGCTGCGTCTGCTCGCGCTCCTGCCGCCCCGCCTCAAGGTCCAGTTCATCCTCACGCGGCGCGAGGCCTGGGAGCCCACAGGCGAAGTGGTCTCCACCCCGGTGACCGAGCGGCTCGCCGCGGCCTTCGGAGAGGCCATTCAGGGGGTGAAGAACCCCTGCGGCGAGGCCACGGTGGCCGTCCCCAAGGAGCGTCTTTTGGAGATCCTCGGCTTTCTGAGGGACGATCCGGCGTGCGCCATGAATTTTCTGGCGGACCTGACCGCCGCGCACTATCCCCTCAACGAGAAGAAATTCGAGGTCATCTACCAGTGCCAGTCTCTCTCCAAGGGCCACTCACTCCGGGTCAAGGTCCGGCTGGACGACGGGGAGAGCTGCCCCAGCGCCGTCGGTGTGTGGCCCACGGCCAACTGGCTCGAGCGCGAGGTCCACGACATGTTCGGCATCGTCTTTGAGGGACACCCCGGCTTGAAGGTCATCCTCCTGCCCGACAACTGGGAGGGCCACCCTCTTCGCAAGGAGTATCCCCTCGGCGGGCCCAAGGAGGTGGCCATTCGCACCGACCGATACGCCAAACCCGGCTACATGCCGGATTCGGTGGAGGAGGGCGAGCGGATCGCCGCGGAGGTTCGGCGCCATGACTGAGCCGCTGCGGGCCGAAGGCACCGCTCCCCTTCGGAAGTCCCTGGAAACCAAGAACCTGGAACTCAACCTCGGACCTCAGCACCCCGCCACCCACGGCGTGTACCGCGCCGTTCTCGCCCTCGACGGCGAGCGCGTGGTGGGGATCGAGTCGATCATCGGCTACCTTCACCGGGGCATCGAGAAGTGGGCGGAGTACCGGACCTATCCCAAGGCCACCCCCGTCTTTGACCGCCTCGACTACGTGGGTGCCATCCTCAACTGCCACGGATACGTGGGCGCCGTTGAGAAGTTGATGAAGGTGGAGGTGCCCAAGCGGGCGCAGTACATCCGGGTGATTCTGGACGAACTCCAGCGGATCGCCAACCACCTCCTCTGGCTCGGCACCCACGCCCTGGACCTGGGGGCCATGACCGTCCTCTTCTATGCCCTTCGGGAGCGGGAGGTCATCATGGACCTCTTCGAGGCCATGCTGGGACAGCGCCTGCTCCAGAACGCCTACCCCATCGGAGGCATCCGCCTCGATTTCCCTAGGGGCTGGGAACGGGCCTGCCGGAATTTCCTGGCCGAATTTCCCAAGCGCATCGACGAGTACGAGACCCTCCTCTCCACCAACCGGATCTGGGTCCAGCGCACCCGGGGCGTGGGGGTCATCTCGGGCGAGGAGGCCGTGGCCTTGGGCCTCTCTGGTCCCACGTTGCGCGGTTCCGGGGTCTACTTCGACGTGCGCAAGGCCATGCCCTACAGCTCCTACGAGGAGTTCGACTTCGAGGTGCCGCTGGGCGAGCGCGGCGACGTGTACGACCGCTACATCGTCAGGGTCCGCGAGATGCGCCAGAGCGTGCGCATCGTCCAGCAAGCCCTGGACGGTCTGCCCGAGGGGCCTCTCATGCCCGAGAAGATGTCCAAAATCATCCGCCCTCCCGCGGGCGAGGCCTTCTTCTGCGTGGAGGGCACCAAGGGCATGCTGGGCTTCTACATCGTCTCCGACGGCACGGACAAGCCGTGGCGCCTGCACGTTCGGGCGCCCTCCTTCGTGAACCTCCAGGGGCTGGAGAGGATGTGCGTGGGCGGCCTGGTGGCCGACGTGGTAGCCAACATCGGCTCGCTCGACATCGTGCTGGGCGAAGTGGATCGGTAGGGAGACTTCGATGGATTGGAACTCGCCCTTCATGCTCACCGTTGGCCTGCCTCTTCTGAAGATTCTGATCCTCCTAGGGGTGGTGGCCTTCTGCGTGGCCTACACGGTCTGGCTGGAGCGGCGCCTTCTCGGGTTCTTCCAGTCCCGCGTGGGGCCGAACCGCGTGGGGCCGGCCGGCCTCATCCAGCCCATTGCCGATGGGCTCAAGCTCATCCTCAAGGAAGACATCATTCCCACGAACGCTCGGCCGTTCCTCTTCAGGATCGCCCCCATCTTCGCCGTGGTGCCCGCCTTCGCCGGCTTCGCCATCGTCGCCTTCGCCCCCCCCGCCGGCCCCAGGGCGAGCTTCCTCATCTCCGATGCCAACATCGGCATCCTTTACCTGCTCGCCATCACCTCCCTCGGCGTCTTCGGGATCGTCCTCGGCGGCTGGGCCTCGGGCTCCAAGTACCCGCTCTTCGGCAGCCTGCGCTCGGCGAGCCAGATGCTCTCCTACGAGGTGCCGCTGACCTTCTCGGTGCTCTCCGTGATCCTCATGGCGGGCTCCTTCCGCCTGGACGACATCATCCAGGCCCAGGGCAAGCTCCCCTTCCTGGTGCCGTTGATCCTGGCCTTCGGCGTCTACGTCATCTCCGCCGTGGCCGAAACCAACCGCGCCCCCTTCGACCTGCCGGAAGCGGAGAGCGAGCTGGTGGGAGGCTTCCACACGGAGTACTCGGGGATGCGGTTCGCCTTCTACTTCCTGGCGGAGTACGCCAACGTCGTGCTGGTCTGCTGCGTCGCCACGAGCCTCTTCCTGGGCGGGTACAAGATCCCCTTCCTGCCTTACGAAACCCTTCTTGCGGGGAATCCTTGGCTCGTGAGCCTCATCGGCCTCGCCGTCTTTGCGGTGAAGGCCGTGGCCTTCCTCTACTTCTATATTTGGATCCGCGCCACCTTCCCCCGCTACCGCTACGATCAACTGCTCAAGATCGGCTGGAAGGTTCTCCTGCCCATCTCGCTGCTGAACCTCCTCCTGGTGGCGGGGATCAAGCTGGCGATGCTGAGGTGAATGCATGCCCGGAGCATTGAACCGCCTCGTGCGGATGATGACCTTTCCCGAGCTGGCGAGCGGACTGGCCGTCACCTTCAAATGGTTTCGCAAGCCCAAGGTGACGGAATTCTACCCCGACGCCAGGCCCGTTCTGCCCTACAGGACCAAGGGCCGCCTGCACGTGGAGATCGAGACCTGCATCTCCTGCAAAATGTGCGAAAAGGCCTGTCCGGAAGACTGCATCAAGGTCTATCCTCCTCCCAAGGAGGTCTTCAAGACCGACAAAAGGCCGGCCCAGTTCTTCATCTCCCTGGAGCACTGTATCCACTGCGGGATGTGCGTGGACGCCTGCCCGACGGGCTCCATCCACCACTCCATGGAGTTCGAGCTGGCGACCTACAACAAGGACGAGCTGCTGTTCAACAAGGAGACCCTGCCCTACGACCTCGCCATCAAACACTTCCGGCAGGGCCTCCTGGAGAACGTGGAGCAGAAGAACCCATGAGGAACCGCCTCGGTATGAAGAGTTTAAGGAGCGATTCCTTCTGATCGGCGGACCGGCTTTTCACGGTGCCCCGGCGCCGGGGTGGTGAGTCTTTTCGTTCGAAGGAGAGGGGATGACCATCGGGTGGATCCTGCTGTCGTTGATGATCGCGTTCTGCGCACTCGGGGTGGTGCTGGCACGGAGCCCCATCTCCTCCGCCATCTCCCTGCTGATCGGATTCGTCGGGGTGGCCATCCTCTACCTCGCACTAAAAGCCGAGTTCGTGGCCGCAGTCCAGATCCTCGTTTACGCCGGCGGCATCCTGGTGCTCTACCTCTTCGGCATCATGCTCACCGACAATGAAGCCCTCCGGCTGACCCGGCAGACCCACCTGCAGGCCTGGCCCGTCTTCGTGCTCATCCTGGTCCTGTTCCTCGCCGTCGGCCACAAGCTTTACCACAGCGACTATACGCCCCAGGAACCCGTCCACATGCTCATGGTCTCAGACCAGAGCCAGGTCCAGGCGCTCCAGAACCGGCTCGCCCATGGGGCGGCGGCAGACCGGCACGCGACCAATCCCCAACGGGTGGCGCGGGTGCTCTACGGCGACTACCTCTACCCCTTTGAGGCAGCCTCCGTTCTTTTGCTCGTGGCGGTCCTGGGCGCGGTCTTCCTGGCCAAAAAGGAGGTGTGACGTGAGCACGGCGGCCTTCGTCATCCTCGGGTTCTTGCTCTTCTGCCTGGGCCTCTTCGGAGTCTTGGCCCGCCGGAACTTCATCGTCGTGCTGCTCTCCATCGAGCTGATTTTCGCCGGTGCAGGCATTAATTTCATCGCCTTCTCCTCCCTCTGGAAAAACCTGACGGGGCAGGTCTTCACCCTCTTTCTCATCGGCGTGGCCGCAGGCGAGGCCGCCATCGGGCTCGGCCTGCTGATCGCCCTCTACCGCCTGAAACACACGGCCAACGTGGATGAAGCTCGGGAGCTGAAAGGATAGAGACAGTGAAACAGAGAATCAGAGAGCCAGGGAAGAACGGGAAGATGAAGAGCGGCGGCGGGGTTGGCCTTGCGGTTGAAGTTCTCCGGCGGGCACAGGAGCCTGGGGCTCTGGTTACTTTCCCTCGCTCCCCGTCTCCCTCTCTCCCCGTTTCTGCCGGAAAGGGGGTGCGGCCATGACTCCCGTGAGCCTACTCTGGCTGATCCCCGTGCTTCCCGCGCTGGGGGCCTTCGTGAACGGGGTGTTCGGGTGGCGGTGGGAGAAGGGCCGGCGCTCGGTGATTTCGGCGGTGGCGCTGGCCTCCACGGCGCTCTCCATGCTGCTGGCCTTCTGGGCGATTGTCACGCTGGGGACTTTGGACTGGGGGCACCTGCCGGTGCTGCCGGCGGACGTGACGGCGGATGCGGTGCATCACAGCCTGAGCCTGCACTTCGCGCCGTGGATCCCGGTGGGGAACTTCGTGACGGGACTGGGGCACGCGGGGCGCTTCTCGGTGGGCTGGCACTTCGTGCTGGACCCGCTCTCGGCGGTGATGCTCTTCGTGGTGACCTTCGTGGGGTTCCTGATCCACGTCTATTCGGTCGGCTACATGGCGCACGACACGGGGTACTTCCGGTTCTTCGCGTACCTGAACCTGTTCATGGCCATGATGCTGACGCTGGTGCTCGGCGGGAACTACCTGGTGATGTTCATCGGGTGGGAGGGGGTGGGGCTCTGCTCTTACCTGCTCATCGGCTTCTACTACACGAAGGGCTTCTGCGCGGACGCGGGGAAGAAGGCCTTCCTGACGAACCGGATCGGGGACATGGGCTTCGCGGCGGGGCTGATGCTGATCCTCTACTACTTCGGCACCCTCGACATGGCGAAGGTGAACGCGCTGGCGGCATCGGGGGCTGTCCCGGGGTGGGTGATCACGTCGGCGGCCATCCTGCTGTTCGTGGGGGCCACGGGCAAGAGCGCGCAGTTGCCGCTGTACGTGTGGCTGCCGGACGCCATGGCGGGTCCCACGCCGGTCTCCGCCCTGATCCACGCGGCGACCATGGTGACGAGCGGGGTGTACCTGGTGGCGCGGTCCAACGGGCTCTACTCCATGAGCCCGGCGGCGCTCATGGTGGTGGCCGGGGTGGGGTGCGTGACGGCCCTATTCGCGGCCTCCATCGGGCTCGTGCAGAACGACATCAAGAAGGTGCTGGCCTACTCCACGGTGAGCCAGCTCGGGTACATGTTCCTGGGGGTGGGGGTGGGGGCGTACGCGGCGGGGATCTTCCACCTCTACACGCACGCCTTCTTCAAGGCCCTCCTCTTCCTCGGTTCGGGCTCGGTGATCCACGCCATGAGCGGGGAGCAGGACATTAGGAAGATGGGCGGGCTGTGGAAGAAGCTGCCGCACACGGCGTGGACCTTCCTGCTGG
>Ga0315298_1003658_pt1 | contig 24106 bp, 19 predicted proteins | sample WHS_1_MG_FD_203077 | JGI IMG/M metagenome (GOLD analysis project Ga0315298, IMG submission 203077) | Extremophilic microbial mat communities from Washburn Hot Springs, YNP, Wyoming, USA - WHS_1_MG | ecosystem: Environmental > Aquatic > Thermal springs > Hot (42-90C) | place: USA: Wyoming...
CGCCAATACCATGTGGATGCCTTGGCGGCGCGCTTTATCACCGCCCCCGAAAGCCTCGACGTAGTCGTAGCCTCCAACCTCTTTGGAGATATTTTGACGGATCTCGGCGGCGCGCTTCAGGGGAGCCTGGGCATTCCCCCAAGCGGGAATATCAACCCAGAACGGCGCTACCCCTCGCTCTTTGAGCCAGTGCACGGCTCCGCGCCGGATATCGCCGGCAAGGGCATCGCCAATCCTATCGCTGCCATCTGGGCTGGCGCGATGATGCTCGAACACCTCGGCCAAGAGGAAGCCGGCCGGCTCATCGTCGAGGCCATCGAAGCCACCACCCGCGAGGGACGCGTTCTCACGCCGGACCTGGGCGGCCGCGCGACCACGCAACAAGTGGGTGAGGCGATCCGAGGACATCTAAAGGCCTTAGCAGGCTGATACACTGTGCAAAAAGGAGGGCTGGCCGCGCGACGGGCCAGCGTAGAACCCTGACGACGAGCGACGATCCTTTAGCCGAAGCGAGACGCCCATCACCAGCCGACGGGCGACTTGCTCTTCGCAGCGCCCTCGCCAAGACGTGGGGCCGCTGGCGAGACGCCCTGCGAGACCCACGCGATGAACTCCATAACGAGCGCACCATGTACGCCGAGATCTTTTTTCAGGCGATCTCGACGGCAGGGGCGATGTCGTTCGTGTCCGTGTTCCTGGTGCGCTTGGGCGCCCCCAACTGGATGGTGGGCCTGGATACCTCCCTGCCCGCCTTGGTAACCATCTTGACCATTTTGCCCGCCGGCGCCTTTGTGAGGCGGCAAGCCAACCTGGTGCGCACAGCGAACTGGTCGCGGCTCATCTGGCGCTCTTTGGTAGCCGCGTTGGCGCTTCTCCCCTTTTTGCCGCGCACCCTCGCGCCGTACCTTTTTATTGCGTTGCGCACGGCGATGGCCATCCCCGGTTCGGCCCTGACCATCGCCACGACGACCATCCTCGGCATAGTAACCACCCCCAAGCGGCGCCCGAGGATGATCAGCACGCGCATGGCCATTCACGGCCTCGTGGGGGCCGGGGTTGGCTTTCTTGCCGGCCAATGGTTGGATCACACGCCCTACCCGCTCAACTATCAACTGCTCTTCCTGAGCGCCCTCCTGGCCGGCTTGGGGAATATCTATTGCCTTTCACGGTTGCGGCTCCCCCAAAGGACCCCCGAGCAGGCGGCTGAGCAGCGTCGCCGTGTATCGCTGGGGGAGATGGCCCGCCTCGTCAGCCAGGCGCGCTCCTTTCGCCACTTTGCCATCGCCGAATTCATCTTTCGGATGGGTTTGGCTTTGCCCTCGGCGCTTTTTACCATCTACCGCGTGCGTACGCTCGGCAGTTCTGACGCTTGGATCGGAACCCTTCTCACCATAGAGCGCCTTTTGAGCGTTGGCTCCTATTTTGCGTTAGGGCGGCTCCTCACAAAACCGTGGATGCGCAAAGGGTTATGGGTCTCTTGCATCGGTGTGGCGCTCTACCCCCTCACCACCTCTCTGTGTACGACGCCGGAGATGCTCATCATCCCTTCCATCACGGCAGGCATCTTTGCGGCGGGGATGGACGTCTTCCTGACAAACACGCTTTTTCAGGTTTCACCGGAGGAGGAACGCCCTGCCTTTGTGGCCGTCAACACGCTCCTTGCCAACGTGACCGCTTTTATCGGGCCGATGATCGGCACAACCCTGGCCGATGTGCTCGACATCCGCGTGGCCCTGCTCATCGCGGGGGGTATTCGCATTCTCGGGGCGCTGACCTTCTGGCGGCTGGGCGTGGCTCGCGAAAGCGCCTCAGCCATGGAAGAAGCCGAAGCCTCCTAAATAAAAAAAGGGCGGCTCCTTTGCCGCCCCAATGGGCCATAGCCAAGCCACCTTGACCGTCAGGCGCCCTCTAGCCAAGCCAGGATGCGCGCGGTAACCTTTTCGGGCGTAAAGCCAAACTGCTCGGCGAGCACCCCGTAGGGCGCCGAATGGCCAAACATATCCTGCGTGATGAAAAGCGCCTCCGGGCCAACGAGGTCTCCCCAGCCGAACGAGGTGCCCGCCTCGATGACCACCTTACGCGCCGTGGCCGGGAGGAGGCTTTGGCGGTAAGCCTCGCTTTGCCGCATCAAGATCTCCCGCGAAGGCATCGAGAGGATGCGCACGGCATAGCCCCTTTCCTCCAGCGCCCCTTGGGCGGCCAAGGCCAAGGGCAATTCTGACCCCGTGCCGATTATGACTACATCGGGCGCTCGGCCGGGCGTCTCGGCCACAACGTATGCGCCTCGGTTGAAGGCCTCTACCGAGAAGGGCACCTGCCGCTTGACGGCCGGCACGTTTTGTCGCGTGAGGATGAGGGCCGTCGGCCCCGATGGATGGCGCAGGGCGTAGGCCCAGGCCGCCGCCACTTCCGCGCCATCCGCCGGGCGGATGACCGTCATCCCTGGGATAAGCCGCAACGAGGCGATCTGCTCCACCGGCTCATGGGTAGGGCCATCTTCCCCCACAAAGATGGAATCGTGCGTAAAGACGTAAATCACTTGCAAGCCCATCAAGCACGCCAAGCGGATGGGCGGCCTCATATAATCCGCAAAGACGAGGAACGTCGCTCCAAAGGGGATATATCCCCCATAGAGCGCGATCCCATTGAGGATGGCCCCCATGGCATGCTCGCGCACGCCGAAATGGATGTTGCGCCCCTCAAAACGCCCTTTGGCGATGGCCTCATAAGCCTTGAGATACGTTGAGGTAGAGGGGGCCAAGTCTGCTGCACCCCCTACAAAACCCGGCACCATCGCGGCGATTTGCGCCATTGCCTCACCCCCTAGGCGCCGCGTAGCCCCGGCTTTGCTGCCCAGCGCCGTCAAGAGGCGTTCCTCCAGATCATCGGGCAAGGCTTTCGTCATCGCCGCATCATACTGGGCGGCCAACTGGGGGTTCGCCTCGCGCCAAGCGCGATATTCCTTCTGCCAGGCTTGGTAAAGGCGCTCCAACTCTGCCACGCGCTCCGCACATATGCGCCGTACTTCGTCGGGCACGTAAAAGGCGGGTTCCTGTGGCCAACCCAAGTTCGCCTTGGTCGCGGCTACCTCCGCTGGGCCGAGCGGCGCGCCGTGTGCCTCGGCGGTATCCACTGCGCCGGGGCTACCGTAGGCGATGTGCGTGCGCGCCACGATGAGCGTGGGGCGTTCGCGTTCCGCTTGAGCCGCCTCGATGGCGCGCGAGGCCGCTTCGCTATCGTGCCCGTCAATGGAAAGCACCTGCCAGCCGTAGGCCTCAAAGCGTTTCGCGCGATCCTCGGTAAAGGCGAGGTCCGTCGGCCCCTCGATGCTGATGCGGTTATCATCATAGAAGACGATGAGGTTCCCCAACCCCAAATGCCCCGCCAAGGAGGCCGCTTCGGAGGCCACGCCCTCCATCAGATCGCCATCGCTTGCGATGCAGTACACAAAATGATCGAATGGCCGATGCGCGTCGGTATTATAGCGGGCAGCGGTCATCTTGGCGGCGAGGGCCATCCCCACGGCGTTCGCCAAGCCCTGGCCGAGAGGGCCGGTGGTCGTCTCGACACCGGGCGTCACGCCATATTCGGGGTGGCCGGGCGTCTTGCTCCCCCATTGGCGAAAGCGCTGGAGTTCCTCCATCGGCAAGTCATACCCAAAGAGGTGTAAAAGCCCATAGAGGAGCATTGAGCCATGCCCCGCCGAGAGGATAAAGCGATCGCGGTTAGGCCACGTCGGATCTTTTGGGTTGAAGCGCAGATACTCCGCCCAGAGCGTAAAGGCGTAATCGGCCGCTCCCATCGGCAAACCAGGATGGCCCGATTGGGCCTTTTCCACGGCATCGAGCGCGAGGATGCGCAAGGTGTTCGCGCCGAGGCGGCGCTGTTCGGGCGTAAAGGTGCCAGGCATTCCACGAACCCCCTTCGTAGGATGAACCGGGGTGCGTTACCCCGATATACTCAAGCGATTAGCCTCCATTGTATGGGCATTGGGCCTTGTGGCAAAACATCCCTTTGTTAAGAAAGCCCGTTGACCCAGGCCAGGGCGACCATAAACCAACCGGCGAGTTCCACCGTGAAGTAGGCGCTATCCATCATCCCGTGGGCCAAGCCAGCGGCCATGCCCGCGGCCAAGCCCAAAGCCGCAAGGCGTGCCTCATCGTGTGGGCTATTCGTCAGCCAGGCGCGCAGGCGCGCCACAAAACCCCCCACAAAGGCGGCGAGTACTCCCACACCGCCGATCCCCAACCTCAGCCAAAAATCGAGGATCAGGTTATGCGGATGGGAGAGCCAACGGTCTACCTCGGCCCCTGGGCGAATGTAATCGCCATAATAGTAGAGGAAATTATCCGGCCCGACGCCCAGCCACGGATGATCGCGCGCCATCTCCCAGGCCGATTGCCACAGGCTGAGACGCAAAAAGGCCGTGCCCTGGCGCCAATCGAGCGCCCCACGCAAGCGCCAAGCCCCCAAAACGAGAATTCCCCCCAACCCCAGCGCAGCCAAGGCCACCCATTTGCGGTGTGCGGGCCGGCTCCCCAAAAGCGCGAGGGTGAGGGCCGCCGCCGGCAAACCCAAGGCCCAGGCCCCCCGCGAAAAGGTGAGGAGGAACGCCGCTGCGACGGGGATGGCCCCCAAGCCATAGGCCCACCGCCGCCATGTCTTCTGCCCCCATAAGCCGAGGGCTACCCCCAAAGGGAGAATGCGCTCCAAATACAGGGCGAGGTTATTCGGCGAGCCATAAAAGCCGTGTGCCCGGCGCACGCCTTCCGCCTCGATGACGCCGCTCGGCAGGGGATATATCGCCAAGGCATAGAGCGCTGTGGCCACAGCGCCGACCCATAGGGCATCTATCACGGCGAGGGAGGCGACCTTTTTATGCCCTCCTAAGCGCAAAAGACCGTAAAGGAGCGCCGGTTCGAACACCATGAGGCGCCACTCGCGCCAGGCCACGCGCTGATACTCGGCGGCTACCGTGGCGACGAGGCCCAGGAGGACGAACAGCCCTACGGCGAGATCGAGCCAACACCCCCGGCTCCAGGAGAGGTGCACGGGCTTCGAAGGCCGAACTCTTCTCGATCTAAAGAGGCTCTCCCACACGCGCGCACCCACCGCCACCCAAAGGGCGATCTCGGCGATGGAAAAGGCCCACCGCCCAAGATGGACATTCAGCGGCGCAAAAGGGATCGCCATCACAGCCCCAAGCAGGGCCACCTGCGGTTGGAGGAGCGCCACCAGGCCATAGAGGGCGAGCATCCCCACCCGCCAAAGGGTAGAGGGGGCCACGATCAGCCCGACCAAGGGCACGAGCGAGGCCATCCAACGCCATCCCATCGGCAACCCTTCCCAATGGCGCTGGCACCAAGCCCAGGCCGCGCGCCAAGGGACGAGCCGGCCCGCTCGCCATGCGAGAAGCGTAAGCCACAGGCACGCGGCCAAGGCCACCACGCCCTTGAGCCATAAATCCCCCAAGGGGTGGCGCGCCCCTACGGTGAGGGTTTCGATGAACTCCCACGGTTGCCCCTCCCCCTGCACGAGGAGGCGATGCACTGTAGGCTTTCCCTCGGCATGCCACCGCAACGTTTTAGGGGAAGGATTTTCTCCGGGCGAAACCGCGATCTGCTTGGGCAAGGTATCTGAGGTAAAGATGAGGCTGCTCGGGTAGTTGCCAAGAGAGAGGCGTACATCGGTGCCCCAGAAGCGCAGTTCCGCCGCGCCGGAAGCGGTGTGCGACCACAGGGCGCTTGCCCCCTGCCAGCGGCCGGGGTAAGCCGTGGGCGGTTCCCTGGCGACCTCCTGCAGGGCGCGGTAGAGGGCCGTCGGGTGCCCTTGGGCATCGAGGAGGGCATACCCCCAGAGGGGATCATGGGGCGGGGCGTTGGGCTGGAGGTGCCCAAAGGCAACAAGCCCCATCCAAGGCCATTCCCGCTGCACGCGCTGGAGGGCCTGTTTGAGCCGCTCGGCCTGCACCGCAGGGATATCGCTCCCCGTGGGAGAGGGCGCCCCTTGCCAATCGCGTTCCAGGGCGCACCAGCCGCCTTCCAAGGCCCACACGGATTGATGGCCTTCGCCGCGTCGCACCATCTCTTCGCGCAAGAGGACGAGGCGCGAAAAGTTCAACACCTTTTCGCTCACGCGGCGGTCGTACGGCCCAGACCAAAACCCATAGGCTTTGACGCCCAACACATCGAAATAGGCCCCGGCGCCCCGGCGATACATCTCGCGCAGAAACTGCACATCGCTCATATTGCGCCCACCCGCCTCTAGGTTGGGCGCCAAACCGCCGGAGATGATGAGCGCCTCGGGGTCATTTTGGCGGATGGCTTCGCTCGCCAAACGGAGCATCTCCACATAGCCCGCCGGCGAGATCTCCCCCTGCCCCCAATGGGGGTAGATGTTCGGCTCATCCCACACCTGGTAGGCCAAGACGTAACGCCCATAGCGCACTGCCACGGCGCCGGCAAAGCGAGCATAATCGGCCAAATCGGCCGGCGGGGCAAAAGGATTATCCGCTTCCCAAGGCGGGCGCGCCCAAGCGGGCGAGGTATCGAGGACGAGGATCACGCGAAAGCCCGCCTCCGCCACTGCGGGCAAAAGCCGATCCCACACCTCCCACCGATAGGCGCCTCGTTCCGGCTCCACGTCAGCCCAGGGCAACCGCTGGCGGAGCGTGCCGATGCCCAGCGAACGCGCCTGGCGAAGCGCCTCGCGCAAGGCCCCCTCGGAAGGGTACTGCTCCAACGAGACATTTGTGCCCAGCCGAGGCTCTTCCACCCTTGGTGCCTTGGCCTCCAGGCCCGTCTCGACGCCTCGCACGTTCCTGTGGTAGGCCCACAGGTCTTGGGCGGCCATTCCGGCGATAATCGCCGCAAGCGCAAGGGAGCACACCGCCGTGCATAGCCCCTCAACCCAAGGGTGCCGTTTCATCGTCTTCCTCGGAAGTAGCGCGCCGGCCCCGCTCCAGATGGATCAGGAGCACCGAGATATCCGCCGGGTTCACCCCTTGGATGCGCGAGGCCTGCCCCACCGTGCGCGGGCGGTGCTTCATCAGGCGCTCGCGCGCCTCGTTGCGCAGGCCCACCACGGCGGCGTAATCGAGATCGTCGGGGATGGGGCGGTGCTCCAGGCGGTGGGCGCGTTCGATTTGGCGCTGTTGTTTGGCAATATATCCCTCATACTGCGTCTCAAGGGTCACCTGCTCGATGACCTCTTGAGCCAATGGGTGCGGCGGCGGTGCAAATTGGCGGATGACCTCATACGTGGCCCCCGGCCGCCGCAGGAACTGCCGCGCCGAGACGGGCGCGCTGAGCGGCTCCAGGCCAAGGTGCTGGAGAAAGGCATTCAGCGCCTCCGAGGGGTGCAGGGTCGTCCGCTCCAAACGGGCGATCTCCTCGGCGATGGCGCGACGTTTGGTCTCTACCGCCTCATACCGCTCCCTAGAGATTAGCCCGGCACGAAAGGCCACGGGGGCTAGACGGAGATCCGCGTTATCTTGCCGCAAAAGGAGCCGATACTCGGCGCGCGAGGTCATCAGCCGGTACGGCTCGGTGATCTCTTTGGTGATGAGATCGTCTATCATCACGCCGAGGTAGGCTTGATCGCGCCCTAAAAACAGGGGTGGCTCATCGCGCACCCACAGGGCAGCGTTTGCCCCCGCGTACAAGCCCTGCGCGGCGGCTTCCTCATAGCCGGAGGTGCCGTTGATCTGCCCCGCCAGAAAGAGGCCGTGGAGATGCCGCGCCTGCAGGGTAGGGGTCAGTTGATGCGGCAAGACGTAATCGTACTCGATGGCATACCCTGGCCGCATGATCTCCACCTCGGCCAGGGCAGGGATCGTCCTCAGCAGTTCATACTGCACGTCGTACGGTAGGCCTGTGAAACATCCCTGCACATAGACCTCGCCCGTCGCCCATCCTTCCGGCTCCAAAAAGAACTGGTGAGAGGTTTTGTGGGCAAACCGCACGATCTTTTCTTCGATGGAGGGGCAATAGCGCGGGCCGGCCGCCTCGATTTGCCCCGGCGCGATGGGCGAGCGGTGCAGATTCTCGCGGATGACCCGGTGCGTGGCTTCGTTCGTGTGGACGAGATAACAGGGCAATTGCGGGCGCCAAGCCGTCTGCCGGGCGATGGGGTAAACGGGGTTGATGGGGAGCAGGATGGGCGCTAGGTTGGGTCCATCGGATGAAAAATAGAGCGGCACCTCGCTCCCATACTGTGGATCCGTCCGCTCGTAGCGGATGGTGCGGGCATCCACGCGGGGCGGGGTGTTCGTTTGCAGGCGCCCCAGGGCGAACCCCAACTCGCGCAAGCAGCGCGATAGCCCCTGCGCCGGGAACTCGCCGGCGCGGCCGGCAGGCGTCGTATATTCGCCGCTCAGGATGCGCCCATTGAGAAAGGTTCCTGTGGTGATGACCACCGCCTTGGCCTCAAACGTTTCGCCATGGGCCAACCGCACCCCAGCCACGCGATCGCCGCGCGTCAGGATGGCCTCTACCTGCCCCTGTTTGAGAAAAAGGTTCGGGGTAGATTCGAGGGTATGCTTCATCGCCAAAGAATACAGCCTTTTATCCGCCTGAGCGCGCAAGGCCTGTACCGCTGGCCCTTTGGAGACATTGAGCAGGCGAATCTGGATAAACGTCCGATCCGTATTGCGGCCCATCTCGCCGCCGAAAGCGTCTATCTCGCGCACCAGGTGCCCTTTGGCCGGGCCTCCGATACTCGGGTTGCAGGGCATCTGGGCGATGAGATCGAGGTTCATGGTGATGAGCAGCGTCTTACAGCCCAGGCGCGCTGAGGCTAGGGCCGCCTCACAACCGGCGTGCCCCGCGCCGATGACGATCACATCAAACGGCCCAGAGAGGGCCTTGTGCGAATATCCTTCAGCCATAGGTCGGCGTCAAGGCCTCCACGACAAAGCGGTGAGCCACCGCGCGAAAGCGCCCCCAATCTCCCCAAAAGGGGCCTTTGAGCGAGGCGAGGTCGTCTGCCACGGCGGTCAACTCGGGTAGGCTCACCTCTCGAAAGCCCAAAATCCCTTCCGCATCATCCTGTGGGGCAAGGACGCCCTCCCTCAAATGGATATGAAACACATAGGAGGTGAAAAACAACACCCGCCCATCCCCCTCCAGGCGCGAGGTCAAAATCCCCAAGAAGCGTTGGATATCTCCACAGAGGCCGGTTTCCTCCTCGAGTTCCCGCGCTACTGCCGTGAGAAGATGCTCCCCTCGGTTGATGCCCCCCGAACACAGGCGGTAGACGCCAACCGGGTATTCGCGCTTTGTATGGATGAGAAAGCCCCCGTGGGGATACTGCATCGCGAGCACGACCTCTGCCTCCCGGTTGGCCAGGACGTGCTCCCAATAATCCATAAACTCCTGGCCCATCGCAAAGGAAAGCGACCGCTCAACGGGCGCGCCATAGCGGGCGATGGCCTGATCTATCCCCATCACCTGGGGGAACGGCTGCCTCAAAGGGAACGCCATAGGGAAAGATACCTCCAACGGGCTTGAAACCAGATTATAGCACATCTTGGCCGATCCTGTGCGAAAGGCCCTCACCCCTTGGGAGGGAGCGCGAGGCTCCCGCCTCGCGAGGGGCCGTCAGGCCCCTATACCCCTCGCGTCCTGATGAACGATGCGCTTTGGAAAGGAGCGCGAGGCTCCCGCCTCTCGGGAAGGGCGTTGGTAGGCCCCTCTACGGCCAACCGTGAGAGAACCCTTCACGAGAACAAGTTGACATAGCCCATAGGGCGCGTATACTGTATGCGAAATGAATACCGGCCTTGCTGGGGGAGCCCGCAGACGGGCTGAGAGGATGGGTTTAGCCCATCGACCCCTAGAACCTGATCTGGGTCATACCAGCGTAGGGAAGCAAAATGCCTCTTGATCGCCGCTGGTTCTACCCAGCGGCGGTTTCGTTTTGAAAGTAGGTGAACGATGCCCAAAGGCACTATACCCCACATCGTGCTCGTTCTGAACGGGCCTTGGGCCTTCCCGGAGCGTTTGCTGGCGCTCCTGGCGGAGGCCGATTGCATCATCGCCGCCGATGGCGGGGCGAACCACCTCGCCGAATACGGCCTATATCCCCACGTCCTCGTGGGAGATATGGATTCCATCTCGCCAGCCCTTTTGCAATCCCTCGAGGAACGGGGTTGCCGCATCGTGCGCTTCCGCCGCGAAAAGGACGAGACGGATGGCGAACTCGCCTTGCGCGAGGCGCTGGCCCTTGGGGCGCGGCGGGTAACCATCCTGGGCGCCTTGGGTGGGCGGATTGATCACGCCCTGGCGAACATCGCCCTATTGGCCATGCCCGCTCTAGACGGCCTAGAGGTCTCTTTGTTCGACGGCCTTTCTTGGGTCTCTCTGGTGCGCCGAGAGGCAGAGGTGCATGGGCAAGCGGGCGACCTCGTCTCGCTCATCCCATGGGGAGGGGATGCCCTCGGCATCACCACCGAAGGCCTGGCCTACCCTCTGCGCGATGAGCCGCTCTATGCCGGCGCCGCGCGAGGGGTGAGCAACGTCCTTTTGGAGGAACGCGCTCGCATCACGCTCCGCGAGGGGAGGCTCCTCGTCATCCACACGCCACAAGCCCATCTGGAGGCGCCCGATGCCTAGCGCGCACAATCCCTTTGCCGACCCCACCCAAGCCGCTGCCTATGACGGCTGGTTCGAGACCCCTCTCGGCCGGCTGATCGGCCATTTACAAGGGGCGCTCGTGGAGCGCCTAGCCCAGCCGCGCCCCGGCGAACGGGCGCTCGATGTGGGCACGGGCACGGGCCTCTATGCCGTGCGTTTGGCCTCGCAGGGCTTACGCGTCGTGGGGTGCGATCCCTCTTCGGCGATGCTCGACGTAGCCGTGCGCAAAGGGGCCGCGGTGCGATGGTGCCAAGCCGAGGCAGAACACCTGCCGTTTGGCGATGGCGCTTTCGATCTCGTCCTCTCGGTAACGGTGCTCGAATTCGTGGCAGATCCCCTGCGCGCCCTGCAGGAGATGTACCGCGTGACCGCGCCGGGCGGGCGATTGGTGGTGGCCGTGCTGAACGCCGAAAGCGCCTGGGGGCGTTTTTACCGCGCCCAGGCCGAACAGGCGGAGACGCCATTTCGCTACGCTCGGCTCTTTACGCCCCCGCAGTTCACGGGCCTCCTCCGCACCGTGAGCGCCCACAAGCCCCCGCGCTGGAGCAGTTCCATCTTCTTCGGGCCTTCGGGCCGCATGGCCTGGGCAGGGGCGCTTCTGGAGCGCCTCGGGCAGGGGTTCTGGCCAGAGCGGGGGGCACTTCTCGTAGGGAGGGTGGAAAAATGAACGGCCTCAGTGCGCAGATCAGTCTCTATCCTTTGGGGCAGGTAGACCTGGCCCCTGCCATCGGCGAGATTTGGGCCGCTTTAGAGGCCCATGGAGTGCCTTATCAGGTGGGGAGCATGAGCACCCTCGCGTACGGAGAAGAGGAGCAAGTGTTCGCCGCCCTGAAAGAGGGCTGGCGCCGCGCGGCGGCCCATGGGCCAGCGGTGATGGTCATCACCCTCAGCAATGCCTGCCCCACCCCCTTTCCGGAGGCCCCCCATGGCTGAGTTCCCTACGATCCCTCGCCCTCCATGGAGGCGCACGGGGCGCCTCTTATTGGCGCAATATCTGCCCGCCGCGGCCTTGGTGCTCACGCTCCTCGTGCTGTGGGAATTGGCCACTCACCTGTGGGAAGTTCAGCCGTGGCTCCTCCCCGCGCCGAGCGCCATTTGGAAGGCCGGCCTAGCCGCGCGCGGGTTGCTTGGCCCGCACATCTGGCAAACGGCACAGGAGACGCTCTGGGGCTTTCTCCTCGCCTTGGGCGTTGGTTTAGCGTTGGGCCTGCTCATCGAGTTCTCGCCCTTGGTGCGCTATGCCCTCTACCCGCTCCTCGTCATCTCGCAAACTATCCCCATCATTGCCATCGCGCCTCTCTTGGTCATCTGGTTGGGGTATGGCATTTGGCCCAAGATCATCGTGGTGGGGCTGGTGTGCTTTTTCCCCATCGTGGTGAACACGGCGGATGGCCTACGCAGCGCCGACCCGGAACTCATCGCCCTTTTGCGCACGATGGGCGCCTCCGAGGGACAGATCTTTCGGTTGGTGCGCTGGCCGGGAGCCTTGCCGATGATCTTTTCCGGCATCAAGATCGCCATCACCTACAGCGTGGTGGGGGCCATCTTGGGCGAATGGGTAGGGGCCAGCCGAGGGCTGGGCGTCTTTATGCTGCGCGCTACGAACTCTTTTCGCACCGATTGGGTCTTTGCGAGCATCGCCATCACGGCCATCCTTAGCATATGCCTCTTCGGCCTCGTGAGCGCCGCCGAAAGGCTCTCTTTGCGCTGGTACTATGCCGCTGGCCGTGGCGAACGCTGGGAAGAGTTGTAAACCGGGCCAGCCTTCATCGAGGCGGTCCGATGATTCGACGGAGGTGAACAAGATGAACACACGTTCGCGCATCGTTTGGGCTGTGTTTTGGGTCGTTGCGACGCTTTTGACCGGTTGTGGGCGCAAGGCTAGCCCCACCAAGGCCGTCCTCTCGTTGGACTGGGTGCCCAACACGAACCACACCGGCTTTTACGTCGCCCTAGAGAAGGGCTGGTACGCTGAACAGGGCATTGACCTGGAGATTCAAATCCCTTCGGATCCCGCCGCCGCACTCAAGCAAGTGGCCGCTGGGAACACCGAGTTCGGGGTGAGTTTTCAAGAGGAGGTAACCATCGCCCGTGCCAACGATATCCCCGTGGTCTCCATCGCGGCGATCATCCAACACAACACGTCAGCCTTTGCCTCCTTGGCCTCATCGGGCATCAAAACGCCGCGCGATTTCGAGGGTAAGCGCTATGCCTCCTATGGCCTGCCTATCGAGCGCCCCATCCTTGGCAGCCTGATGAAGTGCGACGGCGCGGATATCAACAAGGTCGAATTCGTCGACGTGGGGTTTGACGCCTTCCCCGCCCTCCTCGGCGGGCGCGTGGATATCGCCTGGATCTTTATGGCCTGGGATGGCGTGCAGGCGCAACTCAAGGGCGTGGAACTGAACACCGTGCCCCTTTACGGCAGTTGCGTGCCGGATTACTATACGCCAGTCATCATCGCCGGCGAAACCACCATCGCCAAAAAGGGCGACCTCGTGCGGCGCTTTTTGGCGGCCACGGCGAAAGGGTATGAATACGCCATCGCTCACCCTGAGGAGGCCGCCGACATCTTGCTGAAACATTCGCCCGAAAGCGACCCGGCCTTGGTGCGCGCAAGCCAACTCTGGCTTTCGCCGCGCTATCAGGATGACGCCCCGCGCTGGGGGGTGCAATCCGCCGAGGTGTGGTCGCGCTTTGCGGAATGGCTCTACAGCGAGGGCCTCTTGCCGAAGCGGATTGACCCCAACAAAGCCTTTACGAACGACTTTTTGCCCAAATAGGGGCTAATGTGGATGCGACGAACCAGTATCCCGTCATCTTGGAACATGTGAGCAAGGCCTTCCGCGTGGATGGCCGCATCGTGAGCGCCCTGGAGGATGTCTCCCTCCGGGCGCGCGCTCAAGAGTTCGTCACGCTCATCGGCCCCTCGGGGTGCGGCAAGAGCACGCTCCTCAATATCATCTGCGGCCTCTTGGAGCCAGATGAGGGGACGATCATCATCCACGGTGAGCGGAATGCGCCTCGGCTGGGGCGCGTGGGCTATATGCCCCAACGAGACCTTCTCCTCCCCTGGAAGCGGGTGCTCGAGAATATCCTCCTCGGCCCCCAGATCATGGGGAGAGACCTGGCCGAGGCGCGCCGCGAAGCGCTCGAACTATTGCCCCTTTTCGGGCTTGAGGGCTTTGAAGGGCATTACCCCGCTACTCTCTCCGGCGGAATGCGCCAACGGGCCGCGCTCATGCGCACCTTTATGTGCCATCACGATATCGTCCTTTTAGACGAGCCTTTTGGCGCACTGGATGCCCTCACCCGCCGCACGATGCGCCGCTGGCTCCTAGACGTGTGGGCGCGCTTTCGCCAGACGATCCTTTTTGTAACCCACGATGTCGAAGAGGCCCTTTTCCTTTCCGATCGCATTTACGTCTTTTCGCCGCGGCCTGGGCACATTGTCTTGGAAATGGCTCTTGACCTTCCTACGGATCGCCGTGAGCGCCAGGCCGCTGCGCCGGAATTCACAGCCTACCGCCAGCGCCTTCTCGAGGCGCTAGGGTTGGAGGAGAGGTAACACGGCACGATGCGCATCACCAAAGAAGGCCCCGGAGATCGCCCCCCTTATACGTACGAGGGAGAGGTCGCCTACCGCGATGACGACCTAATGGCCCTGCGCTGCATCTGGACGGCCATCAAACCCTTTGCGGTAGGCGATTTTCGCCTTGAACAAGGCGATGTGATGATCGAGTGCTACTACTTGGCCGAATGGTTCAACATCTTTGCCATCTACAGCCCGCAGGGAACCCTCAAGGGCTGGTACTGCAACATCACTGAGCCGCCCACGCTCACTGAGGAAGAAATCCGCTGGCGAGACCTCGCCTTGGATCTCCTGATCTTGCCCGATGGGAGGGAGATCCTCCTGGATGAGGACGAATTTGAGGCCTTGCCGCTTTCCCCAGAGAGCCGCTCCCGCGCCTTAGAAGCCCTAGCGAGGCTCCGCGAGTGGCATGCGGAAAGGCGCTTCCCTTTCAACGAGGGGTTAAATGGTGAAACGATCTCCTAGCATCGGCACGATGACCTCCGGCATGCCGAGCGCCTCCAGCGCCCCCTGCAGGGCCAATGCTGCCTCGGCATCGCCGTGGACGAGAAAGGCCTTGCGAATGCGTTGGGGGCCGATCTCGCGCATATAGGCTAGGATCTCTTCGCGGTCGGCGTGCGCGCTGTAGCCATCAATGCTCTCGACGTGCGCCTTTACAACGTACTCCTCGCCAAAGATGGGCACTCTCTTCTCTCCATCAACGATGCGCCGCCCCAAGGTGTGCTCCGCCTGGAACCCCACAAAGAGGATCGTATTGCGTTCTTCGCCGATGTTGTTCTTCAAGTGGTGCAGGATGCGCCCAGCCTCGCACATCCCAGAGGCACTGATGATGACCAGGGGATCCGTGCGGCCGTTGAGGGCCTTGCTCTCTTCGACATCGCGAATGTAATGGAGTTGGCTGAAGCCAAAGGGGTCTTCGCGATCGAGCACAAAGCGGAAGGCCTCTTCATCATAGTATTCGGGGTGCAAACGAAAGATTTCGGTGGCGTTGATGGCCAGGGGCGAATCCACATAGATGGGCAAGGCAGGGATTTGCCCTGCCTTGGTTAGGCGGTTCAACGCATAGACGATCTCTTGCGTGCGTCCCACCGAAAAGGCGGGGATAATCACCTTGCCGCCGCGGGCATAGGTCTCGCGGATGACTTGGGCCAGTTTCGCCTCGGCCTCTTCAGGCGTGCCGTGGACGCGCGCGCCATAGGTGCTCTCGCTGATGAGGTAATCCACATCGGGCACGACACTCGGATCGCGCAGGATGGGCATATCCTTGCGGCCCAGGTCCCCCGTAAAGAGCAAGCGGTAGGCGCGGCCCTCTTCCTCTACATCGAGCGCGCAGAGCGCCGAGCCAAGGATGTGCCCCGCGTCATAAAACGTCAGCCGGACGCCCGGTGCGATGAGCATAGGGCGCTCGTAATCCATGCTTACGAAATAGCGCAGGCTAGCCGTGGCTTCCGCCACGGTATAAATCGGCTCGATGGGCGGCTTGTTTTGCTCGCGGTGCTTTTTGTTGAGATAGGCCGCGTCTGCCTCCATGATGTGCGCCGCATCGCGGAGCATGATGCTGCACAAGTCGCGCGTGGCATAGGTGCAAAAGATGGCCCCCCGAAAGCCCGATTGGACCAGGTTGGGGATGTTCCCGCTATGGTCAATGTGCGCGTGAGAAAGGACCATCGCATCCACATGGCTTGCGTCAAAGGGCAAGTGGCGGTTGCGCTCAAAGGCCTCTTGCCGGTGCCCCTGGAACAGCCCGCATTCGAGCAGGACACGCGCCCCGTTCACGTGCAAAAGGTGCATAGAACCGGTTACGTTGCGCACCGCGCCGAGAAATTCGATCTCCATCACATTGTTCCTTGCCAAAGGTGCCATGAGATTATCCCCCAAAAGGAGATTTGTCAAAATCTCGCCGGCCGGGAACTTTTGGAGGGCAAGGGGCGTCTATCCTTTGCCTGATCAGGTAAAATAAACGAGAAGGGTTCAGAGGGGCTGGCGGAGGATACTATGCGAGCGGCGCCGACGCCCTGATGGGGGCCTATCGCATGGGCTTGGGTGGGGGCGCAGGGCCGATCTCACCGGGAGAACTGGAACTCGCCCTTAAATTACAAGTGGTTTATGCGCTCAAATAACATACCCGCTTCCATCTCCCTCCTTCCGCGAGGGGCCGCCTGCAGCAGGCGGCCCCTCGCGCTATAGGTAGGGTTCCAAAAGGGTGAGAAGGCGCTCCAGTGGGGCGATATCGTCCTCGTCGAACTGGGCCAGTTTGTCGGAGTCAATATCCAGCACGGCCACCACCTTGCCCTCCTTCACCAAAGGGAGGCAAATCTCGCTCTTTGAACGGCTATCGCAGGCGATGTGGCCGGGGAACTCGTCCACATTGGGCACCACCACGGGCCGGCCCGTGCGCGCACAGTGCAAGCACACGCCGCGCCCTTCCAGCACTTGGCAGGCCACCGCCCCCTGATACGGCCCCACGGTGAGCGAGTTCTCATCGCGCACAAAGTAGAAGCCCGTCCAAAAGTGATGGGGCATCTTATGATGGAGCACGGCGCAAAAGGTGGCCATCGCCGCGATGAGGTTGGGCGAATGGCCCTCGATGAGGTCGCGGAGTTGGGCATAGATGCGCTCATAGCGCCCCGGGCGCCTTGGGTCAATCATAGGTGCCTCCTTAGACCAAGCCCTTCTTCGCGAGTAACTCGCGCGTAGTGATAAAATCGGCGGCCTCCAGGCCGGCTTGGGCGAACCAGGCCTCATTTTCGCAGGACGTGCCGAGCATATCGAGGCTGTGCGCATCGGAACCGAAGGTAAACCGCACCCCTAGAGCCTTGGCCTGCTGCACGATGGGCAGGAACATCTCGGGGTAATGGGGCCGCGCCGGAGAATTGAGGGCCGAGCCGTTCACCTCGAGCGCCACGCCTTTTTCGGCAGCCAGGCCGAGGATCTCTTCTAAACGGCGCTTATCCATCGCCTCATAGACGCGGCGCAGGTCCCCCACCAGAGATTCGCGCTCGTCAAAGGGGTGGGCCACCGCATCAATCCAGCCCAGGCGCACTACGGATTCCAGCATCATGAGCATATGGTCGGCCACATCGCATGGCGAAAAACTGGGCGGTTGGGGCACGCCCACCAGGTGATAGTGCGTAGTGGGCACAAGGACAAAGGCCAGTTTCTCGGCCAGCGCTCGGCTGATGGCCGGGCGGCCGGGGGCAAGGGTCTCCGTCTCGCAGCCAATGTAAAGGGCCAAGCCATCGGGCACGTCCAGGCGCTCCAACTCGGTGCGCAGGTCGCGCAAAATGGCCGGGCCGGACCCCTTGTAGAATTGCACGATCATCTCCGGCGCGGCGGGATCCTCGACAAAGTGGTCGGTGAAAATGATCGTCTTCAGCCCCAATTCTACGGCGCGTTGGATGTACCGTTCCGGCGTCGCCGAAGGTTGGCCTTGTTCATCCTCGCGGCGGGCACAGGGGCTATAATAGGTGTGAACATGTTGATCTTCTGGCAGGCGCATCGCTCTCTCCAAGGATTTTCGTTTTATTTGGGCACATGCAAAGCGCGCCCTTGGGCGGCCAGCACCGCCTCGGCGAGCGCTTCGCTCAAGGCGGGGTGCGGGTGAATGGCCCGTTCCAACTCTCCCCACGTAGCCTCCAACCCCACGGCAAGGGTGCCTTCCATGATGAGGTCGCTCGCATGCGGCCCTACGATATGCACCCCCAAAATGGCCCCATATTTCCCCTCGGCCACCACTTTGGCGAACCCGTCCATCTCGCCCATTGCGGCGGCCTTGCCGTTATTCGCCAGGGCAAACAGGCCCACCCGCACATCATAACCCGCACCGCGGGCCTGCTCCTCAGTAAGGCCCACGCTCGCCGCTTCGGGGATGGCATAGATACAACTGGGCACGGCGCGGTAATCCATCCGCGAGCCAAGGCCCAAAGCGTGTTCCACGGCCACCACACCCTGATGCATGGCCACGTGAGCGAGCATCGGCCCTTCGGCGGCCACGTCGCCGATGGCATACACGCCCGGCACCGCCGTGCGCATCGAATCATCCACGCGGATGCCTTGCCGCGTGGGCCGCAGGCCTATCGCCTCTAAACCGAGGTGCTCGACATTAGGCGCTCGGCCAATGGCCGAAAGGACCTTCTCAGCCTCTAGGCGCGCCTCACCGTCTGGCCCTTCTACGTGTACGAGGTATCCCCCCGCGATGCGTTCCACCCGCGTAACCCGCGTGGAGGTGCGCACCTCCACCCCTTGATTGGAGAGGCTCCAGGCCAATCCCTCGCCGATGGAGGCATCCATCTGCGGCACGAGGCGGGGCATCATCTCCACGAGCGCCACGCGCACCCCCAGCGTCGCAAACAGGCTAGCGAACTCGGTGCCGATGGCCCCACTCCCGATGATGCATAGGCTCTGAGGGAGCGCTTCCAGCGCCAGGGCGGCCGTCGAATCGAGGATTCCGGGGTCATCCAGGCCGGGGATGGGCACTTGAAGCGGGCGCGACCCCGTGGCGATGAGGATCGTCTCGGCGGAGACGGTCTCTCGGCCATCGGCCAGGCGTACCTCCAGGGCGTTGGCCCGCAAAAAGCGCGCCTCCCCTCGCAAGATCTCTACCCCCGCCCGTGTGAGGAGTTTCTCTACGCCGCTCGTCATCTGGGCCACCACGCGCTCTTTGTGCGCTTGAGCGGCTCGCCAATCGAACGAAACTTCGCCCACGCGCACCCCAAAGCGCGGCGCGCGCTCCACCTCGCGGAACACCTCAGCACAATGCAAGAGCGCCTTGGTGGGGATGCACCCCCAATTCAAACAGACCCCTCCCAGGCGGTCTTTTTCGATGCAGATCACCTTGGCGCCCAATTGTGCGGCGCGCAGGGCCGCCACATAGCCGCCCGGCCCCGCGCCGATGATGGCAATATCGGCTTGCCTCATTCCTCCCTCCTTGCTCTTACGATGAAGAACATACCTGCAGTTGACCGCCCTTCGCAAGGGCGCGCAAAACGCGCGGCACCTCTACGATCCAAGGGCCGTCTCCCCGCAGGGTAATATCGAGCCGCTGAGAGGGATTCAAGAAATGCTCCCTCTCGCCATCCAAGGCGATGGCAAGCGGTTCCTCGGCCATCAGGGGAAGCGTCTCGTTCATCGCCATGCGGCGCATCTCGGCCACCCCCACCCAAACCGCTACCCCCGGTGCGATGACGGCCAATACGCGCCGAGGGGCCTCCGCGCCCAACCGGAGGGCGAGGGCTGCCGGCTCTTGAGGAGATAGCGCCCCGAAGGTTCCGGCTATGGAGGATATCCCCACTTGCGTCGGATCGGCGCGGGTTACGATAACCCACCGGACATCGGCGATGTTCCACACGGCGCGCGCCCCGCGCCACCGCCCGCGCACGAGGGCCACGTCCACCAAGGCGCGGTCGAGCGGTTCGCCCTCTATGGCGATCTCGAGCCATTTATGCCGCAGGGCCACCTCGTGCAAGGGCACAAGCCCCCGCGCCACAGCCGCCGCTGCCAAACCGGCCACCGTCCCTTCGACGAACGAAGGGAGGACGTTGTTCGTGCCCGTAGAAAGGGCAACGATGGGCACCTCGCCGGCGCCCTTGGAAACGGCGCGCACCGTCCCATCTCCGCCGAGCACCACCAGGCAGCCCGCGCCAGCGGCGCACAGCGCCCGAGCGGCTCGCTCCGAATCTTGCGCCTCATCGGTGATGGGCATCTCGATGAGAGAAAGGGCCGGCGCTTCGGCATCTTCCCTCAAGCCGCGCCAAGCCTGTAAGGCAAGGCCTTGACTATCGGGCATCGCCAAGACGCGCCTTACCCCTAAAGCGCCTAGGCCCAAGGCCACTCGGCGGAGCAGACCAACCTTACTTTGGTTGCTGATGGGTGCAGCGCTGGCCACCAAGCGGCGAATGTCTTTGCCACTGGCCGGGTTGGCGATCAACCCTACGAGGGATATTTCGGCAGTCAGGGGCACCCCTCCTGAAAGAAAGCCTCAAGGCGGGCAGCATCGGGCAAGGAGGTCTGGGCGCCGAGCACCATAGTCGCAAGCGTCCCTGCACAGGTGGCATAGCGCACCGCCTCGGGCCAGGGCATCTCTTTGCAAAGGGCCGCTACCAGGCCCCCGATAAAGGCATCCCCAGCGGCGGTCGTATCCACCACCTCCACCTTGCGGGCCGGCACGTGGAGATCCCCCTCCTCCGTAGAGAGCATCGCGCCCTCTGCCCCGAGGGTAATGATCGCGACGGGCACGCCGAGCCGTCGCAGGGCCTGGCCAGCCTGGGCCGCCGCCTCAAGAGAACGGATGGCAAACCCCGTGAGGATCTCCGCCTCCGTCTCGTTCGCCACGAGACAGTACACCCCCTGTAAGAAATCCGGCGAGACGGCTTGGGCCGGCGCGGGGTTAAGGATGACCCGCACCCCCCACTGAGAAGCCCAATGGATCGCCGCCTGCACGGTGGGCAAAGGGATTTCGAATTGCATCACGAGGAACCGCGCACGCTTCAATAGTTCGCGCGCCCCCTCCACATCCTCCCGCGAGACGCGCCCATTTGCCCCTGGCGCGACCACGATGGCATTCTCGCCCCGTTCATCCACCGTGATAAGCGCGATCCCGCTCGGCGCGGCGGGGTCGCGGCGTATATAGGAGGTGCCCACGCCCTGGCCGCGCAAATTGGCGAGCATCGCCTCGCCAAAGGCATCAGTGCCCACGCGCCCCACCATCTCGACCGGCACGCCGAGCCGGGCCGCTGCGGCCGCTTGGTTTGCCCCCTTGCCCCCCGGCACCGTGACGAAATCGCGCCCGAGCACCGTCTCGCCAGGGCGGGGAATATGCCCCACGCGCACGACGAGATCCATATTCAGGCTGCCCAATACGATGACGTCGCTCACAGCGAGGCTCCTTTCCCCATAAAAACCTGTGGAGCGCATTCTATGGCGAGGGATTCGCCGCGTCAAAGGAAGGCCCCCGAAACGCCTTACAAAAAAGGGGCCGGGGAAAATGCCCGGCCCCCACAGGGATCCCACAGCCTTTTAGGAGGAAGCGCCTTCCCCTTGAACCTCGGCGAGGGCGGCCTCTTTTTGGGCCTCCGGCTCGTAAGCCTTGACGAGGGCCTCTAACTCGTTGGATTCGAGCGTTTCTTTTTCGATCAAGGCATTCGCGATAGCATCCAGGCAGCGCCGGTACGTCGTGAGGATCTCTTTGGCGCGGCCGTAGGCGCGGTCGGTGAGGGCCTTGATCTCGCGGTCAATCAATACGGCGATCTCTTCGCCATAATCGCGCTGTTCGGCGATTTCGCGCCCCAAGAAGATCAACTCTTCCTTTTGCCCAAATGTGCGCGGCCCGAGCGCCTCGCTCATGCCGTATTCCGTCACCATGGCGCGGGCAATGCGCGTGCACCGGCGCAGGTCATCGCTTGCGCCGGTGGTTACATCTCCAAAGACGATCTCCTCCGCGGCGCGCCCGCCCAAAAGGGCGGCCATTTCCGCCTCGAATTTGGTCTTGCTGTAGAGGGTGCGGTCATCCTCCGGCAGGGTCATCGTATAGCCGCCGGCCATGCCGCGCGCCACGATGGACACCTTGTGCACCGGGTCGCACTCGGGGATTTTCATCTGCACCAAGGCATGGCCAGCCTCATGGTAAGCGATGATGCGCTTCTCGCGATCGCTGATGAGGCGGCTGCGCCGCTCAGGCCCGGCGATGACCCGCTCCACCGCCTCCTGCAGATCGGCCATGCTGATGGCCCGGGCATTACGCCGCGCCGCCAAGATGGCTGCCTCATTGACAAGGTTCTCGATATCGGCGCCGGTAAAACCGGGGGTTTGTTTAGCCAGGATGCTCAAATCCACATCGGGCGCAAGGGGCTTGTTGCGCGTGTGCACTTTCAAGATCGCCTCGCGGCCAAGGCGATCTGGCCGGTCGATGACGACGCGCCGGTCGAAACGCCCTGGGCGCAAAAGCGCCGGGTCGAGGATATCGGGCCGGTTGGTGGCCGCCAAGACGATGACCTTCGTATCCGTATCGAACCCATCCATCTCGACCAAGATTTGGTTGAGGGTCTGTTCGCGCTCGTCGTGGCTGCCGCCTAGGCCCGCGCCGCGCTGGCGGCCCACGGCGTCAATCTCATCCACAAAGACGATGCATGGGCTATTCCGTTTAGCCTGATCGAACAGGTCTCGCACGCGGCTGGCGCCCACCCCCACGAACATCTCGACGAACTCGGAGCCGCTGATGCTGAAAAAGGGCACGCCGGCCTCCCCCGCCACAGCGCGCGCCATAAGGGTTTTCCCCGTGCCGGGCGGCCCGACCAAAAGCACCCCTTTGGGGATGCGCGCCCCGAGCATCATAAACTTTTCGGGGTCTTTGAGGAACTCGACGATCTCTTGGAGTTCCTGTTTGGCCTCATCGGCCCCGGCCACGTCATCGAAGGTGTTCCGCGGGCGATCTCCCGTCACCATGCGGGCGCGGCTTTTGCCAAAGGAGAGGGCTTGGTTGTTGCCGCTTTGCGCCTGGCGAAGCATAAACACGAGAAAGACGCCGATGAGCAGGAGCGGCACAACCTGCACGAGGATAACGCCCCAGTTTTCCCACATGCTCGGGCGCAAGGCCACCAGTTCGCCCACAGCGCCGAGTTGTTCGGGCGTTACCCCCAGGCCGAGCAAGGTCTCTCCCAAGCCAACGGTCGGTTCTTTACGCGACGAATAGGTTACTGGGCGCCCTCCCTCGCGCACCGTCAGGCGGATGGCGCCATCGTTGCTCACCGCAAGGCTTTCTACCTTGCCCTGTTTGATGAGGCTGGCCACCTGGCTCAAGGGGATTTCCCGAGAGCCTTCGGAAGGCGAGAGGAAACTATAAAAGAGCGCGATGCTCGCGATGAGGATCAAAAGATAAACAAAGGCATTTTTCGGCCAAGCAGGTTTCACCATAATAAATCCTTTCTCGGCGGCGCACATGAGCGCCGAGAATACAATTGGGCCGCGCCGTAAGGCGCCTTACCATAACACATTGTAACACAAAGTGAGAGTTGGGCAAGTTTGGCCTTTCTCAAAAAAGGCTGAAGCGTCAAACATCCCGAAAAGACGGTTGACTTTTATCTTCTGCCGAGTTAGGATAAGCGCGAATTCCAGTGCGTGAAACATCGTATGGACATTTGGCTTAGCGTGATCTTGCCCTTCCCCGGAGATTTGGCTCCTCCTGCCCAGCGAGCCGCTTATCTCGGCCTTGCAGAATGGTACCCCTGCAAGGTGCTTCTGTAGAGAGAGGGGTAATTAAGATCGTTCTTGCTTTGGCCTGTGCTAAGGAGATGCCCTATGAAGCGACTTCTTTTCCTTTTCGTGGTCTGCCTCCTTATTTTGGTCGGCTGTGCACCAGCCCAAGGCCCAACCGCAACGCCTGCGCCGGCTCGCGCCCAACAGCCCACTCGCGCTCCATCGGCACCCCCGTCTCCCACGTCAGCGTCGAAAGCCCCAAGTGGCGATCTCATGCCCCCCTATCCCGGCGCGACCCAGGGCACCGTCAACCAAGAGGATCAAAAACAATTCGGCCCGCTCAAATCGCCGGAATTGCGCGCCTACGGCACGCAAGATAAACCCTCCGCCGTCATCGCCTTTTACAAGGATGAGATGAAAAAACGCGGCTGGAACGTGGCCCTTGATATGTCAAGCGAAAAGGGTGGGCTTATCCAATGGAAAAAGGATGCCCTCGAGGCCGCGATGCTCGTTACAGAAAAAGAGGGCAAGACGGTCATCCTCTTGGGTTGGGGAGAGCGTGGCCCTGCCGAGACCCCCACGCCCAAGGTCTATTCGCTCCGAGAGGCCCTCGCCTTGGCCCAGCCCAAAGCGGCCGCTTGGCAGGCGGATGCTTACATAGCCGAATTCGAGGCGGGGGGAGCATTTGTAA
>Ga0315298_1003660_pt1 | contig 24085 bp, 24 predicted proteins | sample WHS_1_MG_FD_203077 | JGI IMG/M metagenome (GOLD analysis project Ga0315298, IMG submission 203077) | Extremophilic microbial mat communities from Washburn Hot Springs, YNP, Wyoming, USA - WHS_1_MG | ecosystem: Environmental > Aquatic > Thermal springs > Hot (42-90C) | place: USA: Wyoming...
AGGGATTTGGGAGGCGAGCGGTTAATTACAGGCTAAGGGATTGGCTTGTTTCGAGGCAGAGATACTGGGGTGTGCCCATACCGATTGTATATTGTGATAAATGCGGTACTGTTCCTGTTCCGGAGGATGAACTTCCTGTTTTGCTTCCAGAGGACTTAGAACTCCGTGAGGGTGGAAAGTCGCCCCTTCCGCTTGAAAAATCTTTTTATGAAACTTCCTGCCCGAGGTGCGGCGCTCGAGCAAAGAGAGAAACTGATACTATGGACACCTTCGTTGATTCATCGTGGTATTTCTTCCGATATGTAACCCCACATGAGGATAGCCTCCCATTTGGGGTTGAAGAGGTAAAACACTGGATGCCTGTTGACCAGTATATAGGTGGAATCGAGCATGCAATTATGCACCTCCTTTACTCGCGTTTTTTCACCAAGGTTATATATGACATGGGGCTTATTGATTTTAAGGAACCATTTTTAAATCTTCTGTGCCAGGGGATGATAACGAAGGATGGGGCAAAGATGTCAAAGTCGAAGGGAAATGTTGTGACCCCTGGTGAATATATCGAAAGGCTTGGAGCAGACACGTTAAGGCTTTATCTTCTATTCCTTGGTCCACCTGAGGCAGGAAAGGACTGGACGGATGAAGGAGTGGAGGGCACCCATAGATTCCTTGGTAGAGTATGGCGAATGGTCCATGAACGCTTTTTGCCAAAACTTTCAGATAAAAGGGAACCATCTCAACAAGGGCTTTCCTTGAGAAAATTCACTCACGCGACGATTGAAAAAGTTACTCGTGATATTGATCAGTTCGCCTTCAACACTGCAATCAGTTTCATAATGGAACTTGTAAACGAGATTTACCGTGTTACCTCAGACGATAATTTTTCTGACATTGATGCTCTTGGTGAGGCGGTTGAAACTGTTTTGAATTTACTTGCACCATTTGCACCATTCCTCACGGAAGAGTTATGGCATGTGATCGGGCACCAAAGAAGCATACACCTCGAGCCATGGCCTGAAGCAGATCCCCTGCTTTCTCGTCCGGATGAGTTTACCCTTGTTGTCCAGGTTAACGGTAAGGTGAGGGACAGAATTAAGGTTGCTGTAGGTACAAACGATAAAGAACTTGAGAAAATAGCGCTTGAAAGCGAAAAGGCAAAACCCTATGTTGCTGGCAGGGAGATAAAGAAAATAATTGTTGTTCCAGAGAAACTGGTAAACATTGTTGTTTGAGCGGTTGCTTTGTTAATTTACCCACGGGATAGGCTTCTTGCGATACATGAAATAAGTGGTCATCTGTCAAAAGGCGAAATTCATCAGTAAAATGGTTTTTAGGTTTCACCTGCCTCGCGAAACCCTTTTCCAGTTCTTTCAGATCAAGTATATGTTCTGCGATTCCAATTCTATTTGGTGAGAATTTTACTTTGTCTAATCCTCTTGTTAACGAGAGGTATTGATTTTGCTTGAATTGCTACTATAATAAATATAGCAATGCAAGCATTAGATATGGAAAACTTGAAAGAAAAAGTAACTGAATTCTTAGAAAAAGCAAAGGAAGAATTTACCCCATTTCAGATAAGGGTAATTATTCTTCTTGTTATTGTTATTGGAGTTGGCGCATTTATTTCTTACTCGAGGTCAAGGCCAAAGCAGGTAACAATTGGAACGAGAAATAAGCAGGTTGTTTTAAATAAAGCAGGGGGGGCAAGAAAATTGCTTGTACATGTGGCCGGGGAAGTTGCAAAGCCCGGGCTCTACAGGCTTGATGAGGGCTCAAGAGTGGCGGATGCAATAGATGCAGCAGGTGGAGCAACGCAAGCAGGCTCTCTTGATCAACTAAATCTTGCATCGAAGGTAAGAGACGGGGATAAAATCCTTGTGCCCACAAAAGTTCAGAGCACCACATATCTTCCAACTACGGGGACGGAGGATTCACAGAATGGAATTGTAAATATAAATACTGCAAGCGAAAGTGAAATTGAAAAGCTTCCAGGTATAGGCTCTGAACTTGCAAAGAGAATTGTTCAGTATCGCACGAAAAATGGATCGTTTTCTTCAATTAGCGAACTTAAAAAGGTCGAGGGAATTGGCGAGAAGAGATTTGAAGCGATTAAGGAACTTGTGAGAATCTAAGAATTGCGCGGTAAACTTTATTTCCTTTATATCCTTTGTTTTTCAGCAGGAATAGCAATTGGAAGGTTTTCTTCCTTTTCTTTTAACATCATTTTGATTTCTACAGCTGCTGCTTTTGCTGCTATTTTGTTTTTCTCAAAGAAAGAACTTGCCCCAATTGTCTCGATCCCATTACTCTTCCTTGCCCTTGGATTTCTCTTAGTCACGTTATCGCTTGCTTCTATTAAGGGAAGTATAAGTTCCAGAGTTGGTGATTCACATGAGATTCAAAGGATATATGGTAGATGTGTTTCTTCTATTGGAGAGAGCGGTGGGAAATGTGGATTCTTTGCGGAAGTGAGAGATATTGAGGGTGAGGGGAAGCATTGGAAGACGAAGGAAAAAGTTTATGTAAACCTTGAGGGGAAACCAGGAGATGATATTTATCCCGGGGTAAATCTACAACTTGATGGTTCAATTGAAAAACCTCAAATGAGCAGATGGCTTGAAGACCATGGCGCCTGTGCTTACTTTTCTGCGAAATCAATAAAGAATTTTGGCAGAGCAGACCCTGTCTCAAGAATTTCAAATATCCTGCGGAAAAAAATTTCTTGTGCTTACGAGGATATTTTTGATGAGAAAATTGCCGGATTTATGGAAGGCGTTACTCTTAGTAAACTTGACAAAACCAACGCTACCATACTTTCAAATCTTAGGCAAACAGGCCTTTCGCATATAGTTGCAGTGTCCGGTCTTCATGTTGGGGCGGCTGCTTCTCTTTTCCTTATTATTGTTTCGATTTTGGGTATTAGTAAGAGTGCAAAGTATATCGGTGCAAGCATGATGGCATTCCTTGTGCTTGCTGCATCAAATTTCAGGCCATCTGCGATGAGAGCAACTCTCATGGGAGGGCTTGCTTTTCTCGGTGCAATTCTTGGGAGGGATTATGATCCTTTAACTGGCGTTTCTGTTGCTGCACTTTTGATTCTTGCTTGGAATCCGCTCGCTCTATTCGAAAAGGGATTCCAGTACTCATTTGCCGCTGCTGCGGGCATAATTCTGATCTTTATGCGTGAAAAGGAGTCTCGCGGAAGGATAAAAGGCATCCTTGCTGCGTGTGCTGGTGCGCAACTTGGCATTATTCCGCTTATTCTAATCAGAGGAGAATCTGTACCAATCATTGCTGTTGTTTCAAACTTGATTGCGGTTCCACTTGTGGGCCCCATTCTACTTCTTGGCTGGATTTCAGCATTTCTCTATTACCTGCCGGGTCCATTATCGAAATTTTTTTCTATAATACCTGCTACCCTTTCAAAAGTCATAATTTCCAGCTCCTCTTTTCTTTCAAAAGTTCCATGTGCCACATTTCATGAGATACTTGGAATTCTTGCCATAATTTCCTACCTTATTTGTCTTTATTGCGTTATCAGATATTCAAAAGGTAGCAAGTTATTTCCCGTTATTTTATCCCTTGGAATTGCAGTAACTCTTGTTCTAACAAGCATTATGCCGGTTCCTTTTGCAAGGAAAGCGGATCGCCTTGTGATAATGGATGTTGGCGAGGGGGATGCTGCGCTTTTCATTGACAGGAGTGGGAGTGTTGTTCTTGTTGACGGTGGGCCTCGAGATGGGAAAATTATTTCAAAGTTGAGAAATTACGGTGTTTCAAAAATAGATTTAATTGTTGCAAGCCATCCTCATACTGACCATATTGCTGGTTTGGTTTCTGTTGTTGATGAATTTCCAGTTGGGAGATTGATTGATTCTGGTTTTCCAAATAAGTCGTGTCCTGCTTACAATGAGCTACTTGATAAGGTTCACAAGGCATCAATTCCAAGAACAATTGCAAGGGAGGGGGATTTCATAAGGATATCCGATACAACTGAAATTGAAATACTTTATGCACCATCGGAGTTGGACTATGTGCCCGAAAATCCAAATAACTTGTCGATCGTTATGATGCTCAAGTCAGGTGACTTTCGTATTCTCTTCACAGGCGACATTGAGCAGGAAGGGCAGGATGAACTTCTCAAGTTTCATCCCGATTTAAACTGTGATGTGTTAAAGGTTCCCCACCAGGGCGCAGCAGATGCTGTTACCGAATCTCTAATAGAAGCTTCAGACCCTGAAATTTGTGCAATATCGGTTGGCAGGAATAATAAGTATGGTCATCCAAGCAGGAAAGCTTTAAGGATTATGGAGGAGGAAGGATCAATGATTTTCAGGACCGACCGGGATGGAGACATCGAAATCAGCCCTTCGAATGGTAGAATCTCAGTAAAGAAAAATGGAGGGTGATTATGGCCCGGAAGCGGGTTACAAAAATAGAAGAACTTGAAAAAGTGTATTTCCTTTATGGAGACGAGGAATTGCTAATGGAGGAGGCTTTGAAACGCCTAACAGGGCTTTTCTCATCGCAGTCTGATGCTAACTTTAACTACGAGGTTCTCAATGGTAAGGAGGTTGATGCTCAAAAGGTGATAGATTGTGCTGAGACCGTCCCGCTTGCTTCAGCGAAAAGGCTTGTTGTTCTTCGTGATGCTGATAAACTTTCGCGTAAAGATCAGGAAAAATTGGCAACTTACCTTGACAATCAGAATCCTTCAACATGCCTTGTGATGGTAACTCACTTCCCTGCTTCTGGTGAGGAGAGGGATCCAAACGCTATTAGAAAGACAGAGTCAAGCATTCTTTTTGAGGCTGCAAGCAAGCACGGCGATGTTGTCAAATTTACGTTCAGGGGAAGAGGCAAGGGTGATAAGCTCGATTTATGGATAACGGAGCAAGTAAGAAGAAGGGGGAAAAAGATTGAGCCTCGTGCAAAAAATGCTCTAATTGAGAAAGTTGGAAGTGATCTAAGGGAACTGCAAGATGCAATAGAGCGCCTTTCTCTTTACTGTTCGTCTGATGTGATAAGAATAGAAGATGTTGAGGTTGTTGTTATTTCCGTTGCGGAGAAAGGAATATTTGAATTCATAGATTCAGTTGCGGAAAGACGCCGTAACCAATCTCTCTATCTTCTGAACAAATTAATTATGCAGGGGGAGAGCCCGGCAAGGATTTTAAACCTTCTTCTAAGGCAATTCAGGCTAATTGCAAGCGTTAAGATGCTTTCCAAAGAACATGAAAGCAGCGAGATTTCAAGGATGGTTGGAATTCCACCATTTCTTGTTGCGAAGTGTTTGCAACAGGCGAGAAAATTTACTCCTGAGAGACTCGCCTCAGTATTCCAGTGTTTCAGAGATGCACAAGTCGAATTACACTCAAGTGCATACTTAGAGGATAGACTCTATGAATCTATGATACTTGAAAAGTTGGTGGTCAGAGTAATTGGCTGACTCAAGCCTTTCCCCACAAAAAGACTATCGCTTTATGTTTCCTCCTCACGAGGTGCGATAGGCATACTTACCGACATATGGCGAGCCATTCGGGATTTTTTTCTTGCTGCTTTTCTCTTGTGTATAACACCTTTGCTTACGGCCTTGTCATAGGCTCTTGCTGCATCTTTGAATGCGCTTAAAATCTGATCTTCGTCGCTCGACTCAAGTGCCTTGTAGAACTTCTTAGTTTTTGTTTTAAGAGTAGACTTTATCGACTTGTTTCTCATCCGCCTTTCTTCGGATTTCTTAAGCCTTTTTATCTGTGATTTAGTATGTGGCATATTTCCTCCTTTAGATGTCAGTGATTTTAGCACAGGAAAGCCTAACTGTCATTATTTGATGGTTTTGAATGTGTGAATTAATAAAATTCGCCATAATTGCTCAAAACTTTTCAGACTATTATAGACTCGAAATTTACCAATCTTCTGAAGGAAAAGAAGGTCGATTGTGGATAATATTATTTGGAGGTAATTTGTGCACGATAGCCAGAGGATAAGGAATTTTTGCATAATTGCTCATATTGACCATGGTAAATCCACTCTTGCTGACAGGTTTCTTGAGTTAACAGGAGCCATTAAGCCCGGGGCTCGCCCTCAATTCTTAGATACCATGGATCTCGAGCGTGAGCGTGGAATAACCATAAAAGCTCAGGCTGTAAGGCTCTTTTTTGAGTTTGCTGGTACAAATTATCTTTTGAATCTGATTGATACGCCTGGACACGTTGATTTTACCTATGAAGTCTCGAGAACACTGGCAGCCTGCGAAGGGGCTATTTTGCTTGTTGATGCTTCTCAGGGAGTGGAAGCCCAGACCGTTGGTAATCTTAATCTTGCAAGAGAAGCGGGTCTTATAATTATTCCTGTTGTGAACAAGATAGATCTTCCAACGGGAGAACCAGAGAGAGTTCGAGATGAGATTGTACAGATACTTGGAATAAATGGAAGTGAAGTAATGTTCTGCTCTGCGAAGACCGGTGAGGGTGTAAGAGAAGTACTCAATGCTGTAATCGAGAGAGTTCCGCCTCCTCGTGTGCCTCTCGATGATAAACTTCGGGCTCTGGTTTTTGATTCAAAGTACGATCCATACAAAGGAGTGGTGACCTTAGTAAAGGTAATATCCGGAGTTGTTAAGCAGGGAATGGAAGTAAGGCTCATGGGCACAGGTACAAAAGCGCAAGTAGAAGTTTGTGGCTACCTTACTCCAGAAATGGTTCCATCTCCTGTTCTCTACTGGGGGGAGGTAGGATTCATAGCGACAGGAATCAAGGAAATTTCAAAGATACCTGTTGGAGATACAATCACTACTCTTGAAAATGGTGCAGAAGAGCCTTTGCCTGGATACAGGATGCCCAAGCCTTTTGTATTCGCAGGACTTTTCCCGGTTGATAACGATGACTACGATCGCTTGAAGGATGCTCTTGCAAAACTCAGGTTAAATGATTCGGCATTGACCTATGAACCTGAAAATACAACGCTTGGGTTTGGTTTCAGGTGCGGCTTTCTTGGAGTATTACATATGGAAATTACAATGGAGAGGCTGGAGCGCGAATATGGGATAGAACTAATTGTGACTGCTCCAAATGTTGCCTACAGGGTGACTGATAAATCAGGGAAAATGCTAATTTTTAATAACCCATCGCATATGCCTCCTTGCAATCTTTTAAAGAAGGTGGAAGAACCATATGTTTCAGTTCTCGTAATAACGCCAGCAGATATGCTTGGATCTGTGCTTGACCTTTGTGCCCAGAGGAGATGTATACACAAAGGCATGAAATATATTTCCTCGAACAGAGTTGAGATATCCTTTGATATGCCACTTGCTGAAATGGTTACTGGATTCTACGATCAGCTCAAAAGCAGGTCACGTGGCTATGCTTCAATGGACTATGAAATTTCTGATTTTAGGGAGAGCGATCTTGTCAAACTTGAGGTACTTGTTCATGGAGAAGTGGTTGATGCATTGTCAAGTATCGTTCCAAGAGTAGAGGCACATGCTCGTGGCAGGGAGATAATTAAAAGATTGAGGAGTGTCGTTCCAAGGCAACTTTTCGAAGTCGCACTCCAGGCCTCAGTTGGCGGGAGGATCATTGCGAGGGAGACGATTCCGGCGCGAAGGAAGGACGTAACTGCTAAGTGTTATGGTGGGGATGTCACCAGAAAGAGAAAACTTATTGAAAAACAGAAAGCAGGCAAGAAGAAGATGAAGATGTTGGGTAAAGTTCAACTTCCGCAAGAAGCTTTTGCTACGATAATTGGCGCAGGGAATAAAAACACTAAGAAATAGTTAGCACTCATGTTTAGAGAGTGCTAAAATCTATATTGAAAGTTTGTGTCGAGATTGGTGTTATCGATGCAGATTCCAGTTGAGATTGACGATAGGAAAAAGAAGATTCTAAAGGCTATAGTTCAGAACTATATCCTTACCGGTAAGCCTGTGGGTTCAAAGGCAATTGCGCAATCATGCGCTCTTGGAGTAAGTCCAGCAACTATAAGGAATGAGATGGCAATGCTTGAGGATCTCGGACTTCTCCTCCAGCCCTATACTTCTGCCGGAAGGGTTCCAACTGACCTTGCTTACAGGTATTATGTTGACATTCTTATGGGGCAGCCAAAGCCTTCAAGGGAGGACATGGAGGCAGTCAAGAAACTTTTTGCTGCAAGATCCAGGGAAATGGAGAGCCTATTTCAGGAAGCTTCGATTCTTCTTTCCGGTCTTACTCACACAACTGCGATGGTATTTGCTCCATTCAAGACGGGAAATGTAGTTCGTCATATTGATGTTTTGAGGATAACACCAAAGCGGGTATTGGTTATTGTAATAACGGAAAGCGGTGCAGTTGGAAGAAGGATAATTAATCTAAGGGAGGAGGCTGCTTTTGAGGAAGTGGAAAAGGTATCAAGATTTCTTGACCTTGAGGTTTCAAGGAAATGTCTTGAGGAAATTGATGTTGAAAGAATTCTCACAGGGGCAAGATTCAAAGAATCCTCGATGTCTATTATAAGGAGTGCGTTGAATGAAATAAGATCCTATCTCGGTAGCATTGAGGAGAGGGTTTTTGTCGGAGGTAAGGTAAATATTTTGAGAGAGTTTGAGAATGCTGGAAAGGAATGGATTCAGGTTCTCCTTGAAGCGATGGAAAGGCAGTATTTTATTCTCGATCTTCTCAAAGACATCATAAAAGAGAGGCAACTAACAGTTCGCATCGGCGAGGAGAACAAACCAAAAGAGCTTCAAAAGTGTGCATTCGTTGGGACAAGTTACCCTGTTGGAGATGAAGGACTTTTCGGTTCACTCGGGGTTGTTGGCCCAACGTCGATGGACTACGCTCGGACTATAGGAGCTGTAGAATACATGGCTGGAATACTTAGCCGCCTCCTTAACAGGAAGTACTCTTAGCGGAGGTGCGCTTCATTGCGTGACCAGGTTGATCGCGATCTATACGAAATTCTTGGCGTTGATAGGAATGCGACTCGTGAGGAAATAAAGCGTGCTTACAGAAAAAAGGCAAGGGAAGTTCATCCTGATGTCGCGCGTGATGATCCAGACGCTGAGACAAAGTTCAAGGAACTCACTTTTGCATATGAGATACTTTCTGATGAGGAGAAGAGACGTGAATATGATCTCTATGGTCTTGATGGCTTGAGGCGTGGGGCTGGAGTCGATTTTGGGGGATTCACTACCCTTCAAGACTTAATCGATATATTTTTCGGTGGTGGTTTTCGTGATCCATTTTCGGCAAGGTCCTATTCCAGGGTAAGCGTGAGAGGAAGGGATATTGAAACAAGCGTTAGTATTTCGCTTGGAGAAATTGTAACAGGAAGCGAAAGGGAAATAGAAGTAGAGCGAATGGCGAAGTGCGATGAATGTGACGGAACAGGCATGATGCCTGGCACTCACATGACTGTATGTAAGACATGTAACGGGACAGGTCAGATAACAACGAGAAGTTCGTCTTTCTTTGGAACAATACTTCGTTCTCACACCTGCAATGTTTGTGGTGGGAGAGGTCAGGTTATAACAGAGCCCTGTCGAAAATGTGACGGTGAGGGAAGAAGGCGTATTACTGAAACTCTCAAGATCACAATACCTCCCGGTATAGAGAATGGTGATCGTTTGCTTCTAACTGGAAGAGGAGAGGATGGTTTTCGGGGTGGCAAGCCGGGTGACTTGTATGTAAATGTGGTTGTTAAAGAAGATAAAAGATTTAGAAGAATGGGCAAAGACCTTATTTCGGAAATTGATCTTTCGATGGTGGACGCTGCTCTTGGGACCGAACTCGAGATCGAGACTATTTCCGGAACTCGAAAGATCGGAGTTCCTCCCGGGACTCAACCAGGCGATGTGCTTAAGTTAAAAGGTGAGGGATTGCCTGCTCGTGGTGGTGGCAAGAGAGGCGACATCCTTGTCAATGTTAATGTAAAGATTCCAACAAAGCTTTCAGGAGAGGAAAGGAGGCTGCTGGAAGCATTGAGGGAAGCGGGCAGGAAGAAAAAGAAAAGGGGGTAGTTCTTAGGCTTTAGCCTGATTTTGGTTGATTATGAGCCTTCCGATCTTTTATGCTTTGGATACAGAAAGCAAAAACCCTCGTAATTTAATTTTCGAAGGAGAAGAAGCACATCACATGATTCGTTCTTTTCGCATCCGCGTTGGAGATAAAATTCTTGGTGGTGATGGGGATGGAACTTTATATGGTTTAACCATATCTAAGATTGGAAAGGATTCTGTTATTGGCAACATTCACTGGGTGAAGAAAGTGGATCAAGAAAGACCCAGGATATGCCTTTATCAGGCAGTATCAGAGTCAAGGAAGATGGAAGAAGCGATCAGGAGTGCTGCTGAAACAGGAATTGCAAGTGTTTTCACTTTCATTCCCAAAAGGAGTTGCAAAGACCGGGAAAAAATACTGGGAAAACTTGAAAGGTGGAAAAAAATTGCTAAAGAGGCATCGAAAGTTGCAAGAAGAGCCTGGGCTCTTGATGTAGATTTCATAGAAAACCCACTGTCTGATTTAGCTTCAGGAAAGGAAGAAGGGATATCTTTTGTTTTTTGGGAAGAAGAAACCGAAAAGAGTTTTACAAATTCTCTTCCAGAGGTGGCACCATTTCGCGTTGATATTATTATTGGTCCAGAGGGAGGATTTTCAAGCGAGGAAGTAAGGCGTTTCAAGGAAGTTGGTTGCATGAGTGTACTCTTAGGAGACCTTATTTTAAGAACCGAAAGTGCAGGTTCTTATGCAGCAATGCTTGTTCGCCACCATTATGGGCTACTCGAACGAGGTGATTTAAGAATTTGGCAAAATACTCATCCTTCAAGATAAAAACACTTGGATGCAGGGTAAACATGGCAGATTCCCTCCAGGCTGCAAGGATCCTTAATTCTTATGGTTTGAGCGAAGCCGGACCATCATGTGAACCTTCGTTAACCATTGTAAATACCTGTGCTGTTACAGCCGAAGCGGTCAGAAAGTCAAAAAAGGCCGTTAACAAGTGCCTTTCGGAGAATGGGAAGGTCATTGTTACCGGCTGCGCTGTTAAATACAGACCGGAAATATTCAGGGGGAAGCCCAATGTTGAAGTTGTTATAAGCGGTGATTTGCCTGAATTCCTCTCTTCTATTTTGCCAAAGTTAGGCAGTGTTCATCTTCCCTCAAACGGAATGATGGTCAGAGTTCCGGTTAAAGTTCAGGACGGATGTGCGAGATATTGCACATATTGCATTGTTCCTTATCTAAGGGGGAAACCGAGATCCTTGCCTGTTAGTGAGGTGGTTGATACCGTTTTGAATCTGGAAAAGAACGGAGTTGGAGAAGTTATACTTTGCGGGATAGATCTTGGCAGTTACCGTAATCCTGAAAATGGAGTTTCTCTTTGTGGACTTATAAGGGAAGTGTTGAGAAAAACTTCCTTTACAAGGATAAGGTTAAGCTCAATAGAACTTTCTGATGTAACAGGCGAGTTATTGCAACTTATGGATTCAGAGGAAAGATTGGCCAGGCATTTACATATTCCTCTCCAGAGCGGAGACGAGAGGGTACTTTCTGATATGGGAAGGAAGTACACTCCAGAAGAGTTTGAAGAAGGGATAAACAAGGTGAAAGAGGAGATACCAGATATCTCGTTAACAACCGACGTAATGGTAGGTTTTCCAACCGAAACCGAAAAAGCGCACCAAAAGACAAAAGAATTGCTCACAAGACTTGGTTTCTCGAGAGTTCACGCATTCAGGTATTCTCCAAGACCACCAACCTTAGCATTTGCCCTTGGTGACAGGGTTAGTTCTGAGACTAAGAAAAGGAGAGCCTTAGAACTGAGGGAGGTTGGGCAAATTCTTTCGACAAGGTTTAATGAGAAAATGGTAGGGCGTATAATCCAGGTGCTGATTGAGGAAGAGGATAAAGAAAGAACTGGTTACTTATTTGGTCGCGCTGGAAACTATGCGCGAGTTCTGATGCCCGGTGGTCCGCAGTTTGTTGGTATGATGGTGAATGCAAGGGTTGAATTTGCTACTACCGATTATGTTGTGGCAAGCATTTTGTCAAGGGAATAACAAAAAGGAGGTTCAAAATGAACGAGTGTATTTTTTGCAGGATAGTCAACAAAGAAGTTGGGAGCGACATAGTTGAAGAAAGACCAAGTGCAATAGCATTCAGAGATATAAATCCGCAGGCTCCCGTTCATATTCTTGTGGTGCCAAGGGAACATATACAAAGACTATCGGATCTTGGTCGTGACAAATGCGATGTTTTAACTGAAATATTTCAACTAATCAATGACATTGCTGTGAGTGAGGGAATTTCTCAGACTGGTTATAGAGTGGTTGTGAATGTTGGAGAGGAGGCGGGACAGGCCGTTGATCATCTTCACTTTCATCTGCTTGGCGGAAGATTCATGAAATGGCCTCCGGGTTAATTTCCTCTTAGACATTTGTTTTTTGATTTAGTTAAGGAGGACTTAGTGGACTTGAAAAGTAGGCTTAACACAGATATGAAGGAAGCTTTGAAGGCAGGAGACAGGATTCGACTCTCCACAATTAGGCTTGTTCTTTCCGAAATAAAAAATGCGGAAATTGAAAAGCGCGGGGAGTTAACGGAAGATGAGTTGCTTGGAGTTCTTTCAAAAGAAGCGAGGAAGAGAAGAGAAGCAATAGAGGAGTTTGAGAGAGGCGGAAGAAAAGATCTTGTTTTTAAGGAGAGTGAGGAGCTGAAAATCCTCAAGGGATACATGCCTCGTCAGCTTTCTGATGAAGAAATAAGGAAAGTTATTCGCGAGGCTATTGAGGAGACGGGTGCCTCTTCTCCACGTGATCTTGGAAAGGTAATGGGAGTTGTGATGCCAAAGGTAAGGGGAAAAGTTGATGGAAAAGTTGTAAATCGCATTGCGGCTGAGTTGCTTGAGGGTTAATGTTGAATCTTGATAGCTAAAAGAATGGTGGTAGACGGATGAAAGGCGGAGATGCAGAAGTAAAGATAGTTGTTCCTGGAAATCAACCGATGGTTTCTCTTCTCGGGCATGAGGATAAGTTCCTCAAAACTGTGGAGGATGCTTTTGGCTGCAGGATAGTTGCCAGAGGAAACGAGATAGACATAAGTGGAGAGGAAGAAGAAACCGAAAAGTGCACAAGGCTATTTGAGGAACTGATTGAACTTCTTGAAGAAGGGCTTGTTATAACTCCTGAAAATCTTAACATCGCAATCCAGATGGTGAAAAGCGGGAAGGAAATAAAGCCGACCGAGGTCTTCAGAGAGGCTGTGCTCACTGCGCGGGGAAAAATAATAAGGCCAAAAACTCTTGGCCAAAAAAAATATGTTGAAGAGATGAGGAAGTCGACTATCGTTTTTTCCATAGGTCCTGCTGGGACTGGTAAAACCTATCTTGCACTTGCATTTGCCGTTCAGTGTTTGCTCGACAAAAAGGTTGAGCGTCTAATTTTAACAAGGCCTGCAGTTGAGGCTGGAGAAAAGCTCGGATTTCTTCCTGGCAACCTCTACGAGAAAGTAGATCCTTACCTCAGGCCACTTTATGATGCACTCTACGAGATGCTTGGTGCCGAGCGTTTTCACCGAATGATGGAGCAGGGAATAATAGAGGTTGCTCCACTTGCTTTCATGAGGGGTAGGACTCTTAACGAATCTTTCATAATTCTTGATGAAGCACAGAACACCAGCCCTGAGCAAATGAAGATGTTTCTAACAAGACTTGGATTCGGAAGCCGTGCCGTGATTACCGGTGACATTACCCAGGTTGATCTTCCTAAGGAGGTCGATTCCGGGTTGATGGTCGTGCGCAATATTCTTTCTGAGATAGAGGGCGTAAGTTTTGTTTATCTTGATGCTCGGGATGTGGTGCGGCATAGAATTGTGCAACAAATTGTTGAGGCGTACAAAAAATACGAGTCACAAGGGGGAAAGACGCCCTAAAATCTTAAGATGTTTGGCAAGAATGAATATCTTGATAAATTAGCAGGTTTACGGAAACGTTTTAGAAAAACTCCAACCTGGCAAAAAAGGCTAATTGTATTTGGAGGTTTTTTTATTTTCTCCTTGCTTATCATATCCCTTGATTTTTCTCCATCCGGAACACTGTTGGAAGTTGGCGAAAAGGCAAGGCGCACAATTTTATCTCCAAGCACCCTTCAGTACGTAGATGAGGCAAGAACCCGCCAGTTAAGGAAAGCTGCAGAGGATGCAGTTCCGCCCTGTTATTCGACTCGGGAAAAAGCGAGCGAGCATGCGCAAGAATCACTTAAAGATTTTTTTGAGATTACTGATGAGGTTGATAGGCGAGAGTCTGACAGGACTAAAAAAGAAGAAGAAATTTTTAAACGTATATCGGGGAAGGTAACGAAGGATGAGATTGGGGAATTGATTTCAGTTGGCGCGGAAAAAAGACGGGAAATCCAGGATGTTGCCTTGAAAGCACTGGCAAATGTAATGGCTGGAGAAGTAAAGAGTGACATGCTTTGGGATGCTCGCAACCTTGCGCGGCATGCTGCAATGGTATTGTCCAGTGATTTGGAAATACAGAGGATTTCAGGTGAACTTGCAGCATGCTATATCGAAGCAAACATGGTTTTCGATAAAAAGGAAACAGAAAACAGGAAAAAAGCTGCAAGAGAATCAGTCAAGCCGGTTGTTATTACATTAACTCAGGGCGAACCAATAATTAACAAGGGTGAAGTTGCAACAAAAGAAAAGGTTGAACTTCTAAAAACACTTGGCTTCAGGAAAGCAACCTTTACAGTTCGTAATATCCTTTCAACAACGGTTTTCTTACTTGCGCTAATCTTTGGTTCTGCAGTCTTTCTTCGAATGTTCAGGAAGAGCATTTATGATAGTCCTGGAATGCTCTTGTGTTTGGGTGGCCTTGTTATCACTTTTTCGATTGTTTGTAAGGTTCTCGTAATTGCATCAAGAAATTGGTCGATCGCCTTAGGGTATCTTATACCTACTGCTGCAGTTGCGTTTGTAACGGCTGTGCTGACAGACTGGGGATGCGCACTACTGATAGTAATAGCCTGCAGTCTCATAACAGGGATAATATCACGCGGTGATTTTTCAATGGTTGCTTTTGCTCTGCTTGGAGGGATAATGCCTGCGCTTCTTGTTTCAAAGCAATCGGGAAGGCACGAACTAAGGAGAGTTGGACTTTATTGCGCACTTTGGCTTGCTTTCATAGCATTTGCAATGGGCGCACTTTCTCAGGCTCGCGAGAATGTCTTAATAAACACTGGGATGGGTTTTCTAAACGGGGTCATATCCTCAATTATTGCAATGGGTTCTCTCCCATTCTTGGAGACTTCATTAAGAGTAACAACGAACACGAGGCTTCTTGAGCTTGCCTCTCCCGACCAGCCATTACTGAAAGAACTATCTATGAAGGCGCCAGGCACTTATTCTCATAGCGTAATGGTTGCGAATCTTGCCGAGGCTGCGGCAAGGGTTGTTGGAAGCGATCCGCTTATCGCAAGGGTTGCTGCTTATTATCACGATGTTGGTAAAATGAAGCGCCCACAATTCTTCGTTGAGAACCAACCACAAAACCTGAATCCGCATGTGGATATCAGTCCAAATTTAAGTTCGCTTATAATTACTTCTCACGTCAAGGACGGGGTTGAGATGCTAGAGAAGAATCACCTTCCTCCTGATCTTATTGAAGCAATAAGGGAGCACCATGGTACAAGCGTAGTCAAATATTTTTATGATAAGGCGCTGGAAAGTGATGAGAAGGCATCTGTTGAGGAAAGTCGTTTCAGGTATAGATTCGAAAAGCCTAAGACGAAAACTGCAGCGATCCTTCTTCTTGCTGACTCCGTTGAGGCAACTGCAAGAACCCTTAGAAAGCCTTCTGCTCAAGCAATAGGCGAGATGGTCGATAGGATAGTGGAAGGTAAAGTTGCTGATGGGCAGCTTGATGATTCGGATTTGACGCTTGCTGATTTAAGGAAAATAAAGGAAGCATTTTCGAAAATTCTAATTAGCGCCTATCACCCACGTGTTGACTACGTTGGAACAAAGTTAGACGAAGGGAAGAAAAGTGCTGAACGTAAAAATAACCTCGGAGGTAACTCTTCAAAGAAGGGAGAAGAAAAGACTTAGAAGAGTTCTAAGCAGAGCGATGAAAAGGATTCTTAAAGGGAAGAAGTTTGAGTTAAGCGTTCTGCTGGTGGATGAGGATAGATCACGGGAGTTGAACAGGAAGTATAGAGGTATTGATGAGCCGACAGATGTTCTTGCCTTTCCAATGTTAGAGGAAGGAGAGAGTAACGGGGGTGAAGAAATAAAAATGCTTGGCGATATCGTGATCTGCATTCCAATAGCTTTGAAGCAGGCATCGGAACAAGGTCATTCCACAGACGATGAAATTGCTTTGCTTGGAGTGCATGGTTTGCTTCACCTGCTTGGTTATGAAGATGAAACTGAGGAGGGGAGGAGTCTCATGAGGGCTTGCGAAGAAGAATTGTTACCAAAAAAGTCGCGTGAGGTTATGAAATGGCGGTAACCATTGGAATCGTAGCGCTTGTATTTTTGATATTTGTCGCTGCTTATTTTGCCGCAAGCGAGACTGCTCTTTTGCGAGTTAGCAGGATAAGAGTCCGCTACCTTGTTGAAAAAGAAGTGAAGAATTCGGAAAAACTGGAAGCGCTTATAGAGGATCCGGACAGATTCCTGCCCGCACTTCTTCTGGTTGTGCTTTCTGTTCAATTGATGTCGGCTTCTCTTACGACTTGGCTTGTAACACGCATAACAGGCAGTCCGGGATTTGGTGTCGCTGCAGGTACTGCTCTAATAACAATTCTTATGTTTATTTTTGGGGAACTTGTACCAAAAGCAGCTGCAAGCCACGATTCAGAGAAGATTGCTCTAAAGGTCGCATCAAAGATTAACATAATGAGCAAAGTACTGAGACCTATAGCATATTTATTTGAGTGGTTGTCCATCAGGATATTGAAACTATTTGGGAAAGAGTATGTGGGTGTTGAAAGAATTGTGAGTGATGAAGGAGAAATCAAAGCAATTGTTACTGCTGCTGAGGAGCATGACGTAATAGAGGAAGAGGAAAAGGAGATGATACATTCTGTTTTTGAATTCTCGGATACGATTGTGCGAGAGGTCATGGTTCCTCGACCGGACATGGTTATGCTTTCGGGGGAATCTTCCATTAAAGATGCAGTATCGCTTGCAGTTGAACGCGGTTTTTCAAGAATACCTGTGTATGGAGAAAATAGAGACCAAATACTGGGCATTGTTTATGCTAAAGACCTTATTAGTTGCTTGCACGAAGGAAAACTTTCTTCGAGGGTTAGCACTATTGCAAGAGAAGCACTTTTTGTTCCGGAAACTAAGAGACTTTCGGATCTATTAAAGGAACTACAGAAGCGAAAGGTTCATATGGCAATAGTTGTTGATGAGTATGGAAGTGTTAGTGGTCTTGTGACAATAGAGGACCTCATCGAGGAGATTGTTGGTGAAATCTTTGACGAGTTCGACAGGGAGGAGAAACTGGTAGAGAAGATTGGTTTAAGGAAATACCGCGTTGATGCCAGGGTAAATGTTGATGACTTGAACGAGATGCTTTCAATAAGTTTGCCCAAGGAGGAAGACGTGGATACTGTTGGTGGTCTTGTGATGAAGGTTCTTGGTCATGTTCCTGCTCAAAGTGAGACTTTCCTTTACGATGGTATTGAGTTTGTTGTTGAGAAGGTACGAGGTAACAGGATTCATAAGGTAATATTGGAGTTGGCGGGAGAAGATATCGCCAAAGGCGACAAATAATGTTTCGGCGGATTACAAGAAATGGAATTAGCATTATCACTGTTCCTGAGCTCGAGTCTTCATTTGGAATAAGAGTAATTTTCACTAACCGGCTTGGCGGTTTTAGTAAAGGACCTTATGAAAGCCTCAACCTGTCTTTTAACGTTGGAGATGATTACGAAAGCGTTTTAGCGAATAGGATGAAAGTTGCACGGGAGATCGAAATTCCACTATCAAACTGGGTCACCATGAAGCAAATTCACTCGAATCACGTAATAGTGATTAAAGAGGAAGACAAGGGTCGAGGTGGAATTGATTATAATTCTGCTCTTCCTTCATGCGATGCACTTGTGTCTTCTATTCCTGGTGTTGCTTGCGCAGCTTTAGTTGCTGACTGTGTTCCTGTGGTTATTGCCTGTCCTTCCGGTCATGCAGTTGCTGTTGCTCACGCTGGGTGGAGAGGAGCGCTGTTGAAGGTATGCGTGGAAACTTCAAAAGAGCTCGAGGAAGATTGCGGACTCCCATCGAGTGAATTCTTGGCATTCGTGGGTCCCCATGTTTGTGCAAACTGCTTTGAGGTGGGAGAAGAAATTGCGGAAAAATTCTTAAGGGAGTATCCGCATGCGGTTAGACGTAAGGAGTTTGGAATAAAAATTGACCTCGGGATGGTTATAAGGGAACAACTGGAAGAATGCGGTATTCCTGCTGAGATGATATTTGAGATAGATGATTGCACAATGTGTGATAGTCGATACTATTCATTTAGACGATTGAAAGGAATAACGGGGAGGCAAGCATGCTTTGTTGCTATTCTTTAAATTTTAGGGTGGCCAAATGAACGTTGTTCGTGCACATGTGATAGTGAAGGGAAGGGTACAAGGTGTTTTTTTTAGGGCTGAAACTGCTGATATGGCATGTACCCTGGGACTTTCCGGGTGGGTGAGAAATTTGCACGACGGTTCGGTTGAAGCGGTTTTTGAAGGTGACAAGGACGCAGTAGATGAAGCAATTGAATGGTGCTGGAAAGGGCCTACTCTTGCGAGAGTAGAGGATGTTCAAGTTAATTGGGAAGAGCCGGAAAGGGAACATGGATTTAGAATTACATATTGAAAGGTTTGGTTTGTTTTTTACGATGAACAAATAGTAGATCTTTTGATAAAGGAAATGTTGGGTGATACAGCGAAAGATATAGAAAAATCAATAGCGAACAATACTTTAAAAGTTCGAGAAAGGATTCATAATGCCGCAAGGAGGGCTGGAAGAGAGCCCTACCTTGTTCGCTTGCTTGCTGCGACAAAAACGAGAAGCGTTGAGCAGATAAGGGAAGCCCTTGCGGCGGGGGTTGATTTTATTGGTGAGAACCGTGCCCAAGAGATGGAGAAGAAATATCGCGAGATTGGGAATGTTGCGCAATGGCACTTTATTGGGCATCTCCAGCGAAACAAAGCAAGGCTCGTGGTTGGGATTGCAAGCCTCATTCATTCGGTTGACAGTGTAAGGATTGCTGAAAAAATAGACGAGGAGGCGAAAAGGGCGGGGAAAATTCAAAAGGTTCTTTTACAAGTAAATGTTTCTGGAGAGGAAACGAAATTTGGTTTCACGCTGGATGATGTTCATGAGTTTCTTGAGCATTCATGCGAGCTTAGCAACTTAGATATTGTAGGGTTGTCAACATTGGCACCGGAAGTCAATGACCCGGAGGAAGTTAGATGGGTCTTTAGAGATTTGAGGATTTTGGGCGAGAAATTAAATGAGGAGTTTAGAACTTTTCGCCTTGAAGAACTCTCAATGGGTATGACAAAGGATTTTGAGGTTGCTGTTGAAGAGGGTGCAACAATTGTCAGGGTTGGTTCCGCAATCTTTGAATGCGGTTAAATAGGCAAGAAAAGGGGGTCGTTTGAAGATGCCCGGTTTCTGGGGTAGGATGGCAGAACTGTTAGGTTTAAGGGAACCCGATGAGTTTGGCGAAATGAGAGCGAGGGAAGAGGCGGTAGAGGAAATATCGGATCGGGCTCCGAGAGGAAGAAGGTCGGAGAGGGTTCTTCAACCTGTTCCAGAGACAACCGCAAGAGTTCATGTCATCGAGCCAAAGAGTTTCAACGACGCTGAGCAAATTGGCGCAAAGTTCAAGAGTGATACACCGGTTATAGTAAACCTTCAGAACATAGACAAGGAGCTTGCAAAAAGGCTCATTGATTTTATTAGTGGTTTGACATACGGGCTTGATGGGGGAATACAGAGGGTTGCCGAAATGGTTTTTCTTCTCACACCTGCAAATGTCGAGGTTTCCGCTGAGGATAGGAAATGGATGCGTGAAAAGGGCTTTTTCAATCAGTTTTAGGTGGTAGAAAATATTGCAACGTATTGCGCTTATCGGGGCAGGAAATATGGGCAACGCAATGCTTAGTGGATGGGTTTCTTCAGGCATACCTTCTGAGATGATTATCATTGCTGATAAGGATTCGTCAAAATTAGAAAAATTAAAAAAATATAATATAAAAGTTGCTGAAAATAATTACGAGGCAGTAAATGGATCTGATGTAATTGTCCTTGCGGTGAAACCTGATGATTCTCTTGGAGTTCTTGAAGAGATAAGGGATTTTCTTCTGCAAGATTGCGTTCTTGTTTCCATTGTTGCTGCACTTACGACTAAGAAGATTAGGGAAATAATAGGCTCAGGTCCTTCTGTTGTAAGAGTAATGCCAAATCTTGCCGCAACTGTAAGGGCTTCTATTTCGGCTTATTCGATCGATATGGGAACTCGAGAGTTTCCTGATGAAGTTCTTAATCTTCTACACGTTATGGGTGACGCCATTGAGGTTAACGAAAGCTTGATGGACATCGTTACGGCAATAAGTGGAAGCGGACCTGCATACTTCTTCTACATGGTTGAGGCTCTCCAGGAGGCAGGTCGGACGCTTGGCATGTCTCCTGATATTGCAAGAACTCTTGCAAGAGGAACACTTTGGAGTGCTGCGGCTGTACTCAAGGAAACAGGAAAGGAAGCAGAAGATTTAAGAAAGGCAGTATCCTCGCCTGGCGGGACTACAGTTGCCGCTATCGGTGAGTTTGAAAAAGCAGGATTAAAGGGTATTGTCACCTCGGCGGTTCTTGCTGCCAAAAAGAGAGCAGCTGAGCTTTCGATGTAGGGAAGTTTAATTTTTGGGATTGGAGGTAGCCATTATGGCAATAACACCACTTGACATTCATCACAAGGAATTTAGAACTGCAAGGTTTGGAGGTTACAATGAGGAGGATGTTGATTCATTTCTTGATCAGGTTGCCGATGAACTTGAGAAAGTTATCCAGGAAAACTCTGAACTGAAGCAGCAGTTAGAGATTATGAGAAAAAGACTTTCAGAGTTCGAGGAGATGCAGACCTCTCTCCAAAGTGCCTTACTTGCTGCGACGAAGTCTGCTGAGGCGGTTCGGGAACAGGCGAGGCAGGAGGCGGAAGCTTTAGTGGCTAAGGCTCAGGAGGAAGCTGATTCGCTTATAAGAAGCGCTCAGGAACAAGCCAGGCAGATGATTCTTCGTGCGCAGAACGAAAGACAGAAAATGGAAAGAAGTCTTGCAAGACTTAGGGAAGTGAAAAACCGTTATCTTGCATCAATAAGGGAAATTGCTCGTGAGCATCTTGCCCAGGTTGAACAGCTTGAATCGCGCGAAGAGGCTGAACTTCTTCCTGAGGAGCCACCAACCCTCAAGGATGTAATCGTCAACGAACAGGCAGTTCAGGAAAAACGTATTCCTCAAGTTCGGCAAGAACCACAGGCAGCTGTTCCTCCAACTAGTCCGCCTACTGTTTCAGAGGTTGGTACATTAACTTCCAGCGAAAAGGTAAAAGAGGAGCAGGCGACCGATGAGGGCTTGCCCAAAGATGAGAAGGAAGAAGAGGCGGAATTTAAGGCTGAATCGGGTAATGAGATCGTTGAAGATGTTTCGGCTAAACAGCCAGGGCAGCCTGAAGAATTAAAGGTGGTTAAAGAGGAGCATCCGACAAAAGGTGAAACTCCTTCATCGTCAAATCTTGTGGATGAAGTGCTTGCCATGGAAGAAGGGTCAGAAATCTATTCGCCATTCTTAGACGAGAAGGAGACAGAAGAGTCAAAAGGCAGAAAATCAAGGAAGGAAAGAAAGGAAAAGCATTTTTTCTGGGAATGAGGAATAAGCCTGGTTAAAAGGGATGTTATGAGCAAAGGCCAGGTTGAGATCCTGGTCTTTCTTTTATTAGTGGCTAGTAGAAGTGGATTGATGAAATGATTGTTGAAGTAAAGGTTAAAACCGGATCCAAGCAAAGAAAAATTGAAAAGCAGAATAACGGTTCTTACAAAGTTTGGGTAAAAAACCTTCCGAGAAGAGGAGAAGCGAATGCAGAGCTTATAGAAATTTTTTCCAACTACTTCAACATCGATAAGAAAGGAGTAAAAATCTTGCGCGGCTTCCACTCGAGTAAGAAGTTGATAGAAATTAAGGAATAATTGGAATTTTGCTTGCATTGCTATATTAAAAGTGGTAAATTATAAAAGCTATGAACGAAAGGCAATTTATAAGACTCTTCATCGGGATACCGCTTCAAGAAACCGAAAGGAAGGTAATCGCAGAGACTTCCCGTATGCTCGGAAGGGAAATTCAGGATGTAAGGTGGGTTCCCAGAGAAAACCTTCACGTTACACTCAAGTTCCTTGGAAGATGCGACATTTCCATAGTGCCTGAGATATGCAATGCAATAGAAGGTGCAAAAAGGTTACTTCCGATTTTTACTGAAATTGGTGGAATTGGAGGTTTTCCGTCACTTGCATCTGCTAAAGTAATATGGGTGGGGGTGGAAAGGGATGTAAGGCTTCTTGAACTTTTCAGTGAAATGGAAGGAAGACTGAAAGCCATCGGTTTTGAAAAGGAAAAAAGGAGTTTTTCGCCGCACATAACTATCGGCAGGTCAAAGAAAGGGGTGAATATTTTACAAAGCATAGAAAATCTTCTACCGAGAAGGTCACTCCAATTTAAGATTGAGGAAATTGCACTTTTCGAAAGCGTATTAAAAAGGAGTGGAGCAGAATACACTATCTTGCACAGTGTTAGACCTTGAAGAGCCAAAAAAAGAAAGGGTGAGAAGAATGGAAAAGCAGAAATCGCTTGAGATGGCACTAATGCAGATCGAGAGGCAATTTGGTCGTGGCTCGATAATGAAACTTGGGGCAGAGGCTGATCGGATGGCTGTTGAAGTAATTCCTACTGGTTCATTAGCTCTTGATGTAGCACTTGGCGTTGGTGGAATTCCAAGGGGAAGGGTTGTGGAGATTTTTGGTCCTGAATCCAGTGGTAAGACTACAGTTGCGCTTCATATGATTGCAGAATCCCAGAAACGTGGTGGAGTTGGAGCAATAATAGATGCTGAGAATGCTATGGATCCCCAGTACGCAAAAGCGTTAGGCGTGGACATAGATGATCTTCTGATTAGCCAGCCCGACACAGGAGAACAAGCCCTTGAGATAACGGAATTGCTTGTGCGGAGTGCAGCAGTAGATGTTATTGTTATTGATTCTGTTGCGGCTTTAGTGCCAAGGGCAGAGATAGAAGGAGATATTGGGGAGGCTCATGTTGGGCTTCAGGCAAGGCTTATGTCACAGGCCCTAAGGAAACTATCAACTGCCATTAATCGTTCACGAACCGTAGCTGTTTTCATAAACCAACTTCGCGAAAAAATAGGCGTCATGTTTGGAAGTCCTGAAGTGACTCCTGGTGGAAGAGCACTGAAATTCTATTCGTCTGTGAGAATAGATTTGCGAAAGGTTGATAATATAAAGAAAGGGAATGATATTGTTGGGAGTCGTATAAGGGCAAGGGTAGTAAAGAATAAGGTTGCCCCACCTTTTAGAAATGCTGAGTTCGACATAATGTACGGATATGGAATATCAAAGGAAGGCGACATCCTTGACCTTGGGGTAGCGAATGGAATCATCAAAAAGAGTGGTGCATGGTATATGTACGAACAGGAACAACTTGGTCAAGGAAGAGAGAACGCTAAGGCATTTCTGGTGGAGCATACGGATATTGCTAATGAGATCGAGGACTCAATAAGAGAGAAGGTTGGATTGGGCAGGTCTAAGCCTGCTGATGCAGAAGTAGAAAAAGAGAAGGAAAAATAACGGTAATAAATGACTCTTTGTGATAAAGGTTACAATGAAGCGCTTGAAAGGGCGCTTCTCTTGTTGAAATACAGGAAAAGGTCAGAATCGGAATTGACCAGAAGGCTTCGCAAACTTGGTTTCTCAGAAGGAGTTGCAAAGGAGGTTTCGGGTAGACTCAAGGAGGATGGCCTTATTGATGATGAAGATTTTGCC
>Ga0315298_1003662_pt1 | contig 24074 bp, 30 predicted proteins | sample WHS_1_MG_FD_203077 | JGI IMG/M metagenome (GOLD analysis project Ga0315298, IMG submission 203077) | Extremophilic microbial mat communities from Washburn Hot Springs, YNP, Wyoming, USA - WHS_1_MG | ecosystem: Environmental > Aquatic > Thermal springs > Hot (42-90C) | place: USA: Wyoming...
AATTGATATTACTCCTGATAGAGATCCGATGGATCGCTTTGGACATGGAACCCATGTTGCTGGAATAATTGGTGCCAGAGGAAAAATGACAGGGGTGGCCCCAGAATGTGAAATATATTCAATCAAGGTACTAGATGATCAAGGAACTGGAAATGATGAATGGTTATATCAAGGAATCTTAGCAGCTATAGATTTAAGAGTTAATATCATAAATATGTCCTTAGGAAGTAAAGTATATAATCCTAGGGTTGAAAGTGCTATAAAAAAGGCGTATGATCAAGGAATCATACTTATTGCTGCAGCTGGAAATGATGGATATGTAGGAAATGGGGTAGATACCATGGGGTACCCTGCTAAATTCGATGAAGTAATATCTGTTGGAGCTGTAGATTATGATGGGAATCGGGCTTCTTTTTCTTCAGTAGGGAAAGAATTAGATATCTGCACAGTAGGCACTAATATAACAAGTACATATCCTAACAATCTGTACGTCAAACTTTCAGGAACCTCGATGGCTTGCCCTTTTATAACTGGAATCTCTGCACTAATTTATTCGTCCCACAACATTCTACACCTTTCGAAACACGACATACATAATACTCAAGAAATGTTGGATCATCTAAAACGACACTGCATAGATCTCGGTCCCAAAGGGGTAGATGAACTATACGGAAACGGAGCAATATCTCTAGCAGATCCAGATACTCTTTTTAAAGACTAGTCAAGACTTTATATTCATATACCCCTGGATTAACCAGATACACCCAGTTAAATTATTTATCTTATCTTTATAAATTAATCATTCTATATCTTTTTCTATCTCCGGATGTGTTTTAACATTTGCGCGCGGCGGCCGGAAAGTCCGTAGTTATAATTAATAATTAAAAAGCAAAACCCAATAGTCCGAAAAGAATGTACACCTTTCAAAAATTAGTCTCTGTTGTTTCCTGTTTTCAAGTCTGATTTAGGTCTTCTTCTTTTTTTTTGAAGACAATATCCAGACTAGAGCAGGTATTACCTAGATACAATTAATATATAATATACAAATAATTATAATACGATATAGATCTTATTATAATATTTACTTAAGATATTTATTATTTTTTTATAACAATTATTCAAGATATTTATTATCTTTCTATAACTATTATTTATAATATTTATCTGTTTGTAATTATTATCTAAGATATCTATATCTATCTTTTTATAATAATTATTTATAGTATTAATAGAAATATTTTTATTATTTTTATTAATACACGTGCGCGTATAATATATATTAGGTAGGTTTTTTATAGAGAAACCCTGTGAATCGAAAACTGGGGAATTTGTTCTAGTGAATTCCCTGTATCCTTTCGATTCTGTTAGCTGTTCTAGATTTGTCTTCGTTTCTCTGTTCATTTCTTTTTTACCGCTCGATTTCTTTTCTTGAGAAAGTTGCATTGGGTCCCTGATTACTAGACTGGGGTCGGATCAAAGATCGCGACTAGGCGTCTAGGAAGTGTCGAAGTAGTAGATTCAAAGTTTCGTTGCGCTTGCACGTAAAAACGTGTCTTCGGGGAAAACCGTAATCCTCGGCCAAGAAATATGACATCGAATCCCTACTGCTAAGTCCGTTACTAATTCTGATCCCTTTAGTCATTCGTTCATACCTCTTTACTCTGTCTTCCGACAGTTGCCCAACAACTCTGGTTCTGGATTATAATAGGGAGAGTTCGGTACCTAAACTTCAGATACCTATGCTCCTACACCTTCCTCAAACCCTCTTTTCTGTATTCCTGGCGGAGAGAATAGAACCGCCTTAATACTATAAGCTATATTATATATGAATTTTTTAATTCATTCAATGCTATTTTAAAATAGTCCCAGGATTATCTGGGCACACCCGGTTTAACTTTCTTGTATCCGATATATAAATCAATTAAAATGATAATTTTGTGTGATTGAACGAATTTTAGATTTGTTATATAATATACACATGGCAAAATGGCATGGAATACTTACGCCTAAGAAATATTTTCATCTTTTAGGTCTCAAGACAGGTTTAACCGAGGAGAAGGTTAAAGAGGTGTTTGAAGCCCTCGTAGATCTAGTAGATCAGGAATTCAACAGTGTTGGATATGCATATCTTCCCAAGGTTGCTATAATCAAAAGAGTCGTTAGGCCTGAAAGGGTGATACCTGCGGGATATTATCCTAATTTTAAAGATAAAGAATTAGATCCAGAAACCGGAGGATATAGGCCTAAAATGAAGTATCATGAAGAAACAGTGATGCCTGAGAGGGTTAAGGTGCATGTAAGATGGAACACTGATTTTATTAAAAGACTTGTCCCGAATCCTAAAGGATATAAAAATCATGCAAAACGGCATTAAGATAGTTGTAAAAGACAAAGTATATGTAGATATCAGTCAGAATCCTGAGTTATATAATCTTCTTAGCGTGATTGGAATTTCTCCGAATCCTATGTTCTATCTACGTAATAAAATTGCTTCGTTGGCAAGTGAACCCCAGTATCTTTTTTCTGTAATGTCGAATAATGAAAGAACAATCTTAGCCTTTTATCGAGGATTACTTCCTAAAATATTGGAAGAATTGAGGGGAAGAGGAATCCCTTTCGAGATAGAAGATCAGAGGGTGAAGGGAGAACATACTAATATTTTTATCAGGCCCTCTGTTAATCTATTTGAGTATCAGAAAATAGCACTAGAAAAACTATCTAAGTTAGAGGATGCAGTTCTAGTATCTGAATGCGGTTCAGGGAAAACGGTGATGGGGGTCGCTCTTATAAGTGCATTCAAGGTCTCTACATTGATAATAGTTCCAACACTTCAAATCCAGCAACAGTGGAAAACATCCTTGATCAAGATTACTGATGTAAAAAGAAAGGATATTGGGACGATAGGCCAAGGAATCTTTAATCCAGCTAAGATAACGATCTCTACCTATCAGAGCTTGGAAAGATTAACCCCCAAAGAACTGGATGAGTTAAATGGTAAATTCGGGTGTTTAATTGTAGATGAGGTTCACAGAGTATCTGCTAGGGTTCTGTGTGAAGTAACAAATTTATCTCCAGCCTTTTATCGTTTTGGGTTTACTGCTACCCCCAAAAGGAAAGATCAAAAGGATGTATTAATCTTGAATTCGATAAGTCATACTTTAGTTGATGTTAAGTCAGAGGAGCTGCAGAAAGCTGGGCGTTTGATAATTCCATCAGTTCGATTTGTTAGAATGTCAAGTGGCATTCAAATAGCTGAACATTATAGATGGATTGGAAAAGAAAGAATACTTGAAAAAGATTGGACTGACTTATATAATAGATTAACAGAATCTAATACCAGAACTAATATAATCTTAGATAATGTTGAGAAAACTGTATCTGAAAATCATGTGTGTTTAATATTAACAAACAGAAAAGAATATTGTGAAGCACTAGCTAGAAAATTAAATGAAAGAGGAATTCCTTCAGATTTTATAAATGGTCAAATTGGTAAAAGTGAAAGAGAGATGATCCTAAAAAGAGTTGGAAATAAAATAAAAGTTTTGGTTTCTACTTTTCAGCTGGCCAGCGAAGGGCTAGACGTTCCAGTTCTCTCTTGCCTGCACTTAATTTCGCCTACATCCAATGAGAATTTAGTTAAACAAGCATCAGGAAGAGTTAGACGAGCGATCGAAGGTAAAAAAGCTTTGATTGTGGATTATGTAGATGAAGATTCTAAAGAATTGTTTACTATGTATAGGCATAGACGGCATTACTATAAAAAATTTGGATTTACTATTGAAAATTAATCAAAGATCGTATATAATATAAAAGTCGGAGGACTGTATGACACTAACCATAATAAAACATGGTGCCCCTATCAAGATAGAAATAACACAACCAGAATACGATGAAATCCTAAGTATATGGATATCTACTAATGTTAATACAATAACTCAGATAGTCACTAATATACCTTCAACCTGGCCACCTGATTTAAGTCTTGCAATGGTTGAGAAAGCAATTAAACCGTTTCACTATTTTTTACAAGAGGAGTTAGAGAGAAGATATGATATCGATAAAAAACTCCTCTGATCCTAATTCAATAAGAAAGGTTTCAATTAACGGGAAAATCATTGAATGCGAAGTTAATTGTGAGACCTGTGAATATGCCAAGTTGTGTAAGAAAATTTCAATTGAAAATTTTAAATATAAATCTTCTTCTAGAACTTTTGGTATTCCAATGGTTAAAAATAATATTATATTTCCTGTTATCAAAGAGGACCGAGGTACCACTGAGTTATTATATAAAATGTTATTAAAAATTTACATATCTACTACTTTTAATGAGAATGTTAACTCTTATGATCTTTCTAAATATCTAGAGATCTCTGTTTATTCTGTTAGACGACTGATGGAGTTATTAAAGAAATATGTCAGTATAACAAAAAACGAACTCGAGTATTCTTTTAATAAAGACTGTAGCTTTATAATTAAATATTATATTACTGAATTCAATAAGCGTTTTAGTCATCCTCCTTTAGTTTCTGCTGCTGATGCTAATTTATTTGTTCCAATAGTAAAAGATTATTCACCATTATTAATAGAAAAAATAATTCAGGCTTTTTTTAATTCTACTGATCAATTTGTAATTAATAGCGGATTTTCTTTGAAGGCTTTATATTATAGATTTAATCATTACCTTATAAAAGCTAACAATGAATTTTCAACGACTATGTCCCCAGAAAAAATTAATGAATATTTAGACGGTAAGAGAAAAGGAAGATGGACTGGGGCAGAGGAATGGGCTAAGCCTTACGAAGAAGCACTTAAAAAAATGTTATGAATAAAAAAGAATATTTTGAAACACTTAAAAAAGATTTATTGAATTCTTGTCCTTTATGTGGTCATACTGGGTGGATAAATCAGACCACCATGTGTCAGTGCTTAAAAAAGTTGGATAGATATTGTACCTTGGATGAAGCAGGAATAGCCCGAGAATTCTGGGATATTAATATTGACCATTGGAATGGATCTCCTCTAGTTAAAGACTCTTTTATTGATTTTTATAATAATATCGAAACGCTATATAATAATAATCGCAGTTTGCTTATACTAGGCAATCCTTCTATTGATAAGACATTTCTAGGAATGAGCCTGCTTATAAAACTTTTTGATTTAAATCGTTCTGTGTTCTATAGTTCTATGATAGATTTTTCTAGGATTATAAAAGATAGGATATCTAGTTCATCTACAGGGGAGGAATATCATGAAAAATACCTATATAAAGATGTATTATGTTTGGATGAGATAGGCAGAGAATATACTCCTTCTACAGGAAATTCTTTTTTGGTTACGGAATTTGGCTATCTTTTGTCTAATAGATATAAAAATAGAAGGCCGACTATCCTAATAAGTGACTTCGATGAAAATTTTATAAATCAAAAGTATAATAGTATTATTCCAATTTCTCTTAGATCTTCTTTAACAGTAATTAATTTATGATTGAAACAATCGAAAAAAAGTTTTTATTAAGTATATGTAGAGATCCTGAAAAACTTCTTAAAGCACATACTGAGGTTCCTTTTAATACTTTACCTACATCTGAAGGACGATTTTTGTATGAAAAGATAGTAGAATATTTTAATCAGTATAAAATTCTTCCAACTAAAACAGTTTTTAAACTTTGGATATCTAAAGTCGAAGACAGCGAATTTAAAAATTCTTTAGTTGCTTATTTTGAATCTATTTCAAATACAACTATTCAGGAAGGAGAATTTCAATTTTATATAGATTCACTTAAAAAGAATAAAATATATAATGACGCTTTAGATACGATAGAAAGATTTTCAAATACCGTAGAAAAAGATAAGATTATAGATCAAATCAATAATCTTCAAACCGAGTTGTCTAGAATAGGATCGTCTTCCAATAAAAAAGTGGATTATTACAATTTATCTGAAAATGTTAATGAACAGGTGCGTTCTTTTCATTGTGTTTCTGAATCTAATAATGGTATTCCTACTCCTATTGAGGCTTTAAATAATGCAATTGGAGGACTTAAGCCTGCCCAGCTTAATATTATAGCAGGAGTATCTGGATCTGGAAAGTCTATTTTCTTATTAAACTTTTCTGAATATGCGTATCGTTTAGGCTATAATGTTGTATATTTTACTATTGAGATGTCCTATCAGGATTGTTTAAATAGGTATCATTCTTTAATAACACAGTTTCCTGCTAATTCGATTCTTCATAATACTCTTTCAGACGAAGATAAAAAGATATTTTATCATAAATTATATGATTACCATATAACAGATAAAGATTCTAAAAAGAAATTAAATGAAATATTTAAAAAGGATTTAAAAGAGCTAGGTATTTCTCCTACAGAAGAAGAGATTAAGTTATATGGAAATGAGGCTAAAAAGTATTCAATTGATAGATTATTTGAGCAGGTAAAAGACTTAACCTTTAGATCTAACCAATTCTATATTGTTGATGCTATGTTTGGATTGAATGTGTATCAACTTAAGAGTCATATTAATAATTTATCTAGAAAAGGGAAAGTGGATTTAGTAGTGGTAGACTATCTGAATTTAATGAATTCAGGGCTAAGAGGATTACAAGATTGGGAAGATGCGAAGCATGTTTCTAGGGCATTAAAAACAATATCTAGGGAATTTAATCTTCCAGTTTTGACGGCTGTTCAATTGAGTAGTGCTACTAAGGATGAAAGAATATCTCAAAATGATGTTAGATATAGTAGAGCTATTAATGAAAATGCAGATAACGTAATTGCTTTTAAAAGGAATGACAAAGATGAACTTCTTAATATTATCAGACTTGAGTTAATAAAACATAGACATGGTAAATCTGAGATTATTACAGTCAAGGAAGACTTTAATAGAATATCTATACAGGATGTCAAAACAAATGGATATTAAAGGAATACTAAAATTTTATAATATTGACATTGAAAAAGAAAGGGATTCTGATTATGATTGTTTATGTCCTTTTCATAAAGACGATCATACTTCTTTTTCTATACATAAAACTAAAGGAGTTTGGTTGTGTAGAGCAGGATGTGGCAGTGGTACGTTAGTCCAGTTTATAATGAAATTAGATAATTGTTCAAGAGAAGAAGCAAATAAGAAGATAGAAAAATTTTCAAATAAGGTTGATACTATAATAGAGAGAATTCATTCAAAAAGGAATTCTAACTTTACAATGACAGTATTTAATCACCCAGAAGTTAAATTACCAGCAGAGTATATTCCATTTGAAAATAGGCTTGAACCTAATATATATTATAATTATGTACACGCTAGAATAGGAATAGATACTGCTGTTAGATTTAAGTTAGGGTATTGTCCTACTGGATTTTTTAAAAATAGGATTATAATTCCAATAATACTCAATAAAAAGATAATCGGTTTTACTGGAAGGAGTTTATATCATACTGGAAATCGATATATGCTATCTTATAAATTTCCTTCAAATTCTAGTTTGTTTTGCTATGATGAGTCAACAGATGGTTCTGCATATCTATCAGAATCCATATTTGATACTCTTACACTATATCGTTGGGGTTTTTCTTCAATTTATGCAACTTTCGGTGCTCATATTTCGTATAATCAGATTCTATTACTAATACGGAAAGGGGTTAAACATTTAAAAATATTATTTCATAATGATAAGGCAGGTATTGCTGGGGTGCAGGATGCTCTTCCACTATTAAAAGTTCATTTTTCAATAGAGATTGGAGTTCTGCCTGAAGATAAGGATATAAATGAAATGACTCTAGAGGAATTTAATAACATAGAATGGAAGAAGATAGATGATAAGATAGATAGAATCAAAAGGAGATTAAAATGGAAACAAAGCCGAAGCTAAGACTTTCAGCTAGTGCAATTAATGATTTTACGAGGTGTCCTTATTCATTTAAATTAGGGTATATAGATAAGGTTCGACCTATCTTTACAGATAATGTTTATACTGCATTTGGAAAGGCTATTCATTCTTCAATTCAAGAATTCGTAGATTGCGCTGATAAAAATATAGAAGTTCTTGAAAGTATATATAAGAAAAATTATGAGACTAATAAGAAAGTATTAAAACGGGATACTGATATTAATAAATATAATGAATTTTTTGAAAAAGGATTAAAACACTTGAAAATCTACTATGAATACGAGATATCTAGTAATCGATATAAATATTTGTCTTTAAATGAAACCAAGCTTACTGTAGATTTCCAGGACTTTATAGTTGTTGGTGTTATAGATAGACTATATAAAAAGAACAGTCAGATTGTTTTATTAGATTTTAAGACCGGATCTAAGTTTCCGACCCAGGCTGAGATGGATTCTAATATTCAATTGACTATGTACTCTTTTTTGTTATATAAAAATTATGATTATATTCCTACTGATCTACGACTATTTTTCCTTGAATCTAATTTAGTTATGAAAACAACTAGAACCCTTGAGGATCTTTTAAAATTTGAGAAGTATTTGATTGATTTTTATAATACTGTTATTAATATTAAAGAGTGGTCTTTTGATTCTACTAAGTGTTTTTGGTGCCCTTTTAGTAAACAATGTGATAAAGCAGTTAAAAAAGTTAAAATTTTATAAAAATACATTGAACGAATTTAACTTTTTTTATATAATATTAGTATACAAGATTTAAGGCAAGAAGTGTACTTATGCAATCAATAAAAAGGAGGAGTTAAAATGAGAATAAAAGAAGATGACAGGCCTAAGAAAAGATATCCTGAAGAAGGAAAGACGCATTATGGGGTGATAACTGAATATAAGTATCAATCTTTTACGTCTAAGAAAACAGGAAAACCTTTAAAAGGTCTTCGTATAACAATTAGACCGAATGACCCTAACTATTTTACAGTTAGTGCTTTTGGATGGATAGGAGAAGATGATCAAGGTCTCTATATCTATAAAGGATCTGTGTTAGAAGAATGGATAAAGAGGGTTTTGAATGTACCAGATTTATCTACCATTCGTTTAGATTCTATTATTGGGGCTAACTGTTTATTTACTGTTAAGATTACCAAAAGTGAGAATCCAGATACACACCAAGTAAGAGAGTTCTGCAATGTAACAGATATAATGTCATTGCCTAATAATATACCTGTTATGCCTGCGGCTGTCCCTAATATGGTTAATCCCGCTACTGGAACTCCTGTTATAAACCCAACTTATTCAGGGGTTCCTAATTCTGGAGTACAAAATACTCCTATAGTGCCTACTTATGGGATACCGAACATCCAGATTAATCAAAGTGTACCTACTAGTGTTCCTACTCACTCAAATATAACTTCAGGAGGCACTAGAGTTCAAACTAAAGGTGCTCCTGTAGATACTTTAGCCGATGGAGACTTACTATGACATCTCAAGAGAGAAAAGACAGATTAAATGAAATCTCTAAGTATGTAGTATCTATACCCTCGAATCCTGATACCCAGGGTTATACAGCCCTATTTCAAATACTTAGTGCTTTGTCTAGCTACTATGATAGGGTTTGTAGTATATTAAGAGAAGGTATAGAAGATAAATTCAATGTTGAAAAAAAGATAGCATTGGCTAAAGAAGAGTATGAAAATGAAAAAAATGCAATGTTATTAAAAGATGAGATTAGAATACTTAAATCGTCTGAACTTCGTGTAGCAGCTGTTGATATTCAACTTATTAATAAAAAGAAAATTATAACCCAACTTGAAATAGATCAGCAAGAGGTTCAAACTTTTATTAATGAAGTTAGTCTTGTATTCGAAGGAATAAAAGATAAAATAAGAACGATAAAGAGACAGATTGAAATTGGAGTTCTGATGAATGGTATTGGAGAAATAGAGAAAAGTGAGATAGACAAGAAGGTTAGAATATAGTCCCCCCCTGTTCGGGGGTCTTAACCGGGCCCCCGAACTAACACAATAGGAGTTATGATGGAAAAACATGATTTAAAGAAGTTGTCTGAATATATAAAAGAGAAATATGGAGAAGATACTCTTATTTTGCCTGGGACAAAACATGAGTTTTATTCAACGGGATCATTGGGATTAGACATAGCAATAGGAGGGGGTCTCCCAAAGGGTAGAATATGTGACTATTATGGACTCCCGAGTGCAGGTAAAAGTATGCTTTCTTTATCTGCAATTGCTCAGGTTCAAAAGAATAATGGGGTATGTGCATATATTGATGCTGAAAATGCTTTTGATGAACGATGGGCAAGAGTTTTAGGTGTTGATCTTAGTCCTGAAAAATTAATAAGAATAAATCCTTCTCATGGAGAACAGGTATTTGATCTAACTGAAGAATTCATTAAGAGCGGGATAGATCTTATCGTTATAGATTCTACCGCTGCTCTTATTCCTATAGAGCTAGTTGAAAGATCGATGGAAGAATCATCTTTAATAGGGTTGCAAGCTAGATTGATTTCAAAAGGACTACAGAAAATAACTCCATTAGTCTCTAAAGCTAAATCTATAGTGTTGTTTATTAATCAAGTAAGAAAGAATATAGGTGGAAATCCATATTTAAGAGAAGAGGATAGTCCTACAGGTGGTCTTGCCCTCGGTTTTTATTCTTCAGTTAGGGTTAAGATAACTAGGAAAGAAGCTATAAAAGATAAAGACACATTATTAGGTCATCGTATTCATTGTCTTGTTAAGAAGAACAAGATTGCTCCTCCTTTAAAAGATGCTACTTTTGATCTTTTTTACGACAAAGGAATAGATAATACTTCAGAACTCTTTGATGCTGCTTTAAATCTAGGTATTATAGTCAGACCTCCTGATAGTATAAAGTATCACTATGGAGACATTGCTTTGAAAGGACAAGACAAAGTAAAAGAATGGATAAATAGTGATCAAAAAATTCAAGAAGAATTATTACAAAAAATAAAAGAAAAACTAAAATGAATAAAAAATGGTATGTTTTAGAATTCGAAGGTTATAATTATGATAATCTAGATATAATATATCGAATATTATCAGAAAAATTCGGTTCAGAGAACATATTTTATAAAACAATAGATGCTAAAGTATTGAATAATAAAAAAAGAACATTTATAACAAAAAAAATTCCTATTATTTCTAATTATATGTTTATTCGTGGTGAAAATCCTGCAGAGCTACTTACTAAAGTAAAAAAATCATTTTCTAGGGTTGACATGTTAAAAAAAGTAGGAAGTGATGAATATAAAGAAATTACAGATGAAGAAATTAATAATATGAAATATGATAATGAAGAAGAAACACGTATTTGGAAGAAAAATGATCTAGTTAAAATTAAAACAGGTCCATACTTTGATTTTATAGGAACAGTTATATCAATTAAAAAAGATTCAGTTAAAGTTAAACTTATAATATTCGAGAAGGAATTCAAGATTGTATTTCCTAAAACAGATGTAGAATTACTATGATAAAAGAAATTCGACTTTCTAATTTTCAAAGTCATAAAGATACAGTATTAGAATTACATGAAAATCTGAATGTCATAATAGGGTCCTCAAATTCTGGAAAGAGTTCAGTAGTGAGGGCCCTTAAATTTATTTTATTTGGAAAATGGGATCCTTCCTTTATCAAAGATGGAGAAAACATTTCTAAAGTATCTATTACTATGGATAATGGATATGTGATAGAAAGGATAAAAGGAAGTAAAAAGAATGAATTGAATATAATATATAATGGGACAACTAAGAAATATTCTGGATTTGGATCTACCATTCCTCCTGAAGTTATAAAAATAATAGGCATAGTTCCTTTAGGTCTATTAGATAAAGAAGAATTTTTGAATATTGCAGAACAACATGATTCTATATTTCTTTTAACTGAAGGCGGTTCATTTAGAGCAAAAGTACTTAGTAGTATATCTGGATTACATATATTAGATATGATTATAAAAGATTTAAATTCAGAAACTCGAAATATATCTTTAGAGACACAACGACTTAAAAATGAAATAGATAACTTTCAAAAAAGAATTAATGAAATAAAAGACAAAGAGGTTTTCTTTAAAGATATTCCAGCATTTAAAAAACAAATAGATGAACAGAATGAATTTAAAAGAAATAAAGATATTCTTTTAAACCTTAGATACAAATTAAATGAATATAACTCAAAAGTTAATATCAGAAAAGAATTATCTGATAAGCTAGAGAAATTTGATATAAAAACTTTAGAGAAAGAACTGGATAAAGCTTTATTAGAAATACAGGTATGCCCAACATGTGGAAATGCTATAAAGGAGGAAAATTTAGGATTTATAAAAAATTATGAAAAGTCATAATATAACGATTAAGCAACCATCGCACGAGGTCATAGAAAGTTTTGTAGTTAACAAGAAAAGAAGTGTTCTAAATCTATCTTTTCCATGTCAAAAGATAAAAGAAATATATATCAATAGCAGATTAACGAATACATATGGATTTGTATCTCCTAATAAAGTAGTTCTTCCTTTAAAAAATAAAGTAAATTCAGTGGTTATTATTAAATATCAGGTTAAAAATGTATAAATTCATATACTTTACAGATTTACATTCAGATGATAGTAATAATATCTTTAATAGGGCTGATGACTTTGGCTCTACAACCCTTTCAAAGCTAGAAGAGATAATATTTGAAGCAAACAGGTTAAATTGTGATATATACTGCGGTGGGGATTTAATAAATAATCCATATCTAAGTCACAGTTATATCAATAGAATGATAAAAGTTCTTTCGAATTTTGAAAATACTTTTTATTTGGTCCCAGGGAATCATGATATTTTAGGCAGAAATATAGATTCAGCTAATGAAACTACTATTGGTATTCTTGAAAAATCTACAAGTTTTAGATTTAAGTTGTTAAGGATTGGCCACTTCGAAAAAGAAGGTTTTTATATTATGAGTAATCCTTATAATGAGGATATTAAAGTTAATGATTTTTCAATGATTTCAGATTTTAAATTTCCAGTTATTCTTATTGATCATAATATGATAATTCCTATGGACATGCCTTTTGATGGGTTAAAGACAGACATATTGTCTGGATATTTTAGAAGAGGCAGCTTGGTTTTATGTGGACATTGGCATAGCCCTTTTTTAAAAAAGTATGATACTGTTGAATTTATTAATATCGGTTCTGCTGGCAGATTAAATAGAAAATTAGATCAAAGGGATCCTCAATATCTTGTTATAACTCTGGAATCTGGAAAATATAGTTATGAATATAAAAAGTTTTTATGTGCTGCTCCTTATAGTGAAGTCTTTAAATTAGATGATTCAGTTCATCTTAAATTAGAGGAATTAAATTTTAATACTTATATTTCTGAGAATATTAATACTTCAGATCTGATTTCTATTGTTAAATCTGTAGGAGAAGATAAAAAGGTGGATAAAGATGTTATTGAGGAGCTAGTTAAGAAAATAGAATTTTTTCAATCAAAAAGTTAAATATGAAAACTAAAACAAATATTGAAAATCTTTTAAGTGATTTTAAAAAAAGTATAAATGAGTATAATGATTTGAAATCTAAAATCGATTTATTAAATGATTTTATTTCAAAAGAGAAGCCAAAGTTAAAAGAAGAGTTATTAAAATTCAATATAAAAAATGGTTCTGAATTAGAATCTAAGATCAGCGAATTAGATAAGATAATATTGAATGATATAGACTTTTTAATTCTTAGGGCAAAGTATGATGATCTAGTTAAAGAACAAAATAAATTATTTGGTGAAATGAATACATATAATACTTTAAAAAAAGAAAGGGAGAATAAAATAATAGAGTTAAAAAAGAGATTAGAAAAAGTAGAAAAGATGATTGGCTTTGTTATAAATTTAAATGAGACTATAAAAGTTAAAACGATAGGATACGTAGAGGAAGTAGTAACTAAGTCTTTAAATCAAATTTTTAAAGTTAATTCTTTTAAATTTAAGATTTCTTTTGATACTCACGGTACTACTCCAGTATCTAATTTTTATTTAATAGAGAATGATGTAGAGAAAGATGTTATTAATTCTTTTGGAGGAGGGGTAGCAGATATAGTAGGAATAGTTCTTAGGCTAGTTCTTCTGGAATTACAATATCCTAAAAATACTGCTCCAGTTATTTTAGATGAGACTGGTAAATTTATTTCAAATGATTATCAAGCTAGTTTTTCTGACTTTTTAAAGAATTGGTCTACTACTTTTAAAAGACAAATAATTATTATATCTCATAAAACCGAGGTTATGGGATTTAGCGATAGAATTATTGAAATAAAAAAAGATATACACTCGTTTCCCATAATCAAAAAGTAATATAATATCACTTTTTATTTAGATGAAAAAAATAAGAGCTCGTCACCTTGCTATTTTCGATCTTCATATTCCTCATCAAGTACATTTAAATGAAGTTTATAAATTTATAAAATGGTATAAACCTACTGATTTAATCATTGGTGGTGATTTTTTGAATTTGGAATGGGCTAGTCATTGGAATGCTTCAGATTTTCCTATTTTAGGATTGAGTAAACTTTCTAATTGGTTGAAAGAAGAATTTCAGACAGGACAGGATGTATTAAATAATTTTAGAAAAGTAGCTGGGAGTGAATGTACTATTTATTATATTCCAGGAAATCATGAGAATTGGTTAAGACTGTTGGTAACAAAGTATCCAAGTATGTTGGATAATGTGCATTTGATGAATGTTGACGATATAAATTCAGAAACAGATTTTTCTAGCTATTCTAAACAATTTTTAGCTTTGCTTCTTAATTCTGTTTTACAATTAAATAAATTTAAGATAAAAGTACTTCCTCTAGATGCTCCATTGTATCTTAATAGGATATATTATATTCATGGTCATCAGATTAAAGGAATTAATCCTGCTAAGACGGCCGTTGAAAAGTATAAAAAGACTATTGTATTTGGACACTTTCATACTCATTCTGTTTATACTTCTACCAGTTTAATAGATAATAAAGAGATACATCAAGGAATTTGTGTACCTTGTATGTCAAACTTAGATCCTGGGTATATTAGTTCATTAGCAAATAATTGGCTTAATGGATTTTATATCGCTAATTGTTATGATGACTATTTTGTTTCTAATGTTATTCCTATTATCAATGGAAAGATTAGTCTATTAGATGGTAATATCCTTAATTGATATTAAAATATAATTTTGTATTGAATCTTTTTTGAAAAGTATATATAATATATCTATGAAAAAGTACAAGGTTATTTTAGCAGATCCCCCCTGGTTATACAATGATAAAGGGAGTTCAAAACACCCAGGTGCCTCACATAAGTATAATTGTATGAAATTAGAAGATTTGATGAATTTACCTATTGATATAATTTCAGATACTGATAGTGTTCTTTTTTTATGGTCGACTATGCCTATGCTTCCTAATGCTTTAAAGTTAGTAGAAGCTTGGGGATTTAAATACAAGACTATCGGTTTTGTTTGGGTTAAACGAAATAAAAAGAAGAAAGATGGATGGTTTTACGGGATGGGTCACTGGACACGGTCAAATCCTGAGGTCGTTATCCTGGGGGTTAGGGGTAATCCTAAGAGAGCTTCAGCAAATGTTCATAGTATTATAGAATCCCCAATAAAGATTCATAGCAGTAAACCTGATGAATTATATGATCGTATAGAAGAATTATGTGGTGACGTTCCTAGGGTTGAATTGTTTGCTAGAAAAACCAGAGATGGATGGGATAGTATAGGTTATGAAATTGATGGAAAGGATATTAGAGATGTTTTAAAAGTAGGAGAATAATATGGAAAATCAAGAAATTCTTTATTCGTCTATTACTTCTGATGACGAAAAGTTAATAGATGCTTTATTTACAACATTTAATCGATTTAGATTTATCGAAAAGGAGCATCTTTTTATTGTATATTGTCATAAATCATTTAAAGATCATATAAAAGTTGTAAAGATTCCTCCTTATTTAAATACTTTTTTACCTAAGAAGATTGCTATTATAATAGATAAAGAGAACTGGGGTTATCTAGACAGGAACTCTAAGTTAGCTCTTCTGTTTTCTGCTTTTCTTAGAATTACTCCAGGAAAAAAAGAGCCATATAAATTAATTTCTCCAGACCTAAAAAGTTTTAAAGAGGCTCTTAAACTTTTTGGTATAGATAATGAAAGGGCAAATGAAGTGTTTAAAACTTTATGAAAAAAGTATTAGATGGATATTACGATTCAGGTTATATATACTTAGTTCAAAAGGATTTAGCTGGGAAGTACGAAGAAAAAATTCCTTTTGACTGGTATTTTTATTCAGATTATTCTTTTATAGAATATATATTAAAGAATTCAAATGTTGATTCGTTTAAAAAAGCTTTTGGTATTTCTAAAATTATTATAAAAAAGCCCTATTGTCAGATATTTATTCCATATGAGAAATCAAAGGTTTTAATATCTACGATTGAAAGATATGGATTTAAGACATATGAAGGTGAGATAGATCCAGTTAAACGATATGTTATTGATACTGAGGATTGTCAGATATCAGATGAATATAAAATATTATATTTTGATATAGAAACAGATGATAGACCTAATCCTGATAATAGTACAGATATTATCGTTGGATCTAAGAGCATTTTAAGTATATCTGGTTATGCATCAGAAAATGATCATTTTACTATTTGTGAAGATAGTGAAATTGAAGTTCTTAGGAAAGCATTAGAAAAATTTAAAGAGTATGATATTATTGTAGGTTGGAATTCTAAAAGTTTTGACTTGCCGTATATTATCAATAGATTGAATTTTTATAAAGAAAAAGGATTGGATATAGTTAAAGAAGTTAAGTTTGACTGGCACCGGATTATACATGTCGATTTGATGTGGAGATTCAAACACGTATACCAACACAATTCAGTTCTTACTTCTTTTAGTTTAAAAAGAGTTTCAGAATATTTTAAAGTAGGTGCTAAGTTAGATTTGAATAATAGAAAGATATACGATTTATTTATTAATGACCGAGAACTTTTAATGAAATATAACCTTCAAGACTGTCGATTGTTATATGAACTTGAAAATAAATTAGGTATTATTCAACACATGATTAGTATGGCTGTGTTTTGTAAAACTTTTTTATCTAGTTTTTATATTACTGAGTTATTAAATAATCTTTCATTAATATACTCTAACAAATATAATATTCGATTAGAAACGAAGAAATTTATTAATGAAGAGAAAGAAGAGTATTCTGGTGGGTATGTTTTAGATCCTGTTCCAGGACTTCATAAAAATGTGTATATATTTGATTTTAGTTCTCTTTATCCTAATATCATGAGAACGTGGAATATTTCTCCAGATACACTTTTGAATAGTCCTATTGACAATTGTATAAAAAGTTGTTTAGATGGGGTATATTTTAGAAAAGACAAATTCGGATTGCTCCCATCTATTGAAACATATCTTTTAGACATGAGGGCTAAATATAAAGAAGAGAAAAAGAAACTTAAAAAAGAAGGAAAAGAAAATTCAGTTGAATATTCTATAGCTGATAGAAATGAAAAGATTATAAAAGAGCTAGGGAATTCTGTATATGGGGCTACTGCTAATAATCGTTCTAGGTTTTTTGATCTTAGGCTAGCTGAATCTATTACAATGGCAGGACAGACTTTAATTAAGTATTCCAAAAAGTTTTTTACAGATCTAGGATTTACAGTTGTTTCTGGGGATACTGATTCTATTATGGTTGCTCTTAAAGACGGGACAGATTATAAATTTTTATTAGATAAATTTCATAGCGAATTGGATAAGTTTTTGATGTCCACATATAATACTTTAAGTCCTACAACTCGATTTAAGTATGAAAAACGTTTTGATAAGTTTATTGTTATAAAGAAAAAGAACTATGTAGGTAGGGTTATCGATGACGGGGCCCCGTGTGATACTATTTATGCTAAAGGGTTGGAGTTAATTAAAAAAGATACCCTTAAATATACGAGAGAAAGGTTATCAGACTTAATAAAAAATTTACTTTATACAGATAATCCACTTGATTTTTATGTTCAGTGGATTGAAACTGAATGGGAGAAGATAAATACTGTTGTTGTTAAACCTGAAGATATAGTTATAACTAAAAAGATTTCTAAAGATTTTTCTGAGTATAAATCACTTCCTATGCAAGTTAGGATAGCCAAAAGAGTATGGGATTCTAACAATAAAGACTTTTTTATTGGGATGGACTTTCAATATATAATTAAAGATTCATTGGATAAAGAGAATAAAGCAATTTGGGTTGGTGAGTTTGACGGTAAATTTGATAGAAATTACTATTGGGAGCACTTGATTTACCCTCCTTTTAGAAGGATTTTAGAAGTTGTATTTCCTACTTACCAGTGGGATAAATATGAGCATGGTAAATATTGGGTTAAACCGACACGTACTAGAAAAAAAGCGTTGAAAAAAACTTAAAAGTTATATATAATAGAATTATGAAAACTTGTATTAAATGTGGAAATAATATTCCAAGTATACCTGGAATTGACAAGTGTATAGCATGTTATTATAAAGTAGAAGACTTTAAAAATTTTAAAATTTCTGATATCTTTGGCACCTTTCCTTTGGATTTCGGTTGGACTTTTTATTTAACAAATGATGAATATTCTCTGTTATCAAAAGAAAAGTCTTTAAACGAATATTTTAGACCGTTTATGTATGAAATAGTACATAAGATAGAAAAGAAAAATAAAATAGTAAAATTTTTTAAAGATATTGTTTTTAAATATAGCGAGATATCTACATGTAATAGAAGAAAGGTCGGGGCGATTATTACTATTAATGATAGAATAATTTCAACTGGAACGAATGGAAGCGTATCAGGATTACCCCACTGTGACGAAGAGGGGTGTTTGATAGAGGATAATCATTGTGTTAGGACTGTTCATGCCGAGATTAATGCAATATTAAATTGTGCAAATCTTGGTATTTCATTAAAAGATTCAATAATGTATTCTACAGATTTCCCTTGTTTTAGATGTATATCTGTTATTGGTAATTCTAATATAAAATCAGTTGTATACTTTAGAGACTATGTTGATAAATATAATAAATCTATTTTAGCAGGAATATCTGATAGAATATCATTTTATTATTTCGACGGTGAAATTATGAGGAGGAAGAATGGATAAGTATAGTATACCTAAAGGGAGCAGCAATCTAAGTGAAATTCTTGGACTTTTAAATACCAACGATTTTTACTTTCATATAACCTTAACTGCTCTTATTGAATCATTAAAGGAAAAGAAAGGGCCAGATGGAAATCCTTTAATTACAGAGGAAGAAATAGAGTTAAAGATTAAAGAGGTTAGGGATAAAGCTATGAATCAATTAAAGATAGTTACCCCTACCCCTGGTAGTATAATAACAAATACAGAAAAAAAATAGGGAGAAGCAATGACAGGATGGAAATGTCCAAATTGTGGAAGGTGTTACTCCCCATGGGTTAGTGAATGCAAATACTGTAATACTAAAGTAGAGAATACTACGTTTGTAACAACCACATTAACCTTATCTGAATTAACTAAACAACCTAAAAGTAGTAATAGTAGTAGTGAAAAGAAAAAGGAGAAAAAATGAAAAAACTCGTAATAATAAGTATAATATTAGTAGCAACTGTAGCAAAAGCAGAGATGTTTTCAAATCTGCAACCTGCTTCATTCCGAGATATTAATCACGGTACCTGGTATTTCGGCGGCACAACTAATCTATATAAATATAAGTTAGTGTCTTTTGACATTGGAATGATAAAGAATATGGAAAACAATGAAAACTTATTTCCAATAGGTGGAATAATGTTTTATGGCAGGGAGTTATTAGCTAAAAATCAAAATCTTGCTAAAATATCTGAAAGCATAAATTTCGATAAGAATCTACTTCGGTATATAAATGTAGGATTCTGGGGTGGTAAGAACTTTGATACTAGTAAATGGCTATATGGTTTCTATTTTGGATTTAAAATCGATATTAAATAATGGAGGAACATATGGATCTTAATGATATACAATCTAAACTACAAAAGTGGAGGGCCAATAACTTTAAAGAGATAACAGATCAACATCAATTAATGGGAATAGTTGAAGAGATAGGAGAGTTGTCTCATGCTATGCTTAAATGGAAACAAGGGATAAGGGGTTATGACACTGAGAAGGCCCATAGCGAAATGAAGGATGCAATTGGGGATATGATTATATTCACGATGGGATTGTGTGATGTTTATGGATGGAAATTATCAGATATAATAAAAGACACATCAGATTGTGTTTTAACTAGGGATTGGAATAAAAATAAATTTGATGGACATACAAAATGATACACATCGATAATATTATAATTGGGGCTGGCCCTACTGGGTTGAGTGCTGCATACCAATTAGATTCTTTAGGTCGAAGTTATACTATATTTGAAAAGTCTAATAGTGTCGGCGGGTTATGTGGCACTTTTGGGGATACGACAGTATTCGATAAAACCTCTCATATCTTTTTTTCTAATGATCCTGAGATTCTAGATCTAGTTAGAGCTTCTGAATTGAATATTTATCGAAGAAAAGCTGTTGTAAATGTAGATAATAATTTAATTCCATTTCCAGTCCAGAATCATATAGGGTCTTTTCCTAATGAAATAAAAATTGAAATTTTAAAAGATCTTTATAATTTAAAAAGCAAAGAATCAAAAAATTATAAAGATTTGTTATTAAATACCTATGGAAAGACTTTATTTTCGAAAGTATTGAAATCTTATAATGAAAAGGTATGGAATTATAATTTATCTAAAATGGGAACATATTGGTTTGGTGGTCGAATATGTATGCTTACGATTGAACAGATATTGAATTCATTGACAGGCCAAACTAATTGGGGTCCTAATGCTAGTTTCTATTATCCTGTAGGAAAGTCTTTTGACCAAATATTTGCTCCTCTTTTAGAGCAGGTACCCTCTTATAATATATCACTTAATTCTGTTGTTACCCACATTGATCCAGTTAATAAAGTAGTAGTTACGAATAATAAGTACGAATTTACATATGATAATTTAATATCTACTATACCTTTGATTTCATTATGTAAATTATTAAAGATGAAATGTGATTTCCCATATACTAGTGTTTTGAATACTGCTATAAGTGTAAAGTTAGATTCTCCAGTTGATCATAAGTTTCACTGGATGTATTATTCGAATCCTAACTTTCCGTATTATCGGGTTTTCAACTTGTCATCTGTTAATACATCGATACCTAATACTGAATTGAGATTTCTGTGTGAAACTTCTTTTAGAGGTAACGAGATTTTGCATCAAAATAATGAAGGGTTAATAGGTCAGATCCTTGCTGATTTTGGTATTGTACAACCCTTTACTATTAAAAAAGTTAATTCTTATTATGTTGAATATGCTTATCCTATTCCAGTTTTAGGTCTTGAAGAGAAGGTTAAAAAGATTTTAAATCTTCTGGATTCTAAGAATATATATTCAAGAGGTAGATTTGGGGCATGGAGTTATAAATACGGCAATACTGATCATGCTATTAGATATGGTTTAGATATTGCTAATAGAATTGTATCGAATAGTAAGGAGACACTAATATGAAGGTTGGATACTCTTTCTGGGGAATATTTTCTGAAGTAAATGTTGATATGCCATCTACCATAAATTCTTATGTTCCTTGGATTGTTCTAGGATTAATGGAGAAGCAATGTAAAGTATATCCTCTTCAAATTAATTTGGATGAATATTTTAGTAAAAAATTAAATAAAAAGATAGATTTTACATATCTATATGATCCACAATCAATGGAAAAGGTATATAAACATCTTTATAGTCATCCTAATTTTATTTCTGGGAAAACTCTTCCTGAATTAGATTTAGTAATACTTGACTGGAGATGGCCAATCCCAGGAAGGAATACTGAGAAAGATATTAATTCTATTAATTTTACACCTGATTTAATAAGACAAAATACTATTTTAGAGCATTATTCGAAGAAGAAGACAAAGATAATAGTATTAGATTTAGATCATAAAGTTACATTAGAAGATGAAAAGAAGTGGGGATTTACTATTATTGAACCTGCAGTAAAACCTAGAAATCAATATATAAAAAGGATTTCATCTGCCTTGCCGTATAAATTTTTTAAGATATATTATCAGGCAATAAAAGATAGAAATTCATTGATCACCTATGTTGGGAATAATTACGAGAGAGAAAGGGCTATTTACGATTATATTTATCCTATATCTACTAAAGAACGATTTAAAAACAAAATATCCTTTTACGGAAATTGGCTTAAGTACAGTAAAATATTTAAAGAAATAAGTGCTAAATGGCCCTACTTTAATTATTTTGGTAAGATAACAAAAGAGGATTATCTATATGTATATGGAAGGAGTTTTACTACCCCTTTATTAGCGAAGGACAGTTATTATAAATATGGATTCATGACCCCTAGACAAGTAGAATCTGTATTATATGGGTGTATCCCTATTGGTTTCTCTGAACACCTGGGTTTAGATAAGTATATTCCTAAGAAATTTATAGTTAAAGATTATAAAGAATATATCAGTTTATTAGATGAATTGGTGTCTATATCTGAAAGAGACTATAATAAATATTTGCATTCTTTTGAATCCTTCTTTCATATGTATGACTACAAAAAGTTTGCAGATCTATTACTTAAGTTATATGGAGAAGAGACATGCCACTTATAATTTTCGATTCGTATGACTGTGCCGGGAAAACGACTTTGATTAATGAATTTATTAAAAAAACTAAGCACCCTATTTCTGAAACTTTTTCAAACCAGAGGCCTAAGTTCAAGAATCCCGATGAGAATTATCTATGGTCTAAAGCCTGGCATTATAGTATTCTTGGGATTCTGAAATTATGTGATATAGATTTAGTTGTTGATAGATTCATAATGTCTGAATATTGTTATTCCCGTGTTCTTAGGGGATATGAAACTGATTATTTCAATGATTATATCAAAGAATTAAAAAAGTGTAAAACAGAGGTGATCTGGGTATATCCTACATTAAATAATAAAGATTGGTTTAACGAATTACACAAAAGATATATAATTAAAAAAGAGGATTATTTAAGTTTTGATAAGTTGTTAATGATAAAAAATGAATATGATTATTTGTTTCGTAATATTAAATTATCTAAAATTAAGGTTAATACTATGGAACCCATTGATAAATGTATTGATCTACTAGTAAAGGAGTTGTCATGAAGATTATAAAACTAGAAGAGATAGATATTAATAAGTATACCGATTTTTCATGGGATTTGCAACCTGATTTGTTGAAATATGAGGATGAACTTATTTCTAAGGATTCTGCATGTATAGAGATGAGTAAGTATAAATTTTCAGATAAAAGGATTCTTAATTTTTTAACTCTTACTTCTCTTCCTTTTTATACTAGAGAGGATGGGGTTGACCCGTCTGTGTTATCCCTTTTATGGGGATTTACTAAATGCTCTAAATGTGATACTACAGTAAAGAGATATACAGGTTTGTCAGGGAATCTAAAACCTAAATTTATATTTATAGGAGAAGCTCCTGGAGTAGGTGACGGAGAAAAGGCTATAATGGATAGAACTCTAGTATATGGTCCTACTTCTCATTTGGTTCGTCAGGCCTTATTAGATCTTGGACTTATACAACATAGTGCATTTACTAATTTACTAAAATGTTCTTTACCTAACAATAGGCCAGGTTATGCTAGTGAATATTCTAATTGCTTATATTATCTTAGCAATGAGATAAATGCATTGAGTCCTAAAGTAGCTATCCTTTTTGGTTCTAGAGTTAATACATATTTATCCAGGCATCTAACTATTCCTTATGTTAAGATGAATCATCCGACTTATTATATATATGAGCATAAAGAACCCCTTTTTAAAGAAGAATTAAATTCAAAGATATCGAGGTACTTGTAAATCTGGAGGACCTTATGGAATATGTTGATATAGATAGAATAGATCATGTTATACAAGGTTATAATATAAATGATACCTTTTTGAAATTAGCTGAGCATATACTTAGAAAAGGAAAGAAGGTTTCCCCTAGAGGAATAAGTACACTTG
>Ga0315298_1003663_pt1 | contig 24073 bp, 23 predicted proteins | sample WHS_1_MG_FD_203077 | JGI IMG/M metagenome (GOLD analysis project Ga0315298, IMG submission 203077) | Extremophilic microbial mat communities from Washburn Hot Springs, YNP, Wyoming, USA - WHS_1_MG | ecosystem: Environmental > Aquatic > Thermal springs > Hot (42-90C) | place: USA: Wyoming...
GTACGCTGTCGGTGCGGTGTTCTTTTTTCCGTTTCCCTCCTGGCAGAAAATGGTGGGTTACATCGCTTCTATGACGGTACTGTCCTATGTCATCGGTCCCATTGCCCTGATTCAGTTGCGTCGCGCGGTGCCTGATCTGGAGCGCCCTTTTCGCTTGTGGGCTGCACCAGTTATCGCACCCCTCACCTTTGTTGTGGCCAGCTGGATCGTGTTCTGGTCGGGTCTGAACACTCTGAATTTCATTTTCGGCACTTTGTTCGCCTTGCTAATCCTTTATGCCTTCACCGGCATCTGGCGGAAAGGCAGATGGTCCGCAATGGGGTGGCAGTATATGTGGTGGATTATTCCCTATTTTCTAGGTTTGTGGGGGATCAGCTGGCTGAGTCCGGCGGTTCTGGGCGGAACAGGGGTGCTTGGATTTTTTTCCGGCATGGCGGCCGTGGCCGTGTTGAGCCTGCTGATATTTTATGTGGCAATTCATCAGGCGGTGGCGGACAGTACCATGAGAGCGTACATGCAGCATTTTAGAAAGCGGGAAGCAGATGCGCCGTGAGCAGCATGTAAGCATGTAATGGGTGACAGTGCTACCGGCATGGGCTTACTTTTTTCAATCACAGATCTATTCGGTGAACAGGAGGGATGCATGACGGATCGCATCGGGAAAAAACGGGCAACAGAACCTAACCGATGGTCGAATCGTTCAAATCTGCAAACGGATGCGAAGCGTTGGGTGATTAAAATTGGCAGCAGCCTGCTGACGAACGACGGCCAGCATCTGGATACCACCGCAATACACGCTTGGATGCAGCAAATTCTGCAGTTGCATCAGCGCGGTGTGGAAGTGGTACTGGTGTCCTCCGGATCGGTAAGCGCTGGAATGCAACGTCTGGGCTGGACAGACCGGCCTGTTTCACTCAAAGCCCGACAAGCGGCGGCCAGCGTCGGTCAATCCGCCCTGATACATACCTATGAGAAGATGCTGCAGGAATGCGCGCAGCCCGAGAATGACCGTTTATACTGTGGTCAAGTGCTGTTGACTCACGATGATCTTCGTACCCGCCGGCGCTACCTGAATGCACGCTCCACGTTACGTACGCTGCTGGACATGAATGTGCTGCCCATCATCAACGAAAATGATGTGGTTTCTTACAGTGCGATCAATCTGGGCGACAACGACACCCTGGCTGCACTGGTGAGCAATCTGCTGGATGCCGATATCCTGGTCATTCTTACCGATCAGACGGGACTGTTTGACGCTGATCCGCGCAGTCATCCCGAAGCAACACTCCTGACGGAGGTTGGTGCAGGTGATCCGATGCTGGAGCGCATTGCCGGGGGAGGTGGATCCCGGGTGGGAACGGGCGGTATGCTGGCCAAGGTGCGTGCTGCAGCACGTGCCGCGCGTTCTGGTACATCGACGATCATTGCGAATGGACGCAGCCCGGAAGTCTTGCCGCGCTTGCAGCAAGGGGAAGCGATCGGTACCTTCGTTCATGCCCGCTTACCTAGGCTGGCTGCGCGGAAGCGCTGGCTCGCCGGGCATCTGCGCAGCCACGGAGTGCTGCATCTGGATCAGGGAGCGGCCCGGGCGATTTTGGAGGAGGGAAGCAGCTTACTGCCGGTGGGAGTTATCGCGGTGGAAGGTACATTCCGGCGGGGCGATTTGGTCGTTTGCAAAGATCCGCTGGGGCGGGACATCGCTCGCGGTTTGATCAATCTCGACGCGCCGGTCGCCGCCCGCTGCTGCCGGAAACAGAGTCATGAACTGGCGGATGATCCTGAGGTGTTGGAAGATGTGCTGATTCATCGTGATAATTTGGTAATCAACGACTTGTTACTCTGAAAAAGTGGTGAACTGGCTGACGATCCCGAAGTGACAGGGGATGTACCGATGCTGATCCATCGCGATAACCTGATGGTTAATGCCCCCCCGTCGGCTGAGCCATATTCCCGTCCGTGGGTAAAATCTGGCCGGGAATAATGTGGACGTCCTGCTGCTGGTGCGCCAGTGCTACGTTGTGGCGGAGCAGACTTTCCACCACGGAAGCACGGAGGTCAGTCTGCACGTTATAACTCTTGTTACAGTCGTCCAGATACACCCGCAGATAGAACTGCAGTGCATTTTCGCTGACATCCAGCAATAATGCGGTGGGCGGAATGCCGCGCGGATCATCTTGCAATACGTCGGGGTGATTTTGACCTTCCGCTACCAGCAACTCCTTTACCAGCGGGATATCGGCATCATGGGCAATGCTGAAGGGGATCATGAGGCGCAACACGCTATTTGTGTACATCCAGTTGGTCACCTGGCTAGAGATCAGTTCAGAATTAGGAACGAAGACTTCAGTGCGGTCAAAAGTAAGGATCAGGGTGTAACGGATGCTCATCTTCTGCACATATCCCTGAGTGGTACCCACCTGAATCCAGTCACCAACACGAATGGGACGCTCCAATAGCAGAATCAGGCCAGACACAAAATTATTGACGATATTTTGCAGCCCAAAGCCGATGCCAACGGATAATGCGCCCGCGATGATGGCAAGATTGTGCAGCGCTACACCCGCGGTGGAAAGCGCAATCAGTACGGCGATGATAAATCCCATATATCTGACGATGGACAGTACGGAGTGGCGGGCCCCGCTTTCCAAGTGTCCAATAATCCGGGAGTTGTCGGACAGGTATTTCTGGATCAGGGTGTTAATGTTGAACAGCAGCATGAGCAGGAGCACAGCAATCACCCAGCGAAAAGGCTGAATATGAAAGCTACCAATGGAGAAACCGGTGATGAAATATTTCCCGATCAGCGTAAATCCGGTATGCGTCAGACCCCAGGCATATAAAATAAAAGCCACTATGCCTAACCACACGGCGGTGTAACTCATTGCACTGAACCATGTTATCCAGGGCAATGGTTGATCTTCTTTCAGACCGAGGCGTTGGCGCAGGAGACGTTGCCAGCGCCCGGATTTTTGCGCTGTCTGTATCCAAAAATCGGCAAGCGTCCAGGAAAAAAATAGCCCCACGCCGAAGGCGAGCATGGACGTTAATAGGCCGAATAACAGATAGTTAGAAAGATTGCGATAACCGGTGGTAGTGAATATGGCGGTAGCGATCAAGGCTAAGAGTATGAGTATCCTAAGCAGCGGATAGGCACGGAAATATTTTCGATGTTCGGTCTGCCAGACCAGCCAAAACACTGCGCCGAGAAGTACCAGGTGGAAAATAGATCCAAAAAAGGCCGGCCCTATCGGCGATAATGGATCATTGGGAGAAATGCTGATCCAGGTGAGACCAAATATGGATAAGGCAGCGATGAATCGTAAGGTTCGCAGTGCGGGGCGTAGCGTTTGCAGTTTCCAAGGCGAATGACGGCTGACTACTCCCGACGGACTGAGAGCCAATGCGAGTAACATGGAGATAAAGACGTAGCCGCCCCAGGTGCCTAAAATGAGGGCAACGAGGGGCGAAAGAGTGTCTGTGAGATCGGTTGCCGTTGCAACGGCAGCGATGCCAGCCAGCAATGGTATATAGTGATAAAAATTATGTTGTACAGCAGGTAAGTTCAGTGTGTGATAAATTATTTTGGCTAGGGACGCACGTAAAATAAATAATAACACAAATATAAATACACCAATTCCTATGGATATCTGTAAGTTCTGTTGTGCAAAAATAGAACGTCCATTATGACCGAGCCAGAAATGTTGTTCGTCAATCCAGGTAGCGGCAGGGACGGATTGAAGGGCAATTGCCTGTTTCCAGATGCTGTGATCATGGCGTAAGAGCAATTCGTCATGTAGTGCATCACGTTTTTTGCTGATTTGCTCGCTTAGATCTGCGCTTGCGACGGCGAGAACCTTGCAGGTAGCGAGTTCTCCGCTGAGATTTTTTTGCTCATCCTGTAGTTTCAGGCGTAATGCACTGAGATTCTTTGGTTCGCCGGCAGCAGCGGGTCCCAGTATGCCCAGACCCTTATCTATTTGACTGAGGTTGCTGCTCCTTTCGGTTATGCACCGGTGCGCGTTGTCGTTGGTCACGCTTACGACTTTTTGCCAGCTCAGAAGTTGCTGTAAATCGACATTTTTTGACAAATCGTGGTGTATCGATTGTAGCGCTGCGCTGGCCTGTGACACCGGCGTGCTGGAGGCATGTGCCAACAGCGGAAAGATCAGTATGACAAGGCATGTGCCTAACCAGGATAAATATGAAAAGATAGGTCTATTGTTTGAAGAATTCCAGATGCTGATCGGTAAAATGATCGTCCGCTGAATCACATGCCGCTCCTTTGCTGAAGCCATTTATGGAGCCATAAATGGGCATTGGGTTGCGTGGAGCGCTATCCTATCACAGGTGATGACTGAGCGCTTCTGTTCATGCTGCTTGTTGTAGTCACTTGGCCACGTTGCTAGGTGGTTATTTGCACGATATAAAATAACGAGAAGGGAATGTGCCGTCGGCATATGGCGACAGCCTGGTGTGAACCCTGATCCTGAGGCTAAACTTTTTTGCAGCGGCGTATCTGACGGTGAATGATCACAAAAGGGGCCGTGGCCCTATGGGTGGGCGTTTCAGGCTTCCCTGCATGTTGGCGCCGCTGATTTTTCGGTGGTATGGCATGAAAACTGCTTAAGTGAGGGTGTGTAATGATCATCGTAGAGGAATTAGCTATGAAGAAGCCCATCTATAATGCCCTGTTCACGGCACTGATTGCCGCACCTTTCATCGCTTTGGGGGGTTTTGTGCATGAGATAACGCCACTGGATCCAACAACGACTACCTCTGCCCGGCCGATGGTGTCCAACGGCCTGCGAATGGTGGGCGACGCGCAGATGGTGGTGGGCCATGTTGAGCGGGCGGACTGGCTGCTGCTCACGCCGGAAGAGTCTGCCCATCAATCTTCGGCCGCCCCTCACCCACAGTATGCGTCTGTTACGGTACGGTCCCTGTAGCCGACGGGTGACCGTCTCCCGTCATTATTGAGAAGAATGCGGAGGAAGTGATGTCCACTAATAAATGTAAATGGCGTTTTCTGCTGTCGGCGACAGTGTTGGGTGCGGGTATCCTGTTGCTGTCGAATCCTGCGTTTGCGGATCGGGATGGCTGGGGTGGCCCGGCAGTGCGCTTATCCATCGGCGTTCCCGGCGTTGTCTATCCAGCGCCCACCTATTATGCCGCTCCACCGGCTTACTATTATGCACCGCCTCCGCCTCCGCGCTGGTATCGGCGTCATGAGCATTACTGGCACCATGAGCACGACCGTGGCTGGGGCGATGACGATTGATGGAGCTGGCAGGTAGCACTCCCACGGTGACGCGGTTAATTGATGATGGCGCGCCGTGCGCTGCGCGTCAGTAAGGGGAGTACGGCCTTTTGCAGCATGGGGGGTAGGGCGACCGGTTTGAGCAGCATTTTCATCGCCATGTCAAAAGGATAGTGACGACTTATCCAACTGCTCATGCGTTGTCGAAATGCCGAGAAATCCTCCAGGGAAAATTGCTGCCCCGGATTTTTTACTTCAAAAGCATTTTTGAGGGCAAGATAGCTGTCTTCCTGATCCACCTCGGCTACACGTTTCCAGAGTTCACGGCCAATGCGCCAGCGTGAATTTTTCTCGCGTGCTTGGTATTGCAGAAAAAATTGGTAGAAATATTTGTAGTGATGGACTTCGTCGGCGCGGATGCGTGCAGCGAGCTGGCACAGTACGGGCTCCGGGCTGGCCGCCTGAATCATCGTATAGAAGCTGGCCGTACCCGTCTCGACGACGCAGCGTGAAGCCATTTCCAAGGCGTGAGTGGGTCCTAGTAAATCGGTGCGACAGTAGGGCACATAAGCGTCTACAAAGCCCTGATAAGCACGTTCCCAATCAAAATCCGGCCAAATGGTGAGCACATATTGGCGCAATGCGCGCCCATGTTGTACCTCTTCGAGCTCCCATTCCTGGCGCAACCACATGGTGGCGCTCACATTTTCCTGATAGTATTCCACCAGGTTACGGGTGTAGAGATCAGACAGTGTTTCTACAAAGGAAGCACTGGCTAATAGATAGAACCAGTCCATGTTGCCGATGATCTTTTCCTTTTCAATGGCAGCGTAAGGAATATCGGCCTGAGACCAGGTCGGACGGACGTTATCTGCGGGCATTGTATTTGCCGCCTCCTTAAAATTCTGTCAGTGGGGTTGATGATTATAGCGCACATCTTGTTGTGGTGCCCCTGCGGCAACAAAGGGGTTCGCCCCTGACATTGCGGGCAGTGTCCGCACAGTAATTCACCACGACCCAGCAGGCAGCGGTAGGAGGCGCGCCGGGGCGCTCCTCAGTGGCAGCGCTCTCAATGGGCTCTGTCTTGGTCAGTCTGTCATGGGGCGCGTCGAGGGTCGGGGAGAGGCTGGCGGGACCGGGCGTGGCTGACGTATCATTCCCGCTTGAGTTGTGGCGGTATCCATTTCGTGTCTCGGGGTGTCTGCCCGTTGAAGGCCATCTTGCGTCCTAAGGAGGATGTCATGGCGTTATGTGTAGAATTGCATCCCCTGAATCCACAGCCGCGACTGCTGGCGCAAGCGGTTGAGGTACTGCGTGCCGGAGGTTTGCTGGTTTATCCAACGGACACCTGCTACGCCTTGGGTTGTATGGTGGCGGCACGAGAGTCCCAAGAACGGCTGCGGCGCATCCGGCAACTGGATTTGCAGCATGACCTGTCGCTGCTGTTTTCCAGCATTTCCCAAGTGACGGACTATGCCAAGTTGGATGATCGTGCCTATGCGCTGCTGCGTAAGACCTTGCCCGGACCCTACACCTTCATTCTACCAGCGACCAAAGATGTGCCGCGGCGCCTCGCTGACCCGAAAAAGCGCAGTATTGGTGTGCGCATACCCGCCAATCCCCTGTGTGAAATGCTGCTCACGGAGTTGGGAGAGCCCTTGATGAGCTCTACCCTGCAACTTCCTGGCGCCAATGCACCGCTGACGGAGCCCGATGAAATTTGCGACGTGTTGGGGAGTCAGGTGGATATGGTGCTGCTCTCGGGTGTGGGTGGGGTGCTCTGTTCGACGGTGGTGGATCTTTTGCAATGGCCGCCGCGTGTGCTCCGTCAAGGCGCTGGTGACCCGCGGCTGCTCGGTCTCAGTGTTGCCGTTTAGTCGCTTGCAGCATTAGGCGGGTAGGGCATTACGCTGATATACTCCATCCATGTCTGATGCCACGCAATTTATCCGAACCCTGGCCATTTGGGCCATACCTGTGCTGTTCGCCATTACGGTGCATGAGGTGGCCCATGGCTGGGTCGCCTGGAAACGGGGTGATCCTACCGCCATGCTCATGGGTCGCTTAACGCTGAATCCGATTAAACATATTGATCCTTTTGGGACAATTTTACTGCCGGGCATACTGCTCCTGTTTCACTCGCCCTTTCTCTTTGGTTATGCCAAGCCGGTGCCGGTCAATTTTGGCGGGCTGAAAGACCCCAAACGCGATATGGTGCTCGTCGCCATCGCCGGGCCGGCCGCCAATTTGTTGATGGCTTTTTTCTGGACGCTGGTGCTGTGGTTGGGCGGCCATCTCCCCGGCGCACTGGCGTATATCGGTGAACCCATGCAGTTGATGGGTGAGGCGGGCATTATGATCAATGTCATCCTGATCATTTTTAATCTGATTCCCATTCCGCCTCTGGACGGTGGTCGGGTGGCGGTGGGGCTTTTGCCGGCGTCAGCCAGTATTGCCCTGAGCCGGATTGAACCTTACGGATTCATCATTCTAATTGTACTGCTGTTTACCGGCGTGTTGTGGTCCGTCCTGGGTCCTCTTTTCCTGTTGGTGCGTAACTTTTTTCTGACGATTGGCGGTTTGTGATGACAGAGATCATCGTTTCCGGCATGCGGCCAACGGGTCGTTTGCATCTGGGGCATTATCACGGCGTACTCAAAAACTGGCTGCGTTTGCAGGATGAGGCGGAGTGTTATTTCTTTGTTGCCGACTGGCATGCGCTGACCACCCATTATGAAACAACACAGGGGATCAGTGAGGCGGTCTGGGATCTGCTCATTGAGTGGCTGGCGGTGGGGGTAGACCCGGACAAGTCCGTGCTCTTTATCCAATCCCATGTGCCACAGCATGCCGAACTGGCGCTGCTGCTGGGGATGCTGACGCCGCTGTCCTGGCTGGAGCGCGTGCCGACCTTCAAGGATCAGCAGGAAAAGTTGCGGGAGCGAGATCTCGCCACCTTCGGTTTTCTGGGTTACCCGCTGCTGATGACGGCCGACATACTGCTTTATGATGCTCACAAGGTACCGGTGGGGGCAGACCAGGTCGCGCATCTGGAGATCAGCCGGGAGCTGGCACGGCGTTTCAACAGTTTCTACGGGCGCGATGCCGATGCGGCGGCGCAGGTAGAAAAGGGCATGCAGGCCATGGGCAAGCGCGCGGCGAAGACTTTTACCTCCTTACAGCGGCGTTTTCAGCAGAACGGTGACGGTTTGGCGGTGACCGAAGCGGCGGCGTTCCTGGGGCAGCAGGCGGGACTCAGTGCGGGGATGTGCGAGCAACTCCTGGCCCACCTGGAGGGCAAGGGTCGAGAAATTCTTCGCGAGCCGCAGGCATTGCTGACGGCGGCCTCAAAAATGCCGGGGCTCGACGGGCAAAAGATGAGCAAGTCCTACGGGAATACCATTTCTTTGCGCGAAGTGCCGGAAGTGGTGCAGAAGAAAATCCGTACCATGCCCACCGACCCAGCCCGGGTGGCACGCACGGACCCTGGTACGCCCGAAAAATGCCCGGTCTGGGCCCTGCATCAGGTTTATTCCGGCCCAGAGACGCAGGCATGGGTCCGCAGCGGCTGTACAACGGCAGGTATCGGCTGTCTGGATTGTAAACAACCGGTAATTGAAGCGGTGCTCGCTGAACAGGCGCCGATCCGTGAGCGGGCGGAGTACTGGGCGGCACGGCCGGAGCAACTACAGGAAATTGCCCATGCGGGCGCCCAGCGTGCCCGCCAACGCGCCGATCAGACGCTGGAGCGGGTGCGCGCAGCCATGGGTCTGGCGCATGAGCAGCGCCATCTCTGAATCCCGCCCGTCGGCGGCGCCTATGCAGGTTCATGGGCAACCGCTGGAAGGCCTGCCTGACGGCCTCTTCATTCCGCCGGATGCCTTGGAAGTGTTGCTGGAAAGCTTTTCCGGTCCGCTGGAATTGCTGCTCTGGCTGATCCGCCGTAACCGCATGGATATCCGCGATATTCCGGTGGCCGAAGTGACCCGGCAGTATCTGCACTACCTGCGCGAAGCGCGTCGCCGCAATCTGGAACTGGCGGCGGAATATCTGCTGATGGCGGCCTGGCTGGCGGAGATCAAGGCACGCATGTTGCTGCCCGTGCCGCCCGCAGCGGAGGATGAAGACTTCGATCCCCGTCTGGAACTGGCGCGCCGCCTGGAGGCTCTGGCTACGGTGCAGAGTCAAGCGGAGGCGCTCCACACTTTGCCTCAGGCTGGACGGGATTTCTGGACGATTTACCCCGCGCCACATCCCGATCTGCCTTTGGCACCACCGCTGGTAGCCCTCACCGATATCGTAAACGCTTGGCAGGCGTTGCTTCTGCGCCCCGCGCGCAAGCCACCTCCCGCCCATACCCTGACGAATCCGCGTATGGGATTACGGCAACGGATGGTGGAGCTACTACTGTATTGCCGCCGAGAACCGCGCCCCTGGTTTCTTAACGAGCTCTTGCCGCCTATGGCAGATCGCCTGGCTCTGGCAGTGTCACTATTAGCCATATTGGAATTACTCCGGCAAGAGGCACTGGCTTTGGTCGAAGGCGAAGAGGGGGTCTGGCGGGTTGCGGTGGCTGGTGTCGATGGGCTTGGTGGTGCCTGATGCGTGAAGCGCTCCTGGCATTGTTTCTGTCCAGCGCTGAGCCGCTCTCCCGCGAGCACTTGGCGGCCCTCCTCGACGACGATCCCGACTGCGCAGGATGGGAGGCGGCGCTGGAGATGCTGTTAGCCATTGGCGAAGGACCTCTGCAACTGGTCTCTGTCGCCGGTGGCTATCGTTTGCAGATTCATCCCCGTCATAATGCCCTCCTGGCGCGCCTTCACGTGGAGGCACCACGACCTTTATCGAAGGCGATGCTGGAGACCTTGGCCGTGATCGCCTATCAGCAGCCGATAACGCGTCCGGAAATCGAGCACTGGCGAGGGGTTGCAGTGAGTGCGCAGATCATGCAGCAGCTTCAGGAGCGCGGCTGGATAACGGTCGCCGGGCACCGGGATACGCCGGGGCGACCTGCACTTTGGGTGACAACACCAGGTTTCCTGGCGCATTTTTCGCTGTCTTCGTTGGAAGCATTGCCAAAGCTCATGGTGGCGGAGAGACTTGGGGAATGTGAAAAGCGCATCAGAAAGAAACATGATAAAAAAGATATTGGGAAAGTTATAATAATCTGATTTGACGAATTTGGGGTGTACTATAATATCTAAAGCAGAATTTGAAATTAGGCTCGGTAAGCGGAGACAGGTACTGTAGCTTACCTAGAATCTGGCGCAGTAAGTTACGTGAGGAGCGAGCGATGGCACATGTCGTAATTTTGGGTGCGGGCACAGGCGGAATGCCGGCCGCCTACGAAATGAAAGAAGCCCTGGGTTCCGGGCATGAGGTGACGCTGATCAGCGCCAATGATTACTTCCAGTTCGTACCGTCCAACCCGTGGGTGGGCGTAGGCTGGAAAGAGCGCGACGACATCGCCTTTCCGATCAGACCATATGTGGAACGCAAAGGGATACATTTCATTCCGCAGTCCGCCGAACATATTGATGCCGAAGCGCAGGATATTACCCTCGCCGATGGTAGCAAGGTTCATTACGACTATCTGTTGATTACTACCGGTCCGAAGCTGGCTTTTGAGAATGTGCCAGGTTCTAACCCGCATGAAGGTCCGGTGCAGTCCATTTGTACGGTGGATCATGCAGAGAAGGCCTATGCTGAATATCAGGCGTTGTTACGCGAGCCAGGCCCTATCGTTATGGGCGCTATGGCGGGCGCCAGTTGCTTTGGTCCCGCTTATGAATATGCCATGATTGTTGCCTCAGACCTCAAAAAGCGGGGCATGCGCGACAAGATTCCATCCTTCACCTTTATCACGAGTGAGCCTTACATTGGTCACCTGGGCATTCAGGGCGTGGGTGATTCTACGGGTATCCTGACCAAGGGGCTCAAGGAAGAGGGTATTGAGGCCTACACCAATTGTAAGGTCACCAAGGTCGAAGACAACAAGATGTATGTGACCCAAGTGGATGAGAAGGGTGAAACCGTCAAAGAAATGGTTCTGCCAGTCAAGTTCGGCATGATGATCCCGGCCTTCAAGGGCGTGCCTGCCGTGGCAGGTGTCGAGGGGTTGTGCAATCCCGGCGGTTTTGTCCTGGTGGACGAACATCAGCGCAGCAAGAAGTATGCGAACATCTTTGCGGCGGGTATCGCTATCGCGATTCCGCCGGTGGAGGTGACCCCGGTGCCGACCGGCGCGCCCAAGACCGGTTATATGATCGAGTCCATGGTGTCGGCGGCGGTACACAATATCAAGGCGGATTTGGAAGGCCGTAAGGGTGAGCAGACCATGGGCACCTGGAATGCGGTGTGTTTTGCCGACATGGGTGATCGCGGTGCGGCGTTTATTGCCTTGCCCCAGTTGCGACCCCGTAAGGTCGACATCTTTGCCTATGGCCGCTGGGTACATCTGGCCAAGGTGGCCTTTGAGAAGTACTTCATCCGCAAGATGAAGATGGGCGTCTCCGAGCCTTTTTATGAGAAGGTGCTGTTTAAGATGATGGGCATCACCCGTCTCAAGGAAGACGAGACCCATCGTAAGGTATCCTGATCGTTCTGTTGATCAGTGAAAATACCCCCGCCTTGTGCGGGGGTTATTTTTTTGTAGGTGCGGAAGCGTGGACGGGATATGATCCGGGGAGTATTTGCCGCAGCTTGTGTAGGTTTTGGAGAAACATGGACGAAAAATTGCAGAAGGTACTCGCGCGTTTTGGCCTGGGATCCCGCCGCCTGATGGAGGCGTGGATCGCGGCAGGGCGCGTGGTGGTGAATGGCCAACCCGCCAAACTGGGGGATCGGGTGACGGCACAGGACAAAATTGCCGTTGACGGGGAGGCGTTGCGGATTCCCTCCTGGGTGCGTCCGCGCCTGCGCGTGCTGCGCTATCACAAGCCGGCGGGGGAGCTCACTACCCGCAGCGACCCCGAGGGCCGGCCCACGGTTTTTGATCGCTTGCCGCGGCTGCGCGGTAGCCGCTGGATTGCGGTCGGGCGTCTCGACTACAACACCGAAGGCTTGTTACTGCTGACGAATGACGGCGACCTCGCCAACGCACTGATGCATCCGCGCGCGGGTATCGAACGGGAATATGCCGTCCGGGTGATGGGGGTGGTGAGTCCGGAGCAGCAGACCAGTTTGTTGCAGGGTGTGGCGCTGGAAGACGGTGAGGCGCGTTTTACGACGGTGCAGGAAGCCGGTGGTGAGGGCCTCAATCACTGGTATCACGTCACTCTGGCCGAGGGGCGTAATCGCGAAGTGCGACGACTCTTCGAGGCAGTCGGCCTGACCGTGAGTCGCCTGATCCGGGTGCGCTACGGGGTGGCGGAAATGCCGCGTTTGCTCAAGACCGGTTACTTTGACGAATTGCCCGACGAAGAGCGCGAAGCCTTGCTCGCCAGCGTGCAGTGGGTCAACCCCGCGACACCGCCTCCTGACAAAGCGGGACGAGGGACAGATGTGTCCGAACCGCGCAAAAATAACAGTCGGCGAGAAGCCCGACAGGGGGCATCGCGTGGCCGAACGGGGCAGGGACGTCGGGTGGTCCGGGATTAGCGCCTGTCGATGCCAGGGGAAAATGGCTGGTTGGCGGTATTCAGGACGTTGCAAGAGGCGTTCGGCCCACAGGAGTGGTGGCCCGCGCAGTCGCCCTTTGAGGTCATGGTGGGCGCGATCCTGACCCAGAATACCGCCTGGCGCAATGTCGAAAAAGCGATTGCCAATCTGCGGGCGGCGGATGCCCTGAGCGTGGCCGTCATTTTGGCTCTACCGGAAAGTGATCTGGCTGAACTGCTCCGGCCATCCGGATTTTATCGGATAAAGACCAAGCGCCTGCTGGCCTTGTGCCAGTTTCTGGAGGCGCAGGGTGTGGGCGCGGTGCCGGAACAGATCGCCCGGCAGGCGGCCGTTCCGGCACTGCGGCGAGACTTGCTGGCGGTCCATGGTGTCGGTGAGGAAACCGCAGATTCCATTCTGCTCTATGCCCTGGGTCTGCCGGTTATGGTGGTGGACACTTACACCCGCCGGATTGGTGGTCGTGTGGGTCTGTTAGGCGATCATCTGTCCTATACCGAGGTGCAGGCTGCCATCGAGGCGGAGCTGGTGCCGGGCGACGCAGCGGTACGTAATGCGCTGCATGCCCTGCTGGTCTCTTTGGGCAAGGATTACTGTCGGCCTCGTCCGCGCTGTGATACCTGTCCGCTCAATACGCGCTGCGCTTATGCGGCAGGGCGATGCCGCCCCCGCCAACCAGAACAGCCATAGCATTCATCTGGCTAAGTTCATATCCTTTTGACGAGCTTGATGATGCTCAGAAGGATGACCGCGCCGATGAAAGCCACAACGATGGCGCTGATAATACCCGCCCCGAAAAGACCTGCCAGGCCGAAGAAGATGAGTACGAAGCCACCGATGAACGCGCCGATGATACCAACGATGATATCTCCGATGATCCCAAAGCCGCGTCCCTTGATCAGTAGTCCCGCCAGCCAGCCCGCAATGCCGCCAATGATGAGGAAGGTGATGATGCTCAGGAGAGTCATGGTGGAGGGTCCTGTGACGGGTTTGGATATTCACCTTAGCAAAGTATGGAGGTGATCTCTATATTTCACATTTGGATGATACCCAGGTTCCGAGCGCAACTGGCCGTGACCGGTTCTATAATGAACGAAGTGCAGATCAACGGGAGGTGAGGCATGGTGGGGTCAGAACGGTCCGTTCACATTTCGGCAGAAGGGGTTAGCCTGGAAGGCATCTGGGCGATTCCCGAAAACGCTCTCGGTCTGGTGCTCTTCGCCCACGGCAGCGGCAGCAGCCGCCTGAGCCCCAGGAACAATTACGTGGCGCAGATACTGCGTGACGGCGGTATTGGTACCTTGCTCTTTGATCTGCTGAGTGAAGAGGAGGACAGGGTCTACGCCACCCGCTTCGACATCGGCCTGCTGAGCGAGCGCCTGGCGTTAGCCACCCGTTGGACACAGCGACAGCCGGGGGCGGCGGGCCTGCCCCTGGGTTATTTCGGCGCCAGCACCGGCGCTGCGGCGGCCCTGCGCTCCGCCGCCCAGTTTGGTGACGCTATCGCTGCGGTGGTTTCCCGCGGCGGGCGACCCGATCTCACCGGTCCCGCCATCACCCAGGTAAAAGCGCCCACCCTCCTTATCGTCGGCGGCTTAGACGATGTGGTGATTGGTCTGAATGAGCAGGCTTTCGCCGCTTTGCGGGCGGAGAAGGAACTGGCCATTGTCCCCGGCGCCACCCATCTCTTTGAGGAACGAGGGACGCTGGAAGCGGCGGCCCGCCTGGCCCTGGAGTGGTTTCAGCGCCATTTCAAAGCCGCAGCCGGAGCCGCCGATGTGACAAGGCGGTGAAACAGGTCCCGCACGCGTCGGCCTAGCTGCTCATGGTCGCCGCCAGCAGTGGCCGCAGCTCCTTGAGGGTCCTCGTATTGAGCACGTCTTTCTTCTCCAGCCAGCCGCGCCGCGCCTGCTGTAGGCCGAAATGCAGGTTGTCGAAGTCGTGAATGCTGTGGGCATCGGAATTGACGGCCAGCAGCACCCCTTCTTCCTTGGCCATCCGGGCATGGATATCGACGAGATCCAAGCGCTCGGGCTGGGCGTTGATCTCCAGAAAGCAGCCCCGCTCGCGCGCATGGCGGATGACGCGGGGCATGTCCACATCCATGGCTTCCCGGCTGCCGATGAGCCGTCCGCTGGGGTGGGCGAGGATGGTGAAATGGGGGCTGTCCATAGCCTTGAGGATGCGTGCGGTTTGTTTGCCCCTGGGCAGATCGAACCGGTAGTGCACCGCAGCCACTACCAGGTCCAGGTCACCCAGGATGCCGTTGGGCAAATCCAGGCTGCCGTCTTCCAGGATGTCCACCTCTATGCCCTTGAGGAGCGTGATGCCATCGAGTCCCCTATTAAGGGCATCAATCTCGTCCAACTGCCGGCGCAAACGCACCGGGTCGAGGCCATGGGCGACGGTCAGGTGGCGGCTGTGCTCGGTGATAGCCAGATATTCCAGACCTGCGGCCTTGGCCGCCGCGGCCATGTCCCGCACACTATAGTGACCATCACTGGCCTTGCTGTGGGCGTGAAGGTCGCCGCGCAAATCGCCCATCGCCACCAGTTTCGGCAAATGTCCGGCGCGGGCGGCCTGGATTTCGCCGCGGTTTTCCCGCAGTTCCGGCTCAATATAAGGCAGGCCGACAGCGGCATACACCGACTCCTCCGTATCGCCGGCGATACGTTCTTTCCCGCGAAAAAGCCCATATTCGTTGACTTTCAGACCCATATCCTGACCCATGCGGCGGATGGCGATGTTGTGGGCCTTCGAGCCGGTGAAATAATGCAGGGCGGCACCATAGGCGGATTCGTCCACGGCGCGCAGGTCCACCTGGAGTTTGTTCCGCAGGATGACGGTGGCTCGGGTAGTGCCTTGGGAGAGGACTTCCGCCACGTCCTCATAGGCGGTGAAGCGCTCCATCACCGGACTGTCGGCAGTGGCCGTAGCCAGTATATCCAGGTCGCCCACCGTGTCCTTGCCACGCCGGAAGCTGCCTGCCACTACCACCCGCTGCACGCCGGGTACGTTCTGCAGGTATCGGACCAGGGCGGCTGCATACGGGGCGGCGATGGCGATAGGGAAACGGGGAACGGCGGCGACCTGGGCCTGAAGGGCTTCCAGGATGCGCGTTTCGGTCTTCTCGCCAAAACCGGGGACACTGCGAATGCGCCCCTCCCTGGCGGCGCGGGTGAGCTGGTCCACGGTCTCCACGTCCAGTTCATGCCAAAGCGCCTTGACCCGCTTAGGTCCAAGGCCCGGCACCTTGAGCAGCTCCGTCAATGCCGGCGGGGTCTGTTTTTCCAGTTTTTCGAGAAAGGAGCAGTGGCCCGTGGTAACGATCTCGATGATTTTTTTAGCCAAGTCGTCGCCGATGCCGGGCAGTTCCGTGAGGTCTTCACCGGCATCTACCATGGTCTTGACGTCGCTGCTCAGGCCTTGTACGAGACGGGCGGCATTGCGGTAGGCGCGTACCCGGAAGGGATTGGCGTCCTCAATCTCCAAAAGATCGGCGATTTCGTCGAAGATGTGGACAATATCAGGATTGAGAATGGGCATGTTTATGGCTGCTCCGGTTCCTGCCTGGGCGATGTTGCGCGCAAAATCTCCAGCACCTCTTTATCCTTGACTTCACGGAAGTCTGTAAAGAACTCGCCCACCGCATAAAACGGTTCCGGGGCCGCCAAATAAACGAGATCATCGGCGAGGGGGCGCAACTGCGCGATGGTGTCGGGAGGGGCCACGGCAAAGGCGGCGATCAGGCGGGCAGGTCGCTGCTGGCGAAGGAGACGCAATGCGGCCCCCAAAGTAGCGCCGGTGGCGACGCCATCGTCAACCACAATAACGATGCGGCCCTGGGGATCAATGGCCGGATGAATCGGCGTGTATTGTGTGCGCCGCGCTTTGATCACCTCCAGTTGCCGGGCCGCTTCGTCGCGAATGTACTGCGCGTCGATACCCAGGCGACTGGCCATGGGATCGGTCCATATCCGCCCATCTTCATCGACGGCGCCTATGGCGTATTCGGGGTTGCCCGGTGCCCCGATTTTGCGCACCAGGACGACGTCAAGGTCCCCGTGGAGGGTATTGGCGATGATGCGCCCCATGGGCAGCGCTCCACGTGGAATAGCGAGTACCAAGGGGTGTTTACCCGCATAAGAGGCCAAGCGATGGGCTAGTAATTCCGCTGCCGCTTCACGGTTGGCAAAATGTTGTGGAATCGTGGTCATCATTAGTCCTCCAGAACCAGCCCCGTCCGTGGCCGGCGTGGGTGTTGGATTCGGTGAAGTTGCGGTAAGCATCGAGCACAAAGTAGAGGATGAACATAAGGCCGATGGCGGCGATACCAGCGTTGGGTAGTGCAATCATGATCCCGCCGGTAATGAGCAGAAGCACCGGTTTGAGCCAGTCTACCAACTGGTGCTGATGCGTCTGATAACTGTGGATGAGCCAGGTGAACCCGGCCATGATCAATATGGCCGCCAGTACAAAACCCGCTTCGCTAACCTTCAAGTCCCCCAGCCAGCGGGACTTGCCGCAGTGAGTGGTCCACAGCCGGCGGCGACCGGGGGAATGGGTGGTGAAGATAGTCCCGGCGCGGGTAGCGGTAAGGGCGCAGGGAAGGCTATTCCCAGAGGAAGCCATTCGTCCGCCGCGCCCTGCACCGGAGTGACGGGCATCTGTATGGGGTGATGATGCTCAGGAGGGCCATGAACGGTTATTCAACGATGACCTCCAGCGCGCCGACATCCAGCAACGCGGCTTCCGCCATCGCCGACTCCTTTTCGTCAAAGCCATAGAATTCACAGGAGACAACGTCTTTCTCTGCAAAAACCGCAGGCTTCAGATGTGTCTGCTGCTGCAGTATCTTGCGCAAGACGTCATAGTAATCCGCATGATCCGGATGGCTTTCCATCAGTGCCTTGCGGATGCTGGAAAATCCTTCCCTGACCGCATTCTCGTCATTAAATAAAGCTTTTATAGCAAACATAAGACTCCTACGATTTATTCTTCATCAGCAGCGCGATGAGCATCACGACCAAAAAGCTCCAGAACAGGAACAAGAACGCGTCCAGTATACCACGCATTGCCGCATGCTGGGCCAGAATCTGGCCCAGCACCTGCCATGCCTGATTTCCCTGGTGTAAACCGGCGGCACCCAAATAACGCGGCAATGCCCCGTTGAAGGGATTGATATGCCCTCCCATCTGATTCCATGCCTCCTGCGCCTCTTCGGTCATGATGGTGGAGATGATGGCAATGCCAACAGAACCGCCAAGATTGCGCATGAGATTGAATATCCCCGATCCCTCCGGCGTCTGCTCCCTGCTGAGGGTCGCAAAGGCCAGCGTAAAAAGCGGGATGGAAACTAGGCCGAGGCCGAGGCCCCGGATGACTCCGGGCCAGATGATCCAGGCAGGACTTACCTGCAGGTTGTAGGAGAGGCTGATCCAGGTACCCGTAGCGCCCAAAAAAATACCGGCCATGATCATCCAGCGAGGGTTGGCCCCGCGATTGAGCAGTCGTCCCGCCATCCACATGGAAATCCAGGAGCCCAGACCCTGCGGGGCCATGACAAGACCTGCGGTTTGTGGTTCGTAACCCATATAATCCTGCAGATAGATGGGCAAAATCACCATGGTCCCATAAAGCGCCAGGCCGAATAATCCTATTCCCGCACTTCCCAGTGTCAAAGAGCGATCCTTGAGCAGACGCAAGTCGACCAGCGGATGAGAAACGCTGAGCGAACGCAGGACAAAGAGCATAATACCCATGCTGGCCAGCAGCATCAGGATGATGATGAAGCGGGAGCTGAACCAACCGTCCTGATCGCCGAGACTGAGCATCATCTGCAACGCACCCAGCCCAATCGCCATCCATAAAAATCCTAGCCAATCAATAGGTCGGGGAGTATCGCTTTTGCCAAAACGGGGGATGTAAAAAAGCAGCATGGTAAATGCGATGATGCCAATGGGGATGTTGACGTAGAAACACCAGCGCCAGGAGAGGTCTTCGGTGAGATAGCCACCGAGCACTGGACCGACAATGGGGCCGAGCATGGTGCCCATGCCCAAGGTCGCCATGGCCACTCCGCGTTTTTCCCGGGGGTATGCCTCGACCAGAATAGCCTGCCCGACGGGCACCAGAGATGCGCCCAGTGCCCCCTGCATAAAACGCCAGAAAACGATTTCCGTGAGGCTGTGAGATTGGCCGCTCATGACCGAGCAGACCAGAAAGCCGGCCACGCTCCACAGGATGAGCTGCCGTTGTCCGAAACGCTCGACCAGCAAGCCTGTCAACGGGGTGACGATGACCATGGCGAGCATGTAGGTGGTGAGTGCCCAGGTAATTTGATCGCTATTGGCGTGAAGCGAGCCCTCCATGCGGGGCAACGCCACGTTGACGATCGTGATGTCCAGAACATTCATGATGATGCAGGCCATTACTGCGACGGTAATGGCGAGTAGATGCGGGCTGCCCGTTTCGCCGGGATTACCGCTTGCCCGCATCGGCGCGTGAACGCCATCCATCGTTATTTATGATCTCCGGCGGTGGCGTTACGGAGCATCAGCAGAATGATGCCATCAAAAATCAGATTTACGCCCACAAAGATGCCGACCAGAATGAGCGAACCCTGTGGCCAAGTGACAAAAAACAGAATGGCTATGGCAATATCGATCCCTCCACTGAAAATAAACCAACCCCGCCCGTGGCCGGTGTGGGTGTTGGATTGGGTGAAGTTGCGGTAAGCATCGAGCACAAAGTAGAGGATGAACATAAGGCCGATGGCGGCGATACCGGCGTTGGGCAGTGCAATCATGATCCCGCCGGTAATGAGCAGAAGCACCGGTTTCAGCCAGTCTGCCAACTGGTGCTGATGCATCTGATAACTGTGGATGATCCAGGTGAACCCGGCCATGATCAATATGGCCGCCAGCACCCCATCGGTTACGGCAGAAAGAATGACCGGACTCAGCAGCCCGAAAAGGCCGATAACGATCAGGGCGATGGCAATCGGCAGGAGGTATTTGCCAAACATTTTGCGCTCGGCTTCGACGATAGTGGGGAGATCAGGTATCTGATTATTCATGAAGTTATCCCTCTCAGCGATACCAAAGTATCTCGGTGCTTTCCATGGGAACCAAACATCCGTCGCGATGCGGAATGATCCTCGGCGTGAAACGTTCGACCGCGCTTTGGGCAGGCACTGCACAGGTATAATTGTAGCTATTAATTGCCCCACTTAAGGCGTCGCCGCGCGTCATTGCATAGATTTTAGGGCCTTGCCCTCCGTCGCCATTGGCAAAGAGTTGTACCGCCACGGCGTCGGCGTCAAGATCATCCAGATATACATGCACCTGAAAATGATGTGCGTCCGTGTCACTTTGTACATTCAGTTCGCCAAAATGCAGGCCCTGCCAATGCTGACGAATGTCATGCTGCCATCGAGTGATCCCGTCCACCGTAGCCCGTTCGCTACGGGCGGTGAGGAGGCGGGCGGCGGGGGTATATAAAGAGTGTACGTATTCCTGCAACATGCGATTGCTGCTGAATTGCGGGGTCAGCCGGCTCATGCTTTCGCGGATTTTGTTTATCCATCCACAGGGGCAGCCGTTGGCATCACGCTGATGGTAGAAGAGGGGAACAACCTCTTCCTCCAACAGACGGTAAAGCTGCTCTGCCTCCAGGCGGTTCCATTCCGGGTCGCTATCGTGCTCCTGACCGTCCCCCAACGCCCAGCCGGTCTCCGGGCTATAGGCCTCGGCCCACCAGCCATCCAGCTCCGAGAGGTTGAGGCCGCCGTTGACCAGCACTTTCATGCCACTGGTGCCACTGGCTTCCCAGGGACGAAGCGGGGTATTGATCCACAGGTCAACACCTTGCACCAGTTGTTCGGCGACCATCATGTCATAATCGGCGATGAAGACCATGCGCCCGGCCAGATCGGGATGTTGATGAATAAATTGGGTCCATTGCTGGATCATGGCCTTGCCGGCACCATCCTTGGGATGTGCCTTGCCCGCGATCAGCAGTTGTACGGGACAGTGGGGATTATTCAGCAGACGGTAGAGACGGTCCGGATCAGTCAGCAGCATATTGGGGCGCTTGTAGGCGGCAAAGCGGCGGGCGAAACCGATGGTAAGGGTATTGGGGTCGAGTGCCGTTTTGGCCTGTTCGCAGTCCTGATCGGGTGCGTGTGCGGCTGCCAGTTGTTTTTGCAGACGTTGCCGGGCGAAGTGGATCACCTGCTGGCGCGCGGTGCTGCGCAGTTGCCAGATATCTTCATCGGAGGTCTGGTGAAAGTCTGCTTCGATATCCTTTAAGTCCCCCAGCCAGCGTGCCTTGCCGCAATGGTTGGTCCATAAGGCGTCGGCTTCAGCGGAATCCCAGGAGGGCGTATGAACACCATTGGTGACATGGGTGACCGGGACTTCGTCTTCGGGCCAGCGTGGGAACAGGGGTTGGAACAAACGACGGCTGACGGCCCCATGCAGGCGACTGACGCCATTGACGGTAAGGCTGCCGTGAATGGCGAGCCAGGCCATATTGAAAGGTTCGCGGGTGTCTTCGGGATTCTCCCGGCCCAAGGCGAGGATCGTCTCCACGTCTATGCCGAAGGCCCTGGGTGCGCCGGCGACGTAGCGCGTCAGCAGTTCCGGCGGAAAGCGGTCGAAACCGGCGGAAACGGGGGTATGGGTGGTGAAGATATTCCCAGCGCGGGTAGCGGTAAGGGCGCAGGGGAAATCGGTTCCATGATCCTGTATGTGGCTGTAGGCCCGGGCAAGAATGGCGAAGGCTGCATGCCCTTCGTTGAGGTGGCAGATATCTGGCTGGATCCCCAGGCGGCGCAGCAGCATCCAGCCGCCGACGCCCAGGCAGATTTCCTGCTGCAGGCGAGTCTCCGGGCCGCCGCCGTAGAGTTCGGCGGTGATGCCGCGATCGGCGGGGGCGTTGAGGGGGTCGTTGCTGTCGAGCAAATACAGAGTCACCCGACCGACCTTGGCCTGCCAGGCGCGGAGGATGACTTTGCGGCCGGGGAAAGGCAATTCCAGGCGGAGCCATTCGCCCGACGCGTCCCGCACCGGAGTGACGGGCATCTGGGTGGGGTCGTTGTAGGGATAGAGCTCAATCTGGCGACCGCAATCGTCGAGGTTCTGGCGAAAATAACCCTGCTGCCAGAGCATGCCGATACCCAGCAGAGGAATACCGAGATCGCTGGCGGTTTTCAGGCAGTCGCCAGCAAGGATACCGAGGCCTCCCGAGTAGATGGGCAGGGACTCGGACAGGCCAAACTCCATGCTGAAATAGGCCACTTGACTGAAGGGCGGGTGGGGATAGGTTTTGCCGAACCAGCATGTTTGCGCGAGGCGGTCGCGGTGCTCGCTGACGAAGGTGTTCAGCTTCGCGATAAAATCCTGGTCCTGGGCCAGTTGCTGGAGCGTATTGCCGCCGACATTTTGCAGAATCAGCCAGGGATTGCGGGTTTGCTCCCAGAGTTCAGGAGCGATGTGCTGCCAGAGCGTGTCGGCGGCATGGCTCCAGGACCAGCGCAGGTCGAGTGCAAGTTCGGCTAGACCGGCCAGTGATTCGGGAAGTTGCGGGAGAAGGTAGCAAGGGGTAATGGTCACAAAGTTCTCCGGTTCAGTGGGATGTGCGGTGAGTAGATCAGTGGGGGGCGACTTGCTCCAGACGCATAATCTCTAAACGGTTGGTGCCACCGGGGTGGCCCTGGCTCGGACCCTGGGTAAGGAGAATGAGGCCTTTTTCTATACCCTGAGTGACCAGCCAGCGGCGGACGGCTTGTTCCCAGCCCTGATCAGGGCTCGGCATTTCCATGGCATGCACGCCATAATGAAAGCACAGGCGTTGGCAAGTGCGGTCATGGGGGCTGAGGGCCAGGATCCAGGGGGTTAAGCGGAAGCGCGCGATGCGGGCTGCGGTGGTGCCCGTTTCCGTGGGGGTGACGATAAACAGCGGATTCAGATGCTCGGCGGCGGTGCGGACATCCCAGGCGATTACCGACTCCACACTAGGTGCGTCGTGCAGGGTTTCTGCATCGAGCGGACTCAGCTCGGATCGGGATTTTTCGGTGATGCGGGCGATTTCCGCCAGCATTTTCACTGCATCGACGGGATAATCGCCCATGGCTGATTCTTCGGAGAGCATGACACAGTCGGTACCGTCGAGGACGGCGTTGGCCACGTCCGTCACCTCCGCACGGGTGGGGCGACGGTTGTGGACCATGGATTCCAGCATCTGGGTGGCGGTGATGACCGGCTTGCCTACCGCGCGGGCCTTGCGGATGAGGCGCTTTTGAATCAGCGCGATCTGCCCGATGGGTACCTCTACGCCAAGGTCACCGCGCGCCACCATGATGCCGTCGGCGGCGGCGATGATGGCATCAATATGCCTCCAGGCCCGTGCCCTTTCGATTTTGGCCACCAGAAATGGGTCATAACCCAAGGCCTGCGCTTCCCGGCGGGCGGAGTGCAGGTCTTCCGGCGTTTCCACAAAAGAGACACTCAGCCCGTCGACGCCGGCCTCCAGTGCGAAGGCCAGCAATTCGCGATCAGCCGAGGTGAGGGCGCCACCTTCCAGTGTCACCCCGGGCAGATTGACGCCCTTATGGGAGAGGAGTACGCCGCCGACCACCACCCGGCAGTGGATACCGGCAGGAGCATGCTGCTCTACACTCAACTCGATGAAGCCATCATTCAGAAACACCGTGTCACCCTTGACCAGAGGACGGGAAAGGCGGGGCAGATCCAGGGGAATCTGCTCTGGGGTTCCGGGTGCATCAGGGGCGAGGAGTACCCGGCTGCCGCGTTTGAGGGTGACCGGGGCGGGCAGCACACCGATACGGATTTTAGGGCCGGGCAGGTCAGCGAGGATGGCAACGCGCTGTCCCACCTTTTCCGCCGCCGCGCGGATACGGCCAATGCGGGTGCGGTGTTCATCCGGCGTACCATGAGCGAGATTCAGGCGGGCCACGTTCATTCCGGCGCGGATCATCTGCTCCAGTGTTTTCGGTGCATCGGACGCCGGGCCGATGGTGCAGACAATTTTGCTGCGCTGCGTCGGTAGTTTCATCATGCGTTGGGATTCAGCAGTTTGACCGCTTCATCGACGCCCTGATTGTGGACGACAATGGCGTGGATGGCTTTGCAGAAGTTGACGGCATCGGGCTGGCTGCGCTGATGGACATTCCGG
>Ga0315298_1003666_pt1 | contig 24060 bp, 21 predicted proteins | sample WHS_1_MG_FD_203077 | JGI IMG/M metagenome (GOLD analysis project Ga0315298, IMG submission 203077) | Extremophilic microbial mat communities from Washburn Hot Springs, YNP, Wyoming, USA - WHS_1_MG | ecosystem: Environmental > Aquatic > Thermal springs > Hot (42-90C) | place: USA: Wyoming...
AAATTAAGAAACGTTATCAATGAGAAGAACACATGAAATTATATGGAAATTATATGGAGATTATAATAATCGAGCCTTCCAAAGGAAGTCTCGTGTTAACCATTTTAAACTTGGTACTGATCGAACTGATCAAGAAGATCAAGAGTTTAGTTAAAAATGGTAATGGGAAAAAAATTTTTTTTAGTCTATGGTATTAGCTCACAGAAAAATTTTTGGTTTTAAGTTTTAAACTGTTTTTAAGAGCTAACTTTTTATGGTTTTTTCTAAAGTGTATTGTTCTCAGAGCTTCCTTCTTTGGCTTATAAGCTATTAAGATCATTCTAAGAATATTCCGAGTTTTATGGTGTTCTTTGTATTACTAACGGAGTTTTTTAAGAAGCTCTCGAATATAGTTTAGAAACAAAAACGCAGGGTCTGCGTTTTTTAGATTAAAAAAAGCATTCTAATTTTAAAAGTTTTTTAGCATTGTGCTGAATCTTGATTCTGACAGCTCCATTTTTTTATAGTTCTGTAAGGATATGGTTAGAATAAGAACAATTACGCCGATCTGGAATATCTTGAGCCCGCATCTATTATTAATAAAGCATCAATATAGAAGGTGTTCTACGTATATCAGCCTTCCATTCCTCAGAACCACAGCTCTTTATTTCTCTTTAACCGCTTGATATATGCTTTTAATTACTATGTGGAACAGTGCATCTTATTTTCCAGCTTGACACTAAGAATGATGCTTTCCCATTTCCTTAGAGATCTCTGTAAAAGTGTTTAAAGAATAAATGTGGCCTTTATTGCTTCGGGAAAAATCCAGCAATATTATTTCTGGATTTCTATTGCCGCAGGAGTGATGAAAAAATGGGTTTTTTAATAATCTTTTCCTTAAAAATTATTGACAATTTTTTTTGAAAATGGTATTCAGTATACCAAAAATTTGCAATTTATAAATTTCATTTAAACAATTCATTTTAAACCTGTGTTTAATTTGGATATAAAAAAATGGCCAAAGTATTTATTTGCCGCAATTGGTTTCCCGAGGAATTAAAAAGGGTTACACAAGTTCATGATGCAAAAATATGGATGGAAGAAAATAATCCGCCTCGTGAAGTGCTACTTGAAGAAGTCCGAGAAATAGATGGGTTGTTATGTCTCGGTAGTGATGAGATTGATGCTGAAATCATTCGAGCGGCTAGTCGTTTGAAAATTATAAGCAGCTTTAGTACAGGCGTCAATAATATCGATGTTGCTGCTGCAACTGCTCGGAGAATTCCGGTGGCTCATCCTCCTCACGTTTTAACTGAGACTACCGCTGACCTTGCTTTTGGATTGATTTTAGCCGCCGCCCGAAGGATAGTAGAAGGGGACGCTTTCGTCCGCCAAGGCCGATGGAAAACCAGTTCGCATTTAGATCTTCCTGGAGTGGATGTCAATCATTCCCATTTAGCAATAATTGGTTTGGGGAGGATTGGGGCGCAGGTAGCCAAAAGGGCAAAGGCTTTTAATATGAAAGTTTCTTATTATAGCCGTGATAGAAAGTTCGATTTAGAAAATCTTTTAGGAGTGGAATATGTTGCTGATTTGCATTTGTTACTTAGCCAGGCTGATTTTATAATTATTTGTGCTTCTCTCAATGAAAAAAATCGACATTTAATTAGTAAAGCTGAATTTGCTGTAATGAAGCCCAGTGCAATTCTTGTGAATGTATCTCGTGGAGCTTTAATCGATTCGCGAGCCCTATATGAAGCTTTAAAAGCAAGAAGGATTTTGAGAGCTGCCATTGATGTAACAGAGATTGAGCCTATTCCTATAGATGATCCGTTATTGACTTTGGACAATTTAATTATTACACCTCATATTGGTAGCGCGGTGCCAGAAACGCGGCGGAAGATGATGGCCATGGCGGTAGACAATTTATTAATGGGTTTGGATGGCAAGCGAATTCCATTTTGCGTTAATCCACAAGTCTATGATTAAAAAACAGGAATTAAGAAAGATAATTATAAAAAGGAGGCAAGACTGATGAAGAAAAATTTTTTGAAAAGGGCATCTTTATTCGTATTCGTAGTCTTGGTAGTTATTATTGCTCAGGTAGCTTGGGCAAAGTATCCTGAGAAAAAAATTCGTTTAATTGTGCCTGTTGCTCCTGGAGGAGGTGCTGATACTCTTGCCCGCATGGTTGTTCGTCATACCAACGTATATCTTCAAGAAAAAATGTATGTGGAGAACATAACAGGGGGAGGAATGGCGATTGGCTTTCGAGAAGGGATCAAGGCAGCGCCTGATGGATATACAATAACTTTTTTGGTAACTACTATAACAACTGCTCCGCACGTTATCAAAGACTATCCAACGGTTGACCAATTTGACCCAATTTGCATTATAGCTACAGACCCAATGATGATTTCGGTGCATATGGAAAGTCCTTTTAAGAAAATTTCAGACCTTATTTCTTATGCGAAAGCCAACCCTGGTAAGCTATCTGTAGGAACTCCCGGGCAAGGAAGTGTGGGTCATCTTGGCATGGCCTTTTTTGCTGAAATAACGGGGGGACAATATAATTATGTTCCATTTAAAGGGTCGGCTCCTTTATTAGCAGCTGCCGCTGGGAAGCACATTGATATAGCAACTTCTACTTGTTCTGAAGGAATTGCTTTAGTCGGAGGAGGTAAACTTAGGCCCCTATTAGTCTTTAATGAAGAGAGATCTTCGCTTTATCCGGCTGTTCCCACAAGTAGGGAAATTGGTTTGGAAGTATTCATTAATTATTGGAGGGCTATTGGAGTCCCGAAAGGAACGCCACAAGAAATTAAAGCTATATTAGTGGATGCGTTCAGAAAGGCTATGGAAAAAGATGAAGTGAAAAAATTTTTAGAGCAACAAGGGTTAAATCCCACTTTCCTTCCTCCTGAGCAGGCCGGACCTTGGCTAAAAAATCAGCACGAATTTTTTGGTAAAATAGCTAAAAAAATTGGGTTAAAACCTGAATAATGGCGGAATTTATTTTATTTTGATAATTATTCAATAGGAGGGAAAAATGAAGAGAACAATTATGCTAATTTTCACTTTTTTATTATTTCTTTTTTTGATGAATGGGATAGTTTTAGCAAAGTACCCTGAAAAGAAAATTCGGCTGATAGTTCCTTTCGCCCCTGGAGGAGGAGCGGATATTATGGCAAGAGCACTTCATAAATATGCTAATGCTTACCTGGAGGGAAGGCTTTATGTGGAAAATATTGCTGGTGCTTCAGGAGCAATTGGATGGCGTGAAGCAGCCAAAGCTGAGCCAGATGGCTATACTTTATGCATGATGGTGACGACAATGATGACCGCTCCTCATGTGACTAAAGATTTTCCGACTTATGATTTGTTTGAGGTGATCGGAGTTACAGCTCAAGATCCAGGCATGTTTAGTGTTAAAATGGATAGCCAATTTAAGAATATACAAGAGCTTATCTTTTTTGCTAAGAAAAACCCCCAGAAGCTTGTTGTTGCAACAGCAGGAGTTGGGGCTATCGACCATTTATATATTTCGGCTTTTGCCAAATCAATAGGTGCTGAATTTACATTTGTTCCTTATAAAGGAGCGGGTCCTGCTGTGGTTGCAGCAGCTGGTGGGCATGCTGATGCGGTTGGCTCCGGCTATTCTGAAGCTTTCAATTTGCTAAAAGGTAAAAAATTACGCCCTATAGTTGTTTTTACTCCTAATCGTTTTCCTGATTATCCTGAAATTCCTACTGCTACAGAAATTGGGCATCCCATAATAGTTTATCATTGGAGGGCGGTGGGAGCTCCCAAAGGAATTCCCTCTCAGGTTAAAGAAGTTCTGGTTGATGCTTTTAGAAAAGCAGTTGAAAATCCCGAATTTCAAAAAATGGTGAAAGAAATGGGGCTAGAACCAAATTTCCTGGGTCCTAATGAATCTGCGATTTTTTTAAAAAAACAAAATGATTTTTTCACTGAGATTGCAAGAAGGATAGGTCTGCAGCCAAAATGAAGAAATTATAATTTATTTAAGTTTAAAAGCTTTATTTAATTCTTCAATGAGATACATCGATAAGTGGACATCTTTATTTTGGGCCGGTGTAGGAATTTACGTATCCTATGAAGGATATAACTTAAAGCTGGGAACTTTGGGAAGCCCGGGCTGTGGTTTTTTCATATTTTGGGCAGGAATTATATTAACAGGGCTTAGCTTGGTCCTTTTTTTTCAAACCTACTTGCCCTCAAGCAAAATGGCAAGGCAACAGAGCATGTGGAAAGGATTAAGATGGGTTAAGGTAATTAAAATGATGACAGCCCTGTTGCTTTACACTTTAATATTTAAATGGTTAGGCTTCATTATCAGCACTTTTTTATTGCTTCTTTATTTATTTAAAGGTTTAGAGCCCCAAAGATGGACTATAGCATTTATGATCGCGGCAATTACTACGGCAGTTTGCTATCTTGTTTTTGGTCTTTTATTAGAACTACAATTTCCTTTTGGAGTCCTCCAAAAAATAATTGGATAGAAAATGAATTTTAAAATCCTTATTTAGCATTTTTTGCAATTTGGAGAATTAAAGTGGATTTTTTAAGCGCTATGCATCTTGGATTTATGACGGCTTTGCAGCCTTTAAACCTTTTTTATTGTTTTGTTGGGGTATTTATTGGCACCTTAATCGGCGTTTTGCCAGGAATTGGACCATCTGGTGCTATTGCCATTTTAATGCCAACGACTTTCAATATTCCTTCTGTTTCTGCGATTATCATGTTAGCCGGAATTTATTATGGGGCAATGTATGGAGGTTCAACGACTTCTATTTTAGTAAACATTCCAGGAGAAGCAGCTTCAGTGGTTACCTGTATTGATGGGTATCAGATGGCCCGTCAAGGAAGAGCCGGACCAGCATTGGGGATATCTGCTTTTGGTTCTTTCATTGCAGGAATTTCTGGAATTATTATGCTTTCCATCTTAGCGCCTTCGCTTGCGCAAGTGGCTCTAGACTTTGGTCCTCCAGAATTTTTTTCTTTGATGATTTTAGGTCTTACACTTGTAGTTTATCTTGGTTCGTCATCCATGATCAAAGCTTTGATGATGGCCGCAGTAGGCGCCATTCTGGGTTGTATAGGACAAGATCCAATTTTGGCCACTCCTCGCCTTACTTATGGGCTCGATGTTCTTTTTGATGGATTAGACCTTATCCCTATCATAATGGGTCTTTTTGGGATTTCGGAAGTTTTATTAAATTTGGAGGTGGAAGAAAAAAGGGAAATTTATGAAACAAAAATTAAAGGCCTCCTTCCTTCTTTAGAGGATTGGAAATTGAGTACAAAACCAATTTTGCGAGGCTCGTTGCTTGGCTTTTTTTTAGGAGTAATCCCGGGTGGTGGAGCTCTTTTAGCTTCTTTTACTTCTTATGCTATTGAGAAAAAATTTTCTAAGCACCCCGAAAAATTTGGTCACGGAGCTATTGAAGGCGTTGCTGGACCTGAAACTGCTAATAATGCGGGGACAATGGGTGCGATGGTTCCTTTATTAACGCTAGGGATCCCCACAAATGTTGCCATGGCACTTCTTCTGGCAGCACTTATGATTCATGGAACTCCTCCAGGACCACTGCTAATACAAAATCACCCGGAGCTCTTTTGGGGAATCTTAGCTAGCATGTTTTTTGGCAATTTAATGTTATTGCTTTTAAATCTTCCTTTGATTGGAATATGGGTAAAAGTATTAAAAGTTCCATATAAAGTTCTATTTCCGCTGATTGTTATTTTTTGCATTATAGGCGCTTATAGTGTTCATATGAATATAATGGATGTTCTTATTATGTTATTTTTTGGTGTTCTTGGATACTTTATGAGAAAATTTGGATATGATGGTGCTCCCTTAGTTTTAGCATTTATTTTAGCACCAATGATGGAAACAGCTTTGCGCCAATCCCTAATAGTTTCAAAAGGAGATTTTAGTATTTTTATTACCCGTCCTTATTCACTTATTGCCTTAGCTACAGCAATTATTTTTTTGCTGATGCCCCTTATCCCATTTTTTAGGAAGAAGAGAGAAAAACTGGCTATTGAGAATGATTAAAAAAGGAAAGAAGCATTAGAAAGGATTAATTTCAAGAGGCTATTAAATTTTAGAAAGCTTCAACAAAGTAGACAATTTGTCTTCAAGCTTTGAAAACTAAAAAGTAGAGAATGGGTTAACGAAAAAGTAATTTAATTGAAAAATTAAGGCTAGGTTTAATGAAAAAATTGCCAGTTATAAAACGAACTAAAACAATTTCCCAGCAAATTTTTAAAATCTTGGAGGACGAAATACTTTCTGGGAAATACAAACCAGGTGATCGCTTGGTGGAGCGCGAAATCGCCGAGAGATTGGGAACAAGTCGTATTCCTGTTCGTGAGGCTTTACTGAGCTTAGAACAATGTGGACTCATTGTATCAACAGGAGCGAATAAAAAGGGACGCGAAGTAATTGGAATTGACCGAAAAGAAATTATAGAAAATTATTCCATAAAGGAATTTATTGAAAGTTATGCTTTACAAGAAAAATCCTTAAAAAAAGATAAGAATTTTTTTAATTTACTTCGCAAATTTATCAAAGAAATGGAGGGGTTAGTAAAAAAAGGAGACTTAGAAAATTACCGGAAATTAAATTGGCGATTTCATCAAGAAATTGCTAAGAGCTTGGATAACCAAAAGCTTTTTGCTTTTTTTATGGAGGCTGATAAAAGAACCCGTTGGTTTCAAAATTTAACGCTTTATAGGCTCCGTATGAAAAAGTCAATTCAAGAGCATAAGAATTTAATAAAAATTTGTGAAGAAGGAAACCTTAAGCAAATCCGTGACAATGTGAAAAGACATTATAAACAGGCAGTAAAATTTTTGTTAAAAAACCTTAATTCATAAGAATTTTTGAAATGAAATTATTCAATTAATAAATCTTGAATCCTGCCTGAGATTATATATTTATTTATGGGTCTTTTTAGGGCATATTCAAATGCATACTTATATAAAAAATTAGAAAGTAATGGGATAAATTGATGCCAATATTCCTTCGGTTACACTGTAGCGCTTGTTGTGCTGGGTGAACCTTAAATTCTGAGATAAGAAAGGACGTAATCTAATTTGTTTGAAAAAAAGATGGAGAAGATAAACTCCTCCAAAGCAAGTAAGATTCTTTCTGGTAGAGGCAAAAAATAAAATTTTGGCAACCATAACGCATTACATAGAAACCTAACAAAAAAGCAGGTTTCCATGCAAGGGGCATTTGAAATATAAGGAATGTTGGTTTAAAGCCATATTATCGAGGTTTTCTAAACAAAAATTATTTTTTAAAAAATATATTCACGCAGGAATCAAGTTAATTTAAAAATGAAAGGAGAAAAATAAATGATTACTTTGAAAGAAATTCACGAATATGGTAAAGAACTTGAGCAATGGCTAAGGATGCGTGTTCATCCCATTGCTATAAAAATGCTCAAAAATAAGTCTGAAGTCCCTGAAGGGGCCATCATACCCACCAGAGATTGGCAACACAAATATTCACTTTGCCAGAGTTTTGCCCGAGCTCAAAGGAATGGGGAAACAATTGCTATGTTTAAAGAGGATAACTGGTGCGTGGAACCAGTGGTCGGACTGGGTTTTGTAGAAAGAATACCTTATTTTTTGGAAGGCCATCACCGTTATCCAGACAGTGTTCGGGATTTAAAGGCAGCTTCTGAGTGGTGTAAAAACATGCCTCATCTGGAGTATGGCCTTTATCAGGGTATCGTCTGCGCTCCCGTGCATAAATGCCCTTTTATGCCTGATTTAATAACTATGCATGTAAATGGCCTGCAAACTAGCCAGTTATTAATTGTTAAAAATTGGATTGATGGGAAAGATATTTATGCTCAGTTGTCGGGGCATGCGGCTTGTGTTTATGCGACAGTTCCGGCTTTACTTAAAAAGGAGTGTCAGATTGCTATTCCTTGCAAAGGAGACCGCCGGTTAGCGGGAGCCCAAGATGATGAAATTCTTTTTACGATTTTGCCGGAGCTTTTGCCCGAGTTTATACAAGGGATTCATTGGCTTCAAGAGCATAACTGGGGCTTACCAATGATTCAAGAATATAAAGAAGAATATGATTTGAAACCTAAGTATAAAGATCTTGGGGAAAGACTGGGGTTAGATATGAAGCAATCTCCGCCTCGGCCGCAAAAACTCCAGAAATATTAATCATCATAGGCGGAACGAATCTTTTTTGTTCCGCCTGTATTAATCAAATGGGTAAAGAAAGGATTCGCAGATGGATGCGATCGTTCCTTTGGTAAGAAATTTTATCAGAATTCGATATGAAGACCTTCCGCGGCATGTAATAGAAGCTACTAAAAAAAGCCTAATAGACACTTTTGCGGCCATGCTTGCCGGATCGAATGCTCAAGGTTGTCCTGAGGTTGTTTCTCAGATTTTAGAATGGGGAGGGAAGGAAGAAAGCACTGTATTTCAATTCGGGAAAAAAGCTCCCTCTTTTTTAGCTGCTTTGGCTAATGGGATGATGGCCAGGGCTGTAGATTTCGATGATGTTTTTGAGCCGGGGACGATACATGTTAGTGCTTCAATCGTGCCTGCTGCCTTGGCTGCGGCAGAGATGAAAGGGGAATTGACAGGAAAGGATTTTCTTACTGCGGTAACATTGGCTATGGACATGATCTGTCGAATGGGCAAAACACATAAAATTCCTCCTGGATTAAGCGGGATGAATGTTACCTATCAATATGCTACTTTCGCCTGTGCTGGAGTAGTAGGCCGGATAATAGGACTTAGTGAAGAGGAAATGATAAATGCGATGGGTTTAGCCTATAGCCAAACCGCCGGCAACTCTCAAAACTTGTTAGAAGGAACTTTAGCTACTCGATTCTGTCAAGGCTTAGCAGCCCAGGCCGGTGTTTATTCAGCCGTTTTTGCTCATCGGGGAATCACCTCTGCTCACGAAGTGTTGGAGGGTAAATTTGGCTACTATCCCGTATATCATCGGGGCGAATACGATGTCCGCAATCTCTTAGATGGGCTGGGGCAGAAATTCGAGGGCATAAATGTAACCTTAAAAAAATATCCTTGCTGTATGCACAGCCATGCGGCTATTGATGCTGTCCTGGGGATCATGGAGGAAAAAAATATTAATTTAAGAGATATAGAACAGATAAAGGTGAAAGTGAATCAGCAGGGATTTAATTTCGTATGTCTTCCTTTGGAAAAAACCCGTTTTCCGCAGACTATTCCAGAAGCGCAATTTAGTCTTCCTTACGTAGTTGCTACAGCATTGTTAAAAAGAAATGTTTCCCTCAAGGATTTTGGAGAAAAAGAAATTCAAAATTCGCAAATAACCCAGTTAACCCCAAAGATAGAATGTCTCGTCGACCCAGAGCTCGATCGAAACTACCAAGCCAGCGTAACTCCCGCCATTGTAGAAATTTTTACTAAAGATGGGCAAATTTTTTCTAAAAAAGTTATTGAGAGACGTGGTTCACCTTCCAATCCTTTGTCCATTGAAGAAATTGCCGAAAAATTCAGGCATTGTGCTCAGTTCGCCCATAAACCTTTGCCTGAAGAAAAGATTCAGGAGGCCGTGCATTTTTTAAAAGAATTAGAATTTAAAAAAGATATAACTCAGGTCTTTCCTCTTCTTTCTTAATAATAAGCGCGCATTCATAATTAAAATGAAAAGGTATGGAGTTTTACAAAAGAGGATTTTTAAAAATTCTTTGTACCAGTTGGGGAGCACGTTAGGGTGAGGGAGAGATTACAAGTAAATGGAAAGCGAAAGATTGGTTTGCAAATTTGGGGAAACCCAGTAAAAAGATCTGTTAAGAGGCAAGAGGTGGTGAGGTCTAATGTGCCAAACCGATATTTACGATAAGCCTCATCACCTTCGTAAAATTAAAAATTAGGGAACTATTACAACTTTGCCAACCCCTTCTTTTCCTAACAAATCCATTCCTTTGGGTAGATCATCAAGAGGAATTTTGTGGGTCACTACCTTTTCTATGGGAAAGGGAGACTTGCCTAAAACAGTGAGCGCATCTTTGAAGATGATGGCCGGATAAGCCCATGAGCCATGGATATCAACGTCTTTATTACAAATCACCCAAGGATTGACCTCCACTGCTCCTGGATCAGTATAATGACCTACTTCTATTACTTTTCCTCCTCGACGCACGAAAGCCAATGATTCTCGAAAGGCCAAAGGCACGCCGGCCGCCTCAATAACTACATCTGCGCCCACGCCATCAGTTACTTCCTGGACCATCTTCATCCTTTGTTCCAAAGGCTCTTGGGCACGAATGGCTAAATCGGCTCCCATGCCTTTAGCCATCTCTAAACGGCTCTCTATCAAATCTTGAACTATTATCAATTTTGCGCCACTAAAACGAAGAGCCAAAATAACCATGAGGCCGATTGGTCCTGCTCCTAAGACCATTGCCCGACTACCCACCCCATAACCGTGACCGACAAAGGCCTCCCCAGGATTATATGCTCGCTCTACTGCCCGCAGCCCAGTGGCCATTGGTTCAGCCAAAACCGCTCTTTCTAAAGGTAAATCCGCAGGCAAGGGAAAGACCCAGGTTCGGGGGTGCAAATAAATATATTCCGAAAAACCACCCCAAATACTAGGGGGATTCTTAATGGAATTAAACCCATATATAGAACGAGAAGTACAAAGAGTGGGGCGATGGGGCATATGCAGACAATACCAGCATCGGCCACAAGTTAAAGAACTGGGAGCTATGGCCACTCTATCTCCAGGACTGATAGTTTCTTTCCCCACAATAGCCATTTTTTGATTAGCTAATTTACCCACTTCTACTATGGTTCCAATAAATTCATGACCTGGTATTAAAGGAAAGGGAGCTGTCTTCATCCGCCCCCGAAAAGCATGCAGATCACTTCCGCATATCCCGCAAGCATCGACTTTTAAAAGCGCACAATCCTCAGCTATTTTAGGCAAATCAAAACTTTGCATTTCCATCTTCCCTGGCTCTAACATTACCCATGCTCTTACTTTGCTCATCTTTATCCTCCTGTATTTTTATCGAGCTAATGTTTTAGCTTCCATCAAATTAATCCCCATTAAAAAGGTGCATCCTGCAGATAAATCTGCACCGGGTCTTGATATTTAAGAGTTTCTGTTTTGGTAAACATCCCGGAAGCGACCTGCCTGACTAACTCTCCTAGCCGCTCTCCGGCTTCTTCTATGGTTTCCTTCCCTTCAATGACAGTTCCAGAATAAAAATCAATGCTTTCTCTTGCAGCTTGGTAAGCATAAATATTGGCGGTAGTCCAGATGACAGGAGCAACTATGCCAAGGTTGGGAGATAGAAGAGTATCTTCCAAAAATCCCCCTCCTCCCAACTGATAAAAAGTTAAAGTGGCTCCCGCAGCCGTATAACCGAGAAATATGCTTTGCTGCGTCATCCAGTTGTCAACAAAGTAAAGCCCCCGTTCCGCCGGCCTTTCGGCATAACGGAGAACACCTTTAATAACTGAACTTCCAGCTTTAGCAATCGCACCTAAAGATTTTTCTTCTAAAGTGGAAATTCCTCCAGCAATGTTTGCCGGAACAGGGTTGATAGCCCGGATATCCTCGCCGCATTTTTTCGCCCGCTCTTCAGTCGCTCTGGCTACCTCAATAATTTGACGCCCAACTTCTTCGTTGATAGCACGTTTGGCCAAAAGATGTTCCGCCCCTATTATTTCCGTATTTTCCCCAAAAAAGGCTAAGCCGCCCTTTCTTACAATGTAGTCAAAGAAATAACCCATCACCGGGTTACCAGCTATTCCCGAAGTAGTATCAGAACGACCACATTTTACAGCGATAGCCAAATGGCTGTCATCGGCTTTTTCTCTTTGCAATCGAGAAGCATCCTGAACTAGCTGGCGGGCTACCCGAATACCTCTTTCAATGACCTTCATAGCATCTTTATATTCTGAGCTGGCAATTAGTTCCACAGGTTTTCCTGAAACTGCGATTTGATTAGCCAAATTTTCCGGGCGCAGCTCGGGATAGCCAGCGCCAAGATGAATTCCATGGATAATCACTGCCGCTACATTAGGGTTTCGTCCTAAACCCACCAAAGTGCGCGCAATAGTCTCCCGATCTCTTTTGGTTCGACCGCTACCTGAATCTGCGGTAATAATGGTTTTTACTCCCCTAACAAACTCACAGATCTTGGTAGAAACAAGCCCTCCTGGAAGCACCAACACATAATTTCTAGTTCCCACTGATCCATCAGGACGATAATAACCCATGAAACTCATAGGCCTTCCCCTTTTTCTGTCTCTTTTTGGGCTCGCCTGCCCTGCACATTGTGCACATGAACTAAACTACCAGCTTTTATTGAAGAATTAGCTGATCCCATAACCTCTCCATGCTTAATTACTTCGCCGCCTTTGGGGATATCTGCTAAGGCGATTTTGAAACCAAAAGGAACATCTTCTATTGCCTGTATAGAAAATTTATTCCCTTTAACCACCTCCAAATTTACCATTTCCCCTTTTTGAATATTTTCTACAGCAACCGCAACATTATCTTTAATATTAAGAACTATGGCCCTTTTTGATATCACTTCTTACCTCCATTATACCTTAATGAAATTACAGGCTAAATATCATTATAAAAAATGTTTAATAATAAACTTTTTAAATTTTGTTAAAGGCCTAAATAGCTTTCCTTAAGACGTTCGTTCTTCAATAATTCTTCTCCTTTCCCACTTATAGCTATAATTCCTCTTTCTAAAACATATCCACGGCAAGCGATAGATAGGGCTTGATGAACGTGCTGTTCCACCAAAAGCACTGTACAGCCATTCTGGTTAATCTTGACAATTGTCTCAAAAAGGAGGCGCACCAAAAGGGGGGCTAATCCCCAAGAAGGTTCATCCATCATGAGAAGTTTTGGCCGTGCCATAAGAGCCCGGGCCGTCGCCAACATCTGTTGTTCACCACCGGAGAGAGTTCCAGCAAGCTGCCCTTGTCGTTCTTTTAAAATTGGAAAAAGTTGAAAAATATTCTCTAAAGTTTCCTTCCTCAATTTCCGAGCCATAGGGATATGAGATCCGACTTGCAGGTTTTGTCGAACAGTTAGATAATTAAATAACTGGCGACCCTCAGGCACTTGCACTATTCCTCTTTCCACGACCCGATGCGGTTCAAAGCCTTGAATAGGAAGACCTTCAAAAATTATTTCTCCAGAAAATGCTTGAATTAGCCCAGATATAGTTCTCAGAAGAGTAGTCTTGCCAGCACCATTTGAACCCACTATAGTCAGAATCTCATCTTTATTAACGTCTAAGGAAATTCCATGAAGGACCTTGACTGTTTTATAACCCGAGATAAGATTTCTAATTTCAAGCAGTGGCATAATCTTCTCCTAAGTAAGCGGCAATTGCTCGGGGATTATTAGCAACTAAAGAAGGAGGGCCTTCTATAAGCTTTTCTCCTCTATGCATAAGGATAATTCTTTCACAAAGGTTCATTACGGCCTTCATATCATGTTCAACAACGATAAGCGTTATGCCTTGTTTCTGTATATTCCGCAGAAGATTTAGCATGCTCATTTTTTCAGCAGGAGTCAACCCCGCCATTACTTCATCGAGTAAAAGGAGTTTTGGATCTGTTGCCAAAGCTCTGGCTAATTCTAGTCTCTTATGATCCACCGTAGTAAGTTCAATTCCGAGAGCATCTTTCTGTTCAAGAAAATCCAACTCTTCTAATATCTCCAATGCTTTTTTCTTGGCAAGGCGGGTATTTGAGGTTCTAATGAAAGCTCCCACCATAACATTCTCTAAAACAGTATTGTTAATGAAAGGCTTAGTTACTTGAAAAGTTCGAGCTATACCCAATTTGCAGACATGAAATGGTTTCATCCCCACTAAATCTTTTCCTTGGAAAATTACCCTTCCAGAATCCGGTTGATAATAACAAGCAATTATGTTGAAAACCGTTGTTTTCCCGGCACCATTTGGTCCTATCAATCCAACTATCTCCCTTTCTTCAACAGTCATATCGAAATCACGGACAGCTACAAGTCCGCCAAACCTTTTGTTTAATTTCTCAACGAAAAGCCAGTTCACCTTTTCACCTCTATTAGCTTTTGGATTTAATTATATCCAATTCTTTTTTGGCAGGATACCTTCGCAAACAATTATTTAATCTCTTCAGAGCCTTGATAATGGGATCATTGAGGCCATTCGGCAGAAAAAGAATCACTATCATCAAAAGAAGGCCATAAATAAAAAGATGCAATCCAGCATAAGTGCCTCCTAGATAAGCGCGAATTAATTCGCCACTCGGGCTCAAGAGAAGAGATCCAATCGTGGGCCCCAAGACAGTTTGCCAACCTCCAATGACACCCACTAAGGCAATTTCTATAGACATTCCTAAACCCATGGCTCTTTCTGGATTAATGTAACGGAAATATTGCGCATAAAATGTTCCTCCAATGGCAGTTAGGATACAACTTATTATCATTGCTATTAGCTTATATTTAGTGGAATTTATCCCCAAGGCTTCGGCTCCATCTTGATCGCTGCGGATAGCCGCTAAATAAAAACCCATGCGACGGCGATTTATAGTGTAACTTAAAAAAATTGCTCCGCACATCATGGCGAATATTATATAATAATAAGCTTCTTTATTCGCGAATTGAAAAACAGACGGAGCATGGCCTTTTAAAGGTACTAATAAACCCATGGCTGCCCGTAAAGGAATATTGAAAGGGCCAATCTCCGTATTTTCCACATAAATCCGCAAAATTTCAGCAAAAGCTATTGTTGTTAAGGCAAAATATGGACCTTTTAAACGAAAGGTCGGATATCCAATTATCAGTCCGACTAACCCGGAAAAAGCTGCTCCAAAAATCATGCCTAGCCAAGGAGTAATCCCCCATTCCATAAACATTAAAGTGGAAGTGTAACCCCCTATCCCAAGTAAGGCTGCATGTCCCAAAGATAACTGGCCAGCCATGCTTACTAAACTCCAAGCTGTTCCTAAATATGCAAAAAAGAAAACCAAAACAAAAATATGCAAAAAATAAGGATCGCGCACAAAAAGCGGAATAATTAAGAAAATAATGGCGAAAAAAATAATGGCTATTTTTCCCAGAAGAAATTTCTCTTCCCCTTCCCGAAATTTCTTTAAGATCTCTTTATTTGTTTTGTTCATTTTATCACCATGTTTATGCTTCGATGATGCCCATCAAACCTTTAGGCCGAACAAAGAGGACTATGATAAAGAGTAAAAAAGAAAAAATCACTGCGGAAGTAGAAGTCACGAATTGAGCTGTTATAGATTCAATAATTCCCAAAATAAGCCCGCCCAATAAAGCACCTGGAATGCTTCCTAACCCTCCCAGTACGACCACTATAAAGGATTTAACGCCAAGAGGAAGGCCCATGGATGGGTTCACATAATAAAATGGAACCATAGCCGCGCCAGCTAGTGCTACCGCCGCTGTGCCTAGACCAAAGGTGATATTATAAATTTTATAGACATTTATACCGCACAGAGCAGCCGCTTCCCTATTTTGGCCAACTGCCCTGATAGCAACTCCTATTTCTGTATAGTTCATTAACCAGGTAAGTCCGCCTGTAATGATGAATGAAAGTACTAAAACAATAAAACGAGGAACATTCAATTCAATAAATTCAAGCGAAATAGTAGCTGATGCTATAGGCGAGACTATTGCTCTGTAATCGCTTTTAAAAAAAAGAAGCGCCAAGTTAGCCAAAACCAAATCAAAACCGGCCATCAATAGAAGTACCCCTAAGGGTTCTACAACTAAAGCTCGCTCCCTGACAAACATGGGTTTTATTAAAGTATTTTGCACGATATATCCAAAAAAGAAAAAAAGAGGAACAACTACAATAATGGATAGATAAGGATTTATTTGAAAAAAATACCAAAGCCAGAAGCTGGCATACATGGCCATCATTAAAAACCCACCATGGGCAAAATTAATTACTCGAATTATTCCAAAAATAAGACTCAGTCCTATTGCGACTGAGGCATACAGTCCACCTAAGAGCAGACCCATCACTGATGCCGACAAAAGTAATTCTGCGGACATTATTTTATTCTCCCTATGTGAATAAAAATAAAATGCAATTAAAGAATGAATTGGGGGCAAATCGCCCCCAAAAATGAATTATTTTTAGCGTTTATCCCAGGGGGGTATAGGCCAGACTAATTTTGCTCCTGCAGGACGGGCCTCCACAGGCCAAAATGGGATTTTCACCCCTTTTTGGTTTTGGGTTATCATGCCATGCGAAAAAGTATTTTGCCCTTGTTCATCGAACTTAATCCTAGTTATCCCCCTAACAAGAGCGGGACAATATGTCTTTCCATCAACCTTTCTCTCTATACGACCGCATGTCTGTGGGGTTATGTCTGTGGCCGCTATAGCATCTCGGATTTTATCTCGATCCGTAGAAGCAGCCCGCTCCAAAACATCCTTTACGAGGTACATTGTTCCATATCCACATGCTACATAAGAATTGAGGCCATAACCCAATTTAGCCTTGGTCTTCTGATCAAGGCTTGGAAACCAAGGTCTTTGGGGAGCATTTACATCCCAATCATCTTGGACAAACATAAATTCCACTGCTTTAATTGGCACAGCTTTATAAAAAGTTGGATCTTCTGATCCTGCGCCAACGGACCAAAGTCCATAAGGCAAATAGAGCTTTTGTTCCATCTGTTGCTTACTGAATAAAACATGTTCTGGCGTGTAAAGGGCAACTATGAGCATATCCGGCTTGGCTGCTTTTATTTTTAGAATCTGGGGAGTAAAATCCGCGATCCCAGGAGCGTAGGATTCTTCCAGAACCATTTTATAGCCTTTTTCGGGATAAAACTTTTTAACAAATTGAGCACTTGATCGACCCCAATCTGTTCCTTCATACATAAGAGCAAAAGTTTTTGGCTTTTTACCTGTTTCTTTGGCAAAAAGTTCAACTGCCTTAATCATTTCCAAAATGTCGTAGCTTGCTTTATTAAAATCCCGAAAAACATATTTAAAGCCTCTTTCCGTAATTTCATCTTTGACTGCCACGTTGACAATCCACGGAGTCTTATACCTCTCAGCTACTTCCGTAGCTGGAAAAGTTACTCCGCTTTGAAAAGCCCCCAGAATTAAAGAAACTTTTTCTCGAGTACACAAACGCTCAGTTTCAGCAGCTCCTCCATCTGGGGTGGATTTGCTATCCCCAAAGATGAGTTTGATTTTGGCACCTCCAAGAGATTTAATGCCTCCTTCGGCATTGATTTCTTCTACAGCGATTTCAGCGCCAGTTTTAATTTGCGTACCCTGAGGAGCCGCTCCGCCGGATAAGGGTAATACTTGGCCAATTAGCACTTCCGTTGCCCAAACAACTTCCCAACAGGCGAAAATTAATAAAAATGATAAACTCAATATCTTAAATGCATTTTTGAATCTTTTCATTTTAACCCTCCTCTCGTCTTTAAAATCTTTGATATATCGAAATTTTCATTAAATAAATTTTTAAATTTTTCCTCACCCCCTTTTTAATTTTTATATTAAGTTAAGGATATTAAATTAAAGTATTTTTCTTTAATTTCTGATCATATCATTCTCGATCAACCCATTTTTCCAGGTAAAAACCTTCTAATTAAGCCCTTATATCCCTTTCAGAGGAAATTTTAAAGAAATGGGAAAAAAAGTCAAGAAAAATTTTGACTGGAGCTTCTGAAGCTTTTTTATGCGAAATCAAAACAAAACCAAGAATCATCAAGGTTGATCGATTTTATACTACGAAATGCTGTTTTATCCGCATGGACAAAAATGAAGATCTCATCAGCGGTCAACTCAAATGTATGATTAAAAAGCTTAGAACTCCCAAAAATCTTTCCGACGCGATAAAAATTCTTTTCACCAGCATTTTGAGTTTGCCCCTCTATCACAGGTAAACCCACTCGTGGAAAAATCCAAATAAGAAAACAGGCTGGCGACGAAAATGGAAGAGATAAGCTCAAGGTTGAAAAATCAAAATATTCAAGTCTGCTCCCTCAATCCACGGTCCTGGAGAATGATTCGTAAAAGTCGGATTGGCCATGGCCCAACCCAACCCCAATATCATGGAAGAATTGAGAAAGACCTTTGCGGCGATCAAAAGATTTGAATTTTATCTGGCCAGCTCTGCGGAAATTGACTTCTGCCCGAAGCAAATGTTAATGGCTGAGAAAAAGATACCAAAAATATCCTAGCCAATTTTTTATTTAAAAAGTTAACTATTGATAAATGGTTTTTTCAATTTGTTAGGATTAGAAATTTTTCGTTCATTATTTTTAGTTCCTTTTTAAATGCCAGATTTGCTATCTTTTTGATTACCGTCAACAGCAAAAGTTCGACCTTTTCCCCTCTCCCACTACAAATGAAAAAACACCCGAGGTTCGAGCAAAAACAGTTAGACATGGCCTTCTTTCTGGGGCAGGCCGGATAGTGGGAGCTATTCGAGCTTGTACTTTTTGAGGGCCTTTTGGTCGAGTTCCAGGCCCAACCCCGGTGTATCGGGTATCTCTATGAAGCCGTCTTTCACCAGGGGGGGCTCTATGTAAATCTTATCATACCAGGGCATATATTCGACCAAGAGCCCATTCGGAACAGCGGCAACGAGATGCATGGAGAAATCGTGGAAGAGGTGGCTCGTCACTGGTAGATTCCAGGCCTCGGCCATGGCAGCTATTTTCATCCATTCGGTAATGCCGCCCGCGCGTTGAAGGTCAACAAGGAAAATATCTCCTGCGCCTGATTCGATCAGGCGGCGGAAATCATATTTTGTGCAGAAGGTCTCGCCGACGGCTATCGTCAGGTCAAGCGCATCTGCTACCTGGGCCAGCTGGTCGGGGTCGTTGCTAGCCAGCGGGTCTTCCAGCCAGTAGACATCGTATTCCTCGAGCTGACGCCCTATCTTCACGGCCTCGGATACACTCCAAGCCCAATTCGCATCTACCATAATGCCAATATCATCCCCCACGACTTCACGGACTGCTTTCAGCCTCTCAATCTCGACCTTAAACGGCTTGTCGCCCATATTCATTTTCATGAATTTGAACCCCTGTTTCACCAGGGCTTCAGCATCCTTCTGAAGCTCATCGATAGTCCAGTTCCGAAATAGCAAGTGGCTTGCATACGCGGGTACCCGATTCCGAAAGCCACCCAGGAGATATGCAAGGGGTTTCCCTAAGGCCTTTGCCCTAAGTACCCAGAGTGCAGAATCAAGGGCGGCCACTGCATAGATCCCATACCCTGAATGACCCATATGGCCTGTGCTATAAAACAACTTTTGCCAGGCTTCAGCCCCCCGGAAGACATCTTGCCCAATAATGACGTCTGCCAAATCATCAATGCATGCCTTGAGGGATTTTACCTGACGATCATTCCATGCGAAGGTAAGGCCGAAAGCATCAAGACCGTCATCGGCGATCAACTGTACAATGATCGGATTGATCTTTTCCCGTGGCATCTGCCGGCCGCCAATAAAAGGCTTGTCTAGGGGAACGGAAAGAGCAATGCTTTTCATTCTGCTTACTTTCATCTTTCCCTCCTAATATAAAAATCGCAGTATATTTTTCATCAATTATAGCATTTATTTCTTGCCAGCAATTCTGGATTTTAATAATAGCAGATAGTCCTTTGGTAAGGGACCAAGCCTGCGCAAAACCCGTTAAAATACCTGGGCCAGAAGCTGGTTTTTCTAATATTCTGTAACAATCATTTTTACATTTTTCGTATTCAGAAAAATACAAAAGACATTTATTCTTTAACCTGGGGAGTTTAAATATGGAAAAGGGGTTATAGACATTTATATGTTCAAGCTCTTGGATCAAGGCTTCGAGTTTTGATAAAACTGGTCTTATGGTTTCTTCGATATGCCAGGTAGGTATTTCGAGGGAAGAAAACTCCTATTTTTCTTCCATAATTTTAACTCGCTCTAATGTTTTTGAACTAAATATAAAATATTTTTTGTCACGAAGAAAGAGAAAATGTTCGGGAGGAAAGATGGCGCTGTTTTGGGTTAAAAGCGATATTTGCTTTTTCTTGTTTAAAAATATATATAGAAGAAATCCTTTTTGATTTGATCTTGGCAATAACTCAATTATTTGTGAGCGATTATGGTTAATATTTTTTATGGTTGGTGGGTTGTTTTAGCCTGCTTTGCCGTTGGCCTTTATGTGAGCAGCGGCATCTTTTTTGGTTTTACTGCTTTTATTGACCCGCTGGTCAAAGAGTTTCCTTTGCTGCCAGCCTGCGCGGTCTGGAGATGGGGATTTTTGCCCCTTTAGTGGGATTCCTCGTGGATCGATTCGGTTCCAGAAAACTTATTTTTTCTGGGGTAATCTGCGTGGGTTTTGGGCTTATTCTTCTTAGTTTCACGCGATCACTCTTTATGTTTTATGGGGCCTTCTTGCTCCTTGGTTTTGGTGCCGGAGGGTGCACCTCCATTGTGACCATGACGGCTGTGGGCAATTGGTTCAAGAAGAATGTGGGCATTGCCTTTGGGTTGCTTTCTGCTGGTTTTGGGGCCAGTGGCCTTTTGATTCCCCTCATTGTTTGGCTTATCGATGTGGTTCATTGGGGGACCACCCTGATTATCCTCGGATTAGGCATGTGGGGTATGGGCATTCCTCTCTCTTTTGTAGTCCGCGACAAGCCGGAAGCTTATGGCTACCTGCCAGATGGGGAGATCGCCCCAGAAGCAACCTTTCCCAAGGAAAGACAAATCGAAATTCCCATTCCTTTCAAGGAAGCCCTGAAGAATAAGTATTTTCTTTTTTTAAATATTGCTGAGGTTGTGCGCATGATGCTAGTTACAGCAGTGGTAACTCATGCTATGCCTTATTTAGGGAGCATAGGGATGCCCCGGTCGACCGCCAGTTTGGTGGTGGCTGGAATTCCCCTCGCCAGCATTATCGGTCGAGTAGGATTTGGTTGGTTGGCAGACCATTACCCCAAAAAGCAAATTTTTGTTTTCTTCCTTTTTACTCATGGGAATGGGTTTGTTTACATTTTGTTTTCCTCAACGATTGGGGATGATTTTCTTCTTCCTCTTTACTTTTCCGCCCAGTTTTGGTGGATCTATGGTACTGCGGGGAGCAATCCTTCAAGAATATTTTGGCAGGGACATTTTCGGCAGGATGTTAGGGATTGTTATGGGAAGTGTTTCTTTAGGAGGTATAATTGGGCCAACTTTGGCCGGTTTTGTTTTCGATAATACGGGAAATTATCGGTATGTTTGGTTTGCCCTTTCCGGAGCAATTATTTGTACCTTTTTTTAATCTTGAAGATCAAACCCAAAAGGACTGAATAAAGCTTTTTGGGCTGGAAATTTATTTATGAGGCTATTAGAAAACGGCAAATTTAGACTGCTATTTTTCCCCTCGTGCCCTTTGGGAAAAGACATTTCGGACTTTAAGCGAATCAGCTTTGTTTTTATTTCTGAAAGAGAGCGTAATAACCATAGCTCTCCTTAATTCTCCTGTAGGGTTCAGGCCAGAGGGAGAGCCAAAAGTTATTTCCTATCCCTGGGCACATTAAGGTTGAGTTTAAAGGAACCTGCTGCTAAAGACCCGGGGGTAATATCTATTTTCATTATTGTTGGTACTATTCTCCCAAAAAGACCTCCCGTTCATCTTCATGATCCCCGCAAGCAGTTCTTCTAATAATCGATGCATAGCTACCTTACTTCTTAAATTGCTTCCTTTTAAATTCGCTCAAAAGTCTCTCGATCCATCTTTTTTCCTCCTTTAACTTTTTCTCCATCCTAGACACAATATTATTTTAACACCTATGCGGGGCTTCAGGAGGTGGGCCATGAATGAGTTAATGGTTCGTCTGGAGAGCCAGATGCGCGCGTTGAAACTCAAGGGGATGATCCGCTATTACCGAGAATTTTCTGAACGAGCAGCCCAAGGGAAACTGCAGTATGAAGAGTATCTTTCCTTGCTTTTGGAGGAAGAGCTTCGCGGAAAAACAGAAGGGTCTATCAAAACTAAGATTCATAAGGCTCGTTTTCCTTTTATCAAGACTCTGGAGGCTTTCGACTTTTCCTTTCAGCCTGGTTTGGGAGAAAAGGAGATTCTGAAGCTCAGTAGTCTGGATTTTGTTGAGAAGAGAGAGAATCTGATCTTTCTGGGGCCACCTGGGGTAGGCAAAACCCATCTGGCCGTGGCTTTTGGAATCAAGGCTTGTTCCGCCAAATATCGGGTTCTTTTCATAAGTGCTCAGAAGTTGATCGAAGATTTGATGCTTTCGGTCAAAGAGGGGACGATTACCTCAAAACTCTTAGCCCTATTCGAGGCTCAACCTGTTGATCATCGATGAGCTGGGATATATGCCTATTACGAAAGAACAGGCTAATCTTCTGTTTCAGCTCGTCTCTATTCGATATGAGAAAGGGTCTATTATCCTGACCAGCAATTACAACTTTGAGGATTGGGGGCAGATTTTTCAGGACAATGTCGTGTCAGCAGCGATCATCGATCGAATTGTTCACCACGCAAGAATCTTTTATATCAACGGATCCAGTTATAGGCTTAAGAACAAACTTGAGAAAAAAAGAAATTAAAGGGGGTCAAATTTCTTGACAAACAATAGGAATACATCAGAATGCTGCCAGGAGAGCCAGATTAGGCTTCCCAAACCTACAAGAAGAAGGATGATCACTGTGTATACCGACAAGGTCACGTGAGGGTTTTCCCTGTAAATAGCATAATCATCCTCCTGCTTCTTTCGCCGCCTCCTCCAAACAGATACGGCGATCAGGATTCCCAGAGTGGCCATGCCGGTAATTAAACATATTCCTATGATTTCAAGAAGGACCCGCATTCCCGGAGAAACATGTTCATGAATTCTTTCGAAATGCCCGAGATTCCAATTTCCTGGAGCAAAGGATACGCTGGGCAAAACGATGGCCACAATCCAGCCGGAAAGAAAAGTGATGATCAACCGAAACCGTGTCAGGACCACAAGAAGCCCCCTTAGAAAGAAGAGTTTTCTGGTTGGGAAAAAAGAGTTCTCAAAGAAACGATCTATCTTTTCGCAATGTGAGGGGCTTGCCACCAGACGGCAAGCTATACGTGGAGCTTTTTCAAAAAAGTCCATAAAAAAACCCCTGCAGGTTTCCCTGGCAGGAGTTTTTTCTGTCCACCTATCCCAACTCCCACCAAGGAGCTATCGACTTGGCAGGAGTCATCAGCCTTTCATGGGCACTTTTCGGTGGACTCCATCACCTTTTATAAATTTTTACCATCTTAAACGATGGGTGTCAAGTTCCATACGGAAGTTTTAAACTCGGTTGAGCATTCCGCAGTAATTCATCAAATCTCCTTCCTGCTCTCTTGCAAGGTCACTGAATCCATGAAAAAAATCCTTGGGTTTTTTGAGTATTAAGAATAGCTTTTATTTGGGTTGCTGATTCTTATGGCAAGACAATCATAAAGAAACCTGTTTGGCTGGTAGGCAGTTACTGAACGCGGGAGAATTCTATACCCCTTGTAACTGAAAGGGGTTTTCTCCGCCAGCAAGGTCGGCAGGTCAAGGGCACTTTCGAGAAAAGAAACGATCTCCTGGTCCTGGGAAAGGACGATGGGCTTGTATCCAGGAATGACCAGGATGGACAAGGGAACAAAACTCAGGGAGGATAACAGCTCCGCCGACACAGCTACCTCTGGAGCAGGAACGACCGCCGCCTGCTTCGCCTCAAGACGAATTATCCGGGCCTTGGCCTCAGGAACCTCGGCCTCAAGCGCATCCGCAATTAGATCGAGCAAAAGGTTTCGAATCTCCATCAAGTCCCGCACTTTTTCAACCTCTTTCTTCCCCTCGTTTTTCTTGATCACCTGGACAAGCCCCGAAATCTCCTTCAGGTAGACATTCTTCTGAACATCAGGAACGTAATGCATAACGATTAGATGAACGGGTTTCCCGTCTGGGGCACCGTACGGAATGCCTGTCGGACTCCACCCCACTGCACAAACCAATTCTCCTTCGCCCGCTGAGCGGCCATGGGGGAAGGCCCAACCTCT
>Ga0315298_1003668_pt1 | contig 24056 bp, 30 predicted proteins | sample WHS_1_MG_FD_203077 | JGI IMG/M metagenome (GOLD analysis project Ga0315298, IMG submission 203077) | Extremophilic microbial mat communities from Washburn Hot Springs, YNP, Wyoming, USA - WHS_1_MG | ecosystem: Environmental > Aquatic > Thermal springs > Hot (42-90C) | place: USA: Wyoming...
CCCTCTTTCCCGCCGACCACAACAATAGAGACCGACCGTCACCATCATCACAATCGTCACCGACGACGTGATGGTCGTGATAGTCGTGACGATGCTCGCCTATTGTTTACGTCGGCATGGAGGAGATGTCCCGTCTCCGGTAAGATTTCCACACTGGAACTCACCACCGATGAACTGGCCGAACAACACCTGCGATCCGATCTGGGAACATGCCGACTGGCTGCCGCCAGAGTACATCCTCGACCGCTGGTGCCAGCAAGATGCACGGTGCCGATACGCCAAGCAACAAGCACTGCTCTCTGCCTGCGAACGGGGCGAGGTCTACTACCGGCGCAGCGACGGCAAGACCTTCGACGACCCGATACACGAACTATCAGCACGCGGCATCCTGCTGATCGACCGCGACAGCTTCGTTGCCTGGGCCACAGCGGTGGATGGCCAAAGCCCATTGCCAGCGCGCCCGCCCGCGCAGCCACCCTATCCCGGATGGGCACCGCCTGGCGCTTACCGGTTTGATGAAGAACAGTGGAACTGGGTGCCCGTCACGCCACCTGTCAGGTCAATCCCTCCAGCCCAGCCTGCCAATACACCGCCGCCCCCCTTTGATCCGCCAAAGTGGGTGAAGGAAATGTATGCCGCCGAGGCAGGAGCCACCGCATCCATCGATACATCCCCATCGGAGTCAGCGCCTGAGGAGATCGTTGAGGTGGCAGACGAGAAACCCAGCTACGACACCTACCCATCGGAAGCCGAACTGCGCAAGCTCGGCGTGCCCACCGATGAAATCATCGCCGCCTTTCAGGTCGAGCCCAACCGCCACGACAACGAGAAATGGTGGAAGGAGCGTATGGGCAATGTCTCGCGCGCCAACAAATCCCTCGGCGAGGCGCTTGTCCAGAAAGGGCTGCCGAATCGCGGGGCCGAGCGCTACCCCTCGTGGTGGCGTCCCGATCTGGTTGCTCGCTGGCTGATCGATGCCGGACACATGTCCGTTATTCGGGTAGCGCCCATCCTGCGCAAGGAGTTCCCGGTCTGGGCCAAACTGTTCGACGAACAGTAGGCCCTGCCGTAGTCCCACCGTATTTGCGGTGGGGGCGAGAACTGATTTCCCCACCGTAAAACTCCCCTGAAACCTGCGCCGTTACTGGATCGCCCGCCGTAGGGCCTTCCTACGGCAGGACTCGGCCTGCCAACCTCCATCGCATTCCAACGCGAAACAGGAGGTTGCACCGATGTCCAGACCGATCCAGCCCAGGCTGATGGTGCTGCGCCGCCGCCAGGTCGAGGCACGCACCGGGCTTGGCCGCAGTTCCATCTACGCCCTGATCGCCGACGGGCAATTCCCGGCACCGATCCGCCTGTCCACTAATACGGTCGGCTGGCTGGAACACGAGATCGACGGCTGGATTGCCGAGCGCACCAAGGCATCGAGGACGGTGCCGGCGTGATGGTTGATACCACCCTTTCTCCGGCCCGGTCAGTAGACAGCGACCATCACGATCATCACCACCGTCACCTCGGTGACGTTCGTGAGGGTGGTGACGATGCTGCTCTATTGTTGCAGTCGGTCGCAGAGGGTATGCAGGTTGGTGATGCGACCGTCACCGACGATCCCATCACCCTCATCGAAGCCGCCATCGAACGCCTGCGCGATGACGTCGGCGCCATCGTCGAACCCGCCGTGGTCGCGGCTTTCTCCATCCTGCGCGCCACCGATCTGCCCAACTATCTGCGCCTGCGGCACAAGGCCAAGGAAGCCAACAAGGGTTGCCTGGTCACCGAACTCGACAAAGCCGTGCAGCAGTCGCTGCCGGGCGGCGGTGACGAACCCTCGGCGCTCGACGAACTGGTCGCCTTGGCCCGCGCCCAATGCCAACTCAAGCACGATGCCGACCGCCATGCCGTCGCCGTGATCCCGATGCCAGGACGCCAGGAAGTCTGGCGCGTCTATTCCAGCGGCTACGAGGAATGGCTGCGCAGCGCCTACTGGCGGGCCAAGGAAGCCGGTGTTGCCGAAACCACGATGAAATCGGCGCTGGCGACCATTGCCGCCGCCGGCATCAATGATGGCCAGCAGATCGACCTCCACGTCCGGGCCGCCAAGGATGACGCAGGCTATCTGATCGACCTCTGCGACGAGCAGTGGCGCGCCGTGCTGGTCACACCGACTGGCTGGCAGGTGCTCGACCACGCTCCGGTCTATTTCACCCGCACCCAATCGATGCGCGCGTTGCCCGAGCCACAGCGTGGCGGCGACATCGGCCTACTCTGGCAGCACACCAATATCCCGGCCAATCGTCGCGTGATGGTGCTGACCTGGCTGCTCGACAGCTTCCGGCCTGACACGCCGTTTCCGGTGCTGGAATTGGTCGGTGAGCAGGGCTCGGCCAAGTCCACTACCCAAGCCGTGCTACGCAGTCTGGTCGATCCCAACAAGGTGATGCTGCGCGGTCGCCCCAAGACCGTGGAAGACATCTTCGTCGCCGCTGCCAACAACTGGCTGGTCAGCTACGAGAACCTTTCGGGCCTGACTGCCGAACAGCAGGACGCCTTTTGCACGCTATCGACCGGCGGTGGCTTCGCCTCGCGTCAGCTCTACACCAATGGTGAAGAGCACATCATAGAAACCAAGCGGCCGGTGGTGCTGAACGGCATCGCCGTGGTCGCCACGCGCCCCGACCTGATCGACCGGGTAATTCACATCGATATGCCGACCATCCCGCCCGAGGAGAGGCGCGACGATGCCGACACCTCGGCGGCCTGGGAGCGGGATCGACCCTACGTATTCGGTGCGCTGCTCGACCTCTTCGCCGATGCCCTGCGCATCCTGCCGAAGGTCGTGCTCGCCCACAAGCAGCGCATGGCCGACTACGAGCGCTTGGGTGAGGCGGTCGCCCGTGCCCTCGGTTTCGAGGCCGGCGAATTCCAGCGCCAGTACGCGGAACTGGTCCGCGCCGGTATCGACCGCGCCCTGGAGAGCAACGCTGTCGCCCAGGTGCTCGACAAGTACTTCGAGGAGCGCATCTCGCCGTGGAACTGGCAAGGCACCGCCGGCCAGCTCTACGACCTGCTCAACAACCAGATCATCCCGGATCGCAGCACCTGGCCCAAGTCGCCGAAGGGACTGGCCGACCAGCTGCGTCGCATCGCCCCGGCCTACCGCGCCAAGGGCATCGAGATCAGCCATCTCGGCCACAGCCGGGAGGGCGCCCTGTGGCGCATTGCACCGATTCGTTCTTCAAGCGCCACGCCGCCCGGCGTCGAGGGTGGCATTCGTTATGGAGCTCATCGTGAATAACTCACCGTCCATCCCCATGAACCTGCATCGGTGCAGCAGGAGCGGCTGCTGGCCGAGACGTTGCCACCCATTCCAGTGCGACAGTCGTCGCCTGCCATCGAGCCTGCCGTGACGATGGTGAGCGTCAAGGTCGAGGACTGGGATGGCGGGCCGGTTGCCCGACCTACCGCGCCGATGATGATCCGCCGGTCACGACGCATCGTGGGACACGTGCCCTGGCAATGGCGGCTGATCGTCGCCGGCATCCGCCTGACCCGGATCGTGCGCAAGTCGGCCAAACAGCAGATGAAGCAGTTCAACAAGCTGCAGCGCCAGATGATTCGACGGGTCCTTCCTCGCCACAAAGCCATGCGGGGGGCACGCGCCCGCTGATCCGCTACCGACAGACCACGAAACGAGGTTACCAGGGTTACCAGTTACCACCCTGGTTACCACCCCACCCGATCACCAATTCAAGGAAATGAAATGAACACCACGACAAACAACAGCAGCATCTCCCCCATCGCCAGCCAGCGCCTGGCCAACTACAACCCCGAAGTCGAGCAGCGCGTGCAGGGCTGGCTCGCCAGCGGACAGTTGCTGGCCTGGATTCCCATCCTCAGCCAGGAGAACTTCCCGGACGTGCCGCCGCAAATCCTGCTGTTCGCCGATCGGCATCAGGAGGCCATGCGCTGGCCCATCCACCGCCCGGAGGAATTGCTGGACCTGCCGGAGGGCATCACCGGCTGGTTGCTGCCGGCCGACGCAGAAGATACCGACGTGGCCTGCGGCGTATGGAACGGCGAGGTGTACATCCTGGGGGTGAAGGACAAGCGCACCGGGCGAGCGCAGACCTTGCTGGGCGAGCGCGTCGAGGTGGCGACAGGGCAGGCCGATGACCCTGAACCGAGCGCGGTTTGACTTGGCTTCTGCCTGGCACAGCGCCTTCATACAACTCCCTTATCACCAGGAGCTTGCAATGACTCGATCAACCTCACCCTCGTCCAGCATCGCCGCCCAGTTGGCGGCCCTGCCCACGCTGCCAATGAAGGACTTGTGGACCCTATGGGACGCCTACTTCCCGCGCCGGCCAGGCACCTGGAACCGCGACTACGTCGCCTCCCGCGTCGCCTACAAGATTCAGGAGGCCGCGTATGGCGGCGTCGATCCCGACATCCGGCGGCGGCTGGCGCGCCTTGGTGAATCGCAGTCGGCCTTCGGCAAGCGGCGGTCGGAAGTGCATCTGATGCCGGGCACCGTCTTGCTGCGCGAGTACGAATCCAATGAGTACCGCGTCACGGTCACGCCGGAGGGCTTCTACGATCTCAACGGCAAGGTGTTCAAGAGCCTGTCGGCGGTGGCGCGGTACATTACCGGCGTCAATTGGTCGGGACCGGCGTTCTTCGGCGTGAAGCAGAATGCAGGGAAGAAAGGCGGCAAGAAATGAAGGCGCCGATAGTTCGCAAGCGTTGCGCGGTGTATTGCCGCGTCTCCACCGATGAGCGCCTCGACCAGACGTTCAATTCCATCGATGCCCAACGAGAAGCGGGGCAGGCCTTCATCGCCAGCCAGCGCACCGAGGGCTGGATTCCGGTGGTCGACGACTACGACGATGGCGGATTCTCCGGCGGCAATATGGATCGGCCGGCACTGAAGCGCCTGCTCGCCGACATCGAGGCTGGCAAGATCGATATCGTGGTGGTGTACAAGATCGACCGCCTCACCCGGAGTCTCACCGACTTCGCCAAGATGGTGGAGTTGTTCGATCAGCACGGCGTGAGCTTCAGCGCCGTCACGCAGCAGATCAACTCGGCGACATCGATGGGCCGGTTGATGCTGAACATCCTGCTTTCGTTTGCGCAGTTCGAGCGGGAAGTCACTGGGGAGCGCATCCGAGACAAGATCGCCGCCAGCAAGGCCAAGGGGATGTGGATGGGCGGGACACCGCCGCTCGGGTACGACGTCAGCCATCGGCAACTGGTGATCAACGAGGCCGAGGCCAGGATCGTGCGCGGCATCTGGCGGCGGTTCGTGGAACTGAAATCCACGACTGAACTCGCCCGCGAGTTGAATCGCCAGGGCATCACCACGAAAGCCTGGACAACCCAGGACGGCACCTTCCGCCCCGGGCGACCGATCACCAAGCAGAACCTCTACAAGATGCTGAGGAATCCCCTCTATATCGGCGTCATCCGCCACAAGGGCAAGGACCACCCCGGCGCGCATCCGGCCATCATCGATGCCGAATTGTGGAAACAGGCCCAGGCAGTTCTGGCCGAGGATTCCCGGTTACGGGCCTCGCAAACGATGACCCGGCACAACGACGAGGCCATTCTGCGCGGCCTGCTGTTTGCACCCGATGGTGACCGGATGCTGCCGACGGCGACGAAGAAGAAGTCGGGCAAGCGCTACCGCTACTACCTGCCCTATTCGGACAAGAAGTTCGGGCGCGGCACCCACCCCTTCGGCATCGTGCCGGCCGAGCCGATCGAGGCGTTGGTGCTGGAGCAGGTCAAGTCTGCATTGCAGGCGCCGGAGATGATCCAGGCGGTGTGGGATGAGGTCCAGAAACTGGATGCCACCGTATCAGAGCCCGCCGTGGTGCTGGCGATGCGCAATCTGTCGGTGGTGTGGAACGAGATGTTCCCGGAGGAACGCTGCCGGCTGGTGCGGCTACTGATTGCCCGGGTGCAACTCAAGGATGAGGGCATCGACATCGAATGGCAGCCGGCCGGGTGGTCGGCGTTGATGGCGGAACTGGCGCCGAACAGTATCGGGGCGGAATTGCGGGAAAACGAGCAAAGCGAAGTTTCGGCGCAGGCTAACGTGAGCAGGGCGAACGTTAAGCGAAGCGGCCGAAGCCAAATGGAGGTGATGGCATGAGAGGGATGGAGCAGATCGGACAGGCCGAATCGAAAACCCTGAAACTGGAACAGGGCATCAAGCTGATGACGTTCATCCCGGTGCGCTTCGTCAGGCACAAGGCGCGGAAGGTGGTGGTCGAACCGACGACGCCGGGACGGATGGCGTCACGGAAGACTCCGGGACAAGGGGCGGTGTGCGACGACACGCTGATGCGGGCATTGGCGCGAGGATTCTTCTGGCAGGAGTTGTTGGACTCCGGGCGGGTTTCCAACATCGCCGAGATTGCCAAGCACGAGGGGGTGGAGAAGGTGCGGGTGCAGAAGATGCTGCGACTCGCCCGGCTGGCGCCCGATGTGGTCGAGGACATCGCCCGAGGGCAACAGGCGGTCGGGGTGTCGCTGGAGTTCTTCATGCGCAACCCGATGCCGGATGACTGGAATGCACAGCGGGACGTGATCGGTGGGCTGGCCAGCTGATCGTGGAGCACGTTCGAAACCCGACCGCCATGCGTTGTGAGGTGCAAACCGCCGCCCGGAAACCCGCGTGGTTGCGTGGGGTCATGCGCAGACCGACCTGCGCACAAACTGAGAAAAGAGAGGAATTCGGGTGGCCGGCAGGCCAAAATCGACGCCAGTTAGCGATCAGCGAAATTCGCACCGCCCGCAAAACCCCGCACCGCTTGGCCCTTCGCGGGCAGCAAAAAGCCCGGAGCATGTCCGGGCTTTGGAGTGGTGGTGGAGACGAAGGGGATCGAACCCTCGACCTTCGCATTGCGAACGCGACGCTCTCCCAGCTGAGCTACGTCCCCATCGCGCTTATTCTAAACGTTTTTCTGCGGATTGGAAGCGCGCCTGTAGCTCCACGCCATCATGGCGATTCCCGCCAATACCATCGGCAATGAAAGCCACTGCCCCATGGACAGCCCGAGCGCCAGAAGCCCCAGAAAATCGTCGGGTTCCCGGGTGAATTCCACCAGGAACCGGAATGTTCCGTAGCCGATCAGAAAGAGCCCGGAAACCGCCCCCACGGGCCTCGGTTTTTTGGAAAAGAACCACAAGATCAGAAACAGCGTCACGCCCTCCAGGGCGAATTCGTAGAGTTCGGAAGGGTGCCGCGGCTGCATGTCCATCTTCGGGAAGATCATCGCCCAGGGAACGTCCGTGGGGCGGCCCCAGAGCTCCCCGTTGATGAAGTTCCCTATCCTGCCCGCGCCGAGCCCGAGCGGCACCAAGGGAGCGACGAAATCGGTGACGGCGAGCCATTGCTTCCCGGTTTTTTTCGAAAAGAGCCAGATCGCGGCGATCACCCCGAGCATCCCGCCGTGGAAGGACATCCCCCCTTCCCAGACATAGAAGATGTGCAGCGGCGCATGGAGATAGTCGGAAAACTTGTAGAAAAACACATAACCCAGCCTTCCCCCCAGCACCACGCCCAATGCGCCGTAAAAGAGCAGGTCGTCCAGCTCCTTCACCGTCCAGTCGGATCTTTCCCTGATGCGATGGCGCCCGAGAACCAGGAAAAGCATGAAACCGACCAGGTACATGATCCCGTACCAGCGTATCGCCAAAGGCCCCAGATGGATCGCGACGGGGTCGAAATCGGGGTGGATCAGCATTGAGATGGCCTCGATTTGGGTTAAAATGGCCAATTATATCTCTTTTAGACTTCAGGGGTTCTCCAATGCCAGCATACCGCTCCAGAACGACCACTCACGGCAGGAACATGGCCGGCGCGCGCGCCCTTTGGCGCGCCACGGGAATGACGGATCGGGATTTCGACAAGCCGATCATCGCTGTCGCCAATTCCTTCACCCAGTTCGTCCCGGGGCATGTCCACCTCAAGGACCTGGGGCAGCTGGTCTGCAGGGAGATCGAAAAGGCCGGCGGGGTCGCCAAGGAATTCGACACCATCGCCATCGACGACGGCATCGCCATGGGCCACTCCGGCATGCTCTACAGCCTGCCTTCGCGCGAGCTGATCGCGGACTCCGTCGAATACATGGTGAACGCCCACTGCGCCGATGCGCTCGTATGCATCTCGAACTGCGACAAGATCACCCCCGGCATGCTGATGGCAGCCCTGCGGCTCAACATTCCCACGGTATTCGTCTCGGGCGGGCCGATGGAAGCGGGCAAGATCGTCATGAGGGGAAAGGAGCTCCATCTCGATCTGGTGGATGCCATGGTTGCCGCCGCCGACAGCAAAGTCACCGACGAGGAGACCATGCAGCTCGAAAGAAGCGCCTGCCCGACCTGCGGCTCCTGCTCCGGAATGTTCACCGCCAATTCGATGAACTGCCTCACCGAAGCGCTCGGCCTCTCCCTTCCCGGAAACGGCTCCCTGCTTGCCACCCATGCCGACAGGAAGGGACTTTTCCTGGAAGCGGGAAGGCTGATCGTCGAGCTCGCCAGGCGCTGGTACGAAAAGGACGATGCTTCGGTGCTGCCGAGATCGATCGCGAATTTCGAAGCTTTCGAGAACGCGATTGCGCTCGACATCGCCATGGGCGGCTCGACCAACACCGTGCTGCACCTGCTCGCCGCGGCGGAAGAAGCGAAGGTGAATTTCACCATGAAAGACATCGACAGGATGTCGCGCAAGATCCCCAACCTGTGCAAGGTGGCGCCTGCCGTGCAGCATTACCACATGGAAGACGTGCACCGCGCGGGCGGGGTCGTCGCCATACTCGGGGAACTCGACAGGGGCGGACTACTCCATCGCGACACCCTCACCGTGCACAGCAAAAGCCTCGGAGAGGCGCTGGAAAAATGGGACGTGAAGCGAACCGAAGAATCCCATGCATTCTACAGGGCGGCCCCGGGCGGAATTCCCACCACCCTGGCATTCAGCCAGGACGAGCGCTTCGATGAGCTCGATCTCGACAGAACTTCAGGCTGCATCCGCGACATCCGGCATGCCTACAGCAAGGATGGCGGGCTTGCGGTGCTGCACGGCAACATCGCCCTCGACGGCTGCATCGTCAAAACCGCGGGAGTGGACGAGAGCATCCTCAAATTCAGGGGCAGGGCGCGCGTTTTCGAAAGCCAGGACGAGGCGGTGGAGGCGATCCTGGCCGACCGGATCGAAGCCGGGGACGTGGTCGTGATCCGCTACGAAGGGCCGAAAGGCGGGCCCGGCATGCAGGAAATGCTCTATCCCACCAGCTACCTCAAATCGAAGGGCCTTGGAAAGCTCTGCGCGCTCCTCACCGACGGCCGCTTCTCCGGCGGCACTTCGGGGCTCTCGATAGGCCATGTCTCCCCGGAAGCTGCAGAAGGCGGGGCGATAGGATTGATCGTGGAGGGGGACACCATCAGCATAGACATCCCGAACAGACGCCTCGACCTGGAAATATCGGATGCAGCCCTCGAATCGCGCAGGAAACACATGGAGCAAAAAGGCAGGAGCGCCTGGAAGCCCGTCAGCCGGGACAGGGCCGTCTCCCCCGCCCTCAGGGCCTATGCCGCCATGACGACCAGCGCATCCCGCGGGGCGGTCAGGGACGTCTCGCAAATCGAAAGGTAGGAGAAATTCGAGGCCGCCTGTCAACCCGAAGCGCCGGAGCGGCGTTTAGGGTTGACAATCCGGCGATTTTGTAAGAATCTTCCGGTGTCCTGGTCAATTGACACGAGCATTCGCATTGGCACAGGATTTTTCCCAACCAACAATTTCATAGCAAGGAGGATTTACAGTGAGGAAATCATTGAAGCTTGTAGCAGTTGCCGCCGGGTTGATGGCTTTTTCCGCAACGGCCAGCGCCTTTTCGACCGGCCCCTGCAAGGCATGCCATGCGCTCGATCATGATGTCGTAGGTCCCGCCTGGGACAGAGTTGCAAAGGCATATGGCAGCGAAGAAGCCCTGGCCAAGGTTTTCAAGGCTGGCTTCAAGGTGGAAGATCGCAAGATCGCCTCTTCCGAGCCCAAGTTCAAGGCCCAGGCAGCTACCATGACCGGAATGTATAACAACTACATCAAGGGGCACGAAGACGACGCAGCAAAAGCACTGTTTGCTGCTGTTAAATCAGGCAAGATGTAAGCCACTTTAGTGCTGGCAATTGTCAGAGGCGGCCCGGCGGGCCGCCTTTTTAATTAGAGCCGTCGCGATCCGATCTGAAAGTAACATCGGGACTGTATCGAAAAATCCGCCTTGCGCCGGATTTTTCCTGGATCTTCCATGAAAATTTCGCTCGCCATGATTCTGGCTGCCGCCTTCCTGATCGCAGGATGCAGCCGCCCCGAAACACCGAAGCAATTCGCCTCTCCCGAAATCAGGCAGGGGCTGGAACTCGCCGAAAAAAGCCAATGCCTTTCCTGTCATGCGCTGGATCACAAGGTGATCGGACCGGCATGGAACGACGTCTCTGCCCGCTACAATCGAGACATCCGCTCCGGCAAGACGAGCGAACAGGCTGTCGAGGAGGCGCTCGAAAAAAAGATCGCCATGGGCGGAAAAGGCAACTGGATCTGGGTTACAGGAGGCATGTCGATGCCGCCGAACGCTCCCCGCGTACCCACGGAAAACATAAGAAAACTCACCCGGTTCATCCTCTCCCTCAAGAAATGATGCGAATTGACAAGTTCGCAGCATCTCACTGATAATCCTTGATCTGTAACACAACAATCCGCCCGATGACCATTCTCAGACCCCTTCTCGTCGCAATGGCTGCAATATTTCTGGCCGGTTGCGCAAAGCAGAAGCCCGGCTCCGAATTCGTCGTCAAAATCGGGTCCGTGGCTCCCCTGACCGGCCCGCAGTCCCACCTCGGCAAGGACAACGACAACGGCGTGCGCCTCGCCGCAGACGAGATCAATGCATCCGGCCTCGTGATCGGGGGCAAAAAAGCGAAAATAGAGATCCTCAGCGAGGACGACCAGGCCGATCCCAGGACGGCCACCATCGTCGCGCAGAAGCTGGTCGACGAAGGCGTGAACGGCGTCGTCGGCCATTTCAATTCGGGAACTTCGATTCCCGCATCCAGGATCTACAGCGACGCGGGAATTCCCCAGATATCCCCTTCGGCGACGGCAACGACCTATACCGGACAGGGCTTCGAAACCACCTTCAGGGTGGTCACGAACGACAGGCAGCAGGGCGCAGCGCTCGCGAAATTCGCCATGGACACCCTGCATGCGAAAACCGTCGCCGTCATCGACGACAGGACGGCCTATGGCCAGGGTATCGCCGACGAATTCGAAAAGGATGCGAAGGCAGACGGCGCCGCCCTCGTCGCACACGAATTCACCAGCGATCATGCCACGGACTTCACTGCGATCCTGACTTCAATCAAGGGAAAAAATCCCGACCTGATCTTCTATGGCGGGATGGACGCCCAGGCAGGTCCGATGATGAAGCAGATGAGGAACCTGGGCATGAAAATGGCATTCCTGGGCGCCGACGGCTCCAAGAGCCCTGAATTTATCAAGCTCGCAGGTACAGCGGCAGAAGGTGCCTACGCCTCCGCTCCCGGTCTGCCGCTCGACAAGATGCCCGGGGGGAAGGCTTTCGTCGAAAAATTCACCGCAAAATACGGCAAGATCCAGCTCTATTCTCCCTATTCGTTCGATGCCACCATGGCGCTGGTCAATGCGATGAAGCAGGCCGGCTCCACCGACCCCGCCCGGTATCTTCCGGTTCTGTCCAAAATCAAAATGGATGGCGTGACCGGGCCGATCAGCTTCGACAGCAAGGGCGACATCATGCATGGCGCCGTCACCCTGTACCAGGTCAGAAACGGCAGCTGGACTGCCCTCCCCTAGCCGGTCATGGATACTTTTCTCCAGCAGCTCATCAACGGCATCGTCCTCGGCAGCATCTATTCGCTCGTCGCGCTCGGCTACACCCTGGTCTACGGCATCATGGGGCTGATCAATTTCGCACACGGCGATATCGTCATGGTGGGGGCGATGGTCACCCTCACGGTAGCGCGTCTTCTCGCGGATAGCGGCCTGCCCGGGCCGGTCATTCTCGGCATCGGCGTGCTGACAGCGATTCCCGCCTGCATGGCAGTCGGTTATCTGGTCGAGCGGATCGCCTACCGCCCCCTGCGCAATGCGCCGAGGCTCGCTCCACTGATCACCGCAATCGGCGTCTCGATACTGCTGCAAAACCTCGCGATGATGATCTGGGGAAGGGAATACCTCTCCTTCCCGCAGATTTTTCCGGCCCAAACCATGGCTGTTGGAGGCGCTTCGATCAGCACTATTCAGTTCCTCATCATCGTCTCGTCCGCCATCATGATGGCTGGCCTTTCCCGGCTCATCCGGAAAACCAGGCTGGGCAATGCCATGCGTGCAACCGCCCAGAACCCTGAAATCGCGACCCTCATGGGCGTCCACGTCAACACCATCATCTCCATCACGTTCGTTCTCGGTTCCGCGCTGGCTGCTGTGGCGGGTATGATGGTGAGCGCATACTACGGAATCGCCCATTACGACATGGGCTTCATCCTCGGATTGAAGGCATTCACCGCAGCGGTTCTGGGGGGCATAGGCAACATCGAAGGGGCGATGCTGGGCGGACTGCTGCTGGGGATCATCGAAAGCATGGGAGCGGGCTACCTCGGCACCCTCACTGGCGGCGTCATGGGAAGCAATTACCAGGATGCTTTCGCCTTCTTCGTGCTGATTCTGGTGCTGGTTTTCCGTCCTTCCGGACTCCTCGGAGAACGCGTGGGAGAGCGCCCATGAAAAAAACCCTGAAATTCGCAGCCTACGCTGCCATTCTCGCGATCCTTCCATTTGCGACCGGATTGGCTTTCGGCAAGACCTGGGTGCGCATTCTCGACTTCGCCCTCCTGTACGTCATGCTCGCCCTCGGCCTCAACATCGTGGTCGGCTTCGCAGGGCTGCTCGATCTCGGCTATGTCGCCTTTTTCGCCGTGGGCGCCTATTGTTATGCGCTGCTCGCCTCCCCGCATTTCGGACTGCACCTTCCGTTCTGGATTATCCTGCCGATCGGCGCATTCGCAGCAGGAATTTTCGGCATGCTGCTCGGCGCGCCGACCCTGCGCCTCAGGGGAGACTATCTCGCCATCGTGACCCTGGGCTTCGGCGAAATCATCCGCATCTTCCTGAACAACCTCGACACCCCGTACAACATCACCGGCGGTCCCCAGGGAATAGACCTGATCGACCCGATCCGGCTCGGTTCATTTTCCCTGAACCAGCCGACCAGCCACACCGTCTACAGCTATTATTTCCTTTTCCTGCTCTTCGCCCTGGCAACTGCATTCGTTTCGATGCGATTGCAGCATTCCAGGATAGGGCGGGCCTGGGCTGCGATCAGGGAAGACGAAATCGCGGCGGAAGCCATGGGAATCAACACCCGGAATATCAAACTGCTGGCCTTCGCCATGGGCGCGAGCTTCGGGGGACTCTCCGGCGGATTATTCGCCGGCTTCGAGGGCTTCGTGAGTCCGGAGAGCTTCACCCTGACGGAATCGATCATGATCCTGAGCATGGTCGTCCTGGGCGGGATGGGCCACATCCGGGGCGTCATCTTCGGCGCCATCCTGCTCTCGATCCTGCCCGAAGCGCTGCGCTATGTGGGCCCTCTCGAACAATCCCTGTTCGGCAGAATCGTCGTCGACCCGTCGAGTCTCAGGATGCTCCTCTTCGGCCTCTCGCTGATCCTGGTGATGCTGCTCCGCCCGGCAGGGCTCTGGCCCTCCCCTGCCAGGAAAAGGGAGCTCCTCGCCCACGGCGAGACCGCAAAACATGAGAACGCCAACATCTATGATGCAGGACGTTAAGCTGCTCGAAGTACAAAACATCGGCAGGACCTTCGGCGGCCTTGCCGCCCTGTCCGGCGTCTCCCTCACCATCAACAGGGGCGAAATCTACGCCCTGATCGGACCGAACGGCGCGGGGAAAACCACGCTTTTCAACGTGCTCACCGGAATTTACAAACCCGACTCGGGCAATTTCAGGCTGGAAGGCGTCGAAATGGCCGGAAAGAAACCCAGCGAAATGGCGAAATCCGGCATTGCGAGAACCTTCCAGAACATCCGTCTCTTTTCCAACATGAGCGCCATCGAAAACGTCATGGTGGGCCGACATTGCAGAACCCGAGGGAGTGTCCTGGGCGCCATTTTCGGAAATTCGAGAACCCGCACCGAAGAAAAGGCGATTGCCGAAAAAGCGAAGCATCTTCTCGATTACGTGGGGCTCGCCGGGCATGCCCACATGCTTGCCAGGAACCTGAGCTACGGGGACCAGAGAAGACTGGAAATCGCCCGGGCGCTCGCCACCGAACCCAAGCTTCTGGCGCTGGACGAACCTGCAGCAGGCATGAACCCGCTTGAAACCGACTCCCTCAAAAGCCTGCTCGAAACCATAAGGCGCGATGGCGTCACCCTCCTTTTGATCGAGCACGACGTCAAACTGGTGATGGACATCTGCGACAGGCTCGCCGTGCTCAATTTCGGAAAAAAAGTCGCCGAAGGAGAACCTGCCCTGGTCTGCAGCGATCCCCTCGTCATCGAAGCCTACCTGGGGGTATCGGTATCGTGAGTCTCCTCGAAATCAGCGACCTTCACGTTTCCTACGACGGCATCAAGGCCGTCAAGGGCATCGATCTTCATCTCGAAAAGGGCGAAATCGTCGCGCTAGTGGGCAGCAATGGCGCAGGGAAAAGCACGACACTGAAGGCCATATGCGGCATCGTACCCGTCCAATCCGGGAAAATCCTGTTCGAAGGCAGGAACCTTCGTTCGATTCCCCCGCACCTGCTCGTCAAACAGGGCATCGCGCTGGTACCGGAAGGGCGCGGATTGTTCGGTCGTTCCAGCGTCGAGGAAAATCTGAAAATGGGCGCCTACTCCAGAGGCGACTCCGAAATCGCAGGCGACCTCGAAAAGGTCTACTCTCTGTTTCCGAGACTTCTGGAGCGGAGAACTCAGGCCGCAGGAACCCTCTCCGGCGGCGAACAGCAGATGGTAAGCCTCGGGCGCGCACTCATGAGCCGGCCCAGGCTGCTTTTCCTGGACGAGCCCTCCATGGGGCTTGCACCCATCGTGGTCCGCAAGATTTTCGAAATCATCCAGACCATCGCTGCAAGCGGCATGACGGTGCTGCTTGTCGAACAGAATGCCAGGATGGCGCTTTCGATGAGCCAGCGGGGATATGTCATGGAAAGCGGGAAAATCACGCTTTCCGATGCCTCTTCATCGCTGCTCGAAAACCCGCAGGTGAAGGCAGCCTATCTCGGTCAATAAAACCTTGCGTATTTTTCCGCAATTGGATAGACTCGTATCCTGTAGTTCATGGCAAGAAGCTTCATCAATCTTGGGGAGAAGTGACAATGGAAAATTTTGTTCCGACAATAGTCTTCGTGCTCGGTATCGTCCTGTCTTTTAGCCTTGGCGGCATGGGCATCGAAAGGATCATCGAAGGCCAGAAAAATAACCAGAAGTAAGCTGAATCGTTTCCGACAAAAAACCCGGGTTCGCCGGGTTTTTTGTTTTCACCGTCCATTCCCATGCAAAACGATCAAGATTCGAAGAACCTCATCAAGTTCTTCCTGATGTCTGCAGTTTCATTCGCGATAGGCACGATCCACGGTACGCTTCAGGTATTGCCGCCGATCAGGGCATGGCTCGATTCCATAGGCAGCCCTTACGGCGGGCCGGGGCACATGATAGACCCGCTCGCCCATGCGCACATCAATCTGGTGGGAGGGCTCGTGATGCTGGGCATGGGCGTAACCTACTACATGCTGCCCATACTGAGCGGAAAAAAGATCTATTCGTGGCGCCTCGTCAACCTCACCTTCTGGTTCACTGCGCTGGGCGTGCTCGGTTTCTATTTCTCGCAGGTCGGATTCGGCATCAGGGAGGGCTTCCTGTTTCTCAACCATCCCGATCAGATTCCGGCAGTACACCATTATTACGGCATCATCATCAGCATTTCGGCTTCCACCATGGCGCTGGGATTCTGCATCTATCTCGCCAACATCCTCATGACCCTGAAGCAGCCATCCTGAACGGGAAATAAAGGATTTCCTTCCTGCCGCCCTGTTCTATCATCACCTGAAGATTGGCATGCCCCGGCCCGAGGTTGGCTGCGCCATGATAGACGCCCAGATCCCCGTCAGGGAAGGTCTGCTTCCAGGGTTCAGAATCGCCCGTCCTGAGCGAAACGATGAGCCCATGCACCCCCTTGCCGTGCTTTCCGCTCACCTCGACCATCACCTCATTCATTCCGGATCTGGGCGGGCTGGGCTGGGTTTCCACCCTGACCTCGAATCCCTCCCATTTCTGGGGGACGGCATCCGGCTGTCCCGAACAGCCTGAAAGAAGGGCGAGCAGGACGAAGAACTTCTTCATTCGGTCCTGCCATGGCTCTTGAGATAATCGAGCAATGGCCCCAGATCCCTGTCCGGAATGGCGCCGAATCCCTTGGTAACGCGCCAGTTCTGCATGCGCTCGACCACCCCCGCCCACTCCTTCGCACTGTGGCTCGATGGAGAAGGCGCGCCGTGGCATTCCGTGCAATAGCCGATAACGAGCGCAGCCCCGGGTGAGCCATGATCGGGCAGTTCTGCAGCCGCCACCTGCGCCTTCTGCGAGCATCCTGCCATGAGCAATGCAATCACGCAGGCGGCGCGCCAATCAATTATGCTTCTCTCCATCCTGCTTCTCCGAACTTTCCCCATCGGGGTCGTCGTTGGGCGGCCCCTGATGATTGACCATGAAATAGACGAAAGCAATGCCTACCGCAATATAGACCAGTGCAACTGCAAATCCCCAGTCCAGCCAGTGCGGATTGACTCCGGGTCTGTTTCCCCAGAAGGGAAAGCTCAACCCGACCGCAACTAGAAGAACCGCAGCCATGACTGCGACGAACCAGTACGGGACGCTCCTTTGCGACTTCGGAATATATTCGGTCAGTTCCCAATCTTCCATCCCGCGCTTTCTCAGCCTCTCCTCGTTCGAGGCATAGCCGAAATGGTCATCCGGCGTCTCGCCCCACTCGGAACTCACGGGCGACAGGACTTTCTTCCCGCTTTCCTCTTCATTTCCGACTTTCTCTTCATCGCTCATTTCATACCTCGCATGGATAGATGTTCGAACCTGAAGCGCCCTTTCCAGCCCGCCGAAGAATCCGCTTCGATGACGACGGCGTGCAGCCCTTTTGGCAAATCGGGATCGATGTGCAGCGTGATCTTTTTGCGTTTCGCAGCATCCAGACCGAAGTGGTCGGCATCCAGGCGGTAGCTTCCTGCCGGTAGCCCTGTGACATGCAGGCTCATTTCGGCTGGCTTGTAAAGCTTGTTGGCAACTTCGATCTGGTAATCCTGGCCGCTGTTGTCATACCTGTCCACGGAAAGGTTGAAAGGAGAATAACTGTAGAGTCCCCAGACAAACATCGACAGTCCCAGCAGGGTGATGGGGCCGGTCCAGTTGATCCTGGAAACCAGGGAACCGACGTTGTCGCGGAAAGATTCCCCCCTGGATCCCTCCCTCTTCCCGATCTCGAATCGCAGCAGCCCTTTCACGCCTTCCTTCGCATGCAGTCTGTCGCAGGCATTGATGCACTCGCCGCAATTGATGCAGCTGTCGTAAAGCTCCGTTTTTCTCGGATCGATGTCGATGAAGCAGGCAGTGACGCAATAATTGCACTTGGCGCATTCGGACGAACGGCTTTCGTCATAAAGAACATGCAGCGTCTGCTTCGTCTTGAAGGAATGCTGCCATACCCTGTAGATGCAGGAAAAGCGGCACCAGAAATGCCGGATCACCGAAATGTCGAGCAGAATGATCACGACGCAGACGAAATAGATGTAGTGCAGCGATTTCGCCAGATGCTCGTCATGGCTGAAGGTGATGAAGGACCAGACCACCTGGGGAGGATAGAAATAGAACAGGGGGATGATCCCGAAGAACATCGCTGCAAGAAGGAAGGAAACGCCGAGAATCGCCCAGTTGAGCGCCTTTTTCTTGGAAGCCGCGACGATCGGGGCCTCGCCTTCCAGGCTCACATTGGCGCGCTTGCCGAGCAACTTGTGGGTCATGTGATTCGCCCATTCCGCCATGGTGTTCTGCGGGCAGGCCCATCCGCAGAACACCGTGCCTGCGACGGAATAGAGCATGACCGCGCCGGTGGCGATCATGATCCAGAGTCCTGTCATCAAAAAGAAATCCGAGAACCATATTTGCCGGTTGAGCACCACGAATGCGCCGGCAACGGGATCGATGCGAAACAGCCCGCTCGCCGGAATCAGTATCGCCAGAACGAGGATACCGGCCTGGACCGCCCTGCGTGCAAAATGCAGCTTGAATCCCGGTTTTGCAGTCCCGATCACCTTGACCGGGATTTTCGAAATGGCATTGCTCAAGGCCGTGCTTCCTTGTCCAGGGGCGATACGGCGAGCAGCCTCGAACGATAGAACTGTCCCTCCTCCCTGTTGCCCGCGGCATTTTCGAGCCGCATCATTTCCCGAAGCGCATCGACATCGTCCGGATAAACTTCGAGTACCTTCTGCAGTGCCATTTTCCTGTCCATACCGTGTTCGATTGCCTGTGGCAGAGAATCCATCATACTATCAGCCAGCGTGGATGCGATCCAGCGATCTTTGGGATTAGCCTGATAGGCGTATCTCTTCAGCTTCAATGCCGTCATGTCGTCCCCCTGCAGGAAGGTGATCCAGCTTCTCGCCGCAAGCTCGCTGCCGATATAGGCGCGCTCGAAAGACTGGCTATCGGCCGCGCCGACTCCGAAGGTCTTTTCGGCTTCCCTGACGGAAGGCCTTCTCCTGAGCAATGTCCCGAGCACGCGTGACATGTCTATTTCGCCGTCAAAACGCGCTCTCGGCAGGCTGAATTCGATGTAGGGCGACCATTCATCCTGAACCGGACCGGAATCCGTCCTGATCGGCCCCCAGTAGCGTCCCAGCCATGTCCAAAGCCCTTCTCCCCCCGTGGCAGCAGCCCTTTCCGGCTCATCCAGCCTGGCGAGATTCGCTTCCATTTCTTCAATATTCGCAAGCCTGCCTTTGGGCCCCACCAGGGCAAGATGCATGCCGTCCACAAAGAGCACCGCATTGGGATAAACTTCTTCGAAGCTCCTCAATACCGCATCCAGCGACTCGGGATCGAACTGGTTGAGCGCCAGCCACTGCACGAATATTCCGTTTTCCGTCAGGCGGCTTCTCGCATGTTCGAACTGCTGCCTCGAGAGCAATGCGCCGACCCCCGTCAGATCGGGGTGGAACAGGTCTCCCACGATGACATCGTATTGCCGGGTCGTTGCCGTCAGGAAATGTCTGGCGTCGTCCCGGTGCACTTCCATGCCCTTCATGACATTTTGGTTCGATCCGGAAAACCAGGTTCCGGCAGCGCGGATCGCGCCTTCGGAAAGCTCGACCGCCGTCCTTTTCATGCCTGGATAGGATAGAGATCCCGCAGCCGATATGCCCGTCCCCAGCCCCAGGAAAAGAATGGAATGCGCCCCGGGACAAAGCAGCAGGGGCAATCTCGCCTGGTTCTTCTGGACTGCAACTGCAGTCGGGTCGGTCGATGCATCCATGCGTTGCAAATCGGTCAGAAGCAGGCGCTGGCCGCCCGCATCTTCCACCACATGGGTGATCGAAAGCGCATCTTCATACCGGTAGAGGTCCGTGCTTCCCGCCTGATCCTTGGGAAGCAGCCGGCTCACCTGGGGAAATTGCATTACCGGATAGGCGCACAGCAGCAGGATGGGGACAGAAACCCAGGCTATGCGCTTTTTCACCCACATCAAGCCGAAAAGCAGCAACCCCATTCCGGAGATCGAAATGGTCGCCATTGTGCCGAATAGCGGGATGAAAACCAGCCCACCCAGAAGCGCGCCCGCGGCCGCCCCGATCGAATTGACGCCGTAAAGCCACGCCCCTCCGGCATTGAGGCGATCATTCAGGAGCGGGAGCCATGCACCCAGCGCAAGCGTCACCGGGAGCGTCATCAGGGCAATCGCCCCCCCCTCCTCCAGAAGCGCTTCAGCCAGGGAATGGAATTTTGCGCCCTCGACCCAGGCGGAATAATGGGGGAAAAGCCACAGGCTCAGGATCACGAAGCCGGAAGCAATACAGGGCAGGAGTATCAGCCACAACTCCCTTCTCCGGGACAGGAGGCTGCCCAGACCCATGCCCACCAGATAAACTGCGAGGATTACGGCGAGGACATATTCGGTGCGCAGCATCACGAGGCTGTAGAGCCTTGTCCATCCAACTTGAAGCATCAGGCTGGATGCGCCTATTCCCGCATAGGGCAGGAGAGCCCAGGTTTTTGGAAAGGGCTGCCTCTCTGCATCCGGTGCCCTGTCCGCCATGCCATTGGAAAGCACGAGCGCACCGACGCCGACGACAAGCCCGATCGCGGCCACCAGCCTCACCGCCCATGTCCAGCCCAGTTCCGGAAGAAGTCCCAGGGGAAGCAATGCCCCCATTGCCGCCCCTGCCGTGTTGAGTCCGTATATCGTTCCCAACTTGAGGGAAGTATTTTCCGCTGCGCGCAGCACCATCGGAAAGCTGGCCCCCATCAAAGCTGCCGGAATGAGCAGCAGCACAACCGAGACCACGCCCTGCAGGCCGAACCAGAAAACCGGCGAAAGGCTGGAAGAAAGCGCATCGATTCCGGAAGTGCCGAGACGAAGCAGCGAAGGCAGGACCAGCGAATAGAGCGCGACGCCGATTTCAAGCAGCGCGAAAGCGGCCACCGGCTTCTTGACCTTCCATTTCACCCCGAACAGGCTGCCCAGCCCGAGCCCCGCCATGAACGCAGTAACCGTGAACACCACGCCGAAAATGCTTGCGCCGAACTGCAGGGAAAGCATCCTGGCCCAGAGGATTTCGTAGGCGACCCCGGTTATGCCGGATGCGGTATAGAGGAGCGCAAGATACGCCCACCAGGGTGATTTGGCCTCCTCCAAAGCTCGCCTCTAGAAGGGGAAAAACCAGACCAGCCCGACGATGGCATGGACTACGGCGAGACAAAGACTGAGGGATGCCAGCACCATATGGGCCACGAAAACCTTTTTCCCGAAAACGCCCATCGCAATGCCCAGAACAGCCGTTGAAATCAGCATGATGAGCAGCGGGATGCCCATGAGGAACATGATCTCCCGCTTGCGCTTGCTGTTCGGATCGTTCGGATTCTGAACCTTGTCGCCCTGATTGAAGGATTCGACTATCTGGAGATTGGATTCGGCAGCTTGGGCCTGGTGCATCAGGGCAGGCACCGACTGGAGAAAGAAGCATGCCATGAACAGGTTGAGAAAGAATTTCACTTGCCGTCCTCCGCTTTTTCAGTTGGCTTCCTGCTCGAGTAATACCAGGCCAGATAGGCCATCAGAACGAACGGAAAGAGGATCACAATCATCAATCCGATGAAGATGTACCAGATCGTGTTGAGGGAAACGTGCATATAGCGGTAGCTGTCCAGTGCAAAACTCACCCTGGACTGAAGCAGCACCATCATCAGTATCAGCTGGATAAATTTGCTGCGCATCGGGTAGATCCTTTATTTGACTTCGCTTGCACACCGGAACCCGTAGAAATCCGATGCATAGTTGGGCAGTGAAAAATTCCTGTGGAAGGTCTGGGTCGAGAACGGATCGCTTCGCCAAGTTCCGCCGCGCAGCACCTTGAAATGGATGTTCCGCGTCCTGCTCCCTCCGCCCACATCGAACATGTCGAGAGAGGCCCTGGTGCCCTGATAGGGCAAAAAATCTGAGGAAGTCCATTCATTGACATTACCGGCCATGTCCAGCAGGCCATACGGGCTCGCGCCTTGCGGATAATTCGTAACAGGGGTAGTGCTGCCCACCGTGTAATAGGTATTGAGTCGGGAGGGCTCCATGGTATTCCCCCAGGGCCAGCGCCTGCCGTCCGTTCCCCTTGCCGCCTTTTCCCATTCGGCTTCCGTGGGAAGGCGTTTGTGGGCCCATTGCGCGTAGGCATTCGCATCGCTCCAGGTCACCATGGTCACGGGATGCAGCTTCAGCCCCAAAGGGATCTTCCCCCCTTTCCAGTCGAGCGGGGCTCTATAGCCTGTCGCCGCCACGAAACGCGCATACTGGGCATTGGTCACGGGGTACTTGTCCATTTTGTATGCGGGGAGATCGACGACATGTTCGGGACCGTTTTGAGGATCCGCCCGCTCCATGTCCGTTCCCATGCGAAAAGGTCCTGCCGGAATCACGACCATGGTGTCCAGCATCTTCCATTGCTCGGGGCTCAATAATGCATCCGCTTCGGCTACCGTATAGCCCTTCTGGTCAAGCCCGGCTTCATTTTTCTCGTGGGTCGATATTTCCTCGCCGGATGCGCGAATATGCGACTTGACGAGTTTCAAATCGAAGGTGGATTTGCTGCGCATTTCCTCGATGCGGTTCGATCCCAGCTTGACGACATGCAGCGCGCTGCTCACGAACACGATTGCGACGCAGGTTGCGATCGTTGCATACAGGTATTTCTTGCGCTTTTCACGCTCCTCTGTGCCGAGAGGCAGATTCGATTCACTCCTCATCTTGCACTTCTGCTTCCTGTTGCCTGCTTGACTTGTAAAGCTGATCCTTCGGCCTCCTGCCATAGGTGCCCTTGACATAGACTTCGCCGAGAATGCCGCCGAATGCGGAAGACTCGATGACCAGAATGACGAAAAATCCCCACCAGCCCATGGGCATCAGATGGTGTTCGGGCGGTATCGCCCAATAGCCGTGATCGAAGAGATAATAGCTCAACATCCTGACGAAGAATGGGGGGAAATAACAAAGCCATTTTCCGCCGAGCCCGAAAACAATAGCGACGCAAAATCCGGCAAAGAAGGGCAGAATGAAAACGTCTATGAACCAAAGGAAGCCGAAAGTGGAAAGCCCGTGAAACAGCTCGATATTGACGCCGAGCAGCCTGTCCCCGAAGTAATTGATGGTAAACCCCAGGAAAAGTGCCAATATGCCGTTCTTGTGGCGCTGCGTAATCATGGCTGGTATGTTTTACCTGTCAGTTTCTCGTATTCGTCCTTCCTGGTTTCCGTCAGGTACCAGTTCTTGACCTTCAGACTGGCGAGATAGTTCGCCATTTCCTTCCTGTCTGCCTCAGGCAGATTTGCATAAGATGGCATCTGGAATTCCTTCTTCAGCCTCGAAGGCAGAATCGATTGAGGATTCCTGGCCGAAAGGTAATTATAGAACCAGTTCTCATCCCGGATCGAGCCTATTCCGTCGAGCCTCGGAGCAGGAACGTTCTGCATGATGCTCGCATTCGTACCCCAAAGATAATGGCAATCCTTGCAATGATTTTCATCCATCAACCTGAGTGCCTTCTGGCCCTGGGTTTGACTCAGCGTGCTGTAGAACGGAATTTCCCTGTCCCTTTCCTTGTTGGCGGAAAAATCGCCGATCACGTTCTTGATCATGGCCCCCCCGACAACGACTGCCATGACGATGAATATTCCCTTTTCACCTCTCCGCATCTAAACGGCTCTTTTCTGCTTGGCCAGTTTTTCCTCGGCAAGCACTTCGTCGCGCCTTGCCACCTGTTCCTTGATCACATCCCGGCTTTTCTGGTAATCCTCTTTGGACATCTTGTCCTCGTCAGTCTCCTGGAAGATTACATACTTGATGTCCTCATCGAACTGTTCGTTCTTTTTCGCCCAGATAATCCAGTAAATGCATGCCAGGATGATCAACCCGCCTGCCACCAGCCAAAGATAGATGCTCCAGCCGTCGCCCAAGGATTCCAGATAACCGTTGATATAATCGTACATGTGCAACTCCTAAAAGAGGTAATCGAAGACCATTTGAGTGGCTGCGAAGCCGACTGCGACCACGACGCCGGTGATGATGGCGCCGAACATGATCTTCTCGCCGCGCCTCATCCTGCCCGCATTCTTCGATTTGATGAAGAACCAGATGATCACCGAGAATACCACGATCC
>Ga0315298_1003669_pt1 | contig 24054 bp, 27 predicted proteins | sample WHS_1_MG_FD_203077 | JGI IMG/M metagenome (GOLD analysis project Ga0315298, IMG submission 203077) | Extremophilic microbial mat communities from Washburn Hot Springs, YNP, Wyoming, USA - WHS_1_MG | ecosystem: Environmental > Aquatic > Thermal springs > Hot (42-90C) | place: USA: Wyoming...
GGCATCCGCCCCAGCCGCCCCACCCCCCTGATAAGCATTGTTTTCGTCTTCATGGCAACACATTATAGTGTCACCAATCTATCTGGACGAGCTCACCGGTTCAGGTGTTTGGCGACTGGTGGTAAAGTGGTCAGGTCGTTCTGTTACGCCGTTCGTTCCAGGTCTGGACAGCGCTGATAGCGCTGGCGGCTCCGCCAAAGGAATAGTACATGGGTATTCCCTCGGCGATGAACCTATCGCTGATTTCGGTCATCTGGGGGGCGATATTGGGAGGGACTCCCGGCTGAAAGACGATGGCCAGAGGTTTGCCGCCCGAGCGTGCACCCTGAAGCATGGCGTTTATTATGGGAGAAATCCGACCAAGGAGATGCGGGGCCGCAAGGTTGGGCCTGGCGTAGCCGACAACGAAATCACACTCATCCCAGCCGGAAAGTATTCTGGTCGCTTCGGCAAGTTTGTCGAATTCGATGATGTTCTGAGAGTAGTCTACCGGGTTGCGCAGGATGTTGCCTTCGATAGGGGTGAAGCGGCCGAGCTGTTGTCGGACAGACGGCGACAGCGGCGGCACCTTAAGCCCATGTCGCTCAAACTCGTCGCCGGCGAGGACACTGGAGCCACCGCCGGGGCCGATGATGGCCGCCCTGCGGCCGCCGGGACGCGGCATATAGAGGAGTGTGACCAGAACATCGGTCAGTTCTTCCATGGAATATACCCGGATGACGCCTGTCTGGCGGCACAGTGCTTCCCATACGTGGGTGCTGCTGGACAGTACAGCGGTGTGCCCGGTAGCGGCACGGTTGCCGCTCTCGCTGACGCCGCCCTTAAGAAGCACCACAGGCTTGAGCAGGGCCGCTTTCGAAAGTGCCTGGCGGAACCTGCGGCCGTCCTTGACACCCTCGATGTAAACGGCGACGATACGCGTCTTCGGGTCCTCGGTGAGGTATTCGAGAAAATCGCTTTCATCGAGGTCGGCGGCATTGCCGTAACTGACTACCTTGCTGAATCGGATGCCGCGCCATTTCCCGGACATTACCAGGTCAATGGTGTTGCCGCCGCTCTGACTGATAAGGCCAACCGGCCCGCTTTCCATGGAAAATGCGGTATGGAAGGAGACACGTGATTCGGGACAGTAGATGCCCATGCAGTTGGGACCGATTATTCTTACACCATGATGGCGGGCCGCATTGAGAAGCTCGACTTCATAACGGGCGTGTTCGGCCTCGCCGGTCTCGCTGAAACCGGCGGTGCAGAAATGGATGGTCTTTACACCTTTGGCAGCACACTCGGCGATGTGCGCCGCGGCCGCCCGCGGCGGTACGGTACTGATGACGTAGTCGATTTCTCCGGGTACTTCGGAGATGTTGCGGTAGACTGTTAGCCCCTTGACCTCGCCGCCGCGCGGGTTGACCAGGTAAATAGGGCCAGCGAAGCCGCACTCAAGCAAGGAGTTGAGAAAAGTTCTTGTCCAGTGGCCGGGATCGGATATGGGTATTCCGGCCAGGGCGATGGAGCGCGGGTGGAACATGCGGTCCATGGCCGCGAAATCGATTGATGGCATTGATACAGCCTTTTCTAACTGACGTGGAGTTGTCAGAGGCAGTCACCACCCTCTGGTAATTTGGAAATAATAGTCGGTTGGCTCCCCCGGCGCAACCACCTTTCCTGTTAAAATTGTTCTAACACAAGGGGTGCGTATGGTTATTCCGGCAATCATTGTCTTTGTGCATGAAGCTCCTCTCTATTGGTCAGTCCTGTCATCGCTGTCGGTGTCACAGGGCTTTCTGCCGCTGCGCTCGCTGGCCCTGGCGGTCGCTCTGGTAGTAGCAATATCTGCCAATGTTGCGCTGTATATTCTGACAAAGGGCAGAAAGAAATGAAACGGGCAGTTTTGTTGACTGTTGACGACCTGCTTGAATGTCGGATTGTCGAGCGGGTCAATCGCTTTGTGGTATCGGTGGATATCGATGGACTGCGCTATCGGGCACACGTGAACAACACTGGCCGGCTTGAAGGGTTTCTGGAACCGGGTCTGGTCGGGTATTGCCTGCGACGGGAGGATGGCGGCAGGACGAGCCACCGCCTGGTTGCTATAGCCGATGGCGGTAGTGCCGCATTAATTGATACCGCTCTCCAGATGCGTGCTTTTGAGACAGCGGTCCGCAGGAATTTTATACCCTGGCTTGATGGCGCCGTCATTATGCGCCGTAATGCTCGGCTGGGGGCTTCGCTCTTGGATTACCTCTTGGCGCGTGATGGGCGCGATGTTTATCTTGAGGTTAAGAGCGCCGTTCTCCGTAACGGTGACTATGCCATGTACCCGGACTGTCCAACGGCGCGCGGCCTGCGGCACGTTAAGGAACTTGCCCGGTACGTGCGTGGTGGGGGGAAGGCAGTCCTTTTGTTCGTTGCTGCTCTGCCCCGTGTGAAGGCCTTCCGTCCCAATATTGCGGCGGACGTGGCACTTTACCGTGAGTTGATTAAGGCAAAGGAGACGGGCGTTGAATTGAGAGCCGTCCGGATGGCCCTTGACGCCGTGGCAAACGGGATTATTATTGATGAGTTTGACCTGCCGGTAATTATGCCTTGAAGGAGCCCGTAACATGACTGACGAAATGGCCTACACTGACCGTGATGATGGCCTTCATCCTTACGACTCGACAGGCTATTACGAGCGGTGGTATTTCGATGCACAGTTCAACAACGGGTACATCTGTACAACGGCGCTGTTCTGGCGTCGGCACTCCGGCTCACACCAGCCATCGGTGGTGATTGATATATACGGACCTGATGGCCGTAAGATCCATGCCGACGAGGCCTTTGACGCCGAGGCCGGACGTGCTTCCCAGGACAAGTGTGATGTTTCGCTCGGGTCCAGCTACGTCCGGCAGGAGGGGCCTGATCTGTACCGCGTCGTCATCCGTACTGATAGGGCCGGGGTTGACCTCATATTCCGCCGCCGTGTGCCGGGCTGGAAAGTGTCCCCGGGCGGTCTTCTGATTGATGGTGCCTCCGGTAAGTACGGCTGGATCAATGCTGTACCGAGAGCTGACGTTGAAGGCAAGCTGTTTTTCGAAGGTAATAGTGTGCCGGTGAGGGGGCTTGGCTATCATGACCACAACTGGGGCAACGTGGAGATGGGGGAAAGCTTCAGGGGTTGGGTCTGGGGGAGGGTGTTCGACCCGAAGTACACGCTGGTTTACGGCTGGCTGCTGCCTTTACCCGCCGGAGCACCGGTTAAGCCGTTTCTCTATACCGCCATGGGTAACCAGCCGATATTCGCTTCCGCCGAGATGGAACTGAATATCGCCTCGGAAGCGACGCACCAGTCGTCAGGCAATGTGATACCAACTGATATTGAACTGCGTGGTAGAGCACCATGGGGAGTGGAGGTTAACTGCCGGATGGTAATGGTTAAGCTCCTGGACTGGGAAAAGGCGGGGCAGATCAACGGCAGTACTGTGAACTGTTACCGTCGGTTGAGCAAGTGCGTTGCCGAAGTGTCGATTGGGGCCATGAACGAGCACGCCGCCGGAGACGCCATTGACGAGTACGTATTGCTAGAGTAAGTCTTGATTGGCTCACTCCGGTGTGGTGCGTGACATGTGAGCCAAGCCGCCGATGGCTCGGACGCTGACGTCTTATCGAGCAGGTTGTGCGTGTCACCGGGCTCTTTCTTCTGAAACGTTCGCGTTGCCGAAGTGCCGAGGCCCCGGGGCGATAGTCGGGATGTAATCGGTTCTGGTCGAGCGGATTTTCCCGGTGCGTTACGCTTTGCCGGGGCGTGAGAGGGAGGTTCCTGACGCCCGCGCGATGAGTCTGCCTTTGTCGTCGGTGACGGTGACCTCGCCGACCTGGATGGTCTTGCCGGGGTGGACAATTCTGCATTCGGCGACCAGTTCGCCGCCGATTGGTGTGGTGCCAATCATATTGATGCTGAACTGTATCCCAACGCTGCGCCCCAGCGTGCTGGATGCTACGGCAGCGGCATAGTCGGCCAGCGACATGATGAGCGCCCCGTCAGGCGTGCCGATGAAGTTGGCATGGTGCGGCTGGAGCCTGACGGCGGCTTTTGCATAACCATGTCTGACTTCGAGCAGACGGAAGCCGAGAAAGGTGGGGAATGGCGAGTGTTCGAAAGCGTGCTTGAGTTCAGGGCTGACTTCGGTCATGGTTTACCTGACCTCCATCCTCTACCCGGAGAGGACAAATAATTCCAAAGAGGGTGATCCCTCTTTAACACCCGATGAATGAACTTTATTGGGGCGGAACCGTCTTCTAATGCCGGATTTGTAAGTAGTATACCAGTACGGCTTGATTTGATGGAAGCTGTCCTGATAAGCTCTGGGTATCTCCCCCGTTTTTTATTCACCGTTGTTTGCAAGGAGGAATACTGCCATGTCCGGCAAGTTCTACCAGCTCATGCGGGTCAAAGCCGTCAGGAAACTACCCAAGGAGCAGCTCCTCGAACGCATCCTTAATTTCCTCAAGACCCAGACGATGTGCACTCTGTGCACCTGCCGCAATGACGTGCCGCGGGCGACGCCGCTCGAGTACTACAACGATGGTACCACTCTCTACATGATTCCCCACAGAGGTGTGAAAATCGCTAACCTCAGGGCCAACCCGAAGGTGAGCATCGGCGTCTATAATCATGTCCATCCAAGGTGGGCCGACGGGCAGAACTGGCTCGGCGTTATCGGCGCCCAGATAACCGGGACTGCCCGTCTCATCCCTGACAGTGACCCGGAGTATTTCGAAGCCCGCGAGAAGTACCGCTCTCCGACACTTTTCCCTGACCGCGACCGCACACCTAAAGGCCGGATGATGCTCCGTGTCGACTGCGACCGTATCGAGTATCTGGACATTGCCCTGAAGCTCGAGGGTTATGCTTCCAGACAGGTGTGGACGGCGCCAAGACCCGGGAATTGATTCGGCGTTTGCGATAGTTCCTGTATAATACCGGACGGTTGCTCACCAGCCGGATAATTTTTTGAGAAAGGAAGTCGAGACATGCCCAACGGGTTCGCCGATATCATAAGGACTAAAGCCACTAACAAACTGCCGCCGGACCAGTTGTACCAGCGTATTATCGCTCACCTTAAGGGTCAGACAATGTGTACGCTTTGTACCGCAAGTCCTGACGGCCAGCCGCGGGCGACGCCGATGGAGTACTATTCCAATGAGACCACGCTTTATCTTATGGCCGACCCGGGGGTCAAGATAGAGAACCTCAAGGTGAACCCGAGGGTCAGCGTCGGCATCTATAATAATCCGCACCCAATCTGGACTAACCCGGACCACTACCTGAGCGTACGGTCGGTGCAGATAACCGGCCGGGCGAAAATTCTCAAGCCGGGTGACCCCGAGTACCAGGAAGCATTGCAGAATTACAAGTGGCAGATTTTCTGGTCGGCCATCGGCTGGCCGCTCGACCAGTTGCCCACCGGTACGTTCATCAAGGTCGAGTCCGATAAAATAGAGTACATGGAGTTTGCCCTCAAGAAAGACGGCTACTCTTCCAAACAGATCTGGACCAGGGCTTAGGGGGCCGCTTCAGGATTGAAGCTCATCATCTTCGACCTCGACCAGACGCTGGTTGACTGCGTTTCGGTGCATGACCGGGCCGCCGTTGCCGTTTTCCGTCATTTTTTCAAAGTTGAGGGGCATTTCACGGAGGTAGAGTTCGCCGGCCGGAGCCTGATTGAGAATTTCCTGGCGGTGGCGCGGCTCAATGGCATACCTGAGCAACGTGTCCTTGACAACTTGCCGGCGATGCTGGATTACTATGATGAGGCTTTCGCTGAGGCCTTCCCGGCGGACTGCTCCGGGTGTGTCCTGCCCGGCGCCAGAGAACTGCTTGAGGCACTGTCCGATACCGGGAATATTATTGCCCTTTACACCGGTGATTCAAGAGCCGTCGCCACCATCATGCTGGAGCGTACTGGCTTTGATCGTTACTTCCGGTTCAGATTTTTCGGCACGGAGGTCGAGCGGCGTTCCGACATGATTGTGCTGGCACGGGAGAAAGCGGCGCAGCTGGCCGGCCGGGCGTTCTCAGGAAAAGACGTCGTGGTAGTGGGTGATTCTACCAAAGATATTGAAGCCGGCAAGGAGCAGTGTGCCCGTACTGTGGCCGTAGCCACGGGGTCCCATTCCGAGGCAGAGCTGAGCCAGCTGGCGCCTGACTTCGTTTTCGCAAGTATGAAAGACTGGCGCAAGGTGATGGCGGCGATTCTCGGGTAACACCCTTTCCCCAGTGCCGTTGTGCCAGCCGGTCTTGCCGCGTCTGTAGGACTGCTTCGTTTCGCCCGCGGTGACGGGGTTTGATATACTACACCTGCCCGGAGGGGTGACCGAGCGGCCTATGGTGACGGTCTTGAAAACCGTTTTCGCCAACCGGCGAACGCGGGTTCGAATCCCGCCCCCTCCGCCACCGCTCTGCTTCCTTATCCGCTGTTATCGTGGCTGGAGCTATGGACAGGAAATTCCTTATCGTCAAAAACATTTCCAGAGAGGGGCCGGGCCTGCTCGAGCAGGTTCTTAAGGAGAGGGGAGTTGGTTGGGATGTGGTTGAACCGGACAAAGGGCAGGACATCCCCGCTACTGACGGCTTTTGCGCGATGGTGGTCCTGGGCGGTCCCGATAGCGCCAATGACCTTACGGAGAAGATGCTGTGCGAGTTGCGCAGCATTAGAGAGTGTCTCAGCCGGAACCTGCCTTATCTGGGCATCTGCCTCGGGATGCAGGCACTGGTGAAGGCGGCGGGAGGCAAAGTGGTCATGAGCCCTGTCAAAGAAGTCGGTTTCAGGGACCCGGATGGCGAGCCGTTCGAGGTGGTTTTAACCGGGATGGGCAGGGGTGACCGGTTGTTCGCCGGCCTTGGCGATAAGTTCCGTATATTTCAACTGCATGGTGAAACGGTGGAAATCTGTTTGGGGATCGAGCTTCTGGGTACCGGCAAATGGTGTCGCAATCAGATTGTTAAGGTCGGTGAGTGTGCCTACGGTATCCAGGGGCACTTCGAGCTGACACCGGATATGCTGGAGGTATGGGCTGGAGAGGATGTCGATTTGATGCCTCTCGGGCGGGAGGCTCTGGCATCTGACTTTACAAAGCTGAAAGACGAATACACTATGACCGGTAGAAGACTGTTTGAGAACTTCGTGGACATCGCCTGCGGTTCAAGCGGTGTCAGGTGCGGGGAGCAAAGCCGATGAAACGTTATCCACTGATTGAGCCTCTGCTGACTTCGCTCAAGGCGCCGCAGGCGTTTGCTCTGTTCAAGGACGAGCCTTATGCTTTCTTTCTGGATAGTGGCATGGACCCGCAGAGGCTGGGGCGTTACTCGTTCATCGGGGGCGGGCCTTTCCTGGTGATAACCAGCCGCGGCCGGCAGATAACGGTTGACTTCCAGGGACGTAAAGAGACGATCGAAAGCAATCCCTTTGATGTCCTTGATGCCTGGCTCCGGCGCTATCGATTGGACTCATCTCTGCTCCCCGTGCCGTTTGCCGGCGGTGCTGTGGGATACCTTGGCTATGACCTGTGCCACTTCATCGAGCGTCTTCCAGGTCGTGCCGCGGCCGATATTGACCTGCCGGAGTGCTACTTTGCTTTCTACGATGCGGTGCTGGCCTACGACCACCTTGATGACCGGGTGTACGTCATCTCGACCGGTTTTCCTGAGGAGACCGAGGAGAGGCGGCTCCAGAATGCCAGGGAGCGGCTCTCTGAAGTAAAACAGCGGTTCATCAGGCCGGCTCTGTCAAACAGTACCGAGGCCCTTCCTCCGGTAGCGCCGGCGCTGAGGCTGAGGTCGAACTTCACGCGCGATGCCTATATCAGGGCAGTGGTCCGGGCGCGCGAGTACATCTGCGCCGGCGATATCTTTCAGGTCAATCTTTCCCAGCGCTTCGAGGCGGAGCTGTCGGTGTCGCCTTACGAATTACACCGCCGTATCCGCGGCATTAATCCAGCTCCCTTCGGCGCCTACCTGGATATGGGCGGTGGCCGGGCGGTCGTTTGCGCCTCTCCGGAACGGTTCCTGAAGCTTTCCGGCGATATGGTGGAGACAAGACCGATCAAAGGCACCCGGCCGCGAGGTAAAAATCCCCGGCAGGATGCGGCGCTGGCGAAGGAACTGGTTGACAGCATCAAGGACCGGGCCGAAAACGTGATGATTGTCGACCTGGAACGCAACGACCTGGGCCGTGTCTGCAGGTACGGGTCGGTCAGGGTCACCGAGCTTGCCATTCTTGAGACCTTCCCGACAGTATTTCATTTGACTTCAACGGTTGTCGGGCAGTTAACTCCGGACAAGACCGGAATCGATCTGCTCAAGGCCAGTTTCCCCGGCGGCTCGATTACCGGCGCTCCCAAAGTACGTTCTATGGAAATCATCGACGAGCTGGAGCCGACGCGGCGCAGTGTCTATACCGGAGCCCTGGGTTACCTGGGGTTCAACGGCGACCTCGATCTTAATATCGTCATCCGCACATTTCTGATTAGCGGCAGGAAGGTATATTTCCAGGTCGGCGGTGGTATCGTTTATGATTCAGAACCGGCGGCGGAGTACCAGGAAACGCTGGACAAGGCGAAGGCCCTCTTTATGGCGCTCAGGCTGGCGCCGGAGGTCAGTACGGTGACCGCATGAGTTAAGGGGAATGACAATGACAGAAAGAAGCAGGGCACCGATTAAGCCCTGGGCGGTCTGTCTGGTGCAGGCCAACTGGGAGAACTATAACCCGAACTTGAAAGGCGAACTTGAGGGCGAGGCCTTTAAGAAGCGCAACCTGGAGATGATGTGTGCCTACATCGACGCCTGCTTCAGCATGAGCCCGCGTCCTAAACCGGTGCGGCTGGTCTGCTTTCCCGAGTTCAGCATCGGCGGGATGTACGGCCGCAATACCACCACCGAGGAGGTGAAAAAGTACGAGGCCATCACCATCCCCGGGCCGGAAACGGAAGTGCTGGCGGAGAAAGCGAGGCAGTACAATACCTACATTGCCGCCGTCAACCACGAAAACGACCCGGTTATCCCCGATTACTTCTTCAATACTGCCTTTATCATCAATCCGAAGGGTAAAATCATCCTTAAATACCGCAAGCTGAATAACCTATATGGCTGTAACCCCCACGATATTTATGATAAGTACGTTAATCCTATCACCGGTAAGAAGGACTTTTTCCCGGTGGTGGACACGGAAATCGGGCGGCTCTCGGTCGGCATCTGCGCCGATATCTACATCCCGGAAATACCCAAAGTCTTTGCCCTCAAGGGCGCGGATATCTGGCTCCATCTCACTTCAAGCCGGTCGTGGTTGCTGGACACACACCTGCTGATAGCGCGTGCCCTGGACAACACCATCTATGTTGCCCATGAAAACTGGGCCTCACGGGTGCTGACCACGCTTGGCGAAGGGGCTGGCAAATTCAGCACCCACATCGACAGCTTCGAAGGCGGCGGCTGTATGGTCATCGACCCGTTCGGCCGCATCCTCAGCGAGGCCAACGGCACTGCCGAACAACTGGTGGTCGCAGAGATTGATGTCGAGAAGCTCAGGGAGAAGCGGAAGGTCTTCGTACAGCTCCGCGGTGACAACGGCAACTCTCTGGCCTGGACGCGCACCGAGCTTTTCCGGCAGTATTACAATCGGACAATTTTCCCCCCGAACGGCGTTCTCCGGGACGGACCGATGAAGCACAGCAATGACGAAACGCTGGCGAAACGGCGTAGCGAGGCGATGGAGAACCTCAAGGGCTTCCTGGACTTTTACTACGAAGAAGACGTAGAGTAGGCAGGGCATGATACTGATTATCGACAACTACGATTCATTTGTTTATAACCTGGCACAGTATGTCGGAGAACTCGGGTACCAGCCCGAGGTCTTCCGCAACGACAAGGTGACTATCGCTCAGATAGAAGAGATGATGCCGAGCCACATCATCATCTCGCCCGGTCCGTGCACGCCGCTGGAAGCGGGCATCTCCAATGATGTCATCAAATACTTTCAGGGGAAAGTCCCGATTCTCGGCGTCTGCCTCGGTCACCAGTGCATCGGGCACGTTTACGGTGGGGACATCGTTAGGGCAAATGTCCCGGTGCATGGCAAGACCTCGCTCATCTTCCACGATGGAAAGACGGTGTTCCAGGGGATAGTCAATCCTTTTGAGGCAACGCGTTACCATTCACTGGTCATCAGGCCGGACACGATGCCGGACTGCCTCGAGGTCAGCGCGAAGACGGCCGAGGGGGAAATCATGGGGGTGCGGCATAAGGAATACGTCATCGAAGGGGTGCAGTTCCATCCGGAGTCGATTCTGACCCGTCCGGGGCACGATATTTTAAGGAACTTTCTCAAGGTCGCCGCCTCCGGAGTGAAAGCGGGGAGATGAACCTCTGTAAGCCACATAGTGCCCGAAGAATCTGGCCTGGTAAATTGGGAAGACATCGTGGCAGAGCTAATCTATGTTAATGGCAGGCTTGTCCCGCGCGGGCGAGCCAGGATATCGCCTTTCGATCACGGCTTTCTTTTTGGCTTCGGACTTTTCGAGACGATGCGCGCCTATAACGGCCGCATCTTCCGGCTGGAACAGCACCTTGAGAGGTTGAGTAAGTCAGCCGGAGAACTGGGCATCCCTCTGCCTCCGTTCGACCTTGCCACCGCCTGCTACGACACGCTACACGCCAATAATCTTGCCGAAGCAAGGTTGCGGTTGACTCTTACCGCCGGGCCGGGCGGGGCACTGCCGGACACCGGCACCTGTACAGGCCCGACGGTGGCTATTATGGCCATGCCGATTGAAGCGCCGTCTCCGGAGAAATATCAGCAGGGCTACCGCGCGGCGCTGTCATCATTAAGACGCAACAGTCAGTCGCCGCTGTCCAGGATGAAATCGACCTGCTATGCTGAGGGAATCCTGGCGCGTCGGGAAGCGCACCACAGGGGGGTTGATGAGGTTGTCGTCCTGAATGAGAAGGGTTTTGTGGCCGAGGGCAGCAGCACCAACCTGTTTTTGGTGAAGGGTGCAGTACTGGTCACGCCCTCGGTTGACAGCGGTATTCTGCCGGGCATTGCCAGGTTGGTGGTTCTGGAAATAGCGAAAGCCGCCGGCCTGAAAAGTGAAGAGCGTACGGTCTTGCTGTCGGAACTTACTCAGGCTGATGAAGCCTTCTTCACCAATTCTATCCGTGAAATAGTGCCTCTGACAGTATACGAGGGCAGGCCGGTTGGACAGGGCGAGCCGGGGGCCGTGACGTGTCATCTTGCCGAAGCCTACCGGGCTCTGGTCAGGAAGGAGACCGGGGCCGGACCGGTGTGAGCTTTACTGCGGGGTCTTCATGGCCCAGTGGTCTGCCGGCAGGCGGTTCTGCTTCTTCAGAGTCGGGATCAGGGAACAGTCCTTCAGCAGATTACAGCGCCGGCAGAAGTCGAGCGGGCGCTTCTTTTCGGCAAGGTCCCACCACTGGCCGCCGGTAAGCACTGTACCGTATTTCCAGCCCATCTCCTTACAGATGATGGCATCCCACTTTCGGACCTCTTCCTCGTTGCCTCTGGGATGCTCACAGCGGTTGTTCCGGCACTCGGGGCAGACCGGGCAGAGCATGTCAGTGCCGAGCACCAGTTCCACAGGCTGGCTATTGCCCGGGCTGATGGCGTCAATCATTTCACTTTCGACCCGTTTGTAGGTCTCGCCTCTCTGCTGGGCGAAATAGCGCGGTATATAGCGTCCGCAGTAGAGATGATGGGCGCGCATTCTGTATGGCATGGGGCCTCCTAGTTGGGCTGACTCCAGAACCTGGATGGTCTCGCAGACTTGCCGTAGCCGAAGAGGTTGTCAGCCTTCACGAGCATTGGGTGTAAGACAGGAAAGTGTTTGATTTTCCATTTTACAATACTGTGGAAGGCGGTTGCCGGTTTGTTGAACGGGCAAACGCGGATGCAGGTGCCGCAGTCAGTGCCGATGCTGGCGAGAAAGGAAAAGCATTTCTCGGCGTTGACCGGCCAGCGGTAGACGCCTTGGCGGTTGCAGATGTTGTGGCACTTATCGGTCGGCGGCCCGACCTCAATCGCTCGCCCGGGACAGGCCCGCGCGCACTTCTGGCACGCAACACAGAACTCCCAGACACCAAACTCGATTGGACTATCCGGTATCAGCGGCATATCAGTGACCACTTTGTTCAGCCGCACGCGCGGTCCGTACCTGGGTGTTATCAGCCAGCCGGCACGGGACAGCTCGCCGAGGCCGGCGTCGATAGCCATAGGAACACTGCAGGCGGTATCGTTGCCCATCGGGAGCGCTTTGTAGCCAAGGCCGCGGATATACTGGGCCAGAAGACCGGCGGTGACCGCCATTCTCGAGTACACAGCCGAGGCCGCCGCCGAGGCGATGTAGTTGGGCGCCTGCTTGATGCCTTCATAGTCCATTTCGTGGGCCATGACGATTGCCCATTTGAACTCCGGTGGTATCTCGATAGGCCGGCTTTCCTTACGGAGCGTATGGTAGGAATGGGAATAAAGCCAGCGGCGGTCGAGGAGACAGGTGCCGACGAGCGAAGCGCCGTAAAGCCGCGCTGCCCGTTTAATGAGACGGGTCAATTCAACCGGGTCAACCGATACCGGGGCCGTGGTCTTCGGGACACGGTGAGAGCTTACCTGCTCGGCTTCCCAGGCGCCAAGCCCTTCGCGGCCGGTGAAGTTTCCGCTGCTAAAGGCAAGCTCTACCCACCAGCCGGCGTCATTGAGGGCCGATTCCTTGAGCGTGTAGCCCTCGCCCGGCTTCATCTCATGGTAACCGTAATACTTACGGGCGGTGGGTAGCCATGCCGGATCCCAGGTGGAGCGCATGAACATCTGGTTCTTCTGGTCGAAAGGTTTAATCTCCCCCACCACGTAGCGTCCGGCGCCGGCGGACACCGGCCCCAGCCGTGATTTGCTGTTCCTGGCCATGGCGCTATTAGCCCTGCCTCAAAATGTAGCGGCCGGGCTCTCCGGCGACCCGGTCGATCTGAATTCGGGAGCCTTTCTTGAGCCCCGGCCATCGGACGAAATAGTGTTGGTGGGGCTTACCCGGCCCAACGCAGGTGCACGGGTAGGACTCTACGGCAACCTTTCTGGCCGTACCGCCGGATGTCATGAGAAACTTCCTGTGGAGGGGAGGGAAGTAATTGAGGCGGTTCTTGAGGATGAGGATGTAGTTTTCTCTGGCTTCTTCCGAGGATAGTTTCCTCGTGTATGTTTTCCCGGCCATGGCTAACCTCCTTCATGGGCTCCGGGCAATATTAGCATTGGGACAATGTGTTGACAACGAGAGAAAAATGTATTGACTGGACTTGTGGGCAGTGCCATAATGGCGCCCAGCGATGCGATTTCTGTCGACGATGCCCGGTAACGGGTAGTGATAGAGAGGTCAGTAGTGACCGTAGAGAACGGCGTCAAGGTTATTACAGAACATCAGGCGGCCAACATTTGTGAACCGACACCCCCGCGCAAGGCCTGGTTTTGCGCCACTCTCCTGCCTGATGGCCGCAACGCCAGACTGGAGGCTGCATCTCCTGATGGTTTCGCGGATATGCTTGGCCAGGCCAGCGTCGGCTGGGTGGACTACAGCGCCGTTGATTTCGATACCGAAGCGCCGGCGGCGGCGCAAATCTTCGGCTTCAGCAAGGCGCTGGTCACCTCAATCGCCTGCGAGCCGACGGTCAACTATCAGGACTTCGATACCGAGATGGGCCTGAGGTTGCCCTCGGTCCGGGTCGCTCAGTTTGATGTTAAAGTCTACCCCGTCTTAATGCTCCTGACTAAAAATTTTGTTATGACGATTCATCCGCAGGAGACTGATACCCGCTTCGGCCGTTTGAGACGCTACTCCGGTACTATGCTGAAGCGGTTGCCGCTGGATGTAACTCTCCCTGACAAGCTGACGATGCTTGTCATCCGCATCATTGATGAGAATAACGATAGCAACTTTCAGTATCTTCGGCGTATCGAAGAACAGGGGGATGAGCTAAATAGAGATCTGTCGAACCCGGCGACTCCCAGAGAGACACTGGGACCCAAGATTTACGCTATGAAACATGCCCTCATTGCTTACATGGACGCCCTCTGGGAAACGGCCGATGTTATCAACGCCCTTCGTTTCGGTGATGCTGACCTTCTTACCGACGACCAGAGGTTGCTGGACAGAGTGGGCGTACTGACCGCCAATGTCGGACGCCAGATTGGTCTGGCCGAGCATATGTCGGAAGTTCTGGCCTCCGGTCTTGAAGTGATGCAGACTATCTACAACAATCAGCTACAGGTGCTTAACAACCGGCTGTCCACGGTTACTGCCTGGCTGACCGTTCTCGGCACCGCGGTGCTGGTGCCCAATACACTGGCAACTATTTTCGGTAGTTCGGCCTTCGATATGGGGCCTGAGGACATGTGGTGGTATGTAGGTGTACTGGTACTGTCCACGGTCGCATCTACGTGGGCGGCTTTCTCCTGGGTCAAGAGGCGTGGGTTGATACCGAAAAAGCTGGACTAGTCGGGGTTTCTCAGCGGCTGGCCGCACGGGAAGACGGGGATATTTCAAACTGGCCTGATAGCGGCGACCGTCACGCTGACCACAGAATTAGACAGCGATTTGAGCGACGGTTTCGATAGCTTCAACTCCTTCATTACGTCTTTTGTAACAAAGTCCTCAATCGCGCCGTCAATCGGGAAGACGGACTCTTCGACGACGCGGACATCTCTGAACCCGGCAGACCTGATTTTATTCAGGTAGCGCTCTTTCAGGTCGGCCCCGGCAATACAGCCAACGTAGGCCTCGATGGATTGCGCGATGGCTTCGGGCAGCGGCTTCAACAGCACTATATCGGAAATCATCATGCGGCCGCCCGGCTTAAGGACGCGGAAGACTTCCCGGAAAACGCGCGGCTTGTCCGGCGAAAGGTTGATAACGCAATTGGAGATGACAATGTCGACCGAACCGTCGGCCGCCGGCAGGTTTTCGATTTCACCCAGCCGGAACTCGACATTACTGTAGCCGCCCTTACGGGCATTGTCCCGGGCCCTCTGCAGCATCTCCGGCGTCATGTCGACGCCGATGACCCGTCCTTCCGCTCCTACTCTGGCTGAGGCCAGGAAGCAATCAAAGCCGGCGCCGGAGCCAAGGTCGAGCACCGTCTCGCCTTTCTTCAGCGAGGCCAGCGCCAAAGGGTTGCCGCAGCCAAGACCGAGGTTGGCCCCTTCAGGCACGGCCTTCAGGTCGTCATCGGTGTAGCCTATCCTGCGGCTGATGTCGGCAGGCGCCGCCGGGCCGCAGCATGAGGTCTGTGACGAGCCGCAGCAGGATGTGCCGGACTGTCTGGCGATTCGCCCGTAGCGGTTACGGACTATAGTTCTTGCTTCGGACTTCTTCATAATGGTTCCTCCGTTACCTGCCGCGTAACCGCGTTCATTTGCGGGAGATTCCTTCCAGAAGAGGCCCGAGCCATGCCCCGACCATGGCGGTAAGTTCATCGGCCTTGATCAGGACAAGACAGCAGGACTTGCCGTTTTTTTCCCAGGAGATGAGGGCAAGCTTGTCGCCGGCGCGGATGCCGGCTTTGTCCCGGACCTCCTTGGGTAATACCATCTGTCCCCGCTCGTCGGCAGTGACGATGGCCTCTACCTTACAGCAACTGCCGCCCGCCGGGGAGCAACATGTTCCCGGGCCTGTCTTCTTGGTCACGGAGCAGCCTCCCTGGTGTGAATTTTCGGATAATTCAGAATTAGCTGAATAATCTATCATGTCAGAGATAGACTGTCAAGATGCGTGCCGGGATTCCGCCGCAGTGATAACTCAGTTGGTCAGGTAGCTGCGGAGGCTGATTTCACGCCTGCGGTAGTCAGGGAGAAGTCTGGCCAGCGCCGTCTTGAAGCGCTTGGAATGGTTGAAGTGTTTCAGGTGAAGGGATTCGTGGAGGACGATGTATTCGGCAAGTTCCGGCGGCAGGCAGATGAGCCGCCAGTTGAAGCAGAGCTTGCCGTCGCGGGTGCAGTAGCCCCATTTCCGCATTTCGCGGGTAGTGATGTTGCGAAAGCTCACGCCGAGCTCCCGGCAGAAGCGGCTTGCGCGGTCGGAGGCGTAAGCTAAGGTCTCCGCCGCCAGGAAACGCCTCAACACTGCGGCCGCTTTGGAGCGCGGGCGAAGGAAGATGGTAGCGTTATTGCCGTTCATGGCGACCTCGTTGCGGCCGGAGGCGGTTTGTACAGCATAATTCCTTCCGCGGAACAAAAAAGAACCGGCGGTGACAAGTTCCCGGGCGTTTGCCATTTCGGCGGTTTTCTTCTCGATCCACCGCCGTTTGCTGGCCAGGACCTCGTCAACACTGGTGTTGCAGTGCCCGGGCATGACCAGTTCCAGCCGCGGGCCCGGCAGAATGCGAAGGTAGATGTGCCGTACCCGCCGCATATATACATCTACGGGGATGCTTCTGCCGTTTAGCTCGAGTTCGGTCATTGGTCGAATTATCCACCATGGCGGCCCGGCCGGGCAAGCCGGGTGTCATTTTCTTGACGCTCCGAAGGAGGCTATTTATAATGGCGGTCAGCTTTGTCCGGTACAGTAGCCAGCGGGGAGGGCTGTATGGAACGCAGGCTTCACCGGAGCCGTAAAGACCGGATGTTGTGCGGGGTGCTGGGTGGCCTGGCGGAATATTTCAATATTGATTCGGCGCTGGTCAGGGTCATCTTTGTGTTTACCGTCATGGTCACCGGCGGTGCCGGTATCATAGCCTATATCGTTATGGCGATTATCTTCCCGGTAGAAGGCACCCCGGCGACGACGCCGCATTCTGAGGCAATCAGGCAGAACGTCGAGGACATTCGGCAGACGGCCCAGGAGATAGCCGGGAGTTTCAAGGCCGGACTCGGCAGGAATGAGGTGAATAGGCCGGACCACCGGCGCGGGCTGGCCATCGGGCTGGTGCTAATCTTCCTTGGTGCCGTTTTTCTAATGGCTAACTTCGGGCTGCTCCGCTGGCTCAACTGGAGTGGTGTCGGGGGCATCCTGCTGATAGCGATTGGTATCTTGCTCATCGTTGCCATTTTCCGGAGGCACGCGTGAGTGATGACTCGAAGGTGAGGCGAATTGGCTTTCCGCTTGGCGCCACCATTCTGATAGTCATCGGCGTTGTCTTCCTGCTCAACAATCTTGGCTATCTGCCGTGGGACGTCTGGGGTACACTCTGGCGCTTCTGGCCGGTCCTTCTCATCCTGGTCGGCGTCAATTTCTTTCTGGCGGGGAGTCGGCCATGGGTGATGCTTATAGTCACCCTTGTTGTGCTGGCCGGAGTGTTCTTGGCAGTGTGGGCGATGTCCGGGTCGGGTGCTCTTACGAAGCAGACCACGGTCAGTTTTTCTCAGCCGCTTGGAGTCATCGAAAGGGCTGAGGTGCAGATTGATTTCGGTGCCGGTAAGCTTGTCGTCGGCAGTCTGCCGTACGGGTCGGACAGGCTGGCCGCAGGTGAAGTCAGCGAAGGCGCAGTTCGGGATGCCGCGGTAAGCGGCGGCGTGGCCAGACTGAGGCTGGCCGCGCCGGCTCCGGGCTGGTGGGTGCCGGGTGCACCCTCCGCCGATTGGAAGGTGCAGTTAACGCGCCAGGTGCCGCTTGACCTGGTTTTCAAGACCGGCGCCAACGAATCGGAAATTGACCTGACCGACCTGCTTGTTGCTTCGCTCACGCTGGAGAGCGGGGCCAGCCGGAACCTGGTCATTCTGCCGGCCAATGCCGGCACGACCAGGGCAGCCATCAAGGCCGGGGCCGCGGACATCAGGGTTGTGGTGCCGTCAGGTGTTGCCGCCAGGATTAAAGCAGAGGCCGGTGTCAGCAGTATCGACATTGACCAGACGCGGTTCCCAAAGACGGGCGATTACTGCATTTCACCTAACTACACGGCGGCGGTCAACCGTGTTGAGCTCGAGCTGAAAGCAGGCGCCGCCAGCATCACGGTCAGATAGAGACCGCGCCTGCGCGGGCGAGGTGCCTTCTCTAAACTTGCGCTTCCGCCAGAGGTACGTACTAACGTGAATGAGCAGCGGTCTCTAAAGCTTGGTTCCGGGTCCAAGGTCGCGGTGGTTGGCGGCGGTCCGGCCGGTAGTCTCTTCGCCCTCCATGTTCAGCGCTTTGCGCGCGAGCGCGGTATCAGCCCTATGGTGACCATCTATGAGCCGAAGAAGTTCTCCGAGGGCGGGCCGAGGGCCTGCAACCGTTCTGCCGGGATACTTTCCGCCTCGTTTCTGGCGGGTCTCCGCGAAGCTTCGGTGGAGCTTCCGGAGACCGTCATTCAGAGCCGCATTTCCGGCTATCGGCTTCACAGCCCGTTCGGAATGGTGCCGCTGGCCAACCCGGAGCCGGAGGATGTTCCGGTGGTGGTGTTCCGCGGTGGCGGTCCGCTTCACGGCCAGGGAGAGCCGGTTGAAAGCTTTGATGGCTATCTTCTCGGTCTGGCCCGGAGTGGTGGGGCTGAGGTAATTTCGAAACGGGTTGAGGAAGTCAGAGTCAGGCCGCATCCGGCGGTGGTTGTCGATGGTTCGGTGGTTGAATATGACCTTGTCGTCCTGGCCTGCGGCATCAACTCGGCTTCTCCCAAGGTGTCCGGTTCCGCATACCAGGAGCCGGAGACATGTCTGATGGTCCAGGACGAACTCCACGCCGGCAGGGACGTGGTACAATCCCGGATGGCCGGGGCGGTGCACATTTTCTTTGTGCCGGGCTCGCCGCTGGTGTTCGGGAGCCTGGTGCCCAAGGGGGCTTTCATCAACGTTTCTTTGCTGGCCGACGGCTGCGAGCCGCCCTCGGTTGACGAGTTTCTCGAAAATGAGCTGGTTAAAAGGGTGCTGGACTTTCCTTACCTGCGGTGTTGCGGATGTAGAGGGAAGGCCGGGGTCGGGATGGCCTTAAGTCCGGCGGACGATGGGTTTGTCGCCATTGGCGACGCCTCGGTCTCCCGGCTGTACAAGGACGGCATCGGTTCGGCCCTCAGGACAGCGCGGCAGGCGGCCCACACCGCGGTATTTGCCGGCATCTCCCGGGAGGCTTTCCGCCGTCACTACCTGCCTTTATGCCGGGACATCGACCGTGACAACCGCTTCGGCAGTGTCCTGTTCCGGTTTCACCGGTGGGTCAAGGACTCGCCGTCTTTCCTGAAGGCTCAGGCAAGGCTGATTGCCGCGGAACAGGTGTCGCATGACGCTTATCGGCCTTATTCGCATGTCATCTGGGGAATGTTCACCGGGAGCTACGAATATCGTCGCATTATGAGCATGGCCCTGGCCCCGGGCTCGCTGGTCAAGCTGGCCGCGGCCATGGTTCGGGTCAAGGCTGGAGCAAAGACGTGAGCAATATCACAACGTCAGTTGAAAGCAGGGTCAGGCCGAAGCTGGTAATCCTCGGCGGCGGTTTTGCCGGCGTGTATTTCCTGCTCCGGCTTCTCAAGCGGCTGAAACACCGCCGTGTCTTCGATGTTACCCTGGTGAGCGATGAGAACTTCTTCATGTTCACGCCGCTTCTTCATGATGTGGCCACCGGCGGTATTGAGACACGGCACATCGCTTTCCCCATCCGGCGTCTCAAAGGCAGGCACGAGTTCACCTTCATTCGGGCCCGGGTGAACAACATTGACCTGGCCCGGCGCAGGGTGGCCACCACTGCCGGCGAAATCGGCTACGACCGCCTCGTGGTCGCGTTGGGGAGCGATACCGATACATCCGGCCTGCCGGCGGGTGCCAAGCGCGTTTTCCGGTTGCGGACGTTGTGGGACGGGGTTCTCCTGCGTAACCATGTCATTAAGTGCTTCGAGCAGGCTGATGCCGAGCAGGACCCAGCCCGCCAGAGACAGCTCCTGACCTTTGTCGTTTGCGGCGGCGGTTACATCGGTGTCCAGTACATAACGGCCCTCCAGGACTTCATCCACCGCTCTCTGATTAAGTATTACCCCAGCGTGAGCCGGGACATGGTGCGCATCATGCTTATTCAGCCGTCGGAAAGACTGCTGACCAATCTGCCCAGCTACGAAGCGGAGTACGCCCTCCGGGTGTTGAAGAGGCGCGGCGTCGAGGTCAGGCTTAATGCCAGAGTTACTGCTGCGACCGATGAAGGGGTCCGGGTCAATGACGAGCCGGTGCCGACGGGTACCCTGGTATGGGTGGCGGGAGTCACGGCCAACCACGTTGTAGCCTCCTTGCCGGTGAAAAAGGACCATACCGGCCGGGTGATGGTTAATGAGTATTTTGAGCTGGCCGGTCATCCCGGGGTCATGGTACTGGGAGACTGTGCTCATTTTGTTGACCCGGCGACCGGGGAGACTGCTCTGCCGAGGGCGCATAATGCCCTGCGGCAGGCGTGGGTGGCGGCGGACAACCTGGCGGCCGAGGTTGATGGCAAACCGCGCCGTCCTTATCGCAACCCGTTCTCCGGCGGGCTGGTCTCTCTTGGTACGCGGAGCGCCGTGATTAACGCCTACGGCTTCAGGCTTCACGGCTTCATTGCCCGCGTCATCTGGCTCGTGGCCTATTCCAGTCTGCTTACCAGTGCCTACAACCGCGTTCGGGTGGTGTCGGACTGGTTGCTCACCCTTTTCTTCGGCCGTGATACCAGCATGCTGGAAGTCCGGTGAGGCCGAATACTCTCTGGTGGAGGGGAGTCATGTCACGGGAACAGTCTTCTGGCAGTCCTGCTGAGGGTGTCAGGCGTGAGTATCGCCGGCGCCGGGTACCCGGGCTTTTTGCCGGCCTGGTGCTGATTTTACTCGGAGCGTTATCACTCTTTCAGACGCAGGGCTGGTTCACATGGGATGACTGGTGGAAGTACCTCCTGCTCGGGCTGGGCGTCATATTCATCATTGATGCCCTGGTCCGCCTGGCACAGCCAGCGCCGGGACTGAGATGGGGTGGGAGGCTGGTGGTTGGCCTGACGCTCCTTTTAGTCGGTCTCATATTTACCGCCGGTTTTGGCCAGTGGTGGCCGTTGATACTGGTCATTGTCGGCGTGGCGGTTATCGTAAGACGGGTCGTAAAATAAGGCCGTTTCCAATTGTCATATCGAAGGGGAGCAGGGCATCTGGTGGGGTTGTGTCGTGAGCCTCTGTTATAATCAATCAATATGATAGCCAAGGTCAAAAGTGCGGCGGTGGTCGGTATCGACGCCCAGATGGTCGAGGTGGAGGTTGATGTTGCCGCTGGCTTGCCCAATACCACCATAGTTGGACTGCCGGATACCGCCGTTCAGGAGTCGCGCGAGCGGGTGCGCTCCGCCATCCGCAACTCGGAATGCTTCTTCCCCAGCAAGCGGGTTACCGTCAACCTGGCGCCGGCCGATCTTAAGAAGGAAGGCCCGGCCTACGACCTGCCTATTGCCATCGGTATCCTGCTCAGCACCGAACAGGTCTGTGCCGATGTCTCCCAGACGCTTTTCCTGGGAGAGCTGTCTCTGGATGGGGCGGTCAAGCATACGCAGGGTACTTTGCCGATGGTGGCGCTGGCGCGGGACATGGGCCTCAAGCAGGTCTTTGTCCCCGAAGCCGATGCCAGAGAGGCGTCACTCATCCGGGACATCATGGTTATTCCGGTAGCTTCGCTGGCGCAGTTGGTCAACCATCTTAACGGGCGCATTTCGATATCGCCCTATGCGGCTGACGGCGATTGGAGCAGGCTTTCCATGCCTGCCGCCGGCCCCGACCTGGCGCATGTCAAAGGGCAGGAGCACGCCAAGCGCGCGGTAGAGGTAGCCGCCGCCGGCGGCCACAACATCCTGATGCAGGGACCGCCGGGCAGCGGCAAGACGATGCTGGCACGCTGTCTGCCCGGGATACTGCCGGCGATGACCTTCGATGAGGCGCTGGAAGTGACCAAGATTTACAGCGTTGCCGGGCTGTTGCCGTCGGAGACGCCTCTGGTGAGCCAGCGGCCGTTCCGTTCGCCACACTACACTATCTCTCACGCCGGTCTGGTCGGCGGCGGGCAGTGGCCCCGGCCCGGTGAAATCAGCCTTTCCCACCGCGGCGTGCTCTTTCTCGATGAGTTTCCCGAGTTCAGCCACATGGCGCTGGAATCGCTTCGCCAGCCGCTTGAGGACAAGGTGGTGACCATCAGCCGGGCGCAGGGCTCGGTCAGCTTTCCGGCCAACTTCATGCTGGTGGGGGCGATGAACCCCTGTCCCTGCGGCTACTACGGCGACCCGGTCAGAGAATGCCGGTGCGGCTCCGCCGAGGTGACGCGCTACCAGAAGCGCATCAGCGGGCCACTGCTCGACCGTATTGATATATTTGTTGAAGTCCCGCGGGTGGACTATGAGAAGCTGACCGACAGCAGGCTATCGGAAAGCTCGGAGAACGTCCGTGCCCGTACTGAGTCTTCGCGGCGCATCCAGCAGAAGCGCTTCGCCGGCAGTAAGCTGACCTGCAACGCCGAGATGACGCCCATGGAAGTCCGCGAGTTCTGCCAGGTGGAGCCTTCCGCCCACAGCCTGCTCCGGACGGCCATGAAGCAGTTGAACCTCACCGCCCGCGCCTTCCACCGCGTCCTCAAGCTGGCCCGGACCATTGCCGACCTGGAGGCCTCTGACATTATCAGGGTGCACCACCTCGCGGAGGCTTTGCAATACCGGCCGAGGACAGGCGTGTAGGTAAGTCTGTCGGCTTTGTACCTGAGAATAGAATGGGGAAAAGTCTGAGGAATCTAGGGCAAGAAAGCGAGAGATCACTACGAAAGATGGTGTGGTAGTTATCAACCAAATCCCTGAAAAAAGGAAAGGGTAAGATACTATAGGCTAAGCCCTGAAGCAACATGTCATAGCTACGGCTTTGAGAACGACAAGGGAGATTAGGCTATGAGTATATTAGTTACTCCTCGAGGGGTATTCAAGCTATATCAGTTTGACACTGAAAAGGAATTCGAGCGCTGCGTGGTTTCCCAGGTCGAAATGATTTTTGGCAAAAGGTGTGTTTATCTTGACTGTAAACGCAGGATTGGGAAGCAAGGGGTAAAACAAAGCATCCCCGACGCATATCTGATTGACTTCAGCAGTCAGCGTGAGCCCAAATTGTTCATAGTCGAAACCGAGATGGCTTCTCATGACCTTTTTCAGCATATAGGTGTGCAGATACTCCAATTCGCTCACTCATTTGCCAGCGCGCCCCGGCAAGTTAAACAGTTGCTGTTTGATGAAGTTTCCAGAGATACGAAAATGTATGAAGCCTGCGATAGCTACGCACAAGAGTATGGACTTCGTAATGTTGACAACATGCTGGACCACTTGGTCAACGGTACTTTTCGGGCACTGGTAATCATAGACGAAGCCACAGATGAATTGTATAAAGTGGTGAGAAACTTCGGGTTTCCGGTAGAGGTCATCGAATTCGAGACATATCAGGGTCCGGGTGGCGACCATATCTATCGCTTTGCCCCTCTATTTAAAGACGTATCCGATACTAAAGAGTCAATCGAGGAACGAGAGCAAAAAACTGTAGATATTTCAGAATTCGATACTATTGTAGTGCCGGCGCGGGAGGACGGATTCAAGGAAGTCTTCTTGGGTGAAAACCGGTGGTATCAAATCCGCATACACGCGAGCATGATTCCACAGATAAAATATATCGCCGTTTACCGGGTGGCACCGGTTTCTGCCATCACTCACTGGGCGTTAGTTAAGGACATCGAACCGTGGCAAGGCACCGGGAAATTCGTCGTCAATTTTGCCGAACCAGCCAAAGAAATAGGCCCAATACCCTTAGTTCCAAAGAGCAGAGTAAAGGCACTGCAAAATGCCAGATACACTTCTTTCGACAGATTGCAAAAAGCGAAGACTCTGAACGAGGTGTTTTAACGGCGTATGTCTTCCGCGTTCCCGAATGACTTTTTCAGTAAGCTCTTCTTGTATAGCTTTCCGTCAGAATTGGTTATGGCTTTGGTGGGGCTGGGGTGCACCCTTATGACTGGACAGATAGGGTTAGGAGAGTCTGGCGGGATGAGTCCCTGTCCGAATTGTTAAGCAGTTCCTCGAACTCCTTCGGCGGCCGGTAGTCCAGGG
>Ga0315298_1003670_pt1 | contig 24054 bp, 18 predicted proteins | sample WHS_1_MG_FD_203077 | JGI IMG/M metagenome (GOLD analysis project Ga0315298, IMG submission 203077) | Extremophilic microbial mat communities from Washburn Hot Springs, YNP, Wyoming, USA - WHS_1_MG | ecosystem: Environmental > Aquatic > Thermal springs > Hot (42-90C) | place: USA: Wyoming...
CACCTGCTGGAGCTTCTGGTTCAGCCTCTCGCGAACGGTCTCCACTTGAAGGACCTGCATGGGCGCGAGGGCATCGAGGTGGTCCTTCAGGTGGCCGGAGGCCTGCCGGAACTGCTCCTCCAAGCGCATGCCCTCCTCGCGCCGGGTCTGGAGGAAGCGCTCGATGGCCTTCTCCACGCAGTCGAGAAGCAGCTCCCCCGCCCGCGCCTCCACGCCGGGCCGGAGGCGAACCGAGACGGCCTCGGGGAGGGCCAGAAAATCACCAAGCGTCATGCCCCTGGCCAGGACGCCCTCGCTCTGCAGCTGGGATGCCAGGTGGCCGAGGGCCTGGGCTACGCCGTGGGAGTAGTGCACCTCGACGGCCTGCTCGCCCAGGAACTCGAGGGAGACCTTCCCCTCCACCCGCCCCCGGGTTACGGCGGAGCGGATCCTCTGGCGGACGGCCATCTCGTGGCACAGCAGCGGGGCTGGAAGGCTGAGGTGAACGTCCAGCCCCTTGTTGTTGACGCCCCGGATCTCCACGAGGAGCCTCAACCCGTCGGCCTCGGCCTGGTGCCTGCCATAGCCGGTCATGCTCTCCATGGAGCGGCTCCTCCAAGGCTCTCTTCGGCCAAGCGGTTTGCGGCGATCAGGCCTTCCTCCACCCGGCGCCGAAGGGCTTCGGCCTCCTCCGCGGTCAGCTCCCGAGGGACCGAGATGGCCTCTCCATAGGCGATGACCACCCGCGTGAAAGGGAAAGGGATCATGAACTCATCCCAGGAGCGCAGCGTTTTTTTTTACGGGCCGCCACCCCCACGGGTACAATAGGCAACCCCGACAACCTGGCGGTTTGGACCACGCCGAGCTGGGCCACCCTGGCCGGCCCCCTCGGACCGTCGGGCGTGAAGGCCACGTCGTAGCCCTCTTTCACCTTCTTCAACAGGGAGTGGAGGGCGCGCATTCCCCCCCGGGTGGAGGATCCGCGGGTTGGGTTCATGCCGAAGTGCTTCATGACGCGGGTCACCAGCTCGCCGTCCCGGTGCCAGGAGACCAGGAAGGTCAGCCGACTCCCCACGTAGGCGAAGACCATGAGCAGCAGGGTGCCGTGCCAGAAAGCCATGATGTACTGGCCACCTTGCCTCTTGTAGCTTTCCAGCCCTTCGCGTCCCACGATTCTGATCCGGAGGGTGGCGTGTAGCGCCTTGAGGGCAAGGGCAAGCGGGAGGGGCGCCAACGCCAGTACGATCTTCTGCTTCCACCTCCGCCAGGCGCTCTTGCCCATGCCCCGAATCTCCTCAGGGCTGCATTATGGCCCCTTATCGCGCGCGGAGTCCAGCCCGCCCAAATCCCCAAATTCCGCGATCGAATGGTTCTTCCTTCGGCGGCGCAGGTCGCACATGGGGGAAGGGCTTTGTCTCCTGAACGGGGAGGGGCGTCTCTTTCGCGTTCCGCTGGCGAAGCCAGGCGGAACGCGAAGAGAGGGCGCCGGCCGAAGGGGTGCGGGGAAACGGGGAGGTTTCCCCGCTCAGAGGACTGCCCCCGCAAGGGCAGAAAAGAGCAGCTCCCCTGGCGCACGCCAGGGGAGCGCCGAGGAGGGGCGGCCGAGCCCCTCCTCGGGGAGCGCCACAGCGCAACGCGCCGGAAGGCAAACCGCACAAGTGGGAGATGGGGCTGTTTTGGACAGCCATGGCCTACCCCCATCCATGCCGGAGTGGAGAACACCGGGCTCCTCCCCGGCCGGCGGCTTCCCCGAGTGAAAATCCGTGGTATCCAGCCCTCGTGAGCCGAACCGCGCGGCCCATCTTGCACCACGCGGAGCTCTATCCAAGCGGGGCGTGCCAGACGAATCCAAGGGTCTGGATCAGCGCCCGATGTCAGGCCTTCGACTCCGGCGCTTTCTTCTCCTCCTGCGCCTTTTCCGTCTGCTCCTTCTCCGCCTGCGCCTTCTCCGCCTTGATCTGCGTCAGCACTCTCGGGTGGTGATGCTCCAAGGTTTTCCTCGTCATCAGCCCGGTGATCCACGTCGGGTTGAAAGGCGGATGGTCGGTATGCACGAACACCATGTAGAGGTGCCAGATGAGGATCGTGGCAAAGGCGAGGACGGCCTCGTAGAAATGGATCATCTCCGCGGCATTGTAGCCCCATTCGGGAAGGTAGGCCGTGAAAAACTCTTTGAACCATAGGACGAATCCCGTGGCGACCATGACGACGGTACCCCAGACCAGCGCCAGGTACTCCAGCTTTTCCGCGTACGAGAAGCGCCCAAAGTCGGCCTCGCGCCGCCTGAGGCCCAGGTAGTAGGCGATCTGCTGGAAGAATTCCCTCACGTCCGAGGCCGCCGGCGTGATGTCCCGGATGAACGCTCGTCCGCGCTTTGTGCTGATCACGTAGACGAGGTGGTATAGGGCGTCGCCGATCAGGACCACGGCCGCGGCGCGGTGGAGCCAGCCCCGGATGTCGAAGCCCAACGACGCCCACTTGAAGGGAATGGACCACAGGGAGTCGGGATACTTGAGGGCGAAACCCGTGGCCACCAGGGTGAAGAAGGAGCTGAGGAGCAGGAAGTGCTGCAGTCTCTCGGCCCCCGTCATCCGTCTGTAGACGGCCGCGGGATCGAGCGCTTGGATCGCCAGCCGGTAGCGCCTGACATAATCCATCAGCTGGTGCAGTGCCAGGCCTCCCACCACCAGCGCGATGAGCCAGAGGTACAGCGATCGGATCCAGAAGAGAACGGAAGAGGAGGACTCCGGCACCTTGCTGTGGATGTTGATGCGGGCGAAGGCCTTCGTGGCGCCCGGATGGCACTTGCCGCAGGTCTTCTGAAGATTGGCGGGGTTGACGGAGGAGGACGGGTCGCTCGCCGGAAGAATGTCGTGTGCGCCGTGGCACGAGGCGCAGTTGGCCACGTCGGTTTGCCCGTAGCTCGCCGCCAGGCCGTGGAAGGAGGCCTTGTAGGACTGGACCATTCCCGTGGGCAGGTTGAAGCGCTCGGACAGGCGAACCGAAGCGTGGCACTGGGGGCAGGTGGTCTCGGCCACCGTGGGCGGATAGACGGAGCTCGTCGGCCTCTTGGGGCCCTCGATGTCGTGTTCTCCGTGGCAGTTGGTGCACGAGGGCGCCTCCAGGTTGCCCTTCTCGAGGGCCTTGCCATGGACGCTCCGTGCGTACTTGGCCTCTATGCCCGAGTGGCACTTTCCGCAGGTCTTGGGAACGTTCAGCTTGTAAATGGGCGACTTGGGGTTTGTGGAGGGCAGGATCTTGTGCGCGCCGTGGCAGTCGGCGCAGGTGGCCGCCTCTAGCCTCTTGCCCGAGCTCAACAACCGCCAGTGATCGCTCTTCATGTAGTTCTTCAGCGGATTGGCGATCACCACGCCCGCGGCCGCCATGAGCTTGGCGTCACCGTGGCAGGCGCCGCAGGTGCCAGGGACGTTCATCGGGTAGATGGAGGAGTTGGGATCGGTCTTCGGCCTGATCTGGTGCGCCCCGTGACAGTTCCAGCACTGGGGCGTGTAGTGGGTTCCGCCTTTCTTCGCGGCGTGGATCCCCTCGTTCACCGCTTGGGCCTGATCGCCGTGGCACCCGCCGCAGTCTACCAGCGGCAGTTTCTCCGCGTGTGGAACCTCGGTGATGCCCTGATGGCAGTCCGTGCAGGCCAAGCCCTCGTGCACGGAGCCCGCTAGGCTTTCGTGAGTCACCTCCAGGGAGAGCTTCTCGCGGCCCACCGGCCCCAGGTGCAGGAGCCGCGGGTCGCCAGGGCTCTGGGCCTTCATGGAACGCTCCGAATGGCAGGCCAGGCAGTCCGCATCGGGAACGGACGCACGGGCGGGAGCCGCCATGCCCAGCGTCATCCAGAGCAGGCCAGCCGCGGCCAGGGGAGCCAAGGACAATCGCTGCATAGTGCGGGATTCGGAGACGAACGGGCGGCGGAACCGGGGGAGCCCCGATCTCGATTCGTGACGATGCTGCCTCATCTTGAGCACCTCCCTCTCCTCCCTCTACCGGCCCAAGGGACAGGACCGATTCATTCCAGGTGGTCAGTGTAGGATCCGGCTAACGCCAGGAGTAAGCGCGGAGGAGAGATGGCGGGAGGCGCTGGGCAATCCCACGCATGAGTGTGTCATATGGCGCTCATTTGTCCATTTATTCAGCACCAGGCCTTGGTGAAGGAGGCGTGAGGGGCGCCGCCCACCCCCCGGCAGCCCTGGACAGTGTGCGATCGCCCTCCGGTACCAGCGCAGCCAGGCGTGCGGGCAGGCTCTTCAGAGCCCCGTACCTCACGGCCGAAAAGAGGGCTCCCCCCTGCAGATGGGGCGCCTCCGGATCCAGCTCCCACGGATGAAACCAGTAGACCGCCGACCGCCCCGTGCCGGTGTGGCGGTGCCGAGCGCGGAGTAGCCAGCCCAAAGGGAGGATTCGGAGGGCAAGGGTCCCGCCGGCGGGAAGGGGAACTCCAAGAAAGCGCGCCGAGAAGGCCGGAATTTCGAGCACCCCCTCGATGCGGTGCGGATAGTTCTGGCCCAAACCGAGACCGGCTATGCAAAGGCGGCTCGAGGAGATCTTGAACCCCGCCTCCGCAAGGATGCCATAGGGCCAACGCCTTCGGCCCATGGACCATCGCGGCGCCCGGTAGGCGGTCACCTCGGAACCCGACAGGTCTTGAAGGACCGCCCGGCTCTGGTTCAGATCACGCCGGAAGGCATCCGGATCCAGCCGGTCCAGGGGAGTGTGATCCCAGCCGTGGCACCCGATTTCGTGGCCGGCCTCGGCGATCCGCCGGACCAGAGCGGGATGCTTCTGGGCGGCCCAGCCCAAGGTGAAGAAGGTGGCCCGCACGCGTATGGAATCAAGAAAGGCCAACGTCCTTCCGATGGCCGACGGCAGCGAGGGGGGAAGCCGGTCCCACTGGACGCTATCCCTGCCCAGGGGGTGTTCGGGGGCGTGAAACCACTCCTCCACGTCCACCGTTAGCGCTAACCCCGGCTCAGCGGAGGTGGGAGGCACCGTCTTGAGGGAGCGATTGTCCGGGGCGAGGGACAATCATGGGAATGCCGGGCCGTTCGGGGACGGGGTGCGGGATTCCAGGGGCGGGAGGCTGCACCACCGGAGGCTCCTCCTCATCCTCATCGTCCGGGGAGGCGGTCTCCCGCTCCTCCTCGTCCGGCTCCGTCTCTTCGGGAGCCTTGTTGAACTCCGGCGCCGGGGCCGCAGCAGGGAAATTCATGCGAGGAGGTATGGGCCTGGCCACCGGCTGCGGCGGGGCGGCGGGGGAAACATGGTTGGCAGGCGGCGAATAGGGCGCCTGTACGGCCGAGGCGGGTTGCGACGGTTCGTTCCTGATTTGGAGGATCTCCTTCGAGAGGACGGCCATCTCTCCGCTGCCGACCCGGAAGTAGGTCCATTGCCCCTGGACGTAGTGGCTTTGCACCACGAGGGAGCGGTGGTCCTGAAAGACCACTACCTCCTGGGCCCGCACCGTCGCTGAGCCCAACGCCAGGGCCACCACCAGAGAGGCCAGCAAGCGTTTCATGATTCAACCTCCACAAAGCCGCCACGGTCAACGGCTCGGGCCGACAAGACCCGCAACCCTCCGTCCCGGAGCGCCCCCTCCACGGCCAAATGTGAGCCCTCCCGGGTCCAAAATGCAAGGCAGCCCCCGCCTCCGGCGCCGCAGCCCTTTCCACCCAAGCTGCCGGCGGATGCGGCCACCTCCAAAGCGGCGTCCATGACGGGAGTGGAGATGCCCTCCGCCAGGCCCTTGCGAAACCGCCACTCCTCCGCCATCAGAGGCCCCACGGCATCCCAATTGCCGGCCAGCATCTGCTCCTCCATGAGTCCCGCCGTCTGGGCGATTCCCAAGAGGCACCGGCGCACCTTCTCATCTCCGTCGAGAAACCGCTTCATGAGGTTCCAATTGGTCCGGGCCGAGAGCCGGCTCTGCCCGCTGAAGGCCACCACCATGCGGGTTTCGAAGGTCTTAAGCGGGATCGGCAGGCGCTCCACGTGGGTTCCTCCGGCCTGATAGCGCAGGCGTATCACCCCGCCCATCAGAGCCGGCCAGAAGTCCTGGATCCCCGTGGGTATCCGAAGATGGGCCGCTTCCAGGTCGCGGCACTCGGCTACGATTCTTCCCGCTCCCGGGTACCTGTGCACCGACCTTCCAAGCGCCAGCGCCAGGGCCACGGAGAGCGCGGAGGAGCCCCCCAGGCCGCTCCCATGGGGGATTTCGCTGGAGCTCACGACGGTCCATCCGCGGACCACGCCGTAGATCTCGCACAGGCGTTCGGCGAGCGCGAGGGGCCCGGGCGCGTCCCCGGGCCTCCAGACGTAGTCCGCCTGGAGATCCTCTGAAATCAGGTGAACTCCGGGTTGGCCGTTGGGCTCGCACTGGGCCGTGGCGTAGAGCCCAACCGCCACGTTCAGCGTCTTGGCGCCGGGCAACATGACGCCGATGGGCCAGAGATCGAGACTCCCTCCCGCCAGATCCACCCGGGCGGCCGCCCGAGCCACCACTCGCTTCATCGATTCCCCCTTCCGACAGCGGGCGCTCCCGCCCTGGAAGCACCTCGCCGCTCTCTTCCTATTCGCCTCCAGCCGTCTGGAGCCCTCGCACCATCTCCCGGAGCTCCCTGGCCCTGGGACCGTATGGATCGGCGGCCAGGGCGCGCTGGAAGTACCTGAGCGCATGACCCCGGTCATTTTTCTCGTTGAGATAGAGAGAGCCCACCGTGGCCAAGTACTCCACGTTTTGAGGGGCGAGGCGGAGCGCCCTCTCGTACTGGGCGATGGCCTCGTCCACCCTCCCCTGCTGGAAGGCGATGCGTCCAAGATTGGCCATGGTTTCATCCCGCTGCGGGTCCAGGGTGAGCACCTTGGTAAAGGCGAATCGGGCCGCTTCCCAGTTCTGGGTCATGGCTTCGAGCACTCCCTTCTCGAAGTAGATGTCGGAGCTCTCCACGTGGGCGGAGAGGGCCGACTCCAAAACCTTCCGGGCTTCGGCGGTCCTCTTTTGGCCGAGCAGGATCTGAGCCAGGCTCGCCACCGCCTCGGGCATGCGGGGGGAGAGCGCGAGGGCCGCTCGGTACTCCCGTTCCGCGAGCTCGGGCTTGCCGGTGCGCTTGTACACCGTACCCAGGTTGAGGTGGACCGTATCCATTTGGGGTTTCAGGCGTATTTCCTCCTGAAAGCAGACCTGGGCCTTGTCGAACTGCCCCGCCTTCATGTAGGCGATTCCCAGCATGGAGAGGGCTGGGACGTTTTGGGGGTTCCGCTTCAGTACGCCGAGGAGCTTCTGGGTCCCCAGGCGCATATTTCCCAAGTCCATCATGTCGTTGGCTTCCCTCAGCTCCTCTTCGATTCCGATGGCCTCCTTCGGATCCAGGAGACCGGGAGCGTCCGGACGGGTACCACCGCCCGAAAGATACCCCAGGCTCATGAGTTGACGGAGGGTTTCCCCGTTGGAGGGGTCCTTGAGCAGGCTCTCCATGGCCGCCCGCTCACCCCGGTCGGCTTCCGGGTAACGGGCCAGCGCCTTCCTCCCTTCGGCGACTTCGGGCGCCTCGGGCCGGTAGAGGTTGCCCGCTTCCGACCTTCGCCACTCGTAGAGTTCCGGCTCCGGGGCCTCGATGAATTTCCACCGCTCCGTCATGATGCCCCTCAAGGGCGCCCATCCGTAAGTGAAAAAGCCGTGGTAGGACTCGATGTACAGGCTCCGGGCGGGCACCGATCCGCCCTTCAGTAGGGGCACGAGGCTTTCACCGTCGGTCTTCGCTGGGGGTTGAATGCCCATGAGGGAGAGAACGGTGGGCGCAACGTCGGCTAAGCCGCACAGGTCGGGGATCCTCCGGCCCTCGGGAAGGTGGCCTCTCCAGTTCAGGATGAGGGGGACTCGGAGCGCGCACTCATACAAGAACACGCCGTGTTGGCGTTCGCCGTGTTCCATGAGGCTCTCTCCATGGTCGCCGGCCACGACCACAAGCGTATCATCGAGGCGCCCCTGGCCTCGCAGGCCGTCCAGGAGCCGTTTGATGGAAGCGTCCATGTAGGCGATCTCTCCATCGTAGGGGCGCCCCTGGAACGCTTTGGCGTAGGGCTCAGGCGGACGGTAAGGGAAGTGGGCATCGTAATAGTGCACCCAGAGGAAGAACGGGGCCTTCACGGACCTGACGGCGGCCAGCGCCGCGTCGCTCACCTCCCCGCCCGGCCGCTCCTCGGGCGGCGCCCCGGGCCGGGAGCCGGCGGTCATCCGATCGTCGTAGTGCATGAACCCCTGATTCAAGCCACGGGCACGATCCAGGATCACCGAGGAGACCACCGCGCCGGTCCAATAGCCCCGCCCCTTCAAAATCGCCGCCAAGGTGACCGCGCCGGCTTTGAGGTTGAGCCCGTTGACGCGGAGGTTCAGGGTCGAGGGGAGGTCGCCCGTCATCAGGACGGCGTGGGAGGGCAGCGTCAAAGGCACGTGGCTGTGGGCCTCTTCGAATAGAACCCCCGAGCGGGCCAACTGGTCCAGAACGGGGGTCCGCGCCTGCGCATCGCCGTAGCAGCCCAGATGGTCCGCGCGGGTGGTGTCCAGGGTGATGATCAGGAGGTTGGGCCTTCTCACCGGTGGCACGGACGGCGTGGCTGCGCTGACACCCGACGCCGCTATGGTCGTGGCTGCGATCAAAGCCCAGAAGCCGCGCGCGGGCACGGGCACTAGTGCACCTCCGGACTCCAAAGCTCCTTCAGCCAGTTGGCGAGGGGACCCAGCTTGCTCCCATCCACCAGTCCGGTCGGCAATCCCTGTTCGTTCTGGGGGGTGAGTTGGTGGCCGACCCCCGGCAGCAGCTCCGCCTTCTGTCCCGCGTGCAGGTAATCCGACAAGACGTCCTTGTGAAAGGCCATAATGACCTTATCCTGTTCGGGATAGGCAAAGAGGCAGGGAATCTTGAGAGAGGCGGCCAAGCTGTCGGGATCGATCTGGTCCATGGTCCTTACGGTAGGGAGGTAGACCTTGGATCCCCGGAAGTTGGCCCATTCCACGCCGGCCTCTTGGAGCTTGCCCTGCATGGCGTCCAGGTCCAGGTAAGCCTGCTGGCGGGTCTGTGGGTCATTGATGTTGCCGATCTGCTCCTTCCAGAGCCGCAGAAGCGGCTTGGCGGGATACGCGACGGCCAACAACCCCTTCACCGGCAGAGAGGCCGATGCGACGGCTTGAGCGGAAACCCAACCACCCAGCCCCAGGGAGATCACCGCCACCTGGTGGCCGCTCGCAAAGGGCCTCTCGGCCAGCCAGCGGACGAGAGCCTGCACATCCCCCACTCGCTCGGCCCAAGAAGCCTTCTGGGCGTCACCTCCCGATTCGCCCACACCCCTGGAGTCCACCCTGAGCGTCGCGAATCCCTGCTCGGTGAGATAGTAAGCGAGCTGTTTCCACGTGCCAGCACGGCTGTAAGGGTTTGCGGGGTCGTTGCCGTCACGGTCGACGGGTTCCAAATCCTGCACCATGAGAATGGTGGGGAAGGGGCCCGCGCCCGGAGGCACGGCCAGCGTCCCTCCCAGGGTGATTCCGCCGGATGGAATGTGGACACGGCTCTCGTTGAAGCCCCCCTGCATCTTGATGGTCTCCTTGATGATCCTCGGTTCTTCATGGTCATAGGGCTGGGGCTGGTAGTTCGCGATGACCGCCAGAAGACCTTGATCGGGGATCACCACCTGGATTAACTGGCCGGTTTTGTCCACCCAGAAGGAGGAGAGAATGCTGCCGCCGATGTTCACGTCGTAATGCCTGAGGATCATCATGTTGCCCTTGAAGGGCGTCCGCTCTATGCCCATGTAGTCCACCGTGCCCGGCTTGAGCGCCATGCCCTGGGGCATGGCCACCGTCACGGGAAGGCTGTCTCCTTTCATGGCCAGGGCCTTCTCCGCCAGCGGGATATACAGGCTGAAAACATAGGCGTCCAAGATCACGAGGTGTTTGGGAAGGGGCTCGTCCTTGACGCGGTTGTTGGAAAATCGGTACTGCTGGAAGTGCAGGGTGTCCCCGATGGGCTCGCACTTGCCCGCGTTCACCCCTAGGTCGATGCGGTCCTGCATCTGGTCCTGCTGCTCCTGAGCGCTCCGGTTAAAGAGGTCGTAGTGCCTGAAGTCCTGATCCACGACCTCGGTGGCGGAATCCTGCGCCTCCGTAATGTCCATGTTGCTGAAATCGTTATAGGTCAAGCGGTAGGAGTAGCCTTCGACCTGTTTCGTCCGGGCATTCAGGTCCAACACGGGGTAGAGGTAGAGATCCACGTATCCCCGTTTGGCTTTGGCCACCGGGAGCTTGAAACGGACCTCCGAGCTGACGGTCCACTCGTCCTTTTTGGCGTCGAGCTTCACCTTGAACTTCTCGTAGCCCTTGTTCACCCCGTTCAGGTAGAGATCGAATTTTCCCTTGGTCATGGAGGATCCCGCCCACGCGGGCAACGCCCACGCCAGGGCCAAGATCAGTAGGGCCCAGTTGCGCCGCATCGTCTTGCTCCTTTTTGGTTGCCCCGCCCACGTGGGCCATCGCCTCTCTGTCCGCACAAAAGGACCGACCCCTGGGGGGCAGGATACCGCACTCACGGGGCAGAACCCCCTCAGAACCTACAGGACTTTCCTGCTCCCTGCAACCTGGCCCCCTGCCCCAAATTCCGCGATGCAAGCGGGGTGCCTTCGGCGACGGTTGTGCCACACCCGAAGTTATGGATGAAGAGGGAGGGCCATTCCCTCCCCCTCCGCTGGCAAAGCCAGAGGGAGGGACCCCCACCCTTGGACGCCTTTTTCGCCTTCGGTTCAAAGGCCCCCAATCCCTTATCAGGTGAAAGAGCATTGGAGCTAAACCACGTGTTCATCAACATTTGGGGGCTCCGTTACAGTTCCATCGCGGGATTGGGGCCTGCAGCAGCGCTCCGCGCCAGTCGCCAGGGGCCCGAAGGATCCAGCAGACCCAGCAGAATCCGGTCATCGTCGAGGGTTCCCATGAGCCCCGCACGCCGGGCTTTCTGCTCGGCCGAGACCCACTCGAACCTGGCGGCACCCTCATCGCCCAGCAGCAATTGCCCCAACGCCCTGGAGGCATGGCCGCGGATCTCTTGCGAGGCCTCGATGAGCGTGGCCAGACCCGTGGGCGGGTTGCCGTCGGGATGGGCCGCCTGCGGGAGGGATTCGGGCACCATGAGGAGATAGGCGTCGCGTCTCGCCTGGTCGCACCGGCCCGCCAGATACTCGGCCACCGCTCGGATGGCCAGCATCCTTTGGGGGGGAATCCCCTCCTCCGGCCTCTGAAGGTCACCGAGCGCCTGTTCGTACCGTCCCTCCTGCAGCCGGAGCAGGGCCTTGGTGGTCTTCATGTCATCCTTCTTGCCACCCAACCCCTCCGCAAGAAGCCTCTCGGCCTCATGAACACGTCCGAGCCGCACGGCGATATCCAGGGCCAGGGGCCCCTTCCCGTCCATCAGGCGAAGCGCCAGGGGGGCGCGGCCATTCACGATGAGGAGTCGAACCAGCGTGGTTCCGTCGCCCGCGTAACCGGGACCGATGCTCAGCATTTCCAGCCGGTCGGCGATTTGCGATTGCAGGCAGGCGGCCTGATCACAGGCGGGCAAGACGGAGAGGTACAGGACCCAGGGCCTGAATTCGGGATGGTCCTTGAGCAGGGCCGAGATCTCGGCGGAGTTCCCGGATTCCACGGCCCGGTAGATCCGCTTCAGGTTCTTCCTGTGCTCGATGACGGGCCTCTCCAGCAAAGCAGCCCCCGCCAGCAGGATCACCAGGAGCCCCAGGAGGGGGCTGGCCAGCCTCCGCCAGTGCCACGGCGGAGAGGAGCCCTTCGCCGCGCATCGCAACCAGTCCGCGCCGGCGGAATCCACATAGCCCTTCGGCACGAAGAACCAGCGGTCCGCCCCGAGGCACCACGCTCCGCCCGGCGATCCGGCCATCCGGCGGACCACCTCCGGTCCGCGCCTGCCCAGCCACTGCCAGCCGCCCTCCACCGCCCGCACCTCGCAGGTGCTCCTTTTCCAGAGGGCCTGAAGCCAGAGCTCAAGAGCGAATACGGCCAGCGTGACGAGCCCGAAGTTGGGCATGATTCCGGCACGAAAGGCTACCTCCTCGGCGAATATCCCGTGAAAGTGGCTAAAGTACTCCACCTCCACGATCCGGCCCCACCCGAACAGGAGCCAGTGGGCGAAGAACAGCCACGCCACGAGCAGGAGCCACTGCAACGGTGATATCCACCGGGTCGGAGAGATGCGTGCCCTGCACAGGAAATAGCGAAAGCGCCCGTCCGTCTGGCTCATGGCCTCCACTCAGCGGAATCGGGGCCCCTTCTGGCTGGCACCCGGTTCCTCACCATACCACACCCTCCGGTGGCCACGGCCGGCGCGGATGCATTTCTGCGCCAGCCTCCCCCGCGAGCGGGGAGGCCCGCCGGCGATGGCGGAGAGATACGGCACGTTAGGGCCGGAACACTCTCGGAAAGGCCCTGAGAAGGGCCGGCAACCCGCGCAGACGCCGCACCCAGCCGTTTCCATACAGGAGTTCCAGCAGGCCGCGCAGGGCCGCGTAAACCTCCTCGCCGTGCGGATGCCACCAGAGGTCCCGGCGCAAACCGGGCAGGACATCGTGGACGATCACCTGGGGCTGGGTCATCTCATCGAACCCGATGCGGCCGTGGGTCCTCCCTAAGCTGGACTCCTTGAAGCCGCCCCAGGGGGTCTCCGGCAGACCGTGGCTCATGAGGTGATCGTTGACCGTCACCGCCCCCGCCTCGAGGCGCCGCGCAAGCGCCTCGGCCCGGCGGCGGCTGCGAGACCAGACCGAAGCCGTGAGGCCAAGATTCGAGTCGTTGGCCAGAGCCACGGCCTCATCCATGGTCGCCACCTTCATCACGCCCACCACGGGGCCGAAGGTCTCCTCCCGCATGACGAGCATCTCGTGGGTCACCTCCGTCAGAACCATGGCCGGCAGGAAGAGACCCGGCCCTCCCTCGGGCGAGGCCGAGCTGGCGTAGAGGCGCGCCCCCTTGGCGAGGGCGTCCTCCACGTGCCGGCGTACGGTCTCCATCTGCCGCTGCGTGGTCATGGAGCCCATGTCCACCGAGAAATCCTTATCCGGCCCCACCCTGAGCTTCTCGACTCGCCGCTTCAGGGAATCCAGGAATGCGTCGTAGATTTTCTCATGGACGTAGATGCGCTCCACGCCGCCGCAGGACTGGCCGGCGTTCTGCATACCGGCCCAGAGAGCCCCCGCCGCCGCCCTCTCCACGTCCGCGTCCTCGCACACGAGCATGGCGTCGTTGCCGCCCAGCTCCAGGGAGAGCGGGGTGAGCGTCTCCGCGGCCTTGGCCATGAGGCCCTTGCCCACGGCGGTGGAGCCCGTGAAGAAGAGCTTGTTCACCCCCTCCTCCAGGAAGGCCTCGCCCGCCAGCCTTCCCGGCATGTTCACGTAGGCAAACAGCCCCTGGGGCAGTCGCCCGGCGGAGAGGCACTCCTCCAGCGCGCGGCCGACCATCTGGGTCTCGGTGGCGGTCTTGAGCACCACGGCGTTCCCCGCGAGCAGGGCCATGACGACTTCGGAGAAGGGGATGGCGAACGGGTAATTCCAGGGCGATATGATCCCGATCACCCCGTAGGGGACCCGGACCACGTGGCTCCGCTTGTTGGCCAGGAGCCACGTGGCGGGCCGAAGCCTCTGGGCGGCGAGAAAACGCGGGGCCTTGCTCGCGTAGTAGGTCAGGGCGATGGCCGCAGGCAGGACCTCCGTGGCCAGGGCGTCCACCCTCGTCTTGCCGTTGTCACGAGAAATCGTCGCGGCGAGCTCGTCGGCTCGGCTGACGATGAACTCCCTGACCGGCAAGAGGGCCTTGGCCCGGCTTGCGGGCGATAGGGCCGCCCAGGCGCGCTGGGCGGCCCTGGCTTCCGCGATGAAGCGGCGCAACTCCTCGCGGGTGTGGACCCGCGAGGCGCCGATCACCTCCCCCGTGGCGGGATTCACGCACGGCGTCGCCTCCGGTTTGCCCTCCTGCTCGTTTTTCATGCATCCACTCCTCCCGGCGGTCTTGGCCCATTCATGCCTGTCCAAAATACACCGTCCTCCGCTTCGCTCCGGAAGGCAACCCGCACCGGCGCAAGCGGGAATTGTTTTGGACAGCCATGCGGCCCATTACACCGTGACAGTCTCTCCGAACTCCACCACCCTCGCCTTGATGCCCCGGGCCTGGCAGCGCTTGACGAACTCGTGCGGGTCCGCCGGGATCACGGGGAAGGTGTCGTAGTGGATGGGCATGGCCTCTTTGGCCTGGCAGAGCGCCGCCGCCTCTACGGCGTCGTCGATGCCCATGGTGAAGTTATCTCCGATGGGGAGCAGGGCCAGGTCGATGGGGTTGAGCCGGCCGTAGAGCGCCATGTCGGAGTGGATGCCCGTGTCCCCGGCGTAGTAGACGCACTTGCCGCCCATCCAGATGAGCAGCCCCGCGGGCGTCCCGCCGTAGCTGCCGTCGGGCAGCGAGGAGCCGTGCCAGGCGGGCGTCAGCTTGAGCCGCCCCCATGGGAAGGTGTGGGAGCCTCCGATGTGCATGCCGTGGGCCTCCACGCCTTGCGCCGAGAACCAGTTGGCGATCTCGAAGTTGGAGACCACCGGACAGCGGTTGTTCTTGGCGATCTGCACCGCGTCCCCCACGTGGTCGCCGTGGCCGTGGCTGACGAGGACGGCGTCCACCCGGATGTCGGCGGGCTTGGCCTTGGCGTGGCCGTTGCCGGTGAGGAAGGGGTCCACGATGACTCGCTTGCCATCCGCCTCCAGTTCGAAACAGGAATGGCCGTGATAGGTCAGCTTCAGCATGGGAACCTCCTAGAACTCTGATTCGTGTTTGGAAGGACCGGGCGGCAACGGCGCAGAGGGCTGAGTGGAGGGTGGAGAGTGCAAGGCGGAGAACCTTGTCCGTGGGGAATCTGCGGTCCCCTCGGCGCCCCCGGGGCCCTCTTGGGTCCAGAGAGCCGAGCCGTATCGCCGGGCCTTCAAAAGCTCCGCCCGCTCCCGCTCGGCCTCCGTGAGGGGCCTCCCTTCCCATTCGGCCTTCAAGGAGCGTTCAAATCCCCTTTGCAATGCCTCTCGCACGGCAAGGGCGGACAGGCCGGGAAGGAGGTCCCCCAGGCCCGCGAAGGCGGCCCTGTATCGCTCCGCCTCTTCCCTGCCCTGCCCCGTGGCGCGGCGCAGCTCCTCGTAGTCGATGTGAAGAGGGACGGCACCGTGTTGAAGAAAGGCACTGCGGCCTCGGCGCTGGGCGCTGCCCACGACCTTTCTGCCCCGAACCAGGAGCTCCTTCTCCGAGGGAACGAGAAAGCAGGGTGCGCCCCCCCGGGGGGGGATGGGCAAGGTCCGGCGGGTCAGGACCACCGGCAGGCCGAGCCATTCCAGGGAGGCGGCCAGGGCCTCCGCGATGAGGCCGTAGGTTCCCTCCAGGGAGCGGCCGGCGAAGGGCGGCCGGTCCAGCCGGGCCACCACGGCGTAGGTGACCTCCTGGGCGTGGAGCACCGCCTTGCCGCCCGTGGGCCTGCGGACCACGTCGTAACCGGCTCTCCTGCAGTAGAGCGGATCGCAGGCCTCCCGGTACTCCTGGTGGAAACCGATGGAGAGGCAGTGGGGTTCCCAGCCGTAGAGCCTGAGCGTGGGGGCTTGCTCTGTCCCCTCCTCCGCCTCCTGGAAGAGGAGATCATCCACGGCCATGTTCCAAGAACCCTCCCGCGGCTCCCCCTCATCCATGAATCGCCATGTCGTCACGACTTCCTCCCGAGCTGGTCGAGGAAGCGCAGAAGCGCCTTCTCTTCAGGGGGGGACAGGAGCTCCCCCCCGCGGTTTTCCACGGTGTGGACGGGCAGGCTGAGGTTGGCCTTGAAGAAGCCTTCGTCCCGCAGGCAGTCCGAGAGGTACTCCACCCCGAGGATGACCCCGTGGAGCCTCCGCGTGGCCGCTTCGCGCTGGATCCGCTCCAGCCTCCGCTTCAGGCCGTAAGGCAGGGAACACTGGTGGTAGAGCACGCTCAGGTCGGTGGAGGCGGACATGGGATTGTTCTCCACGCCCCATTCGTCGTAGATGACGACGGCCTTGGCCTGCTCCAGCAGCCCGTAGAAACCGCCGCGATAGGGGGTGAGGCCGAGAATGCCCAGGCGGACCCAGCGCTCCCGGTTCAGGTCCCGGTAGTCCAGGATGCCCCGCTCGATCTCCCTGCGGAGCCCCTCCAGATCTCCGCGGGGGTCCATGCTCCTGGCGAGCATGGCGCTGTAGTCTCTCGAGGAGAAGGCGCCGGTTCGCTGTTGCAGCCCGTCGAAACGCCGCAGGACGGTGCGGACCTGCTGCCAGGTCTCCATCACCGTTTCGAGCACCGCAGGGTCCACATCCAGGCGCTTGCAGAGGTTGTCGAGCTCCTCCCCGAGCCGCTGCTGGTTGCGCAACAAGGGGAAGCTGAAGGGAATCAGCCGGATCTCCTGTTCCCCCAAGAGGCGGAGAACCTTGAGGACCTCCCGGGGCACGCCCGTTTCGGGATAGAAAACGGCTTCGAGGCCCCGCTCGCAAACCAGCCCGTACAGGCCCATGGCCCACGGAGAGAAGTTCTCCGGGAAGCCAGCCAGGCGGGCCGTGTCCATCCACGACGCGCGGTCCTGCTGCAGGAAGAAGGCGCTCCACAGATTGACCACCTCGTGGTGTGAGGCCACGAATGGTTCCATCGGTACGGGAGGAATCACCCCGATCTTCATGGGCGGCGCCTTCTCCAACGGGAGCTCCTTCGACGAACCCCCTCATCCTTGAGGCCCGGACCCCTTGTCTCCTTCTGCTCCGCGCCGAACAGGCCTATTTTAGCAAGACATCGCATGCTTGTCACAGGCGTCGGGCAGCCCCCGCCTCTTAGGCGTGGAGCCGCGAGGCCCATTCCTTATGGCTCCAAAAGGGCCGTCTCGCCATTCAGCCGAACGTTGGGTGCCCTGCGAAAAACGTTATAGGCCAGGTTGGCCAAGCGGTGGTGGGGGTTCCTGGCCACCCTGGAGAGGATCGAGGGCCAGGAGTAAGCCTCCCTCCTGGCCCCGACCCATCCGGCGTAGAGCTCGTCGGGGCTCATCTTTCGGGGCAGGAAAACCACCTGGCTGTGGTTGTAGCGCGGCCACTCCCTGTGCAGCAGCCGTCCCTCCTCCTCGAACTGCCGGAAGAGCCGCGTCCCCGGGTAGGGGGTGAGGATGTGAAAGGTGGCACCGCTGGGAGCGCACCTCTTCACGAACTCCGCCGCCTTCCCGAATACCTCCGGTCCCTGGTCATCGAGGCCGAAAATCATGGAGACCTCCACCAGGATCCCCGCATCCTGGACCCGGCGCACGAGCTCCGCCATCGGCAGGCGGGCCCTGAGCTTGGGCAGGCCGGCGAGGTCGCCGCTCAGCCCCTCGACCCCGGCAAATACCCCCATGCAGCCCGAGCGCCGCATGAGGGCGAGGAGCTCCGGATCTTCGGCAAAGTGTAGGGTGGTCTGACTCACCCATCGTTTACCCATAGGCACGAGGCCTTCGAGGATGGGGATGGCGCGGCGGGGGTCCCCCAGCAGGTTGTCGTCCAGGAAGAGAAGGAACCCTCCCGGGAGGCGCCGTACCTCGTCGAGGATCTCCTCCGCCGGCCGGTACCGGAAGCGTCTGCCGAAGTGCGGCGTCACGGTGCAGAAGGGGCAATCGTAGGGGCAGCCGCGGCTGGCCTGGAGAACCTGGCGCGTCAAGTAGGGCCGGCCGTCCAGGAGATCCCGGCGCGGGCCGGGGATTCCCAGCACGTCGCCCTTGGGCTCCGGTGATTCGTAGAGCGGAGCCAGCCGGCCCCGCGTCAAATCGTCGAGAAGGGCGGCCCAGACGGGCTCGGCCTCCCCCACCACCACCGAATCGGCGTGAAGGGCCGCCTCCTGAGGCAGGACCGTCGGATGGATCCCGCCCAGCACCACCGGAACCCCCGCGGCGCGGAACCGCCCCGCAAGCCCGTAGGCCCGGCCGGCCTGGTGGGTCATGGCCGTGATCCCTACGAGGTCCCACCCCCCTTCCACCCGGACCGGGCCGTGGGTCTCGTCCCAGACGGAAACCTTCCACGGCTCGGGCGTGCAGGCGGCCACCTGAAGGAGGGCCATGGGGGGTATCTGAAACCGGCGCTCCCACCCCAGCCGCTGGGACATGGGATTGACGAGGAGTATGCGACAACCCTCTCCCGGAACCCGGCGCCGCGCAGCCATATCCACTCCCTCGCGCCCCTCCCGGCCGGGCCGCAGCCACCTCTTCCGCGGGTTCTCTATTCCCGAAGCTTTTCGGTTTCAGCTTCGGGCTCGGACAGGGAGGCCTCCACGGCCAAGGCCCCCCCGGGCAAGAGCAGGTCCAGCACGATCCGCCCCTGCGAGCACCGCGCCCGAACGCCTTCGGCGCTCTCCCAGCCGGGGAGGAGGGCCAGCTCGGCCATGGGCTCGGAGATGAACCGCCGGATGGTGCGCCCCAGGTTCCGGGCACCGTACTCGAAGGAGTAGCCCTCGCGCACAAGCAGGTCGCGGGCCTCCGGCTCCAGAACGAGCCGCTTGCCCTGATTCTGGAGGCGTTGCCTCAGGTCGGCCAGCTGGAGGTCCACGATCCGGGCGAGGGTCTCCCGCGTGAGGCTCTTGAAGACGACCACCTCGTCCACCCGGTTCAGGAACTCGGGCGTGAAGTGTCCGCGGACCTCCTTCAGGATCGCCTCCTCGTCCACGAGCCGCTCCACCCCCTCCGCATAGCCCACCTTGGCCCTGGAGAAGAGGTGCGTCCCCACGTTGCTCGTCATGATGATCGTCGCGTGGTGGAAATGGACCGTCCGCCCCCTGCCGTCCGTCAGACGCCCCGCGTCGAAAATCTGGAGGAAGAGGTTGAGCACCTGCGGGTCGGCCTTCTCCACCTCGTCGAAGAGCACCACGCAGTAAGGGTTCTTCCGGACCTGGTCGGTGAGCTGGTTCTGGTCGTAGTAGCCCACGTAGCCCGGCGCCGTACCGATGAGGCGGGAGGTGGAGATGCGCTCCATGTACTCGCTCATGTCGATGCGGATCAGTTTCTCCTCGTCACCAAACAGCAGGCGCGCCATGCTGCGGGCCAGCTCGGTCTTTCCCACGCCCGTCGGCCCCACGAAGAGAAAGACTCCGTCGGGCCGGTGGGGATTGAGGTCCAGCCCGAGCTTGGCGGTGCGCAACAGGCGGCTCACGCTCGCAACCGCCTCCTCCTGCCCCACCACCTGCTCGCCGAGAAGCCTCTCCATGGCGGCCAGGTGGCGGCGGTCCAGGAGCTGGAGCCTCTCGTAGGCCACGCCGGACATCTCGGAGAGCGTCCGCAGGAGATCGTGGCGCCCCACCGTCCGGTCCTGCCGGCGGCGGTTGGCCGCTTCGAGGGCCACCCTGGCGGCGGCCCGGTCCATGAGGTCCAGGACGCTCTCGGGCAGGGCCCGGCTGGTGATGGACAGCCGGACCATCTCCAGGCTGTTCTCCACCAGTCCCTCTGGAAAGACCACGCCGTGAAAGTCCTCGTAGACGGGAATGCGCGATTGTACCACCTGCTTGACCTGCTCCATCCCCAGCTCCTCCAGCCTGAGGAGATGGAAGTGCTTGAGGAAGGAGGGGTCCTTTTCCAGGATGTTGGAGAAGGACTCTTCGTCGGTGGTGCCGATAACCTGGATGTCCCCCGCCAGCAGGGCCGGCTTGAGGAGGCTGGCGGAGTCCAGGGAGGCTCCCCTCGAAGAGCCGGTGGACACGAGCTGGTGGAGGTTCTCGACGAGAAGGATGTGGCCCTTCTCCCGGACCTTGCGCACCATCTCCAGGACGCGCTCTTCGAACTGGCCCCGGTAGCGCGCCCCGGAGATCAGGGCGCCCAGGTTCAGGGAGGAGACCGAGCGGCCCTGGAGCGGCTCGGGGCAGCCCTCCTGCGTCAGGCGCCGGGCCAGCTCCTCCACCAGGGCCGTCTTCCCGACCCCCGCCTCTCCCACCAGAAGGGCGTTGTGCTTGTCCCGGCACGCGAGGATCTCCATGAGCTCGGCCAGGGCCGATTCCCGTCCGACCAGGGGCTCCGGGGGCCGGGTCAGGACCCGCTGGGTGAGATTGACCAGGACCTCCTCAGCCAGGGGATCCGGCTTCTCGGCCTCCGGCGCCGTTTTTCCTTCGAGCCGGCCCTGGACCTGCTGCTTCTTCTCCTGGGCCTGCCGGTGGTGAGGATTGATGACCACGGCTTTTTCGTACGCCCGCTGGGCGCGGCCGTAGTCCCCTTTGGCCGAATAGACGTCGCCGAGCGCCACGTAGGCCTCGTCGTTGCCGGGGTAGCGTTCGAGAAGGCGGTTGAGGACCTGCGCGGCATTGGAGTATCGCCGTTCGCTCATATAGTCCCGGGCGGCTTCGTGGTAGAGCACCGAGAGGTCCGGCCGCACCGCCAGCGCCAGTTCCCACTCTGGCGCCGCTTTACCGAACTCCTGCCTGGACGAGAAGGTTTTGGCGTTGAGGCAGTGGTTGAGTGCCGAGACCATGATGATGGCGTCGCGGTTCTCATTCTCCATCAACCTAAAGAGGTGGATGGCGCGGTCATAGGCTCCCATCCGGAACAGCACGTCCCCGAGCTCCATCAGCAGGGGCGTGTTGAAAAGGAGGGTGATGCCGTCTTTGCCTTGCTGGCGGTAGAAGGCGCCGTCCGAGGTGATCATCCGGAACAGGAAGGCCCTCCCCTCCTCCAGGTGCACGAAAGGGTAGAGGGGCACCGGCTGGTTGCTTTCCGAGAGCAGGTAGATGCCGGGCTTGATCTGGTGCGAAAGGGTCTTGATCTTTTCGGGAAGGCTCGGCGAGCCGCCGATAAGTTCCACCGCAGGCCCCTCGGGGGCCTTGGCGGAGGGTCTCAGGATGGCCAGAGAGCCCGCCCAGTTGTTCACAAAAAAGGTGAGAGCCTCCGCTAGAATCTGCTCCACGTCCCTCCCGGCCCTGCTCTGGGCCGGCATCCTGGACACCTGCACCAGGTCCTCCAGCACCTGGAGGTATTTCCGCATGTAGAGGGGAAGGATGTCCTTGCCCATGTACTGTACGGGGAAAACCTGGCCGAAGATGTCCCTGTGGGCGGGGAATAGCCGGCCCTGGAACCGGGCGTGGTTCTCCAGGGAGGGATCGCACAGTACGGACACGGCCGACTCGGCCAGGGCCCGGACGTAGCTGGTTTTGTGCGCCAGCAGGGCCAGCCCCAGCAGGGAGACGGTGTGGACCGCCTCACCGATGCAGATGAAGGTCCGCTCCCCAAACGGCAGGGAGGAGGCATCGGCCGCCTCGGGCGGCAGGGCGATCCCGATGGCTTCGCGCAGCTTGGAGAGCAGCTCTTCGAGGTGCCCGCTCACCCCTCCACCTCCACCGTCGTGCCGGGCGAGCGCACCACGAACACCTTCCTGTTGTTATCCAGGGGATCCGCCGGGTAAAGGAAAAATCCGCTCCGCCCTTCGGCCAGGTTGAGCACCCGCCCCCGGATCACCTCCCCGTCCTGGAAGCAGACTCGGACGATTCTTCCGGCCTTGGGGGAGGCCTCCTCAAAATCCCTTCCCGCCTTGTAGCCGGGGTTCCCCTCAAAGTCATACACGAAGAAGATGGCCTTCAGATCGCTGAGGTCGACGCTCTCGACCTTGCCCTCCGTGGTCACCACCTTCAGCTTGGTGAAAGCCGCTGAGAAGTGGGAGTAGGTGGAGCACTTCCGCATACTCCCGTCCTTCATGCGCAGAACGATCTTCTCCTGCATGGATTCCTTCCGGCTTACAGCGCGTTCAGGACCTCTTCGAGCGTGCACAGGCCGCCGAGCGCCTTCAGGACGCCGTCCATCTTCAGCGAGCTCTGGCCCTCCCGCTGGGCGCGCTGCCGAAGCGCCTGAACGGGCTCCTTGGCCACCACCATCTTGTTGAGCTCCTCGCTGGGCAGGTAAAGCTCGAAGATCGCCACCTGCCCGTTGAACCCGCGAAACTCGCATTGGGGACAGCCCTTCGGCTTGTAGAAGCGGGCGTTCTCCGGAAAGCGGAACCCCAGCTCCTTTTTGAGGGCCTCATCCACCGGGTAGGCCTCCCTACACGAGGGGCAGAGCCTCCGGATCAGCCGTTGGTTCAGGATCGCGGCCACGGAGGCCGCCACGAGGAACGGCTGAACCCCCATGTCGATGAGGTTCTGAAGGGCGTTGATGGCGTCGTTGGCAGTCATCCTGGCAAAGACCCGCCGCTTGGCGAAGGCGCCTTGGATGGTGGCCCGAGCCTCGTCCAGGTTCAGGATGTCGCCGATGTAGGCCAGGTCCGGCTCCTGTTTCATCAGGGCGTCGATGGCCTCGGCGAAGGTGAACTCGCTGCGATCGTCAGGCTTACCCTGGATCATGCCCGGTATCTCGTACTTCACGATCGGATCGTAGCCCATGGCCAGAAGGTCGGGCTTCAGGACCTCCAGGATGGAGGCGTAGAGGGTGGTGCGCTTGCCCGATGCCGGAGGGCCCGTGACCAAGTAGAGCCCCGAGTTCCGGGCCAGGGCCCTGCGGTAGCTCGTCAGGACCGACGGGCTCATGCCGAGCTGCTCCAGCTTCATGGTGGCGCTCTGCTTGTATTGGATCTTCACCACGAGGGATTCGCCGTAAAGGGTCGGCAGGACGTAGACGTAGAGCTCCACCTTCCGTTCGCCCGCCGTCATGCGGAAGAAGCCGGATTGGGGAATCTTGGTCTTGGTGATGTCCATTCCCGAGAGGACCTTGAGGCGGTTGATGACGTTGCCCTTGGTGCGCTCGGGCATCTCCTTGACGGTGCTCATGAGGCCGCCGACTCTCGTCCGGACGGTAAGCCCCTCCTGCTGCGGCTCGAAGTGGATGTCGGTGGCGTTACCGTCCACTGCGGCCGCCAGCACCGAGTCCACCTCCTGGATGACCCCCTTGTCCTCCGCCGCGTTGCGGACCTGCTTCACGTCCGCATCGGGCGTCCGCCGCGCCGTCTCGAACTGGATCTTCTCCGCCATGGCCGCATCCCTCCATGGCAATCTAGCATCCCCGCCCGGCACCGGCAAGAAGAAGCAAGAGGCAAATGGCAAAAAACGGAGCGCGATTGGGGACTCTGGAAGCATCGGCCGTCCGTGCAGGCTCTATGGTGGCGCCGGCGGCACCGGGGCGCTCCTTCTTGCCTTCGGCATCATACGAAAGGATCCCCAGCCCCTCGCCACTCCTGGAGGCGGGCAAGAAACGAAGGAGAATGAACCGCTCGCTCGCCCTCACGCGGGAGGCAGGGAAACGAGGATCCTCTCCAGGGACAGGCAGCGGCCGCTCTCGTCGTCGAGTTCAGCGAAGAGGCCGGCCAGGCGGGGTTGCGCCTTGGCCACGTTGAGGATCCTCGGCATGCCCGTGAGGAGGCGCTCCAGGGAGTCGGATACCTCCATGCCGATGACCGAGCCGTAGGGCCCCGTCATGCCTGCGTCCGTGAGGTAGCCGGTTCCCTTCGGCAGGATCTCCTCGTCGGCCGTGGGCACGTGGGTATGCGTCCCGATCACCAGGCTCACCTTTCCGTCGAGGAAGAATCCCATGGCCCGCTTCTCGCTCGTGGCCTCGGCGTGCATGTCCACGAGGATACACCGCTCGGCCCCTGGCAGCGCCGCAAGGAGCTCGCCGGCCTTCCGGAAGGGACAGTCCACCGGCGGCATGAGGATCTTGCCCTGGAGGTTCAGAACCCATAGAGCCCTTCCATCCGGCAGGGCTAGGCGCTGGATGCCCCGTCCGGGTACCTTGGGGGGGTAGTTGGCGGGCCGGAGGAGGCGCTCCTCCGCGCCCACGAAGGTGAGGATCTCCTTCTTGTCCCAGATGTGGTTGCCCGTGGTCAGGAGGTCCAGGCCGTACCCCAAGAGCTCATCAACGACCTTCCGGGTCAGGCCGAAGCCTCCGGCGGCATTTTCGGCGTTCGCCACCACCACGTCGGGGGCAAGCCGCCCTCGCAACCCCGGCAAGGCCTCCCTCACCGCATTCCGCCCCGGTTTTCCCACGATGTCGCCGATGAAGAGGAGCCTCATGCCGGAGGGCCTCC
>Ga0315298_1003675_pt1 | contig 24036 bp, 20 predicted proteins | sample WHS_1_MG_FD_203077 | JGI IMG/M metagenome (GOLD analysis project Ga0315298, IMG submission 203077) | Extremophilic microbial mat communities from Washburn Hot Springs, YNP, Wyoming, USA - WHS_1_MG | ecosystem: Environmental > Aquatic > Thermal springs > Hot (42-90C) | place: USA: Wyoming...
TTGATGCAGCGACATTTTCTGACGGTGTTGTTGACAGGCTGGTTGGCCAAGTGAGCCTTCGGACTTGGCCACAGCCTGTCAACAACACCGGAACAGCTATACGGAGAGCTTTCCGGGCCGGGGCTGATGAGGTTTGCATCAGGGGCCGAACAGTTTGTAGTCCAAACTCTCGAATGGTCCGCCAATTTGCGATCACTGCACGGGTTTTCCGATGTAGTATCATAATTGCTTTTCGGTGTGGCGGTGATTGGTTAGTTTGTGCGGCCATGCGCTCTGTTCATACGTCGCCGTGGAAAGCACCATTGATGTTGGTGCTTGCGACGGCTTTTTGGGCGTTGAGTTTCCCGACGATGAAAGCGATCGGGCAGATGCAACAACGGATCATACCGGAGTCGAACTCGTGGTTTTCTGCATCGTTGTGCATGACGTATCGTTTTGGGGTCGCGGGACTGGTGATGTTGATTTGGTGTGCTCCGACGATCCGGAGGCTGACGATGTCGGAGGTGTGGGAGGGGATTGGGCTTGCGGCGTTTGCCGCTGGCGGGCTGGTTTTTCAAATGGACGGTTTGGCGTACACGTCGGCCTCGACATCGGCGTTTTTGACGCAGTGTTATTGTCTTATTATACCGATCTGGGTGGCGGTGCGTGAACGGCGACGGCCGTCGCCGATGGTGGTTTTGAGCTGTTTCCTTGTGGTTGTTGGGGTGGGTGTGTTGTCGCGGATTGATTTGCGTGAGTTCAAGGTTGGCCGTGGCGAGTTGGAAACGCTGATTGCATCGGTGATTTTTACAGCGCAGATTCTCTGGCTTCAACGACCGTGTTTTGCCCGCAACAACGTGCGGCACTTTACGCTGATCATGTTTGTGATGATAGCGGTCTTTTGTTTGCCGGTTGCTCTTGTTACCGCACGGCGAGTTTCTGACATGCTGAGCGCTTACAGCACGGCAGGGACGGCTGTGTCGTTGGGCATTCTTGTCGTTTTCAGCACGCTGGGTGGGTATCTGCTGATGAACAGGTGGCAGCCGCTGGTGAGTGCTACGCAGGCGGGGTTGATATACTGCGTCGAACCTGTATTTGCGAGCGCGGCGGCTTTGTTCATGCCCGGGTGGTTTTCGCTGCTGACGGGCATCGATTATCCGAACGAGCGGATTGGGGCAAGCCTGCTTGTGGGTGGCGGGCTCATTACGATTGCGAACATGCTGATTCAGGTGCAGGGCGCTGGAAAGTCGAGCAGTTGATTTCCGGGCTGGTCGATGTGGTTGGGCCGTGCTTTTGAGCTGTCGAAGCTGATGGGGTTGTGGGGTTGACGAATTGCGGGCGGGGCGCTATTCTCATAACCAAGATGAATCTGATGGGCGCACTTCGACTGCGGAACGGAGCGCTGCTGCTGTTGTGCAGCGTGGCAGTCGGGGTGTAGCGCCATCCGAGTCAAGCTTCCCGAGACCCCGCTGCCACGAATGGCGGCGGGGTTGTTTATTAACCCGAGCGCTCGCCAACAACGACAGTGAACTCAGCGCAGCATGGTGGCAATCGGAGGGTTCCTTGGGGAGAATTGCGCGGGTTGGATGATTCTTGGTACAGGGCAACAACATTGAAAAGAGAAGCGACACATGAAAACGGATCGCATCATAATATTCGACACAACACTTCGGGACGGTGAGCAATGTCCGGGAGCCTCGATGAATCTCCGGGAGAAGCTTGAGGTGGCGCGTCAACTGGCACGTTTGCAGGTGGACGTCATTGAAGCCGGGTTCCCGATCACCAGCGAAGGCGATTTTAATGCGGTTCAAACAATCGCCCGGGAAATCAAGGGACCACGGATAGCTGGGCTGGCCAGATGTGTTCCAAAGGACATTGACCGTGCGGCAGAAGCCGTAAAGCCGGCCGGGAAACGGGCACGGATTCATGTCTTTCTTGCAACTTCTGAGATTCACCTCAAGTACAAGCTTAGGAAGGCGCAAAGCGAGATCCTACGTCTCGCAGTGGAAGGGGTAAAACGCGCCAAATCCCATGTGGACGATGTCGAGTTTTCTCCCGAGGATGCTTCGCGGACGGACCCGGCGTTTCTGGTTGCGGTATGCCGTGCCGTGGTGGCAGCGGGAGCGACCACTGTGAACATACCTGACACGGTGGGCTGGGCGATACCGGAGGAGTTTGGGGAACTGATCAGGCATCTTTACGTTTCAGTTCCGGAGTTTCGGTCCGGGAAAGCGGTGATTAGTGTTCACTGTCACAACGACCTTGGGTTGGCAGTGGCGAACTCGCTGGCGGCGGTGAAGGCTGGCGCGCGCCAGATAGAATGCACTGTTAACGGGATTGGCGAACGAGCCGGCAATGCGTCGCTCGAAGAAGTCGTCATGGCTTTGCGGACGAGGTCCGATTTCTTCTCCGGGTTCGAGTGCAAAATCAACACCCGGGAAATCGTGAAATCGAGCAGGCTTGTTTCAAGAATGACAGGCTTTTTGGTCCAGCGAAACAAGGCCATTGTAGGTGAGAACGCGTTCGCCCACAGCAGTGGGATACACCAGGACGGCATTCTGAAGAAGCGTGAGACTTACGAGATCATGGACCCACGTGAGGTGGGCTGGGGGGAAACTGAACTTCCGCTGACGAAACACAGCGGGCGTGCGGCTGTTTCGGCCAGATTGAGGCATTTGGGGTTCAATCTGTCTGACGCTGACCTGAACGTCGTTTTCACGAAGTTCAAGGAAATCGGAGACAAGAAGAAGTTTGTGTACGACGACGATCTGACTGCGCTTGTCGGAGGTGTTATTACTCAGGTTCCAGAGATATGGTCACTGGAATACTTGAGTGTTACCAGCGGCAGCGGAACGATTCCGACAGCCACCGTGAAATTGCGCAAGTCGGTCAATGGCAAGCAGGAAATCGTCCAAGACGCAAGTATTGGCGACGGGCCGGTCGAGGCCGCGCTGCGCGCGATCGACCGCCTGACCAAGACCAATGGCAGGTTGATGGAGTACTCTCTAAGGGCCGTGTCGCAGGGCAAAGATGCGCTGGGCGAAGTGACAGCCAAGGTTGATTTTGGTGATGGCGAGCTGGTGACAGGCAAAGGCGCCAGCACGGATGTTATCGAAGCGAGCGCTCGGGCTTACCTGAATGCGGTGAATCGCCATCTCATATCCCGCCAGCCCGCATGCCGGCGGACCGGGGGCGTGTAAGTTTGGCGCGACTCCAGCTCGGGCTGGTTGTGTCGATTGCGCTCTGAGGCCCAACGCGTTCTCGGCGCTGGTGGTGGGTTGTCTGCCTCGCCGACGTGGAAGTCCCACCCGAGTGAAGTTTTAGGTTTTGAGCGTCTCTGACCGGGAAGTCGGTGAGATTTTCGGGAGGTCGCATATTTTCCAGCTCGGCGTAAGTGAATATGGGGACAGACACGATATGTATTGGTGCGGGACCTCGCTGACACTGTGGTTCCACCCTTGATTCCCAGCACGACTTGTGGCATCTTACGGCCGAATACGGTGACAGGCACGGTATTTGGGCGCCCAGGGCTCTGACCCGGGCATGCCCAGGCACCTGCCGGCCAGAGGAGGTCGGCCTCGGGTCTGTCGCCCTGTTACAAGGAGAAACACAACAATCAAGGAGGTTGTAATGAGACTGCCCCGAATTAAACTTCAGGGTAAAAGCACAGTCTATCACTGCATGTCCAGAATAGTGGGCAAGGAGCATCTGATGGATGAACTGTGCCGATACAAGATGGAGGGATTGATCAAGCGGCAGTGTCGGTTCTGCGGGATAGACCTGGTGAGCCACTGTGTGATGACCAATCATTTTCACATGCTGGTCAGAGTGCCTGCGGAGCAGGATCCAAGCGATGAGGAATTGATCCAGCGGATGGAGGCGTTGTACGGGAAAGACGGGAGGCTGGTGCAAATTGCACGCGAAGGACTGGAGAAACAGGGCAAGGTGCCCGAGGAGATAAGGTCCCGGATGCTGCGGAGGATGGGGGACATATCGGTGTTGTTGCAGGAGATCAAGCAACGGTTTACTCGGTGGTACAATCGGCGGATGGACCGGCCCGGGACGATGTGGGCCGAGCGGTTCAGGAGCACGGTGGTGGAGGACAATCCGGAGGTGGTGTTGCGGCTGGCCTGTTACATTGACCTGAATCCTGTGAGGGGTGCGCTGACCGGGGACCCGAAAGATTACCGGTTCAGCAGCTATGGAGCGGCGGTGCGCGGGGACAAACAAGCGCGGGAGGCGTTGATGGGGCTGTTGGGTGTGAGCGACTGGGAAGAAGCGTCGAGGTTGTATCGGCAACTGCTGTACAGGACGGCCGGGAGGGCGGGGTCGAGCGGGAAGGTAGTGTTGGGTGAGAAGGAGATCATGGAGGTGATAAAGGAGGGAGGGAAACTGAGTTTTGGGGATGTGTTGATGTTGAGGATCAGGCACATAACCGACGGGGTGGCGTTGGGGTCGAGGGAGTTTGTTGAGGAGGTGTTTGTGAGGTATCGGAACAAGTTTGGGTTGAAGCGGAAGAGCGGGGCGAGGCGGATCCCTGGGATGTTGTTGGGGGAGGTATATGCGTTGCGCGACCTCAAAGTGAACGCGATCGAGTAAGGGGAAAAGCACGAGGTCGGAGCAAGGGGGTAGGGAGATTTCCAAGAATCAGAGATTGAGCAGGCCGAAAGACTGGCGATGGAGTTCGGCGATGGGGGATTGTTGTCGTCTGGTGTTGTTAATCGCCTCGCCGGTGTGGTGATTGGGGATAAATCCGGGGTTTCAGTGGCGTTGAACGGGGCTGGAGACGCCTTGCTGGATCAAATCTGACGTTTCCGATGGTTGTTTGGTGCGGTTGGGGGGTGTTTCGTGCCGGCGGCGCAAATAGAGGGACAGACACGATATGTGGCCTGGCTGATCGGCGCCGGGGGCGACCGAGGCAAATAGAGGGACAGACACGATATTTGGCCGGGCTCATCGCCGCGGGGGTGCCGGCGTAGTCCCTGACAGCGCGGTGCGGCAGAATAAGGTGACAGACACGATATTCGATTCCTGAACCTTCCGATGGTTATTTGGTGCGGTTGGGGGGTGTTTCGTGCTGGCGGCGCAAATAGAGGGACAGACACGATATTTGAGGTCCGACACACCGGTCGGGAACGTTCAACGTGCAACGTTTAACTCTCAACGTTCAATGGGGTGACCGAATGGGTGCATGGTGGGCGGGATATGGGGACAGACACGATGTTTGGGGGCTCCGGCTGCGCCGCGCTGGGGAATATGCGGACCCGGAAATCGCACCGCCTTACCAGACCAAGCGCGCAAGACTTGATTCCGGTGATATTTCCGGGTTAGTCGCAGGGAGACCCCATTGACTGGAAAGCCGGATGCGGGAAATCCGGCTGTCCGGTTTGGAGGGAGGTGTGGCCCTAACTCCGCCATCCCTACCTCTATCCAACCGCGATTGATTTCTGCAACGCGCTGGAGCGGCCTCCGCCATCTTTCACCGCCTCATTTTTCTGCCAGCGATCTGTCCGCTCCCCATATTGCCGTCCCGAAACCTTTCTACCAATATTGTTGCTTGAGCAGGAGTTTACGATTATCAAGTCGGTCTTGCGCGTGCGTTGCGCGGCGCGCAACATCCAGCTATGTTCACAGGCATTGTCGAGGAAACAGGCGTGGTGGAATCGATCGAGCCCACCGAACGCTCTATAGTATTAACGATCCGCCCGAGATTGTGTGCAAAAGGGTTGAAGGTTGGCGACAGCCTTGCAGTGAACGGTTGTTGCCTTACCGTTGTCGGAACACCACGGCGAGGCCGGTCAAAGCTGGCAAAGTTCGATCTGCTGCAGGAAACATGGAACAAAACCAACTTTCGCGAGCTTGGGACAGGTTCGCTCGTGAACCTTGAACGCTCGCTCCGTGCGAATGCGCCCATGGGCGGCCACTTTGTGACGGGCCACATCGACGGAGTCGGTCGGATCACACGTTGGGAGAAAGTTGGTCAGGACTGGGTTCTTGAAGTTGAAGCGCCGCAGGAAGTAATGCGATACGTCATCTACAAAGGCTCGATAGCAGTTGACGGCATCAGCCTCACGATAGCGGACGTCCTGCCAAAGGGCTTCAGGATCTGGATCATACCCCACACGTTCGAAGTAACGAATCTCCGGGAACGCAAACCGGGTCAGCTCGTCAACCTCGAAGCAGATCTCATCGGCAAATACGTCGCGCAGTTGTTCGATCAGCTCGATCTCCGCCACAAATGAGCCAGACAATTCCAGGCGGATTCTTGATCGCCATCGAAGGCATCGATGGCGCAGGCAAAAGCGTTCAGGCACACGAGGTGGGCAAAGTCCTTCGCGAGCGCGGGTTGGACTGCATATTGACCCACGAACCTACCAGCGGCCCGTGGGGACGCAAACTGCGCGAATCAGCGGTAAACGGGCGCCTTTCGCCTGAAGAAGAACTCGAAGCGTTCATGGAGGACCGAAAACAGCATGTTCATGAAGTGATTCGTCCCGCCCTTTCGGCGGGCAAGATCGTGATTACAGACCGCTATTATTTCTCAACGGTCGCTTACCAGGGCGCGCGCGGGTTCGATCCCAACGATCTGCTCAAACAAAACGAAGCCATTGCAATCGAGCCGAACTTGTTGGTTGTGATCGACCTTGACCCACAAACCGCGCTGGCCAGGGTCGGAAACCGCGACGGTCGCACAAACGACTTCGAAACCATCACCCAACAGTCACGGTCTCGCGACATCTTCCTTGCCATCCGGAAACCGTACCTTGTACTGCTTGACGGGAATGCCCCGCGACAGGAACTGCGCGACCAAATCCTTGTGGCTTTCAGCCGGTTCGCAGTGGAAAGAATTGCGGCACTGCCAGGGCTGACACCCCGACAGCGCCTCAACGCGATTCTGACCATTCACGGCACAAAACCCATGGAAGATTAGCCGTTCAGGCAGGTCTGACCGGTCAATCTGTGCATGGTTTGCTCATCATGTTTTTGCCTGTTTGAACCGCACTTAATTTGATTCATACCGGTTCAATCTTCCCCCCTCTGACAATGCGATATTTTTGGCCGCGCCAACAGACTGTGTTTCCGGCAAATGCGAGTGCCCATAGCACAGCCCCGAGCATGTCTTTCACAAGCGGCATCCAAAACCACGGCAAATGTGCTGTCGATTGCACAAGCCGCCGTTCATTGTCAAAGGCCGTCGCCAGCCTTGCTGCAAAACAGACTGATGCCAAAACGCCGGTCCAGATGCACGGAGCTGAAATGAAACAGGCCAGCGCCCACAAGGTTGTGTTTCCAATGATGCTCAAACCGTAAGCGGTCGGTCGGCACGCACGAATCGTCCGCGCCCACCTGAGCTGACGATGCCAAACCTGTCTCCAGCTTTCCCGCCCATGACAACAGTCCACAACCAAAGGCAAGAGCTCGACAATCCCGATCTTCTCAGCGGCGCGCCGTCCGAGTTCGTAATCGTCAGCCAAATAGTCCAACAAAGCGGCAATTCCACCGATGCGCTGGACATCCGACCTTCGGACGCACATCACGGCGCCCAATGCAAACCGCGTTGGCTCGATGCGCCGCGACTGCAGGACGCTCGTCCAGAAATCAGCGTTCACACTCACCCCTTCCCAACGCGCAGCAAAGCTCGGTCGAGCAAGCACCCGGTAAAGCGGATTCAGGAGGCCCGCGCTCCCATTCGCAGAATGCGCGGCAAGCTCGGCCAAAAGGTCTTTGGGCGCACGCACATCAGCATCGCTGATCACCAGCAGGTCGTTGCGCGCCAGCCGTTCGAGCTGAACCAGCGTGGAAACCTTCGCATTCGCTCCAAGCCGCTCTCCACAAACAACCAACTGAACGTCTGCCTTCGGGAACTCAGCGAGCAACCTGACCACGATCTCCGCCGCGGGATCATCCGGAGTATGAACTCCCAAAAGCAACTGAACTTCGCCGCCATAATCCTGCTCGAACCAACTCCGAAGGCAATTCTCCGTCTGATCATCGGCGCCTTTCAACGGTTTCAGCACGGTGACAGGCAATGCCAATGAACGATCGCGCTTGCGCTCGTGCAGCGGGAAAAGCCAGCCTTCGATCCACTGCCACAATGCCAGCGCCAAACTCGACAGCGCAATCCCAGCCAGGATCAGCGGAACAAGCATCTTACGGTCAGTCGAACCAACGATTCAAAACACATCCGCCGCCAAGACACGGAGTATCTCTTCCATTGTTGTCTCGCCGCGGAGGACGCGGCGGATACCGTTTTGCCACAGTGTTTGCATGCCCTGCCGGATCGCGATCTCTTGAAGTGCGCGTGTGGGCAGCTTCTGCAGCACCGCGTCCCGTATCACCTCGTCAACCACCAGCATTTCCGTGAGCGCCGTGCGCCCGCCATAGCCTGTCTCGAGGCATGTCGCGCACCCGCCGCCACGGCGCAGATTCGCAGAAGGCAAAGCCTCTTCGGGCAGATACTTCAGGATCGACGGTTCGGGTTCGTACGGCTCCGAGCAAAACGGGCAATTGGTCCTGATCAATCTCAGTCCAAGCACGCCGCTAAGGCTCGATGCCAAGAGGAACGGTTCGATCTCCATGTTAATCAGGCGCGCGAACACACCGGCGGTGTTCCCGGCGTGGATCGTGCTTATGACGAGGTGTCCTGTGAGACCCGCTTGCACCGCAATTGCAGCGGTCTCGGCATCGCGGATTTCTCCTATCATGATGACCTGCGGGTCCTGCCGCATCAGTGATCGCAGCGCACGCGGGTATGTGAATTCCTTGGCCGGGTTGACCTGGGCCTGGCTTATCATCGGCAGATTAAACTCAACCGGGTCTTCAACTGTGGAAATGCTTATTGTCGGGCCATGACATTTCACGAGATGCGTCAGTGCCGCGTAGATTGCAGTCGTCTTGCCAGATCCGGTCGGTCCCGTTAACAGCAACATCCCGTTTGGCTTTGCCAAAAGTCGGACAAAAGCCTTCAAAGTGTCTTCTTCGAACCCAAGACCACTGAGCTCGAAGTTCCGGCTTTTGGGATCAAAAATGCGTATGACGATTTTCTCTCCGCGAACGGTCGGGAAAGTCGAAACGCGCAGCTCGACGCCGCCGAATTCCGGGCTTGCCGGTACGTGTCCTTCCTGTGGCAGATCATTCACATAGGAGATCAGTGTGGCCATTACTTTCACCCTGCCGCTGATTTTTTCCATCAACTCGAGGGGCAAATGCACGAGCTCCTGCAACACACCGCCGAGGCGAACACGCACCACTATCGTGCTCTCCCATGGCTCAATGTGAATGTCGCTCGCGTTGAGTTTTACCGCGTCGATGATCAGGTAATTTACAAGCACCGCGACCTCGATTTCGCGATCGTCACTGAGCGACTGCAGGTACCGGGTTGTCTCGTTCATAGGTTGGATTTTCCCAGTGCAGGTCAGCCCATGCCAACCCTCACAAACACAGCGATGTTGCATCGCAACCAACAACTTGTCGAGCCTTGGCGCCAAAAACCTTACCGAAATGAACGTATGGATGTTCTCGGAAGTTGGCTGGAGTACTATGTTGGAAAATCTGCGCAGAAATCGCAGATTAGCGGATCGCTCGAGGATCTTGCCTTCAGACTGCTCCGCAACAAATCCGAACCTCATCTTCCCCAGCCCGAGAATCACACCATTCAGCGCGGCGCGGCGGAGCGCCGAGCCTGCAACAAGCACCTTTTTCTCGGCGCGATCACTCGGTTGCGGCTGCGCCGCGCTGAGAAGTTGGCCTGTGAGCTTCCCGGGTTACCACCCGGCACAAAGGCCGATAAAAACCGAAAGGCCGCCCGAAACGGGCGGCCTTCGTGAAAACGATTTGCTTTATCTAGGATCTCAGATTAGTTGCGACGACGCAGCAAGAACGCAGCGACGCCCAAACCAACCAGAGCCAGAACAGACGGTTCAGGAATTGGAGCTACGGCAATCTTCGGCATCCCAACCAGTCCCGGGGCAGGGAGCGGGGGTTCACCACCGCCAAGCCCGGATCCAAGCTGGAACGTAGCAACTCCGACTTTCGCCAACGCATTGGCTGCCGTTGCATAGTCGTTGAAGTTGGCTTCGAACACCTCGACTTTGACCCAAGGCTTGCTGCCCGGCCCAAAACCGGTGAGTGTCACCGTGGGCCCGACGAAGTAACCATTCGCGTTGAAGATGACAGCCGCGCCCACAGGGGTGGTGCTGGTCTTCGCAGCCGCCTCATCAGCAGCAACATAAACCAACGCCTTATAAGCGTTCTTGGCAACCTTGGTCGTGCCGTCCGTTTCGAACACCGGTGCATTGGCGCCACCACCGAGGTTGGCCAACATCAACGTCCCCTGCGCCATCAAGCTGACAGACGCAACGAGGCTCGCCATTATCAGTATCTTTTTCATATCGCTGTTTTTCTCCTGGTTTCGTTTTTGTTTGGGTTTCCGTTAAAACTACACCGAATCCTTATGGGTTGACCTTGAAGTCGCGGGTCCAGTTTACCGCTGCCGCCTTGTACGACCAGAAGGACTGTGCAACTGCAACCGAGGGTTCCTCAGGCAACCAATCCGTCCCGCCGAGGCAAGTGTAGCTGTCGTAACCAGCGCCGTTCCACTTGTAAACGCTATCTCCTTCAGCGCCCGGGAACTTGAGGTCCGTGGACAGCTTGCCAGCTTGCGGAACCTTCGAAGCGATGAGTTGGAACCCTGCCTTGACGTTCATGTTACTGGCATCGCCCTGGGCCACTTCACCCACGAACGTTACCGTCGGCGCTGCCGGCGCATCAGCAGGAACGAATACGAAAATGCCATCGCCAGGAACCACAGTGAACTCAGGCCCGCCATAGATCCAATCGCCACCGCCCAAGGACGTCGCGGAGTCAAATCCTGTGCCATTCCACTTATAGACCGTGGTGCCCGCGGGCATGTCACCGAACAGACCCGCAACACTGTTATCGGTCTGGTTCTGCAAGGGGTTGGCAATCATGTTCCAACCCTTCACCAATGACACGTTGACATAGCCAACTGCATTGACCGAATAAACCTGCGCCATCGTTGTTGCTGCTGCAGCAACTCCGAGCGCAGCCGTTAGCAATAAGGTTTTTGTTCTCATATCGTTGTTCTTGTTGTTTCCGTGTGCGCGCTCAATTTCTCAGAACGGCAAGTGGGTGTCAACATTTTTTTGAATTTTTTTTGAACGCCCGAAACCGGTCCTTCGAGTTGTGAATGCCCAAAGCTGCTAGCAACAAACATGCCATATCTATGATGCAACGCAGCGTGTCCAGAAGGACGCACCGCCTTCAGCGCGGCGCGAGGAAGTGCCAAGCCTGGAACGAAAGCATTTATCTCGCCGGGATCATTTGGTTGCGGCCGCGCCGCGCTGAGCTAAACGTGCTTCACCAGCACTGACCCGGGGAATCTCACCTTGGCAGCTTTCGAGTACTCGTCTGCAGTGCTCCTGTACCCGAGGGCACACATGACAACAGCCGTCAACCCCTGCTCTGTCAATCCGAGCACCGAATCGAAACCGGACGACACAAAGCCCTCCATTGGACACGCGTCCACCCCGAGCAATGCGGCGGAAGTGAGCAGATTGCCCAGCGCGATGTAAGCCTGTCTGGCCGTCCAATGGCGCGCAACGGGCTTGAAATCATCAGCCAACAGCGATTCGCGCATCATTTCCCGATAATTGCGCAGGGAATTGGCGTTGACACCGCGCACGCGCGCCGCGAGTTCGATGTAATTGTCGATCTCCTGTTCAGTGATGTCTGTGCGCGCGGCAAATATGACAAGATGCGAAGCATCGACGACCTGGCGCTGATCCCATGCATGCGGCAAAAGCTGTTCGCGGACCGTTTTGTCCCGGACCACTATGAAACGGTAGGGCTGAAGGCCGTAAGATGACGCCGACATTACAAGCGCCTGCTCCAACGCGGCCCATGTCTCGGGCGGAATGATTTTGTCTGGGTCGAATATTTTGATCGCACGCCGCCAGTTCAACGCCGCGAGGAGAAGTGATGGTTCGATGGTATTTGGTTTCATGGTTATGACAAAATCAAAGTTGCAAGTTCCGATGTGCCCTTAGTGTAGGGTTGAATTGCCGTTTGTCGAATTCGATTAGTTGGTGAGCGTCCGGCTTGACTCGCTCTTGTCGTTGGCCACCGAAACACAGGTCAAGCTCGCACTCGATCGCTCCCTCAGGGCAGCGCAGCCGTGGCTTGCCGTACCATACTGGAAAATTTGCGCAGTAATCGCAAATCAGCGTATCCTTCGACGATTTTGCCTTCAAACTGTTCGGCTACTGATCAACACCTGATCATCCCCGTCGGTGACGAAGTCGCCCCTTTCAGCGTGGCGCGACACATCGGTATTCCTGTAACGAACGCAGTTGTCACTCGCCGCGCATTTGGTTGAGGCTGCGCCGCGCCGAGCATGGGCAAGTACGCTCTTCACAACGGGCACAAGCCCGCATACTGTGGGCGCGTTGCGCGTGAAATCGACAGCGATGAGATTGGCAGTGCCAGTCAAATGGGTTTGGGCCGCGCCCGTTTTGACAGCAGTCGCGGGTGCGGTCGTCATTGTTCTCTGGTTCGGACTTGGGCCGGCGGTGCAATTGGCGATGCGCGTGCCCGGGACCGACCAACCGCCAGGCCAACAAACCGGCGGTTCGAGAAACCCGGTGTTGATCGGCAAGCTCACCCGCGGCACCGGTCAGCCTGCCAATCTCCCCGGGTTATGGCCCGGTTTCCGCGGCGCAACCCGAGACGGAATCGTCAATACATCCGGCCGAATTGCAAGGTCATGGGACATCAGCCGGCCAAAAGAGTTGTGGTCGGCGGAAATGGGCGAGGGTTACGCCGGCCCAGTCGTGTGGCGCGGGCGCGTGTATGTTTTGGACTACGACCAAACGAAGAAGGAAGACGCGCTGCGTTGTCTGTCCCTTGCGGACGGGAAAGAGATTTGGCGATTTTCATATCCGGTGAACGTGAAACGGAACCACGGAATGTCACGCACCGTCCCTGCAGTGTGCGACAGCGCCGTCGTGACGTTTGGCCCCAAATGCCACGTCGCTTGTGTCGATCCTGCCTCTGGCGAACTGAAGTGGGGGATCGACCTTGTTGCCGAATACGGGGCAAAGGTGCCACAGTGGTACGCGGGACAGTGCCCGTTGATTGACGGCGATCGCGCCATTCTCGCCCCGGGCGGCAAGGACGCGCTTTTGATGGCCGTTGACCTCGCCACCGGCAAGCCAGTCTGGAAAAGCCCAAATCCAAACCAGTGGAAAATGACGCATTCGTCAGTTGTTCCCATGGACCTTGGCGGCAAACGCACCTACGTCTATTGCGCCGATAAAGGCGTGGTGGGAGTGTCCGCAGAAAACGGCGTCATCCTCTGGGAAACCCCTGATTGGAAAATCTCGATCGCGACCGTGCCTTCGCCTCTGCCAATACCGGGCAACCGCGTCTTCCTGAGCGGGGGCTACGACGCGGGCAGCATGATGCTGGAGCTGACCGAAACCGAAGGCCGAATTATCCCGAAAGTACTGTTCAGACTGGATGCAGCAACATTCGGCGCAACCCAGCAAACACCGGTTTTCCACAATGGCCATATCTACGGTGTGCGGCCCGACGGACGGTTCACATGCCTCGACACCAACGGCAAAATCATTTGGACAAGCGATCCCGCCAACAGATTTGGCATGGGACCGTTCTTGCTGGTGGGCGATGTGTTCTTCGTCTTGAACGACTCCGGCAAACTAAGCCTCATTGAAGCCACTCCGGATCGGTTCTCACTGCTGGCTCATGCGCAGGTACTCAAGGGACGCGAAGCATGGGCGCCGATGGCGTTTGCAGATGGGCTGCTGATCTTGCGGGACCTGACTCGAATGGTGTGCCTCGACGTGCGAACGCCGGGTCCTCAGGGCGGCGTAGCCGCAACTGAATGATCGTTTTTCAACGCCACACGGTTAATGCCTGTTGCAGCAAATGGGCACATATGGGGAATCATCACCATGAAATGGGGCGAGTTGCCGGCCACGATGGCCGCCGAGCCGGTGTTCAATACCGGCTTCCTTGTTGCAGGCCGCGTTGATGCTGCGCATCTGCGCCGCCAGTTCAGCCGTTGGGTCAACAACGGTCGCCTGCTGCAGTTGCGGCTGCGCTGGGCTGAGAAATATGGCTCCGCAAGCGTAATCGGTCTGAGCTGCAGCCGCGGAAGGTCAACGGATGTTTGTATGCTGCCAAAATCCGTGTTGTGGAATCTCAGGCCGGAGCGAATTTGATTGCAAGTCTGAATGGCTGTGGGCTTGCCGGGCAGCGCCAGTGGTTCTAATTTGGGTTTCGGTTTATGCATATGAACGACCAGATGGTCTCAGGGAGCAGCCGCCGCGACCTGTTGCGAACGGCATTGCGGATGGCGCTTTTGTTTACCGGTGTGCTCGGTGCCGCGTACGTCACACGGCCCAAACCCAACGGAACCCCATGCCTCGGGACCGGTTCTTGCTCAGGATGTCCTGCATTGCCGACCTGCAACACCGCACGAGTTGAATCACCAAAAACTTCTGCAGATGATCAACGCCCCTGATTTTTGTGGACCGGCTCTGGACCGGTGCACGGTCGGTCCATCCAAGCCCAGCCGTAATCATTGAACCCCGGAGAGACCAATGAGCGGGATACGGAACAACGCCGGGCGATTGCAGTCGCCGATTAACTCACGCACAATCGGCGGTGGCCGAACCGCAGTCAGCCGCCGGAGGTTTATTGGCGGTCAATGCGCGCTTCTCGGCGCTGCGGCACTCGGCGATCTCGCAACTGAAAGCCTTTTCGCTGCTGCGGGTCGGGTGCCGCGTGCCGAAAACAGCGAAAACCCGTTCGCGTACCGGATTGACCGTTTCGAGCAGACCGATCCAAAGCTGATCGGGTATGTCGAGGCGCACCGGTTCAAAAGCCCGTGTGCAGAACCACGCCGCATGGCAATTGGCGGCGACCAGAGGATCTACCTCGCAGGAGAAAAGCGGATTAGCGTGATTCGTGCGGACGGTTCAGTGGCATCTGAGATCGGGTTGACCGCTCCGCCCCAATGCGTAGCAGTTGGAAAGGAAGGTTTATACGTAGGGTTCAAAGACCACATCGAAGTCTATGCGGCAAACGGGACGCGCAAAGCGGTGTGGGAAGCTCTCGAAGGCAAGCCGTACATTACGGGTCTGGCATTAACTGGCAACGAACTGTTTGCGGCTGACTCGGGGAATCGCGTGGTCGTCCGTTATCGGTTGGACGGCAAAATCACTGGTCGAATAGGCGCACGAGACCAGGAAGCGGGCGTGGTCGGATTCGTATTGCCCAGTCCAAACCTTGACGTGGAAACGCGCGGGGACGGCCTGATTCATGTGAACAATCCGGGTCGGCACAGGGTGGAATGCTATTCTGTGGCGGGTGAATTGCTGAAGTGGTGGGGCAAACCTTCGGCAGCGATTGACGGGTTTTGCGGCTGTTGCAATCCAATCGCGCTGGCTTTGCTGCCAGACGGTCGTTTTGTGACCTGCGAAAAGGGCCTGCCACGGGTCAAGGTGTACAACGCAAATGGCGAGTTTGACTCTGTTGTGGCCGGGCCCGAGTCTTTCCGGGAAAACGCTCGTGCCGGTGCCGGGAGCACATCGGACCCGGGGCGCATCGGTTTGGACGCGGCAGTTGACTCGAAAGGCAACGTTTATGTGCTTGATCGGGTGACGGGCAACATCCATGTGATGGTTCCAAGAGCCAGGTCGGACGGCACGAAGTGAATTCGGGGTCAACTGCGCGCACAGCAGGTTTGCTAACATGGCAGAACAAGAAAACAGATCAGCACCAGTGACGAGGCGGGATTTCTTGAGGCAAGGCTCGAGGGTCGCTGCGCTGACAGGGCTGGGCGGGTTTGCCGGCTTGCTCGTCTCGAAGCTGAGAGCGGAAACTCTGGTTTGGCAGATCGACCCTGCGAAATGTCTCCGGTGCGGACGTTGCGCAACCGAATGCGTGTTGAAGCCTTCGGCTGTGAAATGTGTGCATGCATTTGCATTGTGCGGGTATTGTGAACTGTGCACGGGGTATTTCGTTCCGGAACCGAACGAACTCAACACCGCCGCGGAAAACCAACTCTGTCCCGTGTCAGCAATAAAGAGGCGGTGGATCGAGGACCCGTACTACGAGTACACGATCGACGAAACCCTGTGCATCGGCTGCGGCAAGTGCGTCGAAGGATGCCACAGATTCGGCAATGGTTCCCTGTTCCTCCAGGTTCGGCACAATCTGTGCCTCAACTGCAATGAATGCTCGATCGCTCGTGCGTGTCCGGGGGACGCTTTCCGCCGCGTTCCGGTCAGCCAGCCTTATTTGCTGAAGACTTCCTACAGCCACGGATGAAGATGCGCGGGCGTTCATTTTATTCGCTGGTGTTAAGCGGCGCAGCGGCGGTGTGGAATGCGGTCGCAGAACAGCGGTTTCCGCCGCCGGAATTCGAGTCTGGCCACCAATTGCCTGTTACCACGGTGCCACCGCCGAAGGCGTTGTGGCAGGAGTATGCGGATGTGGCTGTGCTGTTGGTGTGCCTTGGGCTGGCTTGTTACTTGGTTTACCGCCGGCGGTCGCGCCGGGGCGTGTGGTGGCTGTCGATTTTCTCGCTGATTTACTTTGGATTTTACCGGAAGGGTTGCATTTGTCCGATTGGCGCGCCGCAAAACGTTGCTCTGGGATTTTTCGAACCGGCCTATGCGGTTCCGGTGGTTGTTGCGGTGTTTTTCATTGCGCCGCTGCTGGTGGCTTTGTTTGCGGGACGGACGTTTTGTGCCGCGGTGTGTCCTCATGGCGCACTGCAAGACCTGTTGCTGATCAAGCCTGTGAAAGTGCCGACATGGCTCGAGACAGGGCTCAGTGTGATTCCGTACATTTATCTGGGGACAGGCGTGTTTTTCGCCGCAGCGGGCAGCGCGTTCGTGATTTGTCGGTATGACCCTTTTGTTCCGTTCTTCAGGCTGAGCGGGGGTCTGACAATATTGGCGGTGGGAGGCGGGTTCATTGTTGTGTCGATGTTTGTCGGGCGGCCGTATTGCCGTTTTTTGTGTCCGTACGGGGCGTTGTTGAGGCTGACGTCGCTTGTGTCGAAATGGCGCGTGCGGATCACGCCGGATTTCTGCACAAAATGCAGGTTGTGCGAGGAATCCTGTCCGTTTGGTGCAATTCGCGCGCCCGTGCCACCGCCCGCAAACCCGATGGAACTTTCACCCGATAGGCGAAGGCTCGGGCTGTTTCTGGTCGCGCTGCCGGCACTGATTGCGGTTTTTGCATTGATTGGGAACCGCGTTGCGGCGCCGGCGGCTCTGGTGCATCCGACTGTGGCGTTGGCTGAGCGGTACCTTGACCCGGCAAAACCTCCGCCGCCCAAGGTTCCAACGCCAGATAGTCTGGCGCTCGAGCGCGCAGACCATGATCCTGCATCGGTTTTGAGCGAAGCAGTGCGAATCAAGCGCCGGTTCAGCCGTGCTGGATGGTGGTTTGGGGGATGGGTCGGTTTGGTGATCGGGGTGCGCCTGATTTCGCTCACGGCGCGCCCAGTCAGGGCAGATTACGAACCTGATCGTGGTTCGTGTTTTGCCTGCGGGCGTTGCTTCATGTTTTGTCCCAATGAACGCCTCAGGCTCGGTCTGATTTCCCCGTCCGAGCTGCCGGGCGCCGAACCATCAAGGACTGACACCCCGCTGGTTGCCTCAGTGGACACCGGAAAACCGAAGATCGCTCTATGAGCAGTTCCGCCCCAGCAGGAAACGAGACCGGCAACCAGCCCTCGGCGCCAAGCCCGTTGTACATCGCGTGGCGAACATCAGCCATTGCTTCTGCCGTGTTCTGTGCGGTGGTTGCACTGGCAATGTTGGTGCGAGATTTGACTTCGAGAAAAGAAGACCCGCTGAATTCACACACTTTGGCGGCGCTGAAACAGCAATTGCTCGCCTCCCCAAACGACGAATCGCTGAAACAGAAAATCCGCGAGCTGGATTTGCAGGTGCGCCACGATTATTTTACCGTGCTCCGGTTCAAACAAACCGGCGCATGGCTCTTGGTCATTGGAACGGCCGTATTCCTGTACAGCGCACGTAAGGCCGGTCGATTGCGCGAGACGCCGCCCCTTCCCGGCCCGGCTCCCGACCCTGCAGAATCTCACTTGCGCGCGGCGGCGCGGGCACGCAACACCGCAGGCGCCGCAATGGTGCTTCTTGCCATTGCAAGTCTGGGACTTGCCATTCCGCACCGCAGTCGTGTACCTGCGACAGAAGCTGAACTCGAGAGACTTCTGGCAGGGGGTGCCGGCACAGAGACGAACGCGTCAGAGCCTTTGCCGACGGCGACCGAGGCCGCGGCCACTTGGCCGCGATTCCTCGGTCCAACCGGGAACGCGTTCGCGACGAACGTGTCAATCCCGGATGCGATCGATCCGACAAACAAAGTCGGCGTTTGTTGGCGAACGTCCGTGGAAGTGTTCGGGTACAGCTCGCCTGTGGTGTCGGGCGGTCGCGTCTTTCTGACGAGCGGCGATGAAACCAACCGTTATGTGCTTTGCTATGACGGCAATTCGGGGGAATTGTTGTGGAAGCGTTTGGTCCGAGACCTGCCCGGAAGCCCGCAAAAACAGCCAGAAATACCCGCGGGAACAGGATTTGCTGCGCCCAGCCCTGCAACCGACGGCCAGCGCGTTTACGCCATTTTTGGGAACGGCGATCTGGCGGCGTTCAAGTTCGATGGAACGCTTCTGTGGGGCAAGAACATGGGCGTGCCCGACAATCCATACGGCCACGCACAATCGCTGCTCGTCTGGCGCGACCGTTTGATAGTCCCGATGGACCAGAGCGAAGCCGCGAAGAACCGATCAAAGCTGTTCATGCTCGAAGGAGCCACGGGCAAGGTGATTTGGGAAAAGACGCGCCCTGTGCCCAGTTCGTGGGCAACACCTATAGTCATTGAAGCAGGCGGCCTCACCCAGATCATCACTCTGGGCGGGTCATGGGTAATCTCGTACAACGCGGTCGATGGCACGGAATTGTGGCGCGCCGAATGTCTGAGCGGTGAGATCGCGCCATCGCCGATTTTCGCCGCCGACCTCGTGTTTGCCATCAGCCCGAACGATAGAATCATCGCAATTCGACCCGACGGACGTGGCGACGTCACCAAAACGCATCTTGCATGGAGTTACGACGAAAACATCCCGGACATCCCAAGCCCGGTGAGCAACGGAACGTTCGTGTTTGTTGTGAGCACACCAGGTGTGGTGACATGTCTCGATGCGAAAACCGGCGCCAAGGTCTGGGACCATGATTTCGAGCTTGAAGTGAATGCCACGCCCGCAATCGCCAGAGACAGAATCATCATCGCGGGAAAAAAGGGGCGCGTCGTGATCCTGCAAGCCGGAGCCGAATTGAAGGAACTGACACAGTTTGACCTCGGCGAGGAAATCTTCGCCAGCCCGGCCCTTGTAGCAGACAAAATCTACCTCAGAACCGCGGCGGCCTTGTACTGCATCGGAGAAGCAAGACCAAACGCCCAATCGACCCCATGAGCCATGCCTCGATAGCAATAGTGCCCGCTGCTGCTGAACCAACCCAAGGAAACGTTGATCTGACTGCGGTTGACCGGGCGATTGCGCAGTTCGGGACAAAACCGGAAGCGTTGATTCCGATTCTGCAGGCGCTGCAAGACCATTACGGTTATCTGCCACAAGAAGCTCTGCTCCGGCTCTGCGAAAAAACTCAAATCAAACCCGCCGCAATCACAGGTGTTGCGTCCTTTTACGACATTTTCCGGCATCGGCCGGTGGGCAAGTACATGATCCGCCTGTGCAGGGGCACAGCATGCCATGTGAGCGGCGCCGACAGAGTCGATGAAGCCCTAAGGCGGGAGTTGCACATCCATCCGGGCGACGATACCGATCCGACAAAACAGTTCACAATCGAAGCAGTGGCTTGTTTGGGATGTTGCACGCTCGCTCCGGTTGTCAGAATCAGCCAAACCACATTCGGCCATGTCGCTCCGGAAAAGGTCCCGCAAATAATTCATGAGTTCCTTGCGAACGTCAGCGCGAGCGGTGAACTTGAAAAATCCACCGAAAAACCAACCGAAAAACGGCCGCATATGGCTGAAATCCGCGTTGGACTGGGCTCGTGTTGCATGGCCAAGGGAAGCGGCCAGCTTTACCATGCTCTTGAAGAAACCGTCCGCCGCAACGGACTGCCCGTCATTGTCAAACGCGTCGGCTGCGTGGGCATGTGCCATCGCACGCCCCTTGTCGAAATCACCGGTGCGTCGAAGAAAAACACCGTCTATGCCGGGCTGACGCCGGCGTTGGCGCCCGACGCTCTGCAACGCCACTTCAAACCGCGCGGTTTGATCCCGAGCATTGCGCGCGCATGGACAAACATGGCAAACGCGATCCTTGCCGACCGGGTTCCCTCAGATCAAATCGACGCGTGCGCATTGAACCGCGCCGACCGCGAAGTGTCGGCCTTCCTTGACCGCCAGGTTCATATTGCCACCGAGCACTTCGGAACACTCGATCCGCTGGACTTGGACGAATACCTCGAGCACGACGGTTTTGTGGCGTTGGCGAAGTGCCTCGGCGTGCCCGCGCCAATTCGCACCAGTCCAGGTAAAACCTCGAACATCGCCCGGAAAGAGACAGAGAATCCCAAGACCGACTCACAAAACACGACCGGCCACCCACGGTTGGCACCCGAACAAATCATCAGTCAGATTGTCCAATCCGGATTGCGCGGTCGTGGTGGCGCTGGTTTCCCAACAGGCCAAAAGTGGCGCGCTGTCCGCGATCAAAAAGCCGACAAGAAATACGTCATTTGCAATGGCGACGAAGGCGATCCGGGCGCGTTCATGGACCGCATGCTGCTCGAGTCGTTCCCGTTCAGAATAATCGAAGGCATCGCAATCGCCGCCATTGCAGTGGGCGCCCATGAAGGCGTTTTCTACATCAGACACGAATATCCGCTCGCCGTCAGGCGCGTGCGAGCCGCTCTTTCGGAACTCGAAAGACGCGGATGGCTGGGGAAGAAATTGCTGGGCAGCGATTATGAGCTGCGTCTGTCGGTCATGGAAGGCGCAGGCGCTTTTGTGTGCGGCGAAGAAACGGCCTTAATCGCTTCAATCGAAGGGCGCCGCGGCATGCCCCGGCTCCGCCCTCCCTACCCTGCCGAATCCGGCTTGTTTAATTGTCCGACTCTGATCAACAACGTCGAAACTCTGGCGGTGGTGCCGTGGATTTTGCGGAACGGCCCGGATGCGTTCGCCAAAATCGGCACAAAGACAAGCAAGGGCACCAAGGTCTTCGCGCTCGCAGGCCGGGTGAAACGCGGCGGATTGATCGAGGTCCCAATGGGCACAACAATACGCGAAATCGTCGAGGAAATGGGCGGGGGCGCAGCCGATGGCAGGCGATTCAAGGCGGTTCAAATAGGCGGGCCGTCCGGTGGCTGTGTGCCCGCGCGCCTTGCCGATACGCCGATTGACTACGAATCCCTCCAACAGGTGGGCGCGATAATGGGCTCGGGCGGGTTGGTCGTGCTCGACGATTCAACCTGCATGGTGGACATTGCAAGGTACTTCCTGCGGTTTACCCAGGAGCAATCGTGCGGCAAATGCACATTCTGCCGAATTGGTACGCGGCGGATGCTCGAAATCCTCGACAGGATTTGCGAGGGCAAAGGCCGCACCGCCGATCTCGATGAACTCGAACACCTCGCACGCCGGGTCAGCCAAAGCAGTTTGTGCGGCCTCGGAAAAACAGCCCCCAACCCGGTCCTCAGCACACTGCGCTATTTCCGGGACGAATACGAGGCGCACATCAACGGTCGCTGCCCGGCGAAAAAATGCGTGCCGTTAATCCATTACGTGATCAACGACCGATGCACCGGCTGCACGCTCTGCGCACAGCACTGTCCGGTGGACGCAATCCCAATGACGCCATACCAGCGGCACAAGATCGACGACGCCAAATGCACCCGATGCGATTCGTGCCGACAGGTCTGCCCGTACTCCGCCATCGACGTGCTATGAACTTCACCATCACAATTGACGGTCGCAATGTCGATGTCCACAGCGGCATGTCCGTTCTCGATGCAGCCCGCAAAATCGGGATTGATATCCCAACCCTTTGTTACCTCGAAAAATGCGGGGCCATCAACTCCTGTCTGGTTTGCCTCGTGAAATTGAACGGCAAACTCGTGCCCGCTTGCGGTACAAAAGTCCAGCCCGGCATGGCCATCGAAAGCGAAACGCCAGAAGTACACGACGCCCGCCGCACCGCACTCGAATTGATCCTGAGCGATCACGTCGGCGATTGCCTCGGCCCGTGCCATCGGTTGTGCCCACTTGACCTGAATGTCCCGCTCATGCTCCGCGACGTCGCAAGCGGCAAATTGGATCATGCGATTGTCACCGTGCAAACCGCCCTGCCGATGCCCCGTATTCTCGGTCGTCTCTGCCATCATCCCTGTGAACAAGGATGCCGCCGAGGCGCATGGGACAAACCCCTTGCCATTCGCGGCATCGAGTGCATGGTGGCCGACACAAACGCTGCCAGCCCTGCCCCGTACATACCGCACTCGAAGCCAACCACCGGGAAACGTGTCGCTGTCGTCGGCGCAGGACCAACAGGACTCGCAGCAGCATGGTTCCTCGCCCTTGAAGGCCATTCTGTAACCGTGTTCGACAGACAACCACGACCGGGCGGAACACTTCGCGCGGTTGATCCCAACCTGCTGCCGCTTGATGTGCTGGAAAGCGAACTCGCTCTGTTCGCACAGCTCGGGATCAACTTCGAGCCAAACACCGAGATCGGCAAGAACGTTGGCCTCGAATCAATCGAATCACAATTCTCAGCAGTTCTCCTTGCAACAGGACAACTCAACGACCAAAACCATCCCTTCCGCGGCATTCCAGCAGCAGGCGGTGCAATTGAAATCGATTCGGAAACTTTCCAGACAAAACGCCCCGGCGTGTTTGCAGCAGGCAGCGCGGTTCGTCCGGCGCGCCACCTGGTCAAAGCCTTGAGCGAAGGCAAAGCCGTCGCACATTGCATCAGCCTTGCGCTCCAGGGAAAACCCGTTCGTCGCCCGCAAAAGCCATTCTCGAGCGTGATCGGCAGGCTCGAACGCGCCGAGCTCGAAATTTTCGTTCGCGGCACATCGACACACAGCCGCCAAACCGACATCGGCAAACAGACCGATTCCGACAAGAAAAACTTCGCGACCGAGGCGGCGCGATGTTTGCACTGCGACTGCCGCGCAGCAGGCAACTGCGACCTTCAGCACTACGCTCAGGTTTACAATGCAAGTGCGGGCCGATTCAAAGGACACCGCCGGCCATTCGAACAACAATGGCGCCCCGGCGGCATAATTTTCGAACCGGGCAAGTGCATCCTGTGCGGTATTTGTGTGAGACTTGCCGAATTGGGCGGCGAACCTCTCGGGCTGGCTTTCGTCGGGCGTGGATTCAACGTGCGCCTTGCGGCACCGTTTGGCCATTCTGTAGATGAGGGACTGCAGAAGGTCGGTGCCGAATGCGTCGCGCAATGTCCCACCGGCGCACTGTCAACTCCTTAACCCGCAAAAACGCTCAGCGCGGCGCGACAGAGCGCCCACCTTGGAACGAACGCCTTTACCTCGCCCAGATCATTCGGTTGCGGCTGCGCCGCGCTGAGAAATATCTGCTTCGACTTCGTCCCCTGCCCCCGGCTCACGCCTCCTCAAAAAAAATACAGGCACTGCAGATACCGACTCCACAGTACCGTCATGAAAAGCCCAGTGATACGTATCACCGTAACTCCGTGTCTGTCCCCATATTCCGCCCACCCCGCGCCCTTTCTGTCACCCCGTTGAAAGTTGAGAGTTGAACGTTCCACGTTGAACGTTCCTGATCGGTATATCGGACATCGTGTCTGTCCCCATATCAGGGTGCCGCAGCCAGACCCGACCGCACGACCGGTGCCTGCTCAGGTCAGGCGGGTCAAAAGCCCGGTCCTCCGAATTCCGTGTCTGTCCCCATATCCCG